>Ga0187891_1003285_pt1 | contig 11424 bp, 10 predicted proteins | sample June2016WEW_21_4_FD_132990 | JGI IMG/M metagenome (GOLD analysis project Ga0187891, IMG submission 132990) | Peatland microbial communities from SPRUCE experiment site at the Marcell Experimental Forest, Minnesota, USA - June2016WEW_21_40 | ecosystem: Environmental > Terrestrial > Soil >... | reverse complement strand
GGACCCGCCCTCTCCCGCCGCAATCAAGGACGGCTTCGCAGTTCTGCGCGAACTCGGCGCAGTTGACTATCACCACAGACTTACCCCTGTTGGCAAAATGATGGCCCGGCTACCACTCGATCCGCGTATCTCCAGGATGCTGATCGAGGCGAGGCGGGAAAACGCACTCTGGGAACTGATGATCATCGGCTCTGCTCTGAGCATCCAGGACCCGCGCGAGAGGCCCCTCGATCAGGAAGCAGCGGCTGAGCAGGCGCAGGCTGTTTTTCGAGACCGGCGCTCCGATTTTGTGTCTCTTTTAAAAATCTGGCAGGGCTGCTGGCAGGAACCGGTCACAACCGAAACCATGCCCGAAACGGCCGGCCGGAATACCACCATATCCCCGAATGGCGGCGTGAGCCTTAGCGGTAATGCCGCTTCCGGCCGGTTAGATGGAAAACGGTCCCCCCGCAGAACTTCCAGCCAGGTTCGAAAGTTTTGCCGCGAGCATTTTCTCTCTTTTCGGCGGGTTCGTGAGTGGCGAGACATTTTTGAGCAACTTCGCTCCATTCTCAACGAACTTGGCGATTTTATCGAAAATCCTACCCCAGCGAGCTATGACGCCATCCATCGCTCGATTCTGAGCGGCTATCTCAGCCAAGTGGCTTTACGCAAGGACAAAAACATCTACTCGGCCGCAAGAGGCCGGCAGGCCATGGTATTTCCGGGATCAAACATTTTCAACAAGGGCGGCCAATGGATCGTCTCATCGGAGCTGGTACAGACCTCCCGGCTTTTTGCACGCACGGCGGCAAACATTGACGCCGTATGGATAGAAGAGGTCGGGCGGCACGTGTGCAGGTACAGTTGGTCGGAACCGCACTGGGAGAAGAAACGCGGCCAGGTCATGGCTTTCGAAAAGGCCACTGTCTACGGCCTCACCGTAGTGGACCGACGCAAAGTCAACTTCGCACGCATAAATCTCGCCCAAGCGCGCGAAATTTTCATCCGTTCAGCACTCATAGAAGCAGACCTTCCCGGCAGATATGGCTTTCTAGACCACAACCAGGCTTTGCTCTCGGAAATTGAGCAACTCGAAAGCAAGACCCGCCGCAGGGACCTCCTTGTCGACGCCGAAGCCTTCTTTGAATTCTACGATGCGCGTATTCCCCAAATCGCAGATATCAGGTCCTTTGACATGCTCATCCGAGACATGGGGGGAGACGATTTTTTGAAAATGAAGAAGGAAGATCTCCTTCGAACCGAACCCGAATTCGACGTGATGGAGCAATTCCCCGATACACTAAGGGCAAAAGGGACCGAACTTCCCCTTCGATACACGTTCCGCCCCGGCGAGGAGGACGACGGTCTCACGGTCACGGTGCCGGTCCATACTCTACCGGTCCTGTCTGCCGAACCCTTCGAGTGGCTTGTTCCCGGCATGCTCCCGGAAAAAGTAACGGTCCTGCTAAAGGGTCTTCCCAAAGGCATTCGAAGGTATCTGGCGCCGGTTAACGAAACCGCCCGGCGCATATGGCAAGAGCTTGTTTTCGAACACGGAGACTTTTACCGCCGGCTTAGCGAGGCGGTGTTCAATCTCACGGGAATCCGGATTACACCCGAACAGTGGGACACGGAGCAGTTGCCCGATCACCTAAGGATGCGCTTTGAAGTGCTCGGACCTCAACGAAACGTTCTGGCTTCGGGACGTAACATCGAAACCCTTCGGCCCTTTGCCATTGAAAAGCACGAGGACAAACTGTGGGATGAGGCCAGAAAAAACTGGGAAAGAGACGAACTCACAGGCTCCGATTTCGGGGACCTGCCGCAGAGCATAGAAATTGGAACGGATGCATTGGGGATTCGGCGACTTGCCTATCCGGGTTTGGCTGATGAGCAAAAAAAGGTTACCGTTCGTCTCTTCGCTGAGCCTGGCAGCGCAAGGGAATCGACCCGGACAGGGCTTATGCGTCTTTATAAACTGACATTCGCCGCCGAACTCAAAGAGTTTCGAAAAGACTGGGCCTTTTCGGATACATTCGCATCGAAAGTTCTTTTCATGGGCGGCATAAAAGAGGCTTCCGCCGCTCTCTATGATTATATTCTACGCGGCCTGTTCGGATTGGACTCAGCGCAGCATCCCAACCGGGACGGTTTTCGGGAAAATGTTGAAAAACTAAAAGGCCGTATCGGAATTCTCGGCAATGAGATTCGCATACCTGTTCTCGAAGCGGTGGGGCAGAGGCATGATACGCGCGCTGTACTCGACCGGTTTATGCGCATGGCGGACGCAAACCGGGCTGTGATCGACCGGCTGGCCGTGATCGCCACAGAGCTTGAAACACTTATTCCGCCCGATTTTCTGTCTCGCTTTTCAGATCGCCGAGTGAGACTTTTGCCACGCTGCCTCAGGGGGCTTAGAATTAGGGCGGAGCGGGCCTATGTGTCCCCGGAAAAAGACCGTGCCAAAGAAGCTCAGTTAGGTGTATACAGGGCTGAATTCGAAGAGATCAAAAAGCGGATCCTTTCCCGACCCACGCAAGAAGGGCTTGATTTTATAGAGGATGTTGGCCAAATGATCGAGGAATTCAACATCAGCCTGTTTGCTCCCGAAATAAAGACCCTGTTTCCGATCTCGGGCAAACGCATAGAAAAAAAACTACACGGTTTCCCGACATGAACAGCCCGCCGGCCGACTTGAACCTGGTATTCGATGCCGCCGCTTTGCGCGAGCGCGTGATCAGCGTGCTCTCAGAGCGCCACGGAATGGAGACCCTTTTCCAAAACGAGGATTGCCGGTACGGCGTTCGCACATCAAGCGTATTGCTCCTGCTTGGGTGGCTTTTTCCCGAGAAAGGCGGCATACCGGAGATCTGTATTATTCTGAACAAACGCTCGAAAGAGATCAAACAGGCCGGAGACCTATGCTGCCCCGGCGGGGCCATTGAAAAACTCGATCATTTTCTTGCCCGTCTTCTGGCATTTCGGGGTTCAAGCCTTTCGAGATGGCCCCGTTGGAGCGAATTGAAAACAGGACAGCCCGAAAATGCCGAATTTCTCTCGCTGCTTTATGCGGCAGGCCTCCGAGAGGCCTGGGAGGAAATGGGTCTTAATCCTTTCGGCCTGACTTTCCTTGGCCCGCTTCCCACCCAGTGCCTCATTCTCTTTCGCCGGTCAATCCATCCGATGGTTGCATGGGTTTCATACCAGAAACGATTTCACTTGAGCCGTGAAGTTGAAAGGATCGTGCAGTTTCCCCTGCGTGCTCTTCTCAACCCGTTTAACTACGCCCTCTACAGGAGGTTCGTTCCTCCCCATCTGGAGTGGAGATTCACAGGGACGACCGTGGATTTCCCATGTTTCATTTATAAGATCGGAGAGCGGGCCGAACTTTTGTGGGGGGTAACCTTCAGGATCGTTACTCTATTCCTGGAGATGCTCTTTGGGTTCCAGGTCCCGGATATCGAAAAGCTGCCTCTGGTCCCGGCAAGCGTGAACGAGGAATACGTGATCGGACGGACACGAAATGGCGCTCGTCAAAATAACCTGTCCCTTATGCCTCCCGATCATTGAACCAACGCGAAAAATCGCCGGCCCGGGCACATTGATTTCCGGGGTGTATACTGATTTTAATAGGTCCAATGCGGATCAAACAACCGGAGGTACCGGCAGGCATTAATGACCAAAGTTGGGGACGTCGTTCTCGTATATATGGATAACAACCCGACCTTTTTTGCCAGAGTCGACGAAATATCCGCCGACGTGAAGCCGGGTTGGTTTAACGTGAAACTATTGGTGCTCCAAGTGCCTCTGCTGGTGGCAACCTGGATTTTGCGCGAGCCCTATTACAACGGCCAGGAATTCACGATGGGAGGCCGTCCAATGCGAATTGAAAAAGTGATCGCTCCCGCCGAAGAACATTCTCAAACTGAGCCTGAGGACACAAGAAAAAGCCCGGCAAAACCCGAATTGGTCGTGCACAAAAAACAGAAAGAAGAAAAAACCGGCAAGCAGAGCAAAGTGATATCGATATCCGATCACCGAAAGAAAGACCCCGAATAATTATCCCTTCATTTCCGATACCCGGTTTACGTTCATTATTCATCGAGATTTTCCCCCCACCACTCATCGTGTCCTTTGAACCACCAGTCTGTTGAATCCGTCGTCAAGATTTCTTCGGCGATCTCTTTGGCAATCGAAGTAATCAGGCGCTGTCTGGCGAAATGTATCCATTTTACAGCGTAGGAATTTCCGAGGTCGTTTTGCCCCTTGAGCTCCAAAATCAGGTCAAGCTGGTCGGCATCGTGAACGAGTCTGGCTGCAACCGTCTCGGACTCCCTGTACTCTTTGAGAAGCTCCATTATCTCGTCCGCAAAGGGAAGTGAGTCGGCCAGATCGGCTATTGCTCCGGTTTCGTCTACTGTGACATATCTCTTATTGACATAGTTCCGGTCCCCGGTGCGTGCTTCCGGCAGATCGTGAACCAGACACATGCAAACGACCTTGAACGGGTCAACGTTTGAGTGCATGCGCGCAAGAGCAAAGCCGATCATTGCCACACGGAACGAATGGTCGGCAACGGATTCGCGGCCGGACCCCAGAAACTGAAAACCCGAGCGGGGAGTTTTTTTGAGCATCCCCAGTTCAAAAAAGAAGTTTATGATTTTACCGTAGCCCAATTGAATCTCCTCGTATTACAGCCTTATATAATACCCTGCTCAAAAAAAGAATCGGCTCTTTCCGCGCAGCCATGCAGAGAAGCAGGACTGAGGACTGAGCAAAAGCGGTGACCGTAAACGTGGTGCGGTTGGAGGCAAGCCAAATGTTAAGCGCACCAAAAAGTAAAGTGACAATGCTGTCAGGGTTTCACTCTCAGTCCTCAGTCCTCAGTCTTCAGCACTCAGTCCTGAGCGCGTAGCGCGGGGACCGGCCGCTCATTCTCGACAGCCCGCCCAACCCACCCGTGAGACGGGGCGGAAGCGGGAGGCATAGTTATTGCGCTTTAAAAGCTCAGTCAATGTTGATATATTTCGTCCAAACCATGTAAATTCAACATGCTTCCAAAACTCTGCGGGAGGTTTCAAATAAATGGATAAGCACACCCTTTCGGTGCTGGTTGAGAACGCTCCAGGTGTTCTGACTCGAGTTGCAGGCCTATTTGCACGCCGGGGCTTCAATATCGACAGTCTTGCGGTGGGTCGCACCGACAGAGATGATGTCTCCCGGATGACCATCGTAGTAGAGGGAGACAAACCCCTTATAGAGCAGGTTACCAAACAACTCCACAAGCTTATAGATGTTATCAAGATCAGTAATATAACGGAAGACGAATATGTCGACCGGGAACTGGTCATGATCAAGGTTGCGGCCGAGCCGAGCCAGCGCGTTGAGATCATGCACATCGCCGGGATATTCCGGGCTCGTGTCGTTGACCTGGGCAGGAAGACCATGACTTTCGAATGTACCGGGAGTGAGGGCAAAATCAACGCATTCGAGGAATCCCTTCGCCCATACGGGATCAAAGAACTCGTTCGCACAGGAAAGATAGCCATGCTTCGGGGGAGTAAATTCGTAGCCCTGGGCGGCGGCGCCCCGGCGCGGGAAGTGGGAGACGATTAGAACGGCGGACCGCAGGTGCGACCGGTTGCAGAACTTTCCGGAGGTGTTTTCGTGGAAATGACAGTTGCCGAGGCCCTGATTGAGTGCCTCGAAAGAGAAAACGTCGAAGTTGTGTTTGGCTATCCGGGCGGGGCAATCATTCCGGTTTACGACGCCCTGTATCATTCGACCAAAATTAAGCACGTGCTCGTGCGGCACGAACAGGGGGCTGTGCACGCTGCCGATGGATACGCCCGGGTTACCGGAGGCGTAGGTGTGTGTATTGCAACTTCGGGCCCGGGGGCTACCAACCTGGTAACGGGCATCGCAAACGCTTACATGGATTCGGTCCCGCTAGTTTTGTTCACCGGACAGGTTCCTACGATACAGATTGGAACGGACTCCTTCCAGGAAGTGGATATCACCGGTATTACAATGCCGATTACCAAGCATAATTACCTTCTCAAGGATCCGCACAAACTGCCGGTCGTGGTAAAGAACGCGTTTCATATCGCATCGACCGGCCGGCCCGGACCGGTACTCATAGATATCCCAAAGGACGTGGCCCAGGCTAAGATAAGTTTCAAATACCCGTCGACGGTGCGGCTGAGAGGCTACAGACCCACCTATAAAGGGCATCCGGCCCAAATAAACGAGATTGCCAGGCTCATAGCAAAAGCCAAAAGGCCTGTTATCTATGCGGGAGGAGGGATAATCGCCTCAAATGCATCAGAAGAACTCTTGAAGTTTGCCGAGGCGATAACGGCGCCGGTAACCAATACCTTCATGGGCCTTGCCGGCTTCCCCGGCGACCATCCTCTCTTCCTCGGCATGCTTGGTCTGCACGGGACCCGCTACGCCAATCTGGCAATTACGGAGTGTGACCTCCTGATCGGTCTCGGCGCGCGATTCGATGACCGGGTCGTAATGAACATCAACAGCTTCGCCCCGCACGCCACTGTAGTCCACATTGACATCGATCCGGCAGAAATTGGAAAGGTGATCGCTACAAATGTGCCGCTGGTGGGCGACGTAAAACTCATTTTGAAGGCGCTACTCCCGCTTATTGAAAAAATCGACCGTTCCGAATGGCTCGCACGCATCAAGTCCCTTAAAGCTGAATACCCTTTGAGCTACAATCGTGATTCTGGTTTAAAGCCCCAGTTCATTATCGAGCAGCTTTGGAACTGCACCAGGGGCGAGGCCATTATCGTAACCGACGTGGGCCAGCACCAGATGTGGGTAGCTCAGTACTACCCTTTCAAGAAACCACGCACGCTGGTTTCCTCCGGCGGGCTGGGCTGCATGGGATTCGGCCTGCCGGCATCTATTGGCGCATGCTTCGGCGCTCCCGCCGGTAACGTCATTCTGGTGACCGGGGACGGCAGTATCCAGATGACCATGCAGGAGCTTGGCACGATGATGGAACAGGGCCTCAGCGTTAAAATCATCATCATGAACAATTCCGTTCTGGGCATGGTGCGCCAGCTCCAGGAATACTACTGCCAGGGGCGCTATATGGCAGTAAATTTCTCATTCCATCCGGATTTCGAAATCCTTGCGAAGGCATACGGCATCGCGGGATATACATTCAGGACCGAAGAGGACGTAGTAAAAGGGCTGCCGGAGGCGCTGCGAAAACCTGGGCCGGCAATTATCAACTGCATTGTCCCCTCCGAGGAGAATGTCTTGCCCATGGTTTTGGCCGGCAAGGGAATCAGCGAAGCAATTGACTGTGGATAATACCTAATGAGCGTCGGCGGAAGGCAGTATAGGTTTTATATGATCTAAATGACTTATACGCTAACCCGCTTTCGGGCATCTTCCAAAGGCCACCCGGAATCGCCCGTCCAAGCCCGGCTTCTTGACATGTGACCCTTTGCCCTCGTATAGTGCCTTTTTTTGAATTTGAGGAGACCACGGAAAATGAAAACTCTGCTTCTAAACCCTCCGTCATTCGAGAAATTCGACGGGGGTGCGGGCGCCCGGTGGCCTGCGCGCCGCGAAATCGCATCCTACTGGTACCCTGTCTGGCTGGCATATGCCGCCGGGCTGATAAAGGAAAGCAGGCTTGTTGACGCCCCGCCGCACGGAATCAGCCCTGAAGAAACCATTCGCATCGCAAAGGATTTTGAATTTCTCGTTTTATTCACCAGCAAGGCCGGTTTTCACAACGATGTCCGCCTTGCCGATAAGATAAAGGAAGTCAATCCTGCCATTAAGATCGCCTTTGTCGGACCGCCGGTTTCCGTCCAGCCCGAGCAGGCATTGAATGCGTCGGCGGCGATCGATTTCGTTGCAAGAAAGGAGTTCGACTACACAGTCGCCGAATTCGCCTCGGGAAAGGACCTCAAGGAGATCGAAGGGGTAAGTTACAGAGAAAATGGGAAAATAGTTCACAATGCTGACCGGCGGCCCATCGAAGACCTGGATTCACTTCCGTTTATCGTGGAAATATACAGGCGCGACCTTGATCCGGCCAAATACAATATTCCTTTTCTAAAGCATCCCTATCTCGCGTTTTACACCTCGCGCGGATGTCCGGCCAGATGTATCTATTGCCTCTGGCCGCAAACTTTCACCGGGCATCCCTGGCGCGTTCGCAGCAACCAAAGCGTCGTTGCCGAAGTTAAGCGCGCGCTTGAACTTTTCCCGGAAGTAAAAGAAATCTTCTTCGACGATGACACCTGGGCATGGGGCAAGACGCGTGTAATCGAGCTTTGCAAGCACCTCAAGGAGATCAATTTCACATGGTCCTGCAACAGCCGGGTGCATGCGGATTACGATATGCTCAAGGCCATGAAGGAAGCGGGCTGCCGTCTTCTGGTAGTGGGCTTTGAATCCGGCGTCCAGGAAGTTCTTAATAACATGAAGAAGGGAATCACGGTCGAACAGTCACTCACATTCATGAAAAACTGCCGCGAACTGGGTCTGACCGTCCACGGAGATTTCATGATAGGCCTGCCCGGCGAAACCAAAGAGACTATAATGCGCACCATCGAATTCGCCGAGCAACTCGATCCGGAAACCATCCAGGTCTCTCTGGCGCACCCTTTTCCCGGCACAGAATTTTATGACTATCTTCAAACCAATGGCTACCTGACCGAAGACGACATGTCGGACGAACTGGGACATCAACTCCCCAACTACGAGTACCCCTGGCTCAGCCGGCAGGAGATCGTGGATGCGGTCGAGTACTTTTATGGCCGCTACTATTTCAGGCCAAAAGTGATCTACAGGATAATTCGGCGGGCAATCTTCGACAGCCACGATCGCAGCCGCCTTTATCAGGAAGCCCGAGATTATCTGAGACTGCGGGCGCGGCGCAAAAAATTTACCGGCAACGTTTTCGAGAAGACCAGGTGAAGTGAGCGTCCACCACAGAGGCACAGAGGACACGGAGATCGTAACATAGTCATACAATTAGCACCATAAGGGGAACTTTATGCCCATAATCAGATTTAGAATGCAAAAACAACGTTTTATTTACGAAACGCAAAACAAGAATAGCATGCGAACATTGTACTTTGATGCGAAAACAAGTGATTCAATGGAACTTAATATAATAGGATTAGGATATCTTAACAAAGGAGTACTGGCGATTCGTGAAGGAGATCCTGGGGAAGAAATAGGTAGAATAACTTATGTACCATCCTATCAAAAACCCTATCTGAGCGAAGTTGTTCCAAAATGCTTCGACATCGACGTAATAATCCCTTCTTCTACCTTCGAAACTTTGTTAACCTATGACGAGAGATATTACGATTTGGGATTTATTTTCAGATCCAAGCATGATGGTAAAATAAAAGCCATCCCTGCATCAGGAGCAGTTGACTGGCATATGAAAGATATAGAGGAATAAGATTTCGAATTGGCAGAATCGTTACAGATATCCATAGTACCTAAAGAAAAAAGCAACTAATCAGCAAGCTTTTTGCCTGCCTGCCTTTGAAGGGTTATAGTTTCAATAGATTGTTTTCCAGGAGGCAGATTTGGATTTGAATACTATAACAGAGCGGATCATTGGGGCTGCGATTGAAGTGCATAAGGTATTGGGGCCTGGACTGATGGAGTCGGCCTACGAGGAGTGTTTATGTCGAGAGTTGGCGCTTTGCGGCATCGGTGTCGAGAGGCAGTTGCAATTGCCGGTTGAATATAAGGGGGTCCGGTTGGATTGCAATTACCGCGTTGACCTTCTCGTCGCACAATCTGTCGTAGTCGAAATCAAGTCGTTGTCATCCATCGAACGGATTCATGAGGCGCAGCTTCTGACCTACCTAAAACTGGGAGGGTGGAAGCTCGGTCTGCTTATCAACTTCAATGTGCCGACATTAAAGGACGGCATACGTCGGCGGATTCTATGACATCTTCTGCACTCTGTGCTCTCTGTGCCTCTGTGGTGAATGGGTACAAGAGATGAAAGCCCGCCGCCTGATTATAAATGGGGATGATTTCGGCGCTTCCAGGGAAGTTAATGAAGCCGTAATCCTTGCTCACCACCGTGGAATTTTGACAAGCGCCAGCCTGATGGTCTCGGGCCAGGCGTGCGAGCATGCGGTAATTCTCGCAAAAGAAAATCCCCGCCTTGCCGTAGGACTTCACGTCACCTGCGCCGATGGGCGCCCGGTTCTGCGTCCATCGGAAATCCCGCATGTTGTAGGCAAAAATGGAACTTTTCCATCCGACCCGGCCAGGGCCGGCCTGCAGTATTTTTTTTGCCGGAGCGCGAGAAAGGACCTTTTCAATGAAATCGCCGCTCAATTCGAAAAATTCAGCCAATCCGGCTTAATTTTTTCTCACGTGGACAGCCACTGCCACTTGCACGTGCATCCAGTCGTCCTTGATGCAGTAGTTGAACTCTCCGAAAGGTACCGCATAAAAAGAGTGCGAGTCCCGGCCGATAGTTTTTTTTCAGCCCTCCCCTTTTTAGGTTCACCCCTATTGGCAGCCGGATATGCTCTTGTTTTCAAAGTCCTCACGGGGAGGATGAAGCGAAAACTCCGAAGGCGAGGATTTATTTTTCCGCAGAGGGTATACGGAAACCTGCTGACAGGCAATATGAGCATCGAGTACGTCTTATCGCTGCTCGACAGCCTGCCGCAGGGGACCAGCGAAATATATTTTCATCCCGCCATCCCGTGTTCGCCATCAACCTGCGATGCAAGCCAATTGCAACAATTTCGGGAACTCTCCATCTTGATCGATCCCTTTGTGCGTTCTAAAATCGAACGGCTTGGAATAATCCCTTCCACTTACTTTGATCTGGAAAAGGATTTATGAAAACAACGTTTGTAATTACCCTGGCGGTTATTACCCAAGCAGTCGCAAATACACTGCTCAGCAAAGGAATGAAAGTAATCGCTTCGATGCCCTCATTCAGCGATGGCTTCTCTCTAATCATGCTGGCATACGCCCTGAAGAGCCCTTTCATCTGGGGAGGAATCGTTCTGCTGATCGTTTTTTTCGCCTGCTTTCTTTCCGCTGTTTCGTGGGCCGACTTGAGTCTCGTGCTTCCGATAACTGCGCTCGGATACATTCTGAACGTGTTTTCCGGCAGTTACTTTCTGGACGAACGGGTCTCGCTGGCGCATTGGTTCGGCTCTGTGCTTATCGTTCTCGGGGTCTTTCTGGTTTCACTCTCAGGCGCAAGAAAAGATAAAATAAGAGGCTCGCTTCCCAAAAGCGGCGAGCCTGGACCGGGGGGAGTTGCATGCTGACCGCCCTGATGGTCCTTATGGTTGTCTTTTCAAGTGCCGCCGGGGACGTTTTTCTCACCAAGGGTATGAAGCAGGTCGGCGACGTCTCGGCGCTCAGCCGACTTGAGATCCTGCGAACAATAAAGCGCAT
>Ga0187891_1003278_pt1 | contig 11459 bp, 7 predicted proteins | sample June2016WEW_21_4_FD_132990 | JGI IMG/M metagenome (GOLD analysis project Ga0187891, IMG submission 132990) | Peatland microbial communities from SPRUCE experiment site at the Marcell Experimental Forest, Minnesota, USA - June2016WEW_21_40 | ecosystem: Environmental > Terrestrial > Soil > Wetlands... | reverse complement strand
TGAGCCGTAGCTGAACAGATCTTGTTGTTGGATGTCTTCACCGCGCATGACAGTAAGACGTCCACAACATTCTTCAGGTCACTTGTTTGTTCGAAAAAACAGAGAATTTCAGCAGCCTGCTAGATCCTCGCGGTTGGATGACGGACAGCCATAGGTAACCAGCCCCGCTTATTTGAAGGTCAGCGGCGTGTGGTAGGCGTACTGCAAGGTCAACTCCGTGATGTCGAGACCCGTGCCTGTGAGGCTCACTGGCGCAAGTGTGGGAGAGAAGTCCATCCCTCCGAAGTTGCCGGGCGGAAGCGCCAGTAAAACGCTCGGCGGAATAACAAACGATCCGGCGCTGGCGGGCGACACGCACTCAAAGAAAGTCCCAACGCTGTATGTATTGTCGGTGGCGCTGGCGCCGATCAGTACAATGTACTCATTCGCCGCGCCTCCCGACCAAGAGACCGTGAGCCCGCTGGAGCGGGTGACGGAGAATGCATTTGCCGGGTCCGGCGGAGGGCTGGTCATAGTGGGCAGCACGGGAAGCGTGACCGACGTACTGAAACTGGGAACATTCGCTCCCCCCGGCGCGCTGACGGTGATCGTTCCCGGAGAAAAGAAGCCGCCGTTGGCGCTGAGCGTGGCCTGATAGAAGTTTCCGTTTAAACTCGCGTTTTGCGAGCCGTTGGGTCCCTGCACCGTCAGTTGCGGGCCTGCATCGAGCAGGCCCTGGGAAGTGACTGGCGTTTCCACGTTGCCGTTGGGGTTATCGAAGATCTGACAACTGCCCAACGCCGGAACATCGAGATACGAGAAAAAAAAGGGCTGAACGTTGGAAGCGATCGTGAAGCTGGCAAACTGTCCCTTGACCACGTCCGGGAAGCTCGGGTAGTCGTCCTGGCGTTTCAGGCTGATGGAGCCGAATGTATAGGATCCGTTGCCACTGCTTAGTTGAACAACGTTGGCCGTAGTGAACGCCGGGTTAGTCGGCGTGCATGTGCGGCTGCCGGCCGGCGCCACCGGCATGGCGACGCTGTTGCTGATGAAGTTGTTGATTTGGACCGACAGCGGCACGGCACAACCGGTGGGCACGTTAGCGGGCACCTTGAACACGATCTGATCTTCTCCGATACAACATCCCGACCGCCCCTGGTAGGACGCCTGTATCGGCACGCCGCCCAGCCAGATCGTCAAGGGAATAGAGGGCATATAGACGCCCAGCCCGTCTCCGGACGCGTCGCTCCCGCTGATCGGGCCCAATCCGGTGGCCCAAATGATCAGCACGTCGCCCGGGTTGGCGGCGCCGCAGGTGGTATAGACCCCACCACAGTTAGCGGCTTTTGTGGTCGAGACCAAGCTGTAATCGGGGTAGGTCACAATGCCAGCTCCCTGGCCGTCCGAAGTCACGGTGAAGATGCCCAGATTGTTCTCGACCACGGTCACGGGAAAGGCATTACCGCTGGTCAGACCGTTGTAAGTCACCACTACGGTCCCCTCGCCCACCGGTGTATTCGACGGCAGCAAAGCCGCCACATATCCCGCCAAGGAGTAGTACAACGGCGCCTCCACCATCGTGTCGCCGACGGTCACATAAACCGAAGTTCCCCCTAGGCTGGTGGTCTGAAACGCAGGGGAGGCGATCACAATCGACGCCGGGCCCAGATTGGATCCGGACACTACGAAGATCGAGCCCTGCGCGATTCCCGCATTCGGCAGTCCCGGCGGTATCCAGGTGGCGGCATTCACCACGCTGGAGATGACCGGTCCTCCGCCACCGTTGGTATTGACCGTGCCGGAAATCGAGAAGCTAAACATCCCGCCGGAAAGCACGGAGCCCGTAAGCGTGCCTGATGCCGTTAAGGTGGAGCTGGTATAGCCCGCATAGCTGCCGGTTCCGCCCGTGATCGTGGCCGAGCCGCTGACCGGACCGGAACTTACCAGCGCGGTCTCCGGGAACGTCATGGTGCCGGTGATTGTGCCGCTGTCGAGCGTGACCGTGAACGGAACGGTCACGTTGCCTCCGCTGATATTGGTGAGCGAACCGCTCGCGCTGAACGTGCCCGTATCGGGTGAACCGCCGGCCAGCGTCAGGCTGGCAGGCCCGGAAAACACGCTGGTCCCCGATATGGTGACGGGGGCATTCGTCACAGTAAACGTGAAGTTCTTGGTGGTATCGACCGTGCCGGAAATCGAGAAGCTGAGCATCCCGCCGGAAAGCACGGAGCCCGTAAGCCCTGACGCCGTCACAGTCGTGCTGGTATAGTCGGCATACCTGCCGGTTCCGCCCGTGATCGTGGCCGAGCCGCTGACCGGACCGGAACTTACCAGCACTGTCTCCGGGAAAGTCATGGTACCGGTGATCGTGCCGTGGCCAAGCGTGACCGTGAACGGAACGGTCACGTTGCCTCCGCTGATATTGGCGAGCGAACCGCTCGCGCTGAAGGTTCCGGTATCGGGCGAAACGCCGCTCACCGTCAGCGTGGCAGGCCCGGAAACGGACACGCCGGTCCCCGATGTGGTGACGGACGCATTCGTCACGGTAAACGTGAAGTTCAGTATGGCAGCGTAAACTCCCACGGCAAGGAACAGAACCGACAGAGGAGCAATCGTGAGGCGACTCATTTCAATTCCTCCAGAGTTCTCTCCAGAAGACATTTATTCCGGAGCCTCCATTTTGGACTTCCAAATCTCATTTAGCCGGAATTTCCGTTTTGGAATTCCAGGTCCGATTCAGTATAAACCGAACCGCCGTCCCTTGATCCCGCAGGTTGCATTCTTTCCTCCGGGAGCCGTCTTCGGTCCCGCAAGGCGGGGTTGTCACCCTGCCCGCAAAGTCCAAAACCGGGAAACCCTGTATTTTCAGTGCATTCCACAAACACGTCTCCTGCCATCATGCCCTGGTCACCCTGATTTCGCTGTGCTCATCGCCTCCGTCTACCCCGTCGCCACCGCCAGGGCACCGATCCGCCGCACCATGCTCCCGAACAGCCGCCGCGTGAGATGGCTCTCGGCCAGCATCAGCCAGTGGTACCGCGCGTGCTTGACCAGCCTGCCGCCGGTCTTCACCAGCCGCTGTTGCAGGCTGGTCAGCGACCAGTTCCCGATCCGGTTTGGCAACACCAGCCGCCGCCACAGATTCCCCAGGTTGTAAGCGATCACGCTCGACCACAGGCGCACTTCGTTAGACCGGAAGCGGCGGCAACTGAGCCGAGTCATCTTCACCGCCTGCTTGCCCTCCTTGATCCATTGCTGCGCCGTGCCCCGCTTGTTGTAGAACCGCACCACTGCCCGGCTGTCGGTCTCCAGATTGGTCACGATGAAGCCCACGCGCGGGAACAGCTCCCCGAAGTGGAACTCACTTTCGCCACCACCCGCCGCGCTGTCTTCCAACTCGCCGCCTGGTAGAGAAAACCCTTGTACCAGACTACCGGCTTGTGGCTGGGCCTTCCGACCGGTCGCGTCAATAACTCTGAGATGTCCCGCTCTAAACTGTCGTTGGACGGGGTGCGAATGGCGTATTTCACGCCGCGCTGCTCCAGCACCTCATAGATCTCCGGCTTGGCGAAGGCAGCGTCGGCCCGGAACACCACTTCCTTGCCCAGCTTCTGCTGCCGCTCGATCTCCGGCAACAGCAGTTCCTCCCAACCGTCGGCGCTGTGGATGTTACCAAGCCGCAGCTTTGCCGCCAGGCAGTCGCCTTCACGATTGAACAACAGCAGCGGGTGATAGCAGGTGGACTCGAAATGGCCGTTGTAGGCGCTCTGCTCCTGCTGGCCGTACACCGGAATCTCGGTCGAGTCCATATCCAGCACGACGCGCTGCGAGGAATCGAGGGCTTCCGCCTTGCCGATGAGTTCCCGGTTAATGCAAGCCAGGCTGCCGAAGTTCTCCTCCTCGGCCAGCATCTCGGTTTCGAACGTTTGCAGGCGGGAGGTCAGCGCCGCCCCACGATCCCAAATCTCCTCGGAACCGATCAGCCGGAACGTCGGATCTTGCGAAAGCCGCTCGGCGTCGTTAACATCCTCATAGCCCGCGATGCGGCTGTAGACGGACTGGCGGAACAGATCGGCCAGTGAAAGTTTGGCGTTCTTCCCTTTCCGTGAGTCGGTCAGGTGCTGGGCGATGAGTTCTCCGAAGCCCAGACGTTCGTCCAACTCGCGCACCAGGATGAGGCCCCCATCCGACGTGACGCGCGATCCCTGGAAATCGATTTTCAGCGAAGCGTTGAACGAGAGCTGGAATGGTTGATTTTGTTTCTCACCCATTTGGGTGCTGACCTCCGGGGCGTCTTCATCACGTTGAAACCCGCATGAATGGCGTCGAGAGCCACCAAGAAGTTATCACCAACGTTTCAAAACGGAAATGCAGGATCATAGCCCAAACGTTTCCGCTTCTTGCCGGGCATCTAAGAGAACATAGCGTTCGCGCCCGAACCTGAGATTCCCACCGCCCGCCCCTCTACCGCCCCTCCTGAATCGCCGCCATCACCGCGCTGACCCGCTCCGCGGAGCCTTTGAAGATTCCCAGCGGCATCTCCCGGTAACTCAGCATGCGGCGATATATGAAGTCTTCGAGCAGCGAATTGATGCCCCAGCCGCCCAGGTATTGCAGGCGAAGATCGCGGTCCCGGTTCAGCTCCGCGCCCGCGGTCCAGCGGCCCAGATCCGATCTTTGTCCGGCATAAGTGCCAAATAAGTCGGCCGCGGAATATACGCCGACCCCGCCGAGCGATTCAGTCACCGGCCGGTAGTCGTCGCGTTTCAAACGCGCTTCCACTTCGTCCAGATCGATGGAGAGCGGGCCGGCCTGTCCCAGAAACACCATGTCGTAGCCGCGCCCATCCACCGTGTTGGCCCACACCGTGCCGTATGGGAACGACGCGAAGAAGGTCGCCAGCTCGCTCCGCACCGTGCGCTCGTCGCTCTCGTAGAGCGGCACGTAGAGCGAGAAAAAGCCGCCGGGATTGAGGCGCTCCTTGATGGCGTCGAAGTACTCTTTGGTGTAGAGCGCGGCGGTGCCTTTGACGAACACATCCAGCGGATCCGACGCGATGATGTCGAACTTCTCTGGCGTGGTCAGCACGTAGTGGCGCGCATCGTCGAAGATGATACGCGTGCGCGGATTGTGCAGCACGTCGTAATCCTGCTTGGCGAAGTAGCGCGAGGAAGTGGGCGGAATCACCGGCTCGATCTCGCACACGGCGATCTTCTCGATGCTCGGATAGCGGGTGAATGTTCCGGCCGAAACTCCGGCGCCGAAGCCGATTCCCAGCACAGTGCGCGGATTCGGATGCAGCAGCGCAGGCAGATGGCCGACCATGCGCTGCAGCTTCATGTCATAGGGCTCGGTGGTGGCCTCCACGTGGCCGTTGACGTCGACCTCGATGTTGCCATCGTTCCAGCGCGTGATGGCGACCGAGGAATTGATACCTTCGGCCGTGTAAAGCAGCGTAGAGGAGTGAAGATTCACCGCCGTGCGGCGGCCATAGGCGACCACTTTTCCGGGAAGCGGATCGACGGTCGCGGCCAGCCACACTGCTGCCAGCAGCGCCGCCGCCAGCGCAACGGCGAGCGGGACAGAGCGGCTCCGGCGCACGCACGGCGCCAGCGCGAAGACTGCCCCCGCCGCGGAAATCCCGAGCAACGCCCGCTCGGTCTGCTGCGTGCCGATGGCGGGTACCAGCACCAGGCTTACCAGCAGCGCGCCGAGAATCGCGCCCAGCGTATTGGCGGCGTAGATACCGCCCACCACGCGGCCCGAATCTTCATCCGCTTCCGCCACGGCGGCGCAAGCCAGCGGAAAACTCGCGCCCCAAAGCAGCGCCGGCGGCAGAATCGCCCACAGGCAGCGCGCCATATCCAATTGAAAGATGAGCCAGGGACTGGACGCCAGCAGAGGGTCGATCGGCCAATATGGCAGCGAATCGGCGATCATGTAGGCTGTCCAGGCGATAGCGCCGGCCAGCAACGCCTGGCACCAGCCCAGCGCCAATTGCGGCCGCACACTGCGCACGAGCGCCGAACCGATGCCGCTGCCGATGGCGAGGCCGATCAGGAAAACCGCCAGGATAATAGAAAAGACGTAGACCGTGGAGCCGAGCAGCATCGCTACCAGACGCGTCCACACCACTTCGGCGCCCAGCGCGGCGGCGCCTGAAAGCGCGATGGTGACATACACAGGCCAGTGCCGGGCCCACAAGCCGGATCGCCGTGGCGCGATTGGGGCGGCGTCGATCCGGATCGGTGCCGGCGATCGTTTCGAGAGCATGAAGCTGACCGCCGCAACGGCCAAGTTGACCACGACCGCGAACCACGTGGCTAGGCCCGTGTTGTAAAGCCGCAGCAGATAGAAGCCCGCTAACAGGCAGCCCAGCACCGCCCCGGCGGTGTTGGCCGCATAGAGCACGCCCCACCAGGACGCCGCGCGCGGCGTGGATTCCACCCAGCGCGCCAACGCCGGCAGTGACGCGCCCATCAGCACCGTGGGTGGCAGCAAACAAATGGCCGCTACGCCTGCGCGCAGCAGAAAGCCCGGCATGCCGTGCTCCGCGCCGGCGATGTAGAGGTGGTCTACCAGCGGGATGCCGGCCAGCGCCAGTGCGGCGAACGCCGCTATGCCAAGCTCCAGCGCTGCGTAAATCCGCAGCGGATGCCGCTTCGGCGCCACCCGCGGCAACGCCAGGCTGCCGGCGCACAGGCCGCCCATGTAAGCCGCCAGCAGAAACCCAAGCGAAATGGCCGTCGACCCGATGGCAAGCTGCAGCAGTTGATACCAGACGATTTCGTAGATCAACGCCGAACAGCCGCTGGCGGCAAACAGCACCAGCAGCAACGGCAACCACCTTGAGGCCCGCGGCGGCCCAGACTCATCCAGCATGGAACGTCAATCATACCAGCGCGCACCCACAGCGGCGCCCAGCACCTCTCCGGACACTTCGCGATACATTCGAAATGGCACGCGAGCAGGGGCCCTTAGCTCAGCGGTCAAAGCAGCGGACTCATAATCCGTTTTTGGCCTCTTGACGGCAGTTGCCTGGGTTCTTTCAAGCTCCATTGATACTGCTTGATATCTGCTCCTGTCAGATTGGATATTCAGCTACTTACCGAATATCAACTGCGCAGGATTTCCAAAGGTTAGGGTCACCGAGAACACCCTCTACAAGCCCATCCATGCGTGTCGTGGGCATAGTATTGGGCATAGGAACCACCGCCTGCTATCGAAGTCCGCTGCTCGACTTCCCGTGCCCGCTCGGCTGCCCCGGAGCGTTCGGAGCCGCGCGAAGCCGGTCGCGCCGCCGCGGCGATCGAGTGGCGCAATCGCGTGTTTCGATTCCGTGGATCACGCCCACCATCCCGCTGCGGCTGCGCCCGTTGCAAACTGAAGGGTATGCCAGTGTTTCAGAAGAGCGTGCATGTTTCCACGAAGGGCCGCTGCGACGTGCTCGATATAACCCCGTCCGTGGCCCGAATCGTGGCTGAAAGCGGAATCGAGTCAGGCATTGTGAACGTCTCGGGCGTGGGCTCGACTTTGGGCGTCACCACTCTTGAGTTCGAGCCTGGCTGCGTGGCCGACCTACAACGTGCGCTCGACAAGATCGCCCCCGCTAATTCCGGCTATGCCCACAACGCCCGATGGGGTGATGACAACGGATACTCCCACCTGCGCAGCGCGCTGGTGGGCACCGCCAAGAGCTTTCCTGTGGCCGGGACGCGAGTCGCCATCGGCACGTGGCAGCAGATCGTGTTGTGCGATTTCGACGACCGTCCGCGGGACCGCCAAGTGATCGTCACCGTGGTGGGCTAGCCGTGAAGACGTACGGCCGGTATGTGAACATTTAGCTCCGTGCCGAAGGCTTCCCGGTGCAAGCGGCAGGTGTCGTCGGACGGAATTGGTCGATGATGTTTCTGCGGCCGCGGCAGTCGCCAAATTCGGTGGCCAGCACTAATCGCCTTGGGGCCGCTCCGGCGGGGCGTTCGAGGAAGTGAAAGATGCGACAACGATGGACTGCCGTCCAGTTGCCAAGCTTCCTCCCAGCGGACTTCTCGACAACGCGCCCGTTACGAGCTTCCGAGTGCACCTCTCCGAGCTAAACCGTCACGTCCTCGCTCCGCCATGATTGCATTCCACCGCGCTCTTGCATAAGCTGTGGTTTCCCGTGAGCGGCCCCCCACCGCCGCGGCAGACCTGGAGCTACCCATGCGTTACACCCGTCGCCGCTTCCTCCGCCATTCCACTTTCGCCGCACCCGCACTGCTCGCTGCGGCCAGCTCCGCGCGCTCGTCGGCGCCCCTCGATCTCAAGCCTTACCTCACCGGCGAACGCATGGCACCCACCCCCGCCACGGCGTATCGCGCGTACCGCTCCAAACCGGTCACTGACCCCACCCTCTACACCTGGGTCCAGGTCGATCTCGGCTCGAGCCTTCCCATCGACGCTGTCGTCCTGTACCCCGCCTCCGAGCGCCTGTACCCAGGGCGCGACGAGTATTACGGCGGCGAGGGCTTCCCACTGCGCTTCCGAGTGGACGCATCCGACGCCGCCGCCTTCGCCCAGTCCCGCTCCATCGGTGACTTCACCGCCCAGGACTTCCCCGATCCCGGCGACCAAATCACGCGCTACGCCGCCCCTGCCGGGCTGCGCGCCCGCTACGTCCGCCTCACCGCCACGCTTCTTCGCCCGGTCAGGACGGCGTCCCAAGCGAGCGCGCCGGCCAACCGAGCCGACTTCACACTCACCCTCGCCAAGTTTGCCGTCCTCTCCTCCGGCCGCGATGCCGCTGTCCTCTGTCCCGTCACCGCTGATCCCAGCCACGGCAATCCCGAGCTCCTCGCCCAGCTCACCCGACGCCCACGCCTGGACGGCGAGGCGATCCGCATCGACCATCCCGCGCTCGTCGCCAATCCGGCGCGGTGGCGCCGCCCGCCGCTGGCCGCGCACCCGCCGCGCTCCGGCGTCACCCTCGCCGGCGGCCTGTTCGAGCAGGCCATGCGCCGCAACATCGAATACCTGCTCACCTCCTTCTCCACCGACGACCTGCTGCGCCAGTTCTACGAGCGCACCGGCCACATTAAGGACTTCAAGCCCACCGGTTCGCAGGTCTTTTGGGAAGAGGATCTCGCCGGCTCCAACGCCGGACGCTTCCTCATGGGCGCCGCGAACACCATCCGCTGGATCGACCACCCCGAGCTCCGCGCTCGCGTCACCGCCGTCGTCGACGGCATCGCCGATTGCCGCCGTGACGATGGCTACATGATGGCCTATCCGCCGGAGTCCATCTTCTACTCCGAGCGCGCTGCCTATACCCGCGCGTGGCTCACCCACGGCCTATTGGAGGCCGGCTACTCTGGCAATCCCAAGGCCCTGCCGATGCTGCGCGGCTACTACGATTGGTTCAACCGCCAGGACTTCCTCCCGCTGATGGAGCGCGGCGCCACGCAAGGCGGCCAGGGCATGATCGCCAACACCCGCGTCGCCCTTAGCCCAGTCGGACGCCCCGCCGACGCCCAGGTCATCCAGCGCTACTACCAGGAGGAGGCCTTCCTCGCCGGCCTCGCTCGCCATGAGCCGGAGCAGATTTGGCAGTATCCCTACGACCGCCCCCACTGCTACCTGCTCACCAACCTCGAGGCTTACCTCGACCTCTACCTTCTCACCGGCGACCGCCGCTACTATGACGCCGTCCTCGGCGGCTGGGAGCTTTACCGCGCCCATTGGGAGCAGGCCGGCGGCTCCATCTCCATCATCGAGTTCGAGCGCAATCCGCCCGATTCCAACTACCTCCGTCAAAAGCTCGGCGAGCTCTGCGGTAGCGCATTCTGGGTCTTCCTCTCCCAGCGCTTCCAGATGCTCCATCCCGAGGACGAGCGCTTCGCCGCCGAAATCGAGAAATCGATTTACAACATCGGCATCGCCAACCAGGATGGCACCCTCGGCCTGCGTTACCACACCATCCTCGAAGGCCGCAAAGAAAAGGGTTCCCGCGTGAACACCTGCTGCGAGGGCCAAGGCACGCGCCTGCTCGGCTCGCTCCCGGAGCACATTTACTCGCTTGCCGCCGATGGCCTCTATCTCCACCTTTACGAGCCTTCCACCATCCGCTGGCACCAGGACGGTGCCGCCCTGGCCCTTACCGTTGCCACCCGCTTCCCCTTCGATACCGCCGTCACCGCCACCTTCCAAACGGCCTCGCCGGTCCGCTCGCGCATTCGCGTGCGGGTGCCCCTCTGGGCCGCCGGCCCCTTCGAGCTGCGCGTCAATGGCACGCCCGCCGGCTCCGGCGCGCCGTCCAGCTACGTCACGCTCGACCGCGTCTGGTCTGATGGCGACCGCATCGAGTTCACCCTCGCCCCGGCCCTCCTTGCCCGCCGTTACACCGGCGCCGATCAGCTCCCCGGCAAGGCACGCTTCTCGGTCGAGTACGGCCCCATCCTCCTGGCCGCTATCGGAGCTTCAAAAGTCGACCTCCAGCTCGAGCCCGGCGCCGCCCCCGAATCCCTCGCCCGCCTGCTCGAGCCCGTCCCTGGCTCTCCGCTCCATTTCCACGTCCGCGGCAACCCCGCCGCTCGACTCATGCCTTACTGGCAGATCGAAACTGAGGAGTTCACTTGCTACCCCGCCGTCGTCCTGCGTGCCTGACCGCGCCTCGATGGTGCCCAGGCAATGCGCTGGCCCTTCGCTCGCGTTGACCTGGGCCCTGATCTCCGTCCGGTTCTGAACCCGATGCAGCGCGGCCAAACGCCTGAAATCACCCCAGGCTTTCGCGAAAAAGCTGATGGAATACCATGCTCGGCAGTTGCATCGCTCTTGTGCGGGAACCCATGGGCGGTCCCGGGAGGCAGAGGGCCAAAGCCTCCTTTCGCAATCATACGCCGAGCTACCCAAGTCGACTTGCCGGATCTCAGTGCCGCAACGCCTCCGCGATCGGGCCGAGCGCCAAGGCGGGCAGGAAGCACAACGCACCCAACAGCAGGATCGTCCCAAGGACCAAGGCGCCGAACGCGGCGGAATCGATGGGCAGCGATGCCGCGGTCGTTGGCCGGCGTCCCTGGGCCGCGAATCGTCCTGCCAGCGCCAGCGCCAGCGCAGCCAAGCCGAAACGTCCAGCCAGCATGGCGATGGCAGTGGTCACATTGTAAAACACACTGCTAGCGTTGAGGCCGGCCATCGTCTGTCCATTGTTGGCCATGCACGAGGCGTAGGCGAAGACCACTTCGGTGAAGCCTCGGGTGCCACCGTTGGTCACCATTCCATCCAGGCCGGCATGGGTCGCGATCGCCACCGCGGTCAACACCAGCACCAGCAGACGCGCCGAGGCATTCAGCCACATCGACCGCGGCGCTCCGATACACCGCTCTAGCAGGCTGCTGAAAAGTGGCATCTGAGTTTGTCCGGGTAAGGTTTTTCAATTTCGTTCTACCTGAGTTGGCCTGAGATGCGCCGATCTGGTCTTGCGGTGATCGCTTTTTCGGGTGCTG
>Ga0187891_1003276_pt1 | contig 11460 bp, 11 predicted proteins | sample June2016WEW_21_4_FD_132990 | JGI IMG/M metagenome (GOLD analysis project Ga0187891, IMG submission 132990) | Peatland microbial communities from SPRUCE experiment site at the Marcell Experimental Forest, Minnesota, USA - June2016WEW_21_40 | ecosystem: Environmental > Terrestrial > Soil >... | reverse complement strand
ACGCGGATCTCGCGGTCCTACGACACGCGATTCGGGCCTTGATCCGCGCCACCGTCCGTGCCTGGCCGAAGATCTTCAAACTGACCCACTACCGCCATTGAAGCTCCAGGTCTTGCTCCCTTGCACGTGGAAAACGTGCGAGTGGTTGCAGCCGGGGCAAAGGAAAGCGTAGCCCCAAACCTGGCCTTCTAACCTGACCGGCTTCAGCTTCACGAATTCGGCCTCATCGCATCGAGCTCGGCCGTCTTGGCTGCTTCGTTCAAGAGGAGCGTTGCCTTGTTGGTCCCTTCACCGAAGCTCGAGCCCAACCCGAAATAGATGATGTAGTACGCCTTGGCGGGGCCGGTTGGCTGCTCTATCCAGTTGGGACCGAAGCCTACTCGCAGGTAATCGGCAAAGCTCAAGACCGCGATGAGCGAAACGTTGTTGGGAATCACCGTCCCGTCGGTCGGAGACGTTTGACCGAATTGCGCACCAAGATAAAGGTCAATTGCTCCTTCCAGCCAAGGTTTGGTCTTATCGCCAGATGTGAGCGAGAACCCATATCCCGCTGATGGGGTGAGGCCGCCACTGAATTTGCCGGTACTGACATTGTACATACCAATAAATGCCGCACCGGAGATTCTTGTACAGGCAATCTGCCCGCTGGAAAGTCGCCAGCATCCACCAGCAGACGACAGATTTTGTGCTGACGCCTTCGAGCACAAGATGGTCGACAACGAGAAAAATGCCAAAATGGTTAACAGTGAACGCTTGATCATGACCATCTCCTTATTGCGGACGCCATTGTCCCATTTCGCGCTGGAACACGAATGTCAAGGTCTTGCCTGAGTTGTCAATCGACTGAAACACTTTCATGCCCTTCTCATCCTTTTGCAGGATGCGAATGGTACATGATTCCGGTTCGGCAATGAGCCCTCGTTTAACGAGAAACGACAAAATCTCGATCTGGCTCCAGGTCGGAACAAGACAGAAGTTTCCGATGACAATGCCCTTGTCGTCAGACATTGCATATTCAAACCAGTTGACCGGATCGGGAACCGGATCGGTCTTTTCGGTGTGAATGGTGGTGGGCACGCCCTCGATTCTTCGAGGAATCACAGGCGTCGTGATCTCGCGCAGAACCTTGTCGGGCACCGCGTTTGCCGGGTTGTTCTTGGCAAGGTTGTCGATGATGGTCTCTACCGTGGGCAAAGCATTCTTGGTGCTCGAGAGGGTGTGCAGCAGAGCGCCTAAAGCGACGACAACTCCTGAGATTGATGCAAGTGTGTGAGGCGGAAGGGAGGGAATCTTCGTCAAAGACTCGAAGAAGTTCATGAGCACGGTCACCGCCGTGAACGCAAACTCCGAGGTCATGAGGATACCCTTCCAGGGGACTCCCGCCTTACGCTTCTGCAAGCAACGCATCGTCGCGTAGACCATGGCCACCACGTTGGCCAGCACGAGGCCATAGGGCGGAGGTACGACGGCGGCGTAGTGCCCGCCAATCAGGGCCGCCCAGGAGCACAGGGCAATCCAGAATGTCCAGGTGTGGAAAAACGTGGGCATGGACATGACGTGAAGCTCCAGAAAAGTTTACACGGCGGGCGCAACCGATAGTATGCCAGCTATCGTCGAGATTGCGGCGTCTTTTTCGCGCTGCTTACCTATGCGCAGGATATCGATGGCCGCGAGCAGGTTGTAGAGGGTCTCGTTTTGCGGGCACACGAGGGGAGCGGCGGGAAAGAGGGGCAGGAGCCCTTCGCCCATCTCCTTACCCTTACTATAGGGCCAGACGACCAGAATATCGCGCTCGCTCGCGAACCTGCCTCTCCACAGCGGACTGTACATCGCCGTGGGAACCCCTTTCACAACCTCCGTGCGATGGGGGAAAAAAGCGGTCGGCACGCCATGCACGATGAAGTCGAAGAGGTGCGATCGGTCGACGATGACCTCTTCGTCGGTCCTGGTGACGAGCTTGGCTCTCTTCGCGCGCTTGAGCACATTGCAGATCTCGGACGCGGATAGCCGAAGGCTCTTGCCTATCTTGTCGTACGTCCAGGATTTCTCGGGCCATATCGCAATCTGACAAACCACAACCACGTCGTGCGATTTGAGGGTCGGTTGCCCTGACATGACCAGAACCATATTCACAATTCATGAATGATGCAAGCGTCTTAAATCAGTTCGTAATTGTGAACACAATGACCCTGGTCAGACGGTCCCTGGTCATTCACGGTTCATGAATCAGACAATAGCCTTGTTGAGAATCTCAAGAAAAATGGTCGCTTTCCCCTGAAAATCCGTTTGAGTTGAATTGTTATCGCGTGCCGTCTCCTTCCTTTACGCTAGTAGTGCAAGCCCACGAGTGGGCAAACACAGAAACGCGGTTGAGTCCGCATTCGTCACAAGGAGATTCGACATGGCACTAGAGCTAACTCGCGCAGGAATTCTGTCTGGCATCGGAGGCTATCGTGGTGCAGCGCACTCGATGGTCCACGGTGCTGGCTCCATGCTTCGTCACGAAATCAAGTTCGTGTCGCACATGGAAATCGGCCTTTCGTCTTTCGCCTTCGGCGTGATTCAGGGCCGTTATCAGAAGCAAGGCGGAGCCGTGTTCTTCGGCCTCCCCGTGGATCTCCTCTCGGGCCTCGGACTCCATGTCCTGGCCTTGCTCGGACCCGTCAGCAAGTACAAGCACCACCTGCAGTCGGTCGGTACCGGTGCCCTGGCGACTTACCTCGCCACCACTGGTTACCGGGTTGGCGAGCGTTGGGGTGCGGGCAGCAAGTTCCTGACTGCTGTCACGGGCGCGTTCGTCGGGGAAGACAAGCCGGTCTCGGGCGGAGCGGCACTGGCCGACTCGTCCGGCTCGGCGGCCGATCAGGAGCTGAAGAAGCTGGTGCAGGGCGAGGTCTAAAACCCGAACCCGATCCAACAACCGACGTTCCACCGGCAGTAAGCGAAACCGAATCCTCAACCGTTTGAACAGAAAGAGAGAATCACCATGGCACACTACGGAAGTTACGGCGACGAAGCGGATGGCGAAGAGTCCGGACTCGAGAGCCTGCTCGGATACGAGGGTATCCAGGAGATCATGGGCGACGAAGCTGACGGCGACGACAGCGGCGACGACAGCGGCAACTATCAGTACGTCCAGGGCTCCGACATGGGCGCGGCCAAGCGCCGTCACAAGGGCCAGGGCCTGCAGCAGCAGGCCATCATGAAGAAGCGCATCGCCTCGGGCGCGCTGCTTCGCAGCCTCGCTCCGCGCTCGGCGCGCGAGTTCATCATCGGCCTCGGCATCACCGCCATCCCCGGCAACGGCTCGGCTCAGATCGGCGTGCAGCCCCAGGTCATCTTCCGCCCCGAGCGTATCGTCATCCCCTCGAACATCGCGGTGGACTTCATGATCACCGACGTCAAGGTTGGTAAGGACTCGCAGCTCGTCAGCCCCGGCGCAATCCCGGCCGTGGTGTTCGTCGAGAACGCGTTCGGCGTGCGGCTCAAGATGGACACGGCGCAGATCGCCCAATTCATCACGCTGCTCGTCAACAACACGAACGCTCAGCCCCGCAACTTCTCGGGCGCGATCATCGGCCCGGCCGTTCAGTAAGCTTGCCTCGCGGCAAGAACGAGGGTCTGCGACCCAGCTGAACCGAATCAGGGGGTGGTGGCCTCACAGCCTCCACCCCCTTTTTTCTGGAACCCAAACCAACCCAACCCTTTTCCAACCCTTTCGAGAAAGAATTCATCATGCTCAATGCAAACAACGCACCACTCGCATACGTTGCCTACGCGCAGGTTGTCGGCGCTGACGGCACCTCTCCCAACCTCAACAGCGGCGTGACCACGGCCCGCCTCAGCACGGGTTCCTACACCGTGACCCTGCCCAGCAACCCCGCTGGCCAGTCGCTCGGTCTGGGATCGTCCCCTGGCGACCTCATCTTCGTGCAGCCGATCGCGGATTCCCCCGTCGCGTTCGCGGCTGTCGAGGACGACACCAACCCGCTCGTGAAGCACATCTACCTGGGTATCCCGGGCACGACCGCCGTCGATTGCGACTTCAACGTCCTGATCTGCCGGTCGATGCTGACCCCGGTCCTGATCAACAACGTTCCGCAGCCCGTCTAGTCCTCTGTTCGCAGAGCCTTCTGACCCGCAGAGCCCGTGATCGTACTCTGGGGTGGGGTACGGTCGCGGGCTCCGCATTTTTAGGGGCACGGGATATGACCACCTCGCGCGTTGATCTGGAGTCGCCGTGGCCTACGACTTTTTCTACCACAAGCAGGTACCCAAGAACATTGCTCTGAGCTCGTCGATCGACGTATCGACCAGCGAGCCGACTCCAACCACCTCCGAGGACAACGCCTACATCGCGCGTCTGGCCGTGCTCAAGATGCAGGCCGACTCGGGTGACAAGTCCGCGAAGAAGAGCTGGAAGAAGGAGCTCGGCAACCTGACCAAGATCCAGCAGAAGGCGAAAAAAGGCGATCCTCACGCCGCCCACCTCATAACCGTGGTGAGGGAATCGGGCCTCTTTTCCGACGTGAAGGCGATGGAGGTCTCGCAGAACCGGAACCTGACACCGCAGGCTCAGAAGCTCGTCGCCTTGCTAGGACAGCTCAAGGCCAAGGCGGTATCGGGCGATCCGCGAGCCCTCAATCTCGTGGCCACGATCAATACCTTGCAGCTCAATAAAGTTCCCCAAACCGTCCTGTCGGGCGATAGCGAGGCCATCGAAGAGCTCAAGCTGCGCGCCGAGATGGGCGACCCTGTAGCCATACGGCGACTCAAGCTTCTCAAAGCGTCCGAATCCGACCTGACACGCGATCGTTCCTCTGGCGATGCGGAGGCCGACCGACAACTTGCAAAGAAGATGCTCGAGGACGCCGCCGACGCGAAGACCATCAGACGCTCCGACGTGAAGAAGGCAATCACACTCTATGTGGGCGACCAGGCCACCGACAAGGAGAAGACCGATATCGGCAGCAAGATTCTCACGTTCCTGCAGAAGAAAAACGTCCAGATTACATCTTGAACCACGAGGTAACTCTTCATGGGAATGCCCAAAATTGAATTCCGGTGCCAGATGTTCCGGGGAGACTGGGATCAGGTTTGGAGCCAATTGCGCATGCTCTATCTCATGGAGGGACTGGTCAAGGTCAACCAGACCCACCTGCAAGAGTTTGATACATTCAAGAAGCGGGGACTGGTGGCGGACGTTTACCCCTCGGTCTACAGGTCGGGTCTTCACTACGAAACCGAAAAGGGCACCGAGATCTGGCCTGATATTCCTTCGCTCCTCGAAGGCACAATGGGACCAGGTGTCTATCCTGGTATCTGGGGCGATTGCCTGCCGGTCACCACTCTCGTACTGCGTGAAGACTACACCGTTGCCGCTCTCGGCAATGTTGTGCCCGGTGACCGCATCATGGAAGATGGTGCTTTCACCACAGTGACCGAGCACGCTATAACGGGCGAAAAACCCATTTTGGCTTTTGAGCTCAACAACGGAGCCGTCCTGCGTTGCTCTCCTGAGCACCGTCTCTTCTTGCGTAGTGGAGAGGAGAAACGAGCCGAGAATATCCGACCGGGAGATTTGCTCAAGACTCCCTCCAAGGCATTCCCGGCGGCTGTTTCACCTCTCAACCCTTCAAAGCTCACACCGGCAGACTTTGCGTGGTTGCTTGGTATTTACGTTGCTGACGGTTGGTGCGAGCTGCCTCGTCATCCTCGCTTTTCCATCTCCGGCAAAGATGGTCACAAGAAAGAAGAGCAAAAGCGAAAGGTCAAGGCCCTTCTGGAAGCAATCGGAGTCAACACTCGTTGGCACGAACGCTACCTGGCTGTGAATGATGGCGATCTTGCCGAATACATGAAGTCTTGTGGAGGACATGCTCCCGAAAAGCATCTGCCATCTCTTCTCGTGAGCGCCGATCAAGTTCGTCCTCTCGTTGAAGGATTGGCGGCGGATTGTTCTACCGCAACCTCCGGCACGCGGACCCATGGCACCACTTCCGAGATTCTGGCCCTGCAAACACGCATTCTTTACCGGATGCTCGGTCAGAGCACCCACATCAAGCGTTGGGACGAGCACGGAGGACTCGGCACTCATCCGATGTATCGAATCACCGTGCGAAAACCCGATGATCCAGAGCATCCCAATGCCCGACGGAATAGCGCTCGGGTGGTTGCTATTAGGGAAATGGAACCGGAGCTCTGCTGCGATATCACAACCGAAGCTGGAAGGTTCTATCTGCCCGAATCCGACGTCATGGTTCACAACTGTGAAGACCTGGCGTGTTATCGCACGGCCGAGCTACGCGAGCTGCCCTTTCACTTCGAAAGGCCATCCCAGGTCAACAAGGGAAAAACGGAATGTGCCGATCCACGCTTTCCGCAGGAGCCATCAGCGATCGACGCTCAATCGCGCGGTCAGGCATGGCCCGGATGGAAAACCGTGAAGGGTGGCATACAGGCCAAACCCTTCGCCAAGTGGCGACGAGGTCCCCAGGGGCAGTACCACTACCACGCGATCGTGTACCTGCCCGATGGACGCCTCGAGGACCCGTCCCTGGTGCTGGGCATGGGCAAGGAGGCACAATTCAGCGCCGACGACATGGCAAACCGTCTCAAAGCGGGCGAGCTGGTGGTGCTTCAGTACGCCAAGAAGCCGGAAGTCATGGTCGTAGACCCTGAAAAGCCATCCGGCTATGCCGGCGGCAAGGCCCTCGAGCTCGATCAGCAGGTCATGCAGAAGATGGCAGAGGCTAGCGCTTCCGGGGACTTCGAGCTCGGTGCCTACCTGGGCAATCCCATTCCCATGGAGCACGAGTGGGATCTCGACGCTCTCATGGGATGGTCGCGCGAGCACAAGCTATTCGTTCCCAACTCCGTCCAGGCTGAATTGCGACGGCTACGAGGCTATACTGCAAGCTGAAAGGTGAAAACCATGCCATCGACAATCGTTCAATCCGGATTCCTGGGCAACAACAATGCGGTGGTCTATGGAGGCCGCACAACCTCGACTTCCACCGTGCCCACCCTTCCCGAGCCCATGGAAAACGAGGATGTCTTCGTGGCCGGAGGCTTTCCGGAGCCGTTCAATCCCGAGACGCAAGCCTTCCCGCCCTTCCTGCCACCCTTCAACTTCGTGTTGCTAGGCGAAAACCCGGTGACTCCTCCCAACTCCTCTCCCAACCCGGGCGGCGTGCCGGTAGCCATTCCCAACAATCTCCCCAGCAAGGCAGGACTGCCCGTCATCATTCCCGACTCGACACCTGTGCCCGGCATCCTCTGAAAGAAGGTCACCCCATGACACTTGTCGTGAGCAACAACCCTGGAGTGGTGAACGTCATCAACCAGGCGCTTCCACCCTACCTGGGCGATATCGACGCGGTCCTCGACGGCACGGCACCCGAAATACCCCGCATCATCGAACAGGCGCTCGAGCCGTATCTGGGAGAGAAGAACGTCCTTCTAGGCAGCATTCCCGCGATTGTCGACGTCAGCAAGCAGGCTCTGCCTCAAGTCCTGCTCAACAAGAACGTGCTCCTCTTCCCCACGCCCATCGGGCCAGAGCCTCCCGCCGGGAACCCACTCATCATGAGTCCGACCGTGCTCGTGCCCAACGTCCCCGTCACTACCCCATCGGCCCAGGTTCCTCCAAACCCGAGCATCATCAACGTGACCCCCGTGGGCAACTACGAGACGCAACAGAGCCAGGCAACGCAGAACTACACCATCGTCTCGATCGTGGATGTGTCAACCGGACAAGCTCCTACCAATAACACTCAAACCCTTCAGATCACCTTGAGCGGTGGCCAGCCTCTCGAGAAATACGGCATAGACCTGACAGGAAATTCGCTCTCGTTCACGTCGGGGGGACCTTACCTGACGACGTTGCCCGTGCGCACCATCACCTTCGCTCAGAGCCTTACCATGATGGTGCCCAACCAGGACGCTGATGGCAACCCATTCGACTGGTCGGGAGGCCACGGACCGGGGCCTGGCGATACAGTGCAGTTCTCCACGGCGCGCACCAATTCCGAGAATGTTTTCGGACCGGGGGAACCCTTGAACGTTGTCACCCCCACCCAAACCGCCACTCCCTCGAGCGCGCCACCTCTGATTTCACCCTCGTCACCTGTCGTGGTGAATGTGATGGACCAGGAGCTGACCCAGGGTCAGCCCATGATTGTACACATCATCTGAAAACCATCTGGAGACCCCATGTCTGTTCAAGTCATAAGCGTCCCGGTTCCCCTGAGTGGTGACGTTCAAGGCCACAGTCACGCCTCCCTCTGGCTCACTGCTAGTCTACTTCGATCCGTGATGAGATCATCGACAAGGAGATACCAATGTCTGTTCAAGTCGTAAGCGTTCCGGTTCCAACAAGCGGCGACGGCGCAGCCGTTAGTATCGCCAACCTGGTGGGCGAAAAATCGATCATCCTCACGGGGCTGTTCGCGGGGCAGTACGTGATCCTTGCGGGTCACGAGGCAGGCGAGCTCGTTCCCGTACTGCAGTTCGATGCCGGCGGCGAAGCAGGCGTCCAGCAGACCCTCCCCGAAGCGTATCAGTACGTCGCGGTGAGAGCTCAGCCCAACACGAGCCCCGTGGGGACAGCGGTCACGGTCAACGTGGCCGGTGTCGTCGGCGCGGGGCAGAACTACTTCGCGACCCTGGCTACCCTCATGCAAGGGAGCATGGGACCGCAGGCGTCCATCGATACCTGGTCGCTCTTTCCCCCGACCGGGATCGAGAAGGGCATCAGCGTCATCTGCCGAGGCTTCTTCACCGGCAACATCCTCGTCGAGGGGAGCACCGACAACGTCAACTGGAACCCCATCGGACAGTTCGTCACGACACCCATGGGACGCACTCTTCTGGGCAACACCCAGGTTCTCGAATTCGGACCCTTGCCCACGGCGGATCTCGTTCGCTACATCCGGGCCAACGTCGCGGCACGATCCTGGGGCCGACCGTTCTTACGGTTGGTGGCCAGGTTCCCGCTTCAGGCACGGGACCTACCGGAACGAACGTGGCCATCGTTACCAGCTCGACGCTTCAGCAGGGCTACTTCTTCACCGGAACACTCGGAACAGGACCCATCTACACCGATGCCCTCGGCAACAAGGTGGACAGCACCGCTTTCCCGTTCCCCTCGGCTCCAGCAGACATCGTCTGCGTGGGCAGCAACAACTCGATAGTGGCAGCCGGTGGTCCGATTGTGGTCATTGGTACCGATCTCAATGCTCAGGGGGACGAGGTCATCTGCATCGGCAGCGCACCCGGAGAATCGGGCGGCATAGCAGTGGGGGAAAGCGCGAACTTTGCAATCGTGATCGGTGCGTATGACCTGGTGACTTGCAGTGGCACGACCTTCAACGTGCTCATTGGTAACTTCATCACCATGAATGGTGAAGGAGCAAACTCCAACGTCATCATAGGAGAGTTTCTCACTTGTGGAGTATCGTCCCTCGACAACGCCAACAACGTGATGATCGGCGAAAACTTCAGCACGGGAGACATCACATTCGGCAACGTGATGATAATCGCCGAAGCGAGCAGTATGAGCCTTCCGTCCGGATCGCAGTACAACGTCCTGATCGGCGGGAATGGTCTTGTCACGAGTACTTCCGACCTCGAGGACTGCATTCTTCTTGGAAACGTCTGCAACCTCACCAACGGCACAACGCCTGACGGGTACACCCAGAACATTTACCTGATGGGCACCTACTGCTATGCCGAGGTCACCGGGCTTGCGGGCGTTTCGGGCAACCTGTTCGGCAGCCTGGTAGTGCTGGGCACGACCATCAGAGTCACAAACGCGAACGCTGGCGCGGCTTTCGCTTCCAAGGCGGTTGCCATCGGCGAGTCGATCAACCTGCAGGCAGTGAAGTTCACCGAGACGGTGGGACCGGCCAACAACTTCAGCCAGGTCGTCCTCATCGGCTCGAACATGTCCGCCACTGCCTTGACGGGCAATTCTGACCAGTCAAGCCACATCGTCCAGATTGGCGATTCCATCGTATCGGGTATTCCGGACGGAACCGGTGCTGGTCTCTACTACCTGCACGTGCTTGGCTCGAACATCACTGTTGAGGATGGTAGCTCGCACGTCATAGTCGTTGGCGACACCTTCACGGCGGCGGGCGTCGCCAGCAATGGTGTCTTCATCGGACAGTCAATCACCACCACCGAGACATCCTCCGACACCGTTTCCATCGGACAGAACAACTTCGTCAACATAGTCACGACGAACACCGTTGCCATCGGAAACTTCAATTCCATCTTCGGCTATACGCCAGCAGCGGGCAGCAACATCATTCTCATCGGCTACAGCAATGTCGCCGAGCCGGCCGATCCGAACATCACCAACTTCGATCGGATCGTGCTCATCGGGTACGAGGTCGACGCTGTCAACATAAATGAGTCAGGCACCACCAACCTGACCAAGATCGTTGCCATCGGCGACGTGATGTCCATACAGGCGTCGACCGGGGGATCGGCCTTCAATCAGAACATCAACCAGGTGGTGGCTATCGGGTCGTCACTCACGTGCTACGCCACCTTGAGCAGTCTCCTCGACCCATCAAGCCACATGGTGCTCGTCGGCGACCAGATGGCCATCGGCGTGGGACCCAGCAACGTAGGCGCAAGCTACGTCCAAGCCATCGGGTCCAAGCTCACGGTGGGCGATGCCAACTCTCACCTCTCCATCATGGGCGATACGATATCGATCGACTCACACGGAGACTCTTACTGTGTGGCGATAGGTCAGAGCCTCACCCTGGGAGGAACGGACAACACCGCAGCGGTCAGCACGGTAGTCATAGGCAGCAACATAACCGTGCGAACGGCAGCCAGCGTGGTTGCCATAGGTGAAGGAATCACCATACCAGGCAATCTTTCGGCACCCGCTGCCTCCGTGATAGCCATAGGGTTCAGCATTGATCTCTCCGGCGACTATGGTTTCGGCGGCATTGCCATAGGCAACAACCCCACGATCGCTCCTGGTGGGTACTCCATCGCCATCGGTACGTACGCCTCGGCGGCAATCGGTCAATGTGTCATAGGTGCAAATACCGGCAGCAGTGGTTACCAGCCGATTCACACGTTCATCGTACGCGGGCTCACAACCGGCTCCGTTGCCGTTGACACCATCAATGCCAATGACGCTCCTGCCTCCGGTTCGTCGGGCCTCTCGGTCGTTTACAACGAAAGTGGCACTCTCAGCAACAAGACGCTAAAGGCAGCAGTGAGCCCTCCCGGAGGATCGCTCATCGCCTACTTCGATGCGTAATAGCAAACGCGCCTTGAGGCTCATGAACGTCTAAGCAACAAAGATCACCAGTCAACAATTCCAAAGCAGAAAGGATAGTCAAATGCCCCAGGTCACGAAAAACTACACCCTTCAGTTCAAGGGACTCTCCATCTCGGCCGATGGTCAGTTCATTGGCGCATCGGTCGCTT
>Ga0187891_1003274_pt1 | contig 11463 bp, 12 predicted proteins | sample June2016WEW_21_4_FD_132990 | JGI IMG/M metagenome (GOLD analysis project Ga0187891, IMG submission 132990) | Peatland microbial communities from SPRUCE experiment site at the Marcell Experimental Forest, Minnesota, USA - June2016WEW_21_40 | ecosystem: Environmental > Terrestrial > Soil >... | reverse complement strand
TTCGGAATGGGAATGGGATACGGTGGCGGAGGCGGAATGAGAAAGACTGAGCAAATGGACGAGAACTACAACTTCCCTGTAATTGCGCTAAAGGCTCTCATGGATTATCAGCCTAAGGACTACCAATTCAATCTCGAGGGCAGAGAACTGTTTGACATTTCCAAATTACCCAAAGGCGTTAAGATCCTCAACGGCGACGTCAGCGAAGAAGTGGCTAAATCTCAAGCAAAAACCCTTGTTGATCAGCTTCAATCGCAAAAGGCGCACGCGAAATACCACATGATCCAGTCCATAAACACCCAATCAGATGTCGGAGACGTGGAGCTGCTCCATGTTCCAGTATGGTTCGCGAAGTACGACCACCACGGAAACAAAATCGTCCTGGTCATAGATGCCAACTCTGGCAGAGTAATCAACAGCTTCGGCCTATCCTAAAAACAGCAGACCCAAAGCAGAGGAGAAAGCGAAAAGCCAGTGTATGTAATCAAGCTTTTTTGCTAAAGACGAAAACGCCATACTTCTTATACGGTAACATCTGCTCAATTTTGAAGTTGCCCGCTTCAATTTCTGCCTTTAAAGCTTCTGGATTTTGAACTGGCGCTCCTGGGAAGATGCCTTTCTTTATGACCTCGACAATTATCAGTTTATCTTGGGGCTTAAGAATCCTGCTGAACTCTTTTAAAACGGCTTCGCTTTCACCGACTTCATGGTAAACTGTTACAAGAAGAATCATGTCAACTGAGCTGTCTTCGAGTTGAATGTTTGTGCCGTTACTTTGCAAAAACTGAACGTTCTTAACTCCCGCTTTCTCGGCTTTGTTTTGGGCTTTCTTAAGCATCTCGGGTGAAAGGTCAACAGCCACCACGTTTTTGGCTTTTTTTGCGAGTTCTATAGTGTAAAAGCCTGGTCCGCAACCGAAATCTACCGCTACATCGTTTGGGTTGACGTTAAGTTTCTCTATGAGCTCGGAAGGCGGCTGAATCAGCCGTCTTATGGGATTATCTAAAAAGAAGGCGCCTGATGCTGAATATGCTTCCCCTTTATGTGACATGTTTCTATTTCTCCATTAAAGCGTTTTTTTTCCTTGAAATGTTACTTGGAGAGCAATTTCCAGGAGAGAACTATTCCAATTGCAGATAATATTGTCGCGAATCCTATCACAACTGCGAAGTCAAGCCAGAGACTGTTCATGCCTGTCGCTCCAATCAACAGCTGTCTTATTCCGTCAACTGCGTAGCTTACGGGGTTAACTTTTACGACGTCTTGAAGCCAAGCTGGCATTATTTTTACTGGAAACAATGCGTTGCTTGCGAATAGTAGTGGGAGGTTGAGTAGGTTTATGATTGCCATTTGGGTTTGCCAATCGGCTGATCTTAACGCGAGCACCGTGAACAAAGCAGATAACCCGGCAGCCATGAGAAAGATGATGACGAATGCACCGGCGATTCCTTGAGGGGTGAAGTGTGACGCATCCATCCCGAGAGCTACCGCAACCACTAGAACTATGGCTGCTTGTATCAGAGATCTACCGACACTTTGCAGGATTTTGCCCATCACAATTGATCCGCGTGCAACTGGTGTGCTCAGAGCTTTGTTTAGAAAACCGAATCTACGGTCGAAGACTACTGACATTCCGCTGAACGCGGAAGTGAAGAGGACGATGAAAGCAAGCATTCCACATGACAGGAATGAGAAGTAGCTTGTTGTTCCGAAAAAGTTCTTCAAAATTATGTCCTGTTGCGCTATGGATGCTCCTGACCCGGCAATGAAGGACCCAAAATTCAGGGCTTTGCCGAACAATCCAAGCCAGATAATTGGTTGAATTAGTGAAATAAAGAGTTGTATCGGGTTAGTGTACCACTTTCGCAAGTCCCTGTTTGTCAGCGCCCATAAACCGTGAAAGGGACTCTTGCTGAGTTTGGGAGCTGCCCTAAATCTTCGTTCCTCCTCCGCAAGAACCTGTTCGGTTGTTTTGGCTTGGTCTTCGGGGTCTTTTGAATCTTTGATTTTGGTGTTTCTATTGTCTTCGTCCATGCTTGTCACCTTAAGATCTTGCTCTCCTCATAGTTACCCTTTGACGGAACATCTGCAACTTGTCAACTTCTTCCTCTCTGAGGGTGCGGCCTGTTAATTCGAGGTATGCCTCGTCTAAACTGGGCTTTGTCAGAGAGATTCTAGTCACATGCAGTCCTTTGGATCGGATTAGGTCAATTATCTGGGGAGATGCTTCTTCCCCGTCGTTCACCTTGATCCTGTAAACGTTATTTTGTTTCTTGACGTCTCTGACGAGTTGGATCAGGGCTATCTCGGATGATATATCTGGCTCGTTCTCTTTAACGTCAACGACCATGACATCTCCGCCTACGCTTTCCTTGAGTTCTTCGGGCGTTCCGATCTTCACTAGGTGCCCGTGATCGATTATGCCTATTCTGTCGCAAAGCGAATCAGCTTCTTCAAGATAGTGAGTGGTGAGAAAAAGTGTCATGCGGTACTCTTCCTTCAGCGTCTTGATGTATTTCCAAACCGCAGCACGGGTTTGAACGTCAAGGCCCAGCGTGGGTTCATCGAGGAATAGCAGTTTCGGGTAGTTGATTAGGCAGCAGGCGAGTTCTAGACGCCTTCGCATTCCTCCCGAGTACGTGGAGACTTTCCTGTTGGCTGCGTCTTCTAGCTCGACAAGTTTTAGGAGTTCTTTTGCGTGAGCCTTCGAATCGCTTCTAGGCATTCCGTAAAGGTCTGCGCAGAGAATGATGTTGTTGATTCCTGACATGTCCTCGTCCGCAGTGTATTCCTGCGGAACGACTCCCACGCTTCTTCGCACTTCATTTGGGTCTTTGAATATGCTAAAGCCGCAGACGACCGCTTTTCCAGACGTAGGCTTCAGGAGGGTCGTTAGCATGTTGATGGTAGTGGTTTTGCCAGCGCCGTTGGGCCCTAGAAAACCGAAGATTTCTCCTTCTTTGACGTAGAAGCTTACGTTATCAACTGCTTTGAGGTTCCCGAAGTTTTTTGAAAGATTTTCTACCGTGATTATGTTTGAGGTTGGTGTTTCAATTTTGTTTGTCGACATTTTGTTTTCGCCTGACCTTTTTTTAAGGGGTTTTATTTTCATTGGTTATTTTTGAGAGTCTTGATTGGATTTCCTTGATTTTTTCTATGTGCTTAGAGAGTTTAGAAGGATCCGACTTTGCGAGGTCTTCAAAGTATGAGGTAAAGCTGTTCATTTCGTTTAGAACATCATCTATTGTGCGGGGCAAGTTTGATGTCATTCTGGGAGGCCAAGCCATTTCCTCTTTACCCAGCGCGGTTAACTCATACTTGCCATCTTCTCTTTTTTTTATCGTTCCCTCTTTAGTCATGGTGTCAAGCAGAGGATATACGGAGCCTGGCGACGGTCTCCACCAGCCTTGGCTCATGTTTTCCATAGCGTCCATGATCTCGGCGCCGTTTTTCGGTGAAATTTCCAGCGCATATAAAATCCAGCCGTGAAGGCCCCGACGTTTGTGTTTCATCCAATCAAACATATCGGATTACCGATATCGAATTACCGATATATGCTTATAAGATTTGCCCTCTTGAAACTCTCCTGAAAATGCGCGCTAATCTACTCAGGGCTTAGTCTTAACTGATTTTATTGTTGGTCATCTGACTCTGAGTTTTGTGAAGTAAGCTGCCGGATGAGTAATCCTATCAGACCCATGAAAGTTCCCGTGGCGATTATCAATCCTGTGAAGCTTAGCTTTAGAGCTATATCGAAATTGTTAGATATCAAACATATGAAAGTGCTCACAATAAAGAAAGATGCCAACCCGAGTAAAGCGAGAATAAAGTATGGGTGATTTCTCTTTTTTTGAAGCTCAATCAGCCTATTAGAGCAGCCTAATGTGAAGAATATGCCAGTGAATATTATCGCGATGGAAGTAGCAATGATTATGCCGTTAACTATTGTTGGAATGAGCTCGCTCTGGACAGAGATGTTGATGAGCCAGGCGTAAACCAGCGCTATTGTACCAACAAACGCTATGACTGCGTTAAATTTTCGCGACATATTACCATCTTTTACTATGGGATAAACGTTTTTTACTTTAAAAAATATTTTCTATTTTGACCAGTTTTAACCTGATAAAGTAAACTTAACCTGACGTTCGTATTATATTGGTTTCAGCCTTATCTTTATAACCAGCCTCTTTTTTTGAAAATTATTATGAGGGTTACTGCTACGCCAATCATTAAAACAACCATGATGTAGAAGCCAATTGAACTACTGCTGCCAGGTACAAGGTACCCTTTTCCGAAGTTAGTTCCGTATATTTCCGCAATCAAGGCCAAGGGAAGAAAAATGGCTGAGATAATAGTCAGAATTCTTACTATGTTGTTGGTAGTTAACGTTTGAACATTGATCAGGGTGTCGGTTATATCTCTAATTTCTTCACGATGGTTGTCTACCACTTCAATCAATGAGATTGTTCTATCGAAAAGATCTTCAAATCGAGGCATTGAATTGCTGGAAACTAAGGCAAACTCGCCTCTGGTTATTTTTCCCATTATTTCACGCATTGGACCTATGGACTGCCTAAGGGTCAACACTTGGTCTCTTGACTTAGAGATTTCTATTCCGAAGCCTGTTGCCCCCGATCTTGATCTTTCCCTAAATAGGGCACTTGCCTTTTTAGTCAAATTCAGCAATTTTTCATGTATTAAATCTGAAATCAAAAAGTACTCATTTGTGGTTAAATCTAAGAATATGTACAAGAGAATGTCGGTGGAAGGCGAAAGCGAAAGCGCAAAGTAACCGTGCGTACTGATTTTTTTGTAAACCGCACAGGTGATATCTGAGTAACCATTGTGAACGGTCACAATCCACTTTTTCCCCACAAGTAACCCAAGACTTTCCATTTTCGAATCAGAAACAAAGCTGTACCTTTTAGGAAAATTAAGAATACAGGCTATATGGTTCTCTTGCTCCTCAATATTCGACCGTTGCCCTTCAGCAGTCAATTCCTTCATACAAAGTTCATCTAACTTGAAATTCTTCTGTATCGCGTCGACTTCGTCATCCGAAGGATCCTCAGCGTCGACCCACAGCACGGAATCTTCACTGATCTTCTCTGGAAGAGACTCCAACAAATCCGATTGCCATCTTCCTTCCTCGTGCTTCTTAAGCAGGGTTATGGTTAACACTTATGGTTCACCGTGTTGCCGTTAATGAAAACTATTATCTAAACTTATATTTAGCCATACAAAAAGCTGCATATTAAGCATGCGCAGGCTCGAAGTCTTGGTCAGACAAGCACTCTTCTTTTAAGCTTTCTTCATGGAAAAAGCTAAGTTGGTTGCTCCGTTACGTCCTTTTCCTTTTCTCCAGAGCCTTTCTTGTTTAGGTGAATTAGGAGTCGGTGATTTTTTCTAGTTAAAACTACGTCTTGTTCCTCTATATTTTCTGCAATTACTTCTCCGTTATATTTCATGTGACTAACATAGCCTAGTTGTTTCAGTTCATTCATGAGTTGCTCGCGTAATTTTCTTAGTTGCTCACTTGAAGTCTCTTCGCCTCTCTTAAAACAGAAGGTAATGATTTTTTTGTCAGGGTCATAGTTTGCTCGGGTGCCTTTGCCAAGTTTTTCTACGTTACCCCAAATTACTTTGTCAATTGGTTCTCTCATGCATTCACCTACTGCTTCTCCCGCTTAAAGGAGCCGTGACCGCCTGCTTTGGTGATGTTTGTCACAACACTTTGGCTTACTTCGTCGAGAACCTCTTCGGCACGTTTCCAGTTATCAGCAGAGACTTCTACGCTGTATCTGGGAGCGGCGATGACGCAAAATTCGATTTTAGCGTCTTTAGATTTTTGTCCTTTCTCCGCGTCGATAAATGCGTCTTGGATACATTTAACGCCGTTAGGTTTCATGCATCGAATTTCAAGCGTACCCCTGACTTTTACCATTTTGATGCGGATACGTTCCTCTGCAACTTGGACGAAGACTTTGGCGATGTCTTCAGGTATACCGAGCTTGGTTAGGGCGTCTACGCCTTCTTTGAGAGCTTTTTCGAAGCCCTCATATAAACCGACGTTTTCTTCCAAGATAACGCCCGCTTTTTGGTAAATTTCATGCACGGGCAAACCCACTTTTTCAGCTACGGCACGCAGAAGCACTTCGCCTTTGCGGTCTCTTTTCCAAGCTTTGATTTTTTCAATTCTTTCACGTTTTGTAACGCGTCTAAGAGATAAGTCAATGTGGCCTTTTTCAAGGTTTACGTGGAGAACTTTTAGAACCATTTTTTGTTTTTCACGAACGTAGTCGTGGACGTTTCTTATTCTTGCGCTGGAGATTTCGGAGATATGAAGAAAACCGCGTTTATTGTATTCATCCAGGTTAGCGTAAGCTCCATAATCCATCACACTCTCCATTGTGGCGATTACAAGATCTCCAGATTCAGGCCATTCAGATTTATGTTCAGACATAGTTTACATCTGCTCTAATTGCAGAAAAGAAAGAATGGGGTTGAGTGCTTTATTCTTTTTTGTCCAATTTCACAATATAAACTTCTTTGTTGCGAATTCTGAGGGCGGTATTGAATTTTCTTTCGGGTTTCTTGTTGTACGATTTAACTCTGAATGAAAACGGCGCATAGAGTGATTTTACTGTTTTACCCTCAACCTCAACCTTGAACATCTTCTCTGGACTCTCGATAATCTGCTTGAAAATCGCATCATATTCGGGGATCTTGGCGATTTTTCTTCCTTCAGGTATTTCTTTAACTGGGGTTGCTTTTGCTACTATGTGTCTGTTCTTACTTTTTTCTAGTTTAGACATCTGCATTCACACTACATACATGTACAGTTACACTATTAAAGACTAGCTTAAAGTTTAGTAGAAATAATAATGGCTAAGTAGAAGTGATAGCAAAAAACTCACGGTAATTTTTGTTTAGTAAACACACCAAGCGGAGCGTCGAACATTTACTCACCCTTCGTGTCGTTTCTGCAACATTCCGATTTTGGCCTGTATTCTCTTTTTCTGGTTCGTTGCTTATGATGCTTTTCGCATTCCTTTATTCTTACAAGCATCCAATCTTTTTCTTCATAAACGCATCCGCAAATCAAAGTCTTAATCGTCAAGATTGTCGCCCTTCAAACAAACTTACCAGATACACCAATGTATTAGCACCAATATTGATAATGATTTCTCTCGAAGTTAAAAGCAAACGAAGCATGGACTCACAGGCAAGACAAGTCCTATGAAAAAGTGTCTCTATTTTTTATTCTCGATCTTGTGCTTCAGATCTCAGGTGCAGATTCAAAGGCAATGGAAAAAAGTCTGAAAAGAAAAGGGAAGCAACTGATTTTTTGATTTTTCAGATTCAGAAAAAACTTTTAAGCCCCAAAAAAATCCGCGAGTTTTTTTTATTCAATAAGGATCACGCATAGTTCTCTAATTTTCTTTTAGAAAAGGTAAAGTTTTAGAATGCGATAAGCGTTTGTTTGCTTGGTTAAGGTGAATATATGAGCGTTATGAAAAGAAAAAAGAAGAATACACAGCTTGAGCAGCAAAAGAAAGCTCAGCGAGAAAAAGACCTAAAAAAGAAACAAATGCGGCAACAACTTCCAGCTAAAGGAAAGAAATAACAGCCTTAAAGCACGAAAGGCAAGAAACTTCCTTTACTTTAAGGGAACTGGGAGATAGTAGATGTCGCCTTTTGTGAACTTTCGTGCCGTCTGCTAGAAAACTATCAATCGCCCCGTTTGATTATGTACTTTCTCTTGTTTGTTTTTTCAATTTCGCGATAAATCTCTCAAACCTTGTTCAAAATTGGCAAATCCCAAAGTCAAAAAACGATAAAATAGGAATCAAGGCTGTTTTAAGCGTTATGGATATAATAAAGATAGAATGTTTTGTTGTGCCCAGTTGAGCATTCTGGAATTGCAGCCTCATCTAATGTTTTCAACCAATCATCAACCGTTGAGAAACCAGATTTCGCAACGTAAAATCCTAAGTCATTATGCTTTAATTTTGCTGGAGACGAGACGTCAAAGGTTTTAGTAATAAATTCTATTTGTTGGTTGTTTATGTTAGTTTGGGAATCAGGATATGTTTTGCAGATTTCGACAAACTCTTCGAATTCAATTATAAGATCAGCAGCATCATAACCTTTAATCTTGTAGTATGAGTATTGTGGATTTTGAACGTCTGTAAGAATGAAAACACTGCGGTTTTTCTTAAGATAATCGAGGGCAACTGGGTTAATCTCGATTTCTAAAATGTTTGCGTCATTATTTTCGCTCATGCTGCTTTCACCTGGCATCATTTAAGTAATATTTAACAGCCCTATTATTATAAAACAATATAGATAAACCCTATGTAACTGCGTAAATGCCATTTTTACGGTGGTATTGTTTGCGGTTAACTGTTTATGTGGTTGTAATTTTTGCTCCAAAATACACAATGTTTAAAGATGAATTGAGCCAACATTTGGCAGCCGCATCTAATTTAATATTAGCGTGTATGCAAAAATGTTTCCCACCAACCCGCTGCCCAAGAAACTCTACCTCCTAGGTGTAGTAGTCATCTTCCTATCTGTATACTCACAATACTTCATACATTACGGATCAATAACTGGGTACCTAGTTGTCTATGGTATACCCATTCTTGTTGTCAGCCTCCTCTTCGGCAAGCAACTACTCCAACGAGCAGGTAAAAACAATAAGGACGCCGCCAAATTCGGCTTAGGACTATTCGGCGTCTTAACCGTCCTTGCCCTTTTCCTCTCCATCTTAGCCTTAGCCATAATAACACATTTCGACCCGCACGCCGCAAACCTGCTAAACAAGCCAAATCCCGTGCTCAACGTACCGTCCAACGTTGCGTGGCTGATGATTCCTGTTTCCATACTTGTAGTGGGTCCCGCCGAAGAGTACCTGTTCCGCGGCTTCATCTACGGTGGATTACTCAGCATCTCCAAGGGGAAATACTGGATTCCGTTGGCGGTTGTTTCAAGCGTTATGTTTGCTTCAGTCCACGCCTACTATGCCGCCACATACGGCATCGCCAGCGTCCTGCCGTTTATAGACTTAATAACGTTCGGCTTAGCCATGTCCATCACGTATTACTGGTCAGGCGGAAACATATTGGTACTTGCACTCATTCACGGCTTATATGACGCCACTGATTTTCTAGGCGTAGCCACCACAAGCCGAATTGGTCAAGCAGCACAGCTCGTGATGATATTTGTCGGCATAGGATTTGCAGTAGTTTACCTTCCCAAAAAAATCAGTATGCGCCAAACGGCTAACCAAGCTTCTCCTGAAACCAGCCCTGAAACGCAGCCGCCACCTGCCCCACAAAAAATTTAGTTGCAAGTTAGAACCAAGAACAAAGAGGAGATCCTGTTTTTTCTTAAGCTCTCTATCTCAACCGACCTAAAGATGTCTTGTGTGCCTTTGTTTTCCATGCAAGTCAATGCGGCTAAATTCAGAACACAAATTTTTGTTTACTCTGATCTGTAAACATCTTATGGAAAAGTGGCAGGGTAGCGACCCATAGCTTCCAGTATTTCTTCGGAGACCGTCTTTTTTCCAAGATTTCGCACAAAATCGGCAGCGACTACTATACCAACTAATCTGTTTTGCTTCACTACTGGAAGTCTTCTAATTTTATTGTTTGACATTAGCCTAGCTGCCTCTTTAAGCGAAGCATCAGGATCAACTGTTATGAGAGACTTAGACATAATCTCCGAGATCATGGTGTCCAGCGGCATTTTTTTCGCCACAACCCTTCTGACAATATCTCTTTCAGTAACTATCCCAATGGGCACTTCGCGATCCATGATAACCAAGCAACTTACTCGCTTGGAACTCATGAGCTCCGCTGCCTCAAAAACGCTGTTATTTACACAGGCTGAAACAACATTCTTAGTCATGATATCTTTGACTTTTGGCATAGTCTCTTTTAAGAAAAACGCACCTAATAAAGAATTTTAGGGGTCAAATTTTTATCACTTCATTTAAATGCACAGACAAAGAAGTCAATGCTTTTTCTTTATTTGCAAGTAGACTTTCGCGTCATTTGAATGGCTCACTGTTTAGTGTCGCTCTTTGGTTGACCGTGGACGTATTTGTTGCCTCTGAAAGCAGAGCAGATTGCGGCTGCAAAGCACATTATTGCGCCAACAATGAATGCGTATCTGAGCGCAGTCATGAAAGGGGCAGAAATCGCGTTGGGAAAGAATGTTTTTCCTATAAGATACTGTACCGTAGCATTGGGGATGCCGCTCACCACCGACGACGGCAGCGTATTTAGTATTGTCTGGACCGGGTTGTAGCCTAGAAACGCCCCGAATAGTGCTCCTGACGCTGGAGTTGAACTAAAGAAATGTGCAAGTTGCTGTGGCGCTCCCGCGCTTATGACAGCAGAACTCAAAGCTCCGGGAAGACTGCCACTGAGCGAAACGATAATTATAGTGAAAAATATCGCAATGCTTATCGTCGATGCACTGTTTTGAATGGCAGCACGCATTCCAGATGCAGCTCCTCTGTGTTCCGGCGGAACAGAATTCATAATTGAGGCAATGTTGGGCGAAGCGAACAGACCATTACCAACTCCCATTATAAGAAGCACAACAGCGAAGGGAAGATACACAAAATTTGCCTGAAAAAACGCAAAAGTCAGGAATGCAATTCCAGCTACGACCATACCCATCGTAGCGAGCAACCTTGCGCCATGCTTATCAGACAGCCAACCGCTGATTGGGCCTGAAATAACAAAGCCGATGGACAGAGGTATCATGAATATTCCTGCCCAGAAAGGTGTGGAGTCGTAGCTGTACCCGTGAAGTGGAAGCCAAATACCCTGAAGCAATATTATAAGCATAATCATCACGCCGCCTCTCGCCAATGAGCCTAAAAATGAAGCGAGATTACCCGCGCTAAATATCCTTATCTTGAAAAGTTCAAGCCTGAACATCGGTTCAGACACATGTTGTTCAACGAATGGAAACGCAATTAGAAGCCCAACTCCAGCTGCAAGAGAGGCAACTACCCATGGGCTACTCCACCCCATAGATGAAGCACCATACGGAACCAAACCATACGTGATTCCTACTAAGACAAGTGTCAAACCAGCTCCGAAAGTTACGTTGCCCCAAACATCAAGTTTCTGATTCCGTTTAATGGTGCCTAGTTCCTTGAGTTTCCAGTAGGACCAAACTGTGCCAACTACGCCCACTGGAACGCTTACGATAAATACCAAGCGCCAATCATAAACCGCTAGAACTCCTCCGAGAACTAAGCCAATAAGCGAGCCAGCCAAGAAAGCTACTTGACCTATGCCGAGCGCTTTTCCACGTTCATTAGGAGGAAACGCGTCAGTTATTATTGCGGCGCCGTTTGCGAAGAGGAAGGCTCCACCGATACCTTGGATTATCCTGAAAATTATTAGTTCAGTTGCGCCTAAGGTCCCTTGGCTT
>Ga0187891_1003272_pt1 | contig 11469 bp, 11 predicted proteins | sample June2016WEW_21_4_FD_132990 | JGI IMG/M metagenome (GOLD analysis project Ga0187891, IMG submission 132990) | Peatland microbial communities from SPRUCE experiment site at the Marcell Experimental Forest, Minnesota, USA - June2016WEW_21_40 | ecosystem: Environmental > Terrestrial > Soil >... | reverse complement strand
CCTTCGAGAGCGGCTACGCGCTTCTCAAAGACGTCGGTGGTGGGGTTCATGATGCGGGTGTAAATGTTGCCGAACTCCTGGAGCGCGAAGAGACGGCCGGCGTGGTCCGCGTCCTGGAAGAGGTAGGACGTGGTTTGGTAGATGGGCACGGCGCGCGCGCCGGTGGCGGGGTCGGGCGATTGGCCGGCGTGGACGGCCTGCGTGGCAAGCTGCTGCGGTTTTGGTTCCGACATGATGATCTCCTTCAGATTCGTGGGTTCAATGCTCTGGAGACTGCGGGGATCGATAGCGGGCCGTGTGACCCGGGGCTCCCAAGCGACGAGCGTTTTGCCGCCGGGGTGCGAGAAACAATGAAAACGGCCCGCATCCGTTTTCAGGACCCGGGCCGCTTGACTTCAAGATCGGTTGCGCTTAACGCATTCGCCGCTCAAGAGACGCACGGACGGACCAGGATGGCATACACATGGCCATGGCCTTGACCGCAATTCGACCGCAATTCCGTGTTCCCCTTGAGACCGGCATGAAGGCAGTATCAGGGGGCGAAGGCGCGGGTGTCAAGCAAAGAACGAGCCCGATGTGATCGGGCTTTGACGCTGAAGTGCTATTTGGCCCCGGCACCAATTCCCTATTCTTCAGGCTTCCAGACGTAGGCTCCGGGCTGGGGAAGGCCGATGTGCGCGAGCACGCGGCAAACGAATTGGCGGGCCATTTCTTCGGAGCCGGCGGGGTGGTTATAGAAGGCGGGGATGCAGGGGAAGATGGTGGCGCCGGCTTCGGCGGCCAGCGTCATGTTGCGCAAGTGGATGCGATTAAAGGGCGTTTCGCGAACGCAAAGCAAGAGCGGGTGGCGCTCCTTGAGCGTGACATCGGCTGCGCGGGCGATGAGGGAGTTGGCGAGGCCAAGAGCGATCGAAGCCAGCGTGCCCATGGAACAGGGCAGGATGATCATGCCGTTGGATGGATGGCTGCCGCTGGCGATAGGAGCGCCGATGTCGGAGTCGGAGAGCTGGATGGTCTTTGCGGGCGCGGCGCCGAGGAGCTTTTTGAGCAGATTGGTGCGACCGGAGACGCCGAGTTCTTCGGCGAGGACGCGGAGCGAGTTTTCGGAGGCGACAAAGTGAACGCGGGCGACGCGGGAGTCGGCTTCGAGGGCGCGAAGTGCCTCGCGGGCGAGGATAGCGCCGGAGGCGCCGGTGATGGCGAGGGTGAGGTGTGCGCCTTCCATGTCAGCTTCCCAGCACGCGCTTGAAGATGGCGTCGACGTTGGTGAGCTGCCGTGAATAGTCGAAGGTGCGCGCGAGCTTCTTAGGGCTGAGCAGTTTTGCAATTTTGGGGTCGCGGGCCACTTCGTCACGGAAGTTCATGTCGTCTTTCCACGCGTGCATGGCGTGCGACTGGACCAGTTCGTAGGCGTCTTCGCGCAACATGCCTGCTTCGGCGAGATCGAGAAGCAACTGGCCGGAGAAGATGAGGCCGCCGGTTGATTCGAGATTCTTCTTCATCCGCGCGGGGTAGACGAGCAGCCGGTCAATAAGGTCGGTGGTTTTAGCGAGCAGATAGTCGACGAGGATGGTGGAGTCAGGGAAGATGACGCGCTCGACCGAGGAGTGAGAGATGTCGCGCTCGTGCCAGAGCGGGATATTTTCCATGGCGGCCTGGGCGTTGCCGCGGAGGATGCGCGCGAGGCCGCTGATCTGTTCGCTTGTGATGGGATTCTTCTTGTGCGGCATGGCCGACGAGCCCTTTTGCTTTTCGCTGAAGTACTCCTGCGCCTCGCGGACTTCAGTGCGCTGCAAGTGGCGGATTTCGACGGCAATTTTGTCCAAAGTGCTGCCGATGATGGCGAGCGTGGCGATGTAGGCGGCGTGGCGATCGCGCTGGATGACCTGCGTGGCGACGGGCGCGGGCTTGAGGCCGAGGCGCGCGCAAATGCGCTCTTCGTGCTCGGGCTTCAAGTGGCCGAAGGTGCCGACCGCACCGGAGAACTTGCCGACGCGCATGTCCTCAGCGGCGGCAGCGAAGCGGGCGGCATTGCGCTCCATTTCCGCAAACCAGTTGAGCAGCTTGAGGCCGAAGGTGGTGGGCTCGGCGTGGATGCCGTGGGTGCGACCAATGGTCGGGGTGTGCTTGAACTCGATGGCGCGGCGCTTGAGGACGGCGAGCAGGCCCTTGATTCCATCGTGAATGAGCGCAGACGCTTCTTTGATCTGGAGGGCCTGAGCAGTGTCGACGATGTCGTTCGATGTTAGGCCGTAGTGCAGCCAGCGGGATTCGGCGTCGAGGCCTTGCGCTTTGAGAGACTCCGCCACTGCTGTTGTGAAGGCGATGACGTCGTGCTTGACCTCGGATTCGATTTCAAGGACGCGGGCGGCGGAGACTGTGGCCTTGGTGGCGATGGCCTTGGCGGCGGAAGCAGGAATGATGCCGTCCTCGGCCAGAACCGCGCTGGCCGCTGCTTCCACCTGGAGCCAGCAGCGGAATTTGTTCTCGTCCGTCCAGATTGCGCCCATGGCGGGGCGCGTGTAGCGATCGATCAACGGAGAACTCCTTGCATGGCCGACATTTGCGGCCCATCACCCACCTTCAATTGTACGAGGGAAGCGGGACTATCCGCGAGGAATTCCGAGGCGGCTGAACAGTTCTTCGAGGAGCAGCCCGCGGCCGGGCTTGTAGGGCTGGAACCATTCGCCGTCGATGACCAACTGTGGGACGGCGCGCTTTCCTACGTGCTCGATGACCTCAGCCGAGGCTGCAGGGTTGGTGTCGACATTGACCTCGGTGTAGGCGATGCCGTGCTGATCGAGGAACTGCTTGGCGGCTCGGCAATCGCGGCACCAGGCAGTGGTGTAAACCTGCACGTTCATAGGGAAATTCTACTCAAATTGCGATGCTACGATTTGTGATGATGACCACCGGAGTGGGCCATGACCGCTGATGAGATCAAGACGCTGCTGAAGCTGGAACCGCACCCCGTGGAGGGCGGATCGTTCCGCCGGACGTATGCCTCGGCGGGAAGCGTGGAGCTACCGCGCGGCGTGCGGGCGCAGGGCACGGCCATTTATTACCTGCTCGAGGCCGGAACGTTTTCGGAGATGCATGTGTTGGCTTCGGATGAGATCTTTCACTTCTATCTTGGCGATCCGGTGGAGATGCTGCAATTGCTTCCTGACGGGCGCTCCGCGCTTTTTACTCTTGGACCGGATTTGGCGGCGGGCCAGCATGTGCAACTGGTGGTTCCGGCGGGGGTGTGGCAGGGGACGCGGCTGGTGGAAGGCGGCAAGGTTGCGCTGCTGGGCTGCTCGGTGACGCCGGGGTTCGATTTTGTCGATTACGTCAGCGGGAGCTACGCGGAGCTTGTGGCGAAGTGGCCAGCGGAGGCGGAAAGGATAAGGAAGCTGACGAGGAAATAGCGGGGGTAGCGGAGTTGGCGGAGTTAGAAGGACAGCGGGCCGGCAAGTCTGCGAATGCGGCGCTTATCTTAGCGGCGATCACGGAAGAAATTGCGGAGAAGTTCGGCGGACTCTTCGGCGGCGATTCCCTGCTCCAGCTGCATCTGGTGGTTGAGCTGGGGGTGGTTGAGCACGGAGAGGACTGAGCCGCAGGCGCCGGCCTTGGGATCGGCAGCGGCGAAGACGAGGCGATCGAGGCGCGCGTGAATCATGGCTCCGGCGCACATGGCGCAGGGCTCGAGCGTGACATAGAGCGTGCAGCCGGAGAGGCGAAAGTTGCCGAGTGCCGCGGCGGCGGCGCGGAGGGCGACAATTTCCGCGTGTGCCGTGGGGTCCACATCGCGCTGGACGCGGTTCTGGCCGCGGGCGATGATCGCGCCATCGCGGACGACGACCGCGCCGATGGGAACCTCGCCGGCTTCGGCCGCGAGACGGGCTTCGGCCACGGCGGCGTGCATGGCTTCGCGATCGTCGATCATGTTCACAATGCTAATGCTGCTGGTTGCTGTTGGGTCATGCAATGGAGCGCGCCGAGGCCCCAGATGAGGTCGACGCTGTGGACGCCGATGACCTCGCGACCGGGGAAGAGTTCGGCGAGCGTGTTGAGCGCCACGCGGTCGTTGGGATCGTGGAATGTGGGCACGAGAACGAGGCCGTTGGCGACGTAGAAGTTGGCGTAGCTTGCCGGCAGACGCTGGCCGCGAAAAACGATGGGGCGCGGCATTGGCAGCTCGACGACGGTAAGTTGCTTGCCTTGGGGAGTGCGCGCGGCGGTCAGGCGCTTCAGGTTCTCCCTGAGTGGGGCGCGATTGGGGTCGTCTGCGTTGGTCTCGACAGCGGCGACGATCGTGGTCGGCGCAGCGAAGCGGGCAATGTCGTCGATGTGGCCGTGAGTGTCGTCGCCCACAATGCCGCGATTGAGCCAGATGGTTTGGTCGATGGCGAGATAGTCGTGAAAGACGCGTTCGAGTTGCTCGCGGCTGACACCCGGATTGCGCTGCTGCACCTCGCTGAGCTGACATTCTTCGGTGGTGAGCAAAGATCCTGCGCCATTGACGTCGATGGAACCGCCTTCGAGGACGATCGGGTACTTCGTACCGTTCTCGTTTTGAATTGCAGGTTGCCAAGAGGGGAGGCCGAGCAGCTTGGTGACGCGGCCGGGAAGTTTGTCGTCGAGACGCCAATCAGAGTACTTGGCCCAGGCGTTGAAGCGCCAATTGGTGAGGGCTACGCGTCCTTCAGCGTTGCGGACGAAAATGGGACCGGAGTCACGCGTCCAGCCGCGGTCGGTGGGCCAGGTGTGGAACGTGACGTGATCGAGATTCGCGCCAGCGCGGTGGAGCATGCTGGTGACGCGCTGCTTCGCTGCCGCGTTTTCGACGATCAGATGCACGCGCTCATGAGCAGCGAGCAGGCGGACAATTTCCGCGTAGAGCCAGGGGATGGATTGGAACTTGCCGGGCCAGTCCTCGGGATTGTGCGGCCAGGCGAGCCATGTGGCCTCGTGCGGCTCCCACTCGGCGGGTATGCGGTAGCCCAACTCGCGCGGCGTTTTTGCAGGCGATCGAACTGTCATGGCTACTTGTGCTCTTTGTGCGCAGGGCGCGGGTGCCCGGGATCGAGAAAACGCTGGGTGATGGGTGCATAGGCATCCACGCGGCGGTCGCGCAGAAAGGGCCAGCTGCGGCGTGTCTCCTCAATCAGCGAGCGATCGATTTCGCCCAGCACAATCTCTTCGGCATCGTGCCCGGCCTTGGCGACGATGCGGCCGAAGGGGTCGGCGAGAAAGCTGCCGCCCCAGAATTCGAGGCCCGGACCCGTGGCGCGATTGCCCAGTACATCGCCGTGCTCGAGGCCGACGCGGTTCACGGCTGCCACGTAAACGCCGTTGGCGATGGCGTGGGAGCGCTGGATGGTGCGCCATGCATCGAACTGCGCGGCGCCGAATTCGTCTTTCTCTGCCGGGTGCCAGCCGATGGCGGTGGGATAAAACAGCACCTCGGCGCCTTGCAGCGCCGTGAGCCGCGCGGCCTCGGGATACCACTGGTCCCAGCAAACCAACGTGCCTACGCGGCCGGCGGATGTGTCGACGGCCTGAAAGCCGAGATCGCCGGGCGCGAAGTAATACTTTTCGTAGTAGAGCGGGTCGTCTGGAATGTGCATTTTGCGGTAAACCCCGGCGATCTGGCAGTCGGCGTTGAGCGTGACGGCGGTGTTGTGGTAAAGGCCAGGCGCACGCCGCTCAAAGAGTGAAGCCACGACGGCCACGTGGGCCTGGCGGGCAACTTCGGCCAGCCTCGCGGTGGAGGGGCCGGGGATGGGCTCGGCAAGATCGAAGAGGCGCAGATCTTCGCGCTGGCAAAAATACTGCGTGCGGAAGAGCTCGGGAAGGCAGACGATTTGCGCGCCGAGCTTCGCGGCCTCGCGAATGTGGCAGAGGGCAGACGAGAAGTTCGTCTCTGGATCGGCACCCATGCGCATCTGCACGAGGGCAACCGTGAATTTGTGCGCCGTCGTCATTCGTGGTCTTAAGAGCCTCCGTTGCGGACAAATGTGGCCGATACAGCAAGGCCAACCCCGGCTTGCGGAATTGGCCTCTGCACAGGAGCCGGGGTGGCCGCTACTCGTCCAGGATCAGCACCGCGGCGGCAATGGTGGTGGTCCACTTACCACGGCGATCGCCCACGGCTGACTGGGTGATGTTGCTGGTGCGAACAATTTTGTTGGAGATGCGGTAGATCTCCTTTTTCTCGTCCCAACTTGTGTCGGGATCGAATTCCACGTCCAGAGTGGTGGCGAGCATCTCGGCGGCAAGCTCTTCGGCGTACTCACCGGCCTGATCTTCGGTCTCGCCAAAGCTGTGGTGCTCGCTCAGGTAACCGTATGTGTTGCGGTCGGCCGGGATGGCGACGCCGATGCTGCAGGCGACAAGGCGGTGCGGCTCGCGCGTGGAGTTCTCCGCGATCACCGCGAAAACGACTTCGCCGTCATTCAGGTACTTGAGGCCTTCCTTGCGCGGAATCATTTTGCACTGCGGCGGAAAGATGGAAGAGACTCGCACCAGATTCTGCGAGGCGATGCCTGCATCGCGAAGGGCCAGCTCGAAGGAGGTCAGCCGCTCCTTATGTTTGCCGACGCCCTTGGTGAAGAAAAGCTTCTTTGGGACCATGCTTTTTCCCAATTTCTATGTGCCCTCCGTGAGTGAAAAAATTGTGGCCGTTTTTTGACGTTCCCGCATGAGTCTATCGCATCCTGGCGGGCGCGAACAGAGTTTCGCCTATTTTCATTTGGGGTTCATCACGGAGAGCCTGGCGCAGGGGAAGATCCGACTCCAGCCGGGTTGCCGATGAGGCTCGAGATGGGCGCAGAAAGGGTTCGTGAAGCGCCGGGGAGGAAGCAACTTTCCTGAGCGCAGCGCGTTTAATAGGCATGAGGCAACGGTTGGTTTGGCTCGGAATTCCTGTTTTGTGCGCAGCCCTGAGCTGCGCGAGTGCGCCGGCGCAGTCTGCTGAACCCTCGGTAGCGCCAGATCCGGGAAGCACGTTTGGCGCCGCGCCCGAGCCAGCCAGCCCTGACATTGGCTCAACGATCCTGGAATGGACGCCACCGGCTCTCGCGGAGCTGAGCGGGCAGGCCGTAGCCAAAGAGAGCTTCACCTTGGATCGAACGATGCTCGCAGCGGCGGCCGGGCTCATGCCGGATTCCGACGCCGACCTGAGGCAGACGGTTGCCAAGCTCGACGGCGTGAGCGTGCACATTTTGCGGTTCGCGGCTGACGGCCAAGCCGACCCGGCACAAATTGAGGCGATTCGCGAGGCCTACCACCTGCGCGGCTGGAAGCACGTCCTTAGCTCGACGAATTTGGGCGGCGCGGGCCACAGCGACATTACGGACGTATGGCTGGTGATGGACGGCACGAACGTGCGCGGCGGAGTGGTGCTGGTTGAGAGCCCGAAAAGCCTGACGCTGGCGATGGTGGCCGGGAATCTGAGCCCGGTCGACATGCTCCACTTGCGGGGCCACTTCGGCATCCCGCGCTTCGAAGGCGACGGATTGAATGGCGATAAGAGCAGATGATTTGCCGCGGGAGAAACAACGGCTGAAGAAAATCTACTGCAATCGCCAGCGGATTGTTCACAGTCCAGTTCAGAATTCACCAAAATGAAAATGCTATAGTCGTGCGTAACACTCCTGTCGGAGTGATCGATCGATGCAGACGCGTAAGTGGACGATTCCTTTCCTGATTCTGGCTGCCGCCGGAGGCGCGGCGCTGGCTCGCGCCAAGGTAGTCGAGGATGCAAGCGGATCTCTTAAAAACCTGACCAGCATTGCAGATGCGCTAGACTCTGCCGACCGGCATCCGGTGCACATTCTCTACGTGCACGGGATCGATCAGGTGGGGGCAGGCGATTCGGGGAAGTTGCGCGATTCGATCTGTACCGAGCTGAAGCTGTGCGCGGTGAGCGACTGGAAGAATGAGGGCACGGAGTACGCGGACAAAGGCGAGTTCGCGAGCACCGTGCAACCGCCCATGCTCGCGTACCTGGGCAGCCCAGTGTGGAACAGCCCCGAGGAGTGGAACGCAGCGGCGCCATTTGTCGTGCACTGGGTCGTGCACCTCAGGCGGCATCCCGCCGTACTGGTGGTGGATGAGATCAATTGGTGGCCGCTGGTACTGGCGCTGAAATGCCGCCGCGTGATCGCTATCGAGGCGCACCTATCGGGGCCGGACAAGTATCTGTTGCAGGTTTGCTCGGATCGTTCCGCCCAGGACCCTGACGGAAATGGACGTTTCTATCCCTGGATAACGGCCGATGACGCGGCAAAGCTCGAAAAGATCAGGCCGCGCGGCGTTCTGGTAAACCGTGAGCTGAAGGCTGGGCTCGTCGACTGGGGGCTTGCGGACGTTTTGATGGCCGTGGGACCGCTGGGCGGCATTCTGCGCGACGGTCTGCGGCAATTAATGGCCAAATCGGCCGCGTTCGATCCCAACGAGGTAGGGGCCAACCCGAGCGGAAGCGGGGGAATAGGAAAGTACGACTGGAGGTCGCATCTGAGCCGCGACAACGCGCTGGACCAAGAGTTTATTGGCGTGACTCACAGCCTGGGCAGCTACCTTCTCTTCAATACGCTCAACCCGGAGTTTGCTAATGTCCCTGGAGAAAGCTTGTCGCCGGCGGATACGGCGAGAAAAACGGCTGAAGAGAACGCGATGCGCTACATTTTTGAGCGAACTTCACTGGTCTACTTCTTTGCCAACCAGCTTGAGATGCTCGAGATCACGAATCTTGAGAGCGCGCCGGATAGTTCAACAACTGCAATGAAGTCGCGAGGGCTGGCGCCGGCTCCGATGGTTCCCACATCACCGGCAGCCAACTTCAGAACGCTCGTCAACCGGTGGAAGGACTATCAAACGAACTTTGAGGCTGTTCTGCATCCAAGCGACGAGGCGAGCAGGGAGAAGGTTCAGGTGGTGGCCTGGAGTGACCCCAGCGACGTGATCACCTACCGCGTGCCAAGGATCGGAGATGTGGAAGTTGTAAATCTTTACGTGAAGAACGCGACGCGCTGGTTCGGGGTTTTTGAATCGCCCACCAAAGCGCATGGTGACTACGCCAAAAACGTCGATGTGCTGCGGGTGATGTTTGGAGAAACAAAGCTCCAAGGCCCAGCTCATTAAGGCAGCTCCTGTCGAAAACTCCTGCCACCTGCAATTGCCATTGCTAAATTCCGGATGGTAGCCTCAACCTTGGACCATTCTCGGAAGGGACTTCCCTCAAAATCATGCAAAGCACCTACAACGGGCTGGAATTGCCCAAGACGGGCGAGCCGATCAGGTACTCAGACGGGTTATTCGCCGTGCCTGACCACCCTATCATTCCCTTCATCGAAGGCGATGGCACGGGGCGCGACATTTGGAAGGCGTCGCAGAGAGTTTTTGACGCGGCCGTAGAGAAAGCGTACGGCGGCAAGCGGGCGATTCGCTGGTTTGAGATCTTCGCCGGCGAAAAGGCCTACCGACAGTTCAACAACTGGCTACCCGACGACTCCGTAGCCGCGGCGCGCGACCTGCGCGTTTCCATCAAAGGGCCGCTGACCACGCCTGTGGGCGGCGGCATTCGCTCGCTCAACGTTGCGCTGCGCCAGATTCTCGACCTGTATGCGTGCGTTCGGCCGGTGAAGTACTACCAAGGTGTGCCCAGCCCGGTGAAGCACCCGGAGAAACTCAACATCGTGATCTTCCGCGAGAACACCGAGGATGTGTACGCGGGCATCGAATTCAAGCAGGGCTCGGAAGATGCGGCGCGGCTGATTTCTTTTCTCAATGACGATCTGCTCAAAGGCGGCAAAAAGAAAGTTCGCACCGACTCGGGCGTGGGCATCAAGCCGATCTCCATCTTTGGAACGAAGAGGCTGGTGCGTTACGCGATCCGCCACGCGCTCGAATCGGGGCGCAAGACCGTAACGCTGGTGCACAAGGGAAACATCCAGAAATTCACCGAGGGCGCGTTCCGCGAGTGGGGCTATGAGGTTGCAACGCAGGAGTTTCGCGAGCAGACCGTGACGGAGCGCGAGAGCTGGATTCTGGGCAACGTGGAATCGAGGCCCGGCCTTTCGGTCGAAGAAAACGCAGCGCTGATCGAGCCGGGGATGGAGTTTGGGTCTCCGGCCTTTAAGGCTTCGGTTTGCGAAGAGGTAAGAACGGTCCTGGACTCGATTGGCAAGAGCCACGGGAACGGCGCGTGGAAGCAGAAGGTGCTGGTGAACGACCGCATCGCGGACTCGATCTTCCAGCAGATCATTATCCGGCCGGAGGATTACAGCATTCTGGCCACAACGAATCTGAATGGCGACTACATCTCTGACGCGGCGGCGGCGCAGGTGGGCGGGCTGGGCATCGCGCCCGGCGCGAACATCGGCGACGGTTACGCAGTTTTTGAGGCCACGCACGGCACGGCGCCCAAGTACGCCGATAAGGACGTGATCAATCCCGGCTCGGTGATTCTGTCGGGCGTGATGCTGCTCGAGTTCATCGGCTGGAAAGAAGCGGCGAAGATGATCGAGAGCGCTATGGAGAAGACGATTCAGCAGAAGTTTGTGACGTATGATTTTGAACGCCAGCTTGCCGGCGCGAAGAAAGTGGGAACCAGCGAGTTTGCTAGGCGCATCATTGGAAACATGTAGGACAGTTCACAGGAGACGAAATGCGGAAGAAAGTAAGCATTGTGGGCGCAGGGAACGTGGGTGCGACGGCCGCGCATTGGATTGCGGCCAAGGAATTGGCCGATGTAGCACTGATTGACGTGGTGGAAGGCGTTCCGCAGGGAAAAGCGCTGGACTTGCTCGAGGCCATGCCCATCGAGAAGCGCGACGTGGCCATCGTAGGCGCCAACGACTACGCGGCCACGGCCAACTCCGACATTGTGGTGATCACCGCGGGCATTCCGCGGAAGCCGGGCATGAGCCGCGACGATCTGCTTCACACCAACTTCAAGATCATGTCGGACGTGGTGCAGAAGGTGGTGGCGCAGTCGCCTGAGTGCATCCTGATCATCGTGTCGAATCCGTTGGACGCCATGGCCCAGGCCGCCTTTCGCCAGGCCGGATTCAATCGCGAGCGGGTGATCGGGATGGCCGGCGTGCTGGACTCGGCGCGCTTCCGCAGCTTTATTGCGGCGGAGCTGAACGTGAGCGTGGAGAACGTGACGGCGTTCGTGCTGGGCGGGCACGGCGACACGATGGTGCCGCTGGCACGCTACTCGACTGTCGCGGGCATTCCCATCACGGAGCTGATCGCGCCCGACCGGCTGGATGAGCTTGTGCAGCGCACGCGCGACGGCGGCGCCGAGATCGTGAAGTACCTGAAGACGGGCAGCGCCTACTACGCACCATCGGCGGCCGTAACCGAGATGGTGGAGGCGATTCTGAAAGACAAGAAGAAGATTCTGCCCTGCGCAGCGTACCTCGAGGGCGAGTACGGGATCGAGGGCTACTATATCGGCGTGCCGTGCAAGCTGGG
>Ga0187891_1003268_pt1 | contig 11477 bp, 11 predicted proteins | sample June2016WEW_21_4_FD_132990 | JGI IMG/M metagenome (GOLD analysis project Ga0187891, IMG submission 132990) | Peatland microbial communities from SPRUCE experiment site at the Marcell Experimental Forest, Minnesota, USA - June2016WEW_21_40 | ecosystem: Environmental > Terrestrial > Soil >... | reverse complement strand
GGGTGCGCGCGTGGTGCGCCAATTCATGGTGAATGCGGGCGTCGACGATGCTGATTTCTTTTTTTTTGACGGTTGCGGCTTGAGCACCAACGACAAAATTACGCCGCGCGCTTTCACGCGGCTCTTGTCGTATGCGTCGACGCAGCCGTGGGGCGAGGAATGGCGCGAAACATTGCCCGTGGCCGGCGTCGACGGCACGCTCGATCACCGCTTCACGGATTCGCCGCTGAAAGGGCGAATGTGGGCCAAGACGGGGACGCTCGACGAGGTGAACACCCTTTCCGGCTACGTGAATGCCGCGAGCGGCCGCATGCTGGCGTTCTCGATTCTCGTCAACAGCCGCTATCCCGGCAGTAACGCTGAGGATCAGGCCATCGACCGCATCGCCGAAGCCATCGCGGCGGCGGAGTGAGGGGCAGGCGCGACAGAACCTTCCCATTCCTAGCCGCCATTCCTTTTCAGGAAAGCAGTTGCAAACGGGTAACACTCATTCACTGCACATGCTGAACGCGGCTTAAGCGGTTGTATCATGGGAGGCAATGCGCACGTGGAATCTTCTTATGGCTTGTGCTTTGACCGCATTCGCCTTCGGTTTGGCCGGCTGCCGCACTCTGCCGCCGTCGAAGCCGTCGTCAGAGTGGACGCCCCAGGAAGCGCGCGGCGCGGCGGTGTACGCGGCAAAGTGCGCGCGCTGCCACTATCCGACGTCGACGAAGCCCCTGCACGGGCCAGGCTTGCAGGCGATCACCAAGGTCAAGGCCATGCCCTCTGGCGCGCCGCCCACTGACGAACGGCTTACGTCAGTGATACTCGACGGGCGGGGGATGATGCCCGCAACACCGCTGGGCGATGAGCAGCTTGCTGACCTGCTCGCCTACTTGCACACGCTATGAGCACGAACGCCAACACGAGCACTCCTAGACCCGGCATGGCGCAGGCGCCTACAGGCCGGAAGTCGCGGAAGCCGTCGCTGCTCAAGCTCCCGGGCCTCATCGCAATCAGCCTTTACATGCTCCTGCTCTCCGGCGTCACCGTTGTTTCCGTGGTGAACCACCGCGCCGGAGCGCTCTATCTTGTGTTCTCAGTTTTCTTCATCGCCGGCGCGCTGGGTTTGCTGCTGCTGTTGCGCTGGGCGTGGGCGCTCACGCTCGCCGCTGTGGCGCTTCTGGCTGGATCGTTCCTGTACACTTACACGACTCAGCACATTGCTTCCTCCCTGGTGCAGGGTCTGCTGAATCTTCTCTTCTTCCTCTATCTGGTCCGCTCCGATGTGCGGGAGAAACTGAAGTGAGAACGAGAAAAGCGGCAACAAGTCAGCCGCCGCGGGCCAACTCTGAAAGCGCAAATTCTCCGACCAGAATTTAGAACCAGTAATTCGGCGCGATGACGCGCAACAGCGCGCGCGTTCCTCGCGAGACGGCGGTGCGCGGCGAGTCGTAGCGCCGGTCTTTGAATCCGAAGTGGCCCACAGGGTCGATGTTGCACGGGAAACGCAGATAGCAGCCCGGCCGGCCTTTGAACGGAATGACTTTTCGGTAGATCAAGTGTTCCAGCAATCGAACGTCGGTGGAGTTCATCTCGCGATTCGAATTGCGCAGCACGCGATCGTAGAAGGCGTGAGAGCAAACGAAGAGCTGAACCCGCGCGTCGTAGCCGCGCCGGAAAAGCCCGAGCCTTCGACAATCGATCATCAGTTCCAGAGGAACGGAGCGCGAGTTGGCGATGCGGTCGAGCGCCTTGCCCAAAGCAGGGAAAGTCAACCGACCGGTCACCTTGATCATGTGTGTGGTGTCGTGGCGGATTTTGCTCAGGGCCAGACCGTCGTCGAGCATCTGCATCTCTGTGTAGCCGTAGTTTGTGCCGGGGGGAATCTCGTGAACCGGCAGCGACAAAAACTCAACTTCGCGGCGCTGCGGGTTTTTGGTTTCCGCAATCGCGCGCAATTCGCTCAGGTCCGCGCCGGAGTTTTCAAGGAAGAGGATTCGCTCGGCGGCCGCGTGAGGATAGTGGAGCCAGAATCGCAATGCGCGTTTGTAATCCTCGAGACGAACCTGCGGCGAGGAGCGCTTGACCTGCGCATTCGCCGGCGGCGCAACGGTGGCCGTCATCACCAGCAGAAAACGGGGCGCTGCAGGTGTGGGCGGCGAATTCTTTGGAGAGGTCATTGCTCGGAAGATCGTTTCTCGGGAAGCGATGACGCGCCGGAATCACCAACCGAATCTGCGGGCGCGATGGGATGAGTGGTCTCTCTTGTCGCTGATCGATGCGCTTCCCACGCCTTGGCGAACTTCCAGTTGACGTAGGCGGAATGATTCAGGTGGAAGATCAGACCCTCCCTGCCATCAAGAAAGCCAAGGCGAAAGATGTAGTTCTTGATAAAGGTGAGCGCCGGATTGATGACCGTGTTCGCGACGAAAGCAAAGATCGAGTCGCTCGTCCTGCCCTTGCGCAAGAACAATGGAATGGTCGCGGTGCTGTAGCGCTGCATGTGTTCGAGGTAATACTCAAACGTCGGATACTGGCGGTGAAGCATGTGGTTTTTCAGCTTGCCGGTTGGCTCCTGCGTTTTGGGCGTGGCATGCGGCTCGGTATCCTCGCGGAGGCGCGCGCTGCCGCGGCGAAAGAGCCGTAATTTGTGGTCGGGGTAGAGGCCGCCGTGGCGCATCCACCGGCCAAAGATCAGGTTGAGCCTGGCAACCATGTAGGCGGCATAGCGGGGCTGGCCACTGAGCAACGTTTTGATCTCCAGAGCCAGCTCCGGCGTTAACCACTCGTCCGCATCGAGATTCAGGATCCAATCGCAGGTGCACTTATCGATAGCGGAGTTGACCTGGGGGCCGTAGCCCTTCCAGCTCTCGTAAAAAATCCGCGCGCCGAAGCTCTTCGCGATTTCGACAGTCTTGTCGGTGGAACCCGAATCGACGAGGTTGATTTCGTTGGCCCAGGCCACGCTGGCCAGCGTGCGGCCAATGTTCTCCGCTTCATTGCGTGCGACGATCGCCACTGAGAGGCTTTGCATGGTTCGCTGAGTGGTTGCTCTGACAATTGTGCTCAGAGTAGCACGCCGCGAGGACACGCAACTGGCTACAATAACAGGATGGAGCTGGTGCAGATTGAATCCGCGCGCCGCGCGCCCGTGCCCAAGCCGGAGTGGCTGAAGGCCCGCGCGCCTGTGGGCGAGAACTACCACAGCCTCAAGCGGCTGGCGCGCTCGCTCGGCCTTCATACCGTGTGCGAGAGCGCGCAGTGCCCCAACATCGGCGAGTGCTGGCACCACAAGACCGCGACCTTCATGATGCTGGGCAATCTGTGCACGCGACGCTGCGGATTCTGCGCCGTGCCCAAAGGCCGCCCGGAGCCCATCGACTTCGACGAGCCGCGCCGTGTCGCCGAGGCAGTGGCGAATTTAGGGCTGCTCCATGCAGTGGTCACCAGTGTGAATCGCGACGACGACAACCTGGGCGGCGCGCGCGCCTTCGCTCTCGTGATCGAGGAGATTCGCCGCCAGGCGCCCGGCTGCCGCGTCGAAGTTTTGGTTCCCGACTTTCAGGGCGACCAGGAATCCATTCGGACGGTCGTCGAAGCCCGCCCGGAAGTGCTCAACCACAACACCGAAACCGTGCCCCGGCTTTATCGCGTCGTCCGCTCCGGCGCGCGCTATGAGCGCTCTTTAGACCTGTTGCGCTACTCCAAGGAGTTGAACCCCGCGGGCGTAACAAAATCCGGCGTCATGGTTGGCCTCGGCGAAGAAACCCACGAGCTGCTCGACGTCTTCCGCGATCTGGCCGCTACCGGCTGCGACATCCTGACCATCGGCCAATATCTGCGCCCCTCGCGCGACCACCTGCCCATGGCGCGCCTCTACACTCCGCGTGAGTTCGCCGAGCTGAAGATGGAAGCGCTTCGCATGGGTTTTCGCCACGTCGAATCGGGCCCGCTGGTGCGGTCGAGCTATCACGCGCACGAGCAGGCGGCGTCGACGGGCTTAGCGGTCGTTGCGTAAGCCGTTGCAAGCATTCGCCTCTCGCCGCAGGAGTTGTAGAATAGCCGTTGACAAATTCGTGAAGTGAGGGAAGCTTCAATGACAGCTTTCATGGCCGGCAATCCGGCGCTCAAAGACCTCTACAACGACCTCAAACGACGCATGGATCAGTCGGTGGCAGATTTCCAGGCCAATCTGGCCGCCACGCGCACGGGCCGCGCCAGCGTGCACATGCTCGATCAGGTGAAGGTCGACTACTACGGCACGCCCACGCCGATCAATCAACTGGCACAGCTTTCGGCGCCCGAGCCGCAGCTCATCGTCATCTCGCCTTGGGACCCGACCATCCTAAAGGAAGTGGAGAAAGCCATTCAGACAGCGGACCTCGGCTTCAATCCCCTCTCCGACGGCAAGATTATCCGCGTTCCTGTCCCCGCCATGACCGAGGAGCGGCGGCGCGATGTTTGCAAGCACCTGAACAAAGTGCTCGAGGAGCACCGCACGGCGGTCCGGAATGTTCGCCGCGACGGCAACGATGCTCTCAAGAAGCTCGCCAAGGACAAGAAGATCAGCGAAGACGACGAGAAGCGCGCGCTTGAAGAAGTGCAGAAGATGACCGACGGCGAAATTCGCCGCATGGAAGAGCTTTCACAGAGGAAAGAAGCCGAAGTGATGCAAGTTTGATGGGCGTGGCGGCTACCTAGCCGCCACACGCTTGCGATACGCATCCAGGCTCACCCGCACGATTCCCCACCCGAGTTGCAGGACAACGATCGCAACGACGATCGCCAATACCTGAAGAGTTCCCTTGTTCGCCGCCGCCAGTGCCCCGCCAAGCGTTGCCGCATCCGCTGGGTTTTTGAGCAGGAACAGCTTGTGTTCCGGAGCGTCGAGCAAAATGCCGAGCGGAATGAGCGAAAGAGCGTGCATCGCCAGGCTCAGCGCGCGGTTCGGCGGGCGTTGCCATGCGCCCCGCGCAAGGTTCATGATCTTCCACGCCAGATCGAATACGTTCACGCACACCACGCACCAATAGACGGTGGACCACACTGGCGCAAACTTGTAAGGCAACGCTTTGAGGTGCCACGCGCCCGGACCAAAGATCAGAAACGGATAGTGAGGAACCAGCAACAGCCACGCCAGGAACAGGCAGCCGAAAAATACTCCGAGCAAGGCGCGCGTGAAGCTGCGCGACTTGGCCCAATCGCCGTCAGCCGCGCCAACCGGCGGAAGATCCATTGACGACCACGGCGGGGTCATGGGTCCGATCATGGGCCCGGCCATGGGCCCAAACGCCCGGAGCTTTTCCGGGAAACGCGCGCCCGTCCGTTCAACCGCCGCAAAGATCATCGTTACGATCGCTGCGTTGATGAGCCAAATCCACGGCAGGCGCAGCGCAACGTGCACCAGCGAAATGCCCACCAATGCTTCCACGCCCAACCCCTGTGCAGCAATGGTGATTACGCTGGCGATGACATAAATCGCCGTGGCCCATGCCAGCACCAGCTTCAGGATGTAGGAGTACGTCGGGAAAATTGCCGGCCCGATCAGGTACTGCTGGCGCTGATAGCGCGCGGCCACCTGGAGCGGAGAGCCGAGCTGCTTGAGCCAATCCTCGGCTTCTTCCTTTGTGAGCGGCCGGTCGAACTCGGCCTCTTTGTCTTCGAGTTGCGCTTCGAGATTGGCGCGCAGCTCGGCAATGATATCGTCCTGCCGTTCCCAGGGCAGGTGCTTCTTTACGGCTTGAAGGTAACGATCGAGAAGTTCCATGGCAATTCCTCAGTTCCTTACAGAAGGTTGGTGATGGATGTGTTGATGGCGTTCCACTCGTCCAGCAGACGGGCGAAGATCAGTTCGCCGTCGCTCGAGAGCCGGTAGAACCGCTTATTGCGCTTTTCTTCCTCGCGCCACTCGCTGGTGAGCAGTCCCTGCGCTTCAAGGCGGCGGAGCAGCGGATAGAGAGTGCTTTCGTCGATCTCCATGCCGCGCTCGGCCAACGCTTTGCGCAGCGTGTATCCGTAGTGCTCCTGCTTGAGTTGCGCCAGAACCGCCAAAGTAAGGCAGCCCCGCCGCAGCTCCATGCGAAGGTTTTCGAAGAGGTTTTCGGTCAAGGTCATGCTGTACTCCATACACTGTACGAAGCACACTGTATGACACACAGTGTATGGTGTCAAGTACTTTTTCGGGATTTTTTCGGACCATGCCTCCGGAGCCGTCAGAGGGCCTACGCTGCCGCGGTATAAATAGCTATTCGGTTCCCCGTTCCAAGACCTCTATCTCCAGAAAGGCAAATAAGATGAGCCTCACTCGACGCGAGTTCCTGATGCGAGCCGGCCATGTGGGTGGATACGGCGCAGCTTTCGTCCTGATGCAATCTCTCGGCCTGCTGGCCATTCCTGAAGCGGCTGGCGAAACCGGCCCGCTACGCCTCGTCGACGGCAAAGGCACTCGCGTGGTGATTCTCGGCGGGGGCATCTCCGGCCTTGTCGCGGCCTATGAGCTGGGCAAAGCGGGGTGGTCGTGCACGATTCTCGAGGCGCGCCAGCGCCCCGGCGGCCGCAATTGGAGCATCCGCAACGGCACCGGGGTGGATTTCACCGACGGTACGCACCAGACCTGCGCCTTCGAGGAGGGCCACTACTTCAACGCCGGCCCCGCGCGCCTTCCCTCCACGCACCACACCATGCTCGGCTACTGCCACGAGCTGGGCGTGGCGCTTGAGGTTGAAGTGAACTCCTCGCGCAGCGCGCTGATGCAGAGCGACAAGCTGAACGGCGGCGTGGCTGTGCCTGAGCGCCGCGTGGTGAACGACACGCGCGGCCACGTCTCGGAGCTTTTGGCTAAGTGCATCCGCAAGGGCGCTCTCGACCAGGAGATCGATGCCGACGACCGCGATCGCATGATTGAGTTTTTGCGCCAGTACGGCGATCTGAATCCCAATCTGCTCTTCCGCGGCACGGACCGTTCCGGCTACAAGGTTCCGCCCGGCGCTACGCAGCAAAAGCCGGTCATCAGCGATCCGCTGGCGATGCACGAGCTGCTCGACGCCGATTTGTGGCAGGGCATGCTGGTAGAAGATGTGATCGAGTGGCAGCCCACGATGTTCCAGCCCGTCGGCGGCATGGACCGCATCCCCTTCGCCTTCGCCGCACGGCTTGACTCTGTCATTCGCTATGGCGCGGTGGTCAGCCGCATTCGCCAATCGGACTCCGGCGTCTCTGTTACGTACAGCGACGGCTCAGGCGTGGCCCAGACGATTAACGCCGACTACTGCATCTGTGCTATGCCGCTTACCATCGCGCGCACGCTTGATGCCGACTTCAGCGCGCCCATTCGCGCGATCCTCGATTCGGTTCAGTACGACTCGGCCTACAAAATTGCGTGGGAGGCGCCGCGCTTCTGGGAGAAGGAAGCGAACATCTTCGGCGGCATCTCCTATCTGCAGCAGGATGTCGACCTCGTCTGGTATCCCAGCGCGCGGTTCTTTTCTGAGAAAGGCATCGTCATCGGGGCTACTCAGTGGAGCTCGGCCCGAGCTTCGGCCCGCTCCCCGCCGTGCTCGCCAAATCCGACCGCCCATTCCGTTCGATGGTGGTGGACGGATACGCCTTCGGCCATCTGCCCTCGATGCAGGCCAAGCTCGACGCCTCGCGCCGCTCGATTGAGCTTCTGCATCCCGGCCACGGCAAGGATCTGGCCAACCCGGTCTACGTGAGTTGGGGACACATTCCCCACAATCTCGGTTCGTGGATCAGTCTGGCGTGGAACGACGAAAAGGCTCTCCAAACGCTGCAAACGCCCGACCGAAGGGTCTACTTCACCGGAGACCACACCAGCCGCCTCGTGGGCTGGCAGGAAGGTGCCGCGCTCTCGGCTTATCGCGTGATCAACCAGCTTGGGGAGCGGATTCAGACGCCTGCAGGCTAAGAAAGGCGGCGCTACTTCTTTGGCCGTTTGTAGAACGGAAGCGGGAACTGCTTCGCGCGCACTTTGTTGGCGCGGCACTCGACGATCACATCGGCGCCCCTTGCGGCGACGGAGGCGGGCACGAGTGCCATGGCGATGTTGGTCTTCAAAAACGGCGCCGGTGAGCCAGATGTCACAGTGCCAATCCGGTTACCGTCGAGATCGTGAACGGAGTACCCGTCGCGCGCGATGCCGCGCTCGACCATCTCGAGGCCGACGATCCTGAGCTTCGGCCCGCCCGCGGCTTGAACCGCCAAAAGCGCCTCGCGTCCAATGAAGTCGCCCTTGTCGAGCTTGAGCCAGCGATCAAGCCCGGCTTCGAGCACGTTGATCTCTTCAGAGATTTCGTGGCCGTAAAGGCTCATGCCCGCCTCGAGTCGGAGAGTGTTGCGCGCGCCCAGGCCGCACGGCCGTATGCCGAACTCCGCGCCTGCATCGAGCAGCGCGTTCCACATCTTCACCGTGGTGGCTTCGTCCGACGGAATGTAGACCTCGAAGCCGTCCTCGCCCGAGTAGCCGGTGCGCGCGATGAGCGTGTTCGCGATGCCGGCCACCGACCCCCACGTAAACCAGTAGTTCTTGATCGCCGCAAGATCGACCTTCGTCAGCTTGGCCAGCGTCTCCAGAGCGCGCGGCCCCTGCAGCGCCAGTTGCGAGTAGTAGCTGGAGTAGTCGCTCAAATGGATCCCCGGCCACCTGCCAATCTGCCGGTAAATCCAGGCAAAGTCTTTATCTTTGGTGCCCGCATTCACCACCAGCAGATAATCGTTCGCGCCGAGCCGGTGAACGAGGATGTCGTCGACGAAGGTTCCCTGCGGCGTGAGCAGCGCGGAGTAGTGCGCCTGCCCGTCCTTGAGGCGCGACGCGTCGTTCATGGTGATGTGCTGCACTGCGGCCAGAGCCCCGGGGCCGCGAAACTGAATCTCGCCCATATGGCTGACGTCGAAGAGGCCGACGCCCGTGCGCACCGCCATGTGCTCGGCGATCAGGCCTCCGCCGGGGCCGGGGTATTCGACCGGCATATCCCATCCGCCAAAATCGACCATCTTGGCCTTGAGCGCGCGGTGCGTGGCGTTCAGCGCGGTCTTTTTGAGCGGTGCAGCGGGCGCGGCAGGATCGGACATGCGGGCTCCTTTTGAAGGCCTTGCGTCAACTCTCATGATAGGGCTGCTGGGCCGGGGGCAATCCGTCCTCGACTGCGGTTGAGGGCGCGTCATCTTTAGGCGGCGCCTGGAGCAGTTTAGTGGCACCTGCGGCAGTTTAGTATTGTTGCGGTCGTCGCGGCGTGCACAAGCGACATCGAAAGGATGCGCAGGTGAATCCCATTCGAGGCATTGTGATGCTTTTGGCCGGCGCTCTGGCCATGTGGAAGGGCTGGCAGATTCATCGTGGCGAGACGGCTGTGCTGGCTTACGGCCTTGGCGCGATGGCCCTGGCGCTGGGTGTGTGGCATCTGACGCGAAAGCCGCCCCAGCCGAGGCTCTGATCGATCTTATTGGTTTTTGACCAACGGACAAGCCGAACAGGGCTATAATTCCGCCAATCTAATCCTATGGACTTCATTGTTTTGATTCTCGTTTTGGCATTGGTCACGATCATCGCCTTGCCGATCGTCGCAATTGCGACAGCGAACTCGCGCGCAAGTCAGTTGCGCGCTGAGATGGCCGATTTGATCGCGCGCATTCACTACCTGGAGGAGAGGCTCGAGAATCTCGTCCAACGTGTGGCAGCGATGGCGGAGCCGCCGCCGCGAGAAGCGCCTCAGGCCGCGCCCGCGCCGCCAGCGGCAGTCTCGCCGCCGACCGAAGCAGAGGCCCCGCGAACGCCTGAGCCCGTTTTGTCCCCCGCTCCATTCTCTGCCCCAGCGCCTGCCACGTTCGCACCGCCGGCTCCGATCGCGCCGCCGCAATTCTCATCTTTTGAAACGGCGACAGCCGACGATTCGCGCACGCTGGAAAGCCGCATCGGCTCGCAGTGGTTCAACCGCATCGGCATTCTGGCAGTGCTTATCGGCGTGGCGTGGTTTCTCAAGCTGGCCTTTGACAATCACTGGATCGGCCCGCTGGGCCGTGTGCTCATCGGATTGATCGCCGGCGCCGCGCTCATCGGTTGGTCAGAGCGCTTCCACAAGCGCGGATACGCGGTTTTCTCCTACTCCCTGAAGGCCATTGGAAGCGGCACGCTCTATCTTTCGCTGTGGGCTGCCTTCCAGCTCTACGGACTGATGCCGGCAGGCGCTGCTTTTGCAGCCATGATCGCGGTGACTGCATTCAATGGCTACATGTCGTGGATCCAAGATTCGGAGTTGCTCGCGCTTTACGCGATTGCCGGCGCCCTGAGCACGCCGCTGCTGGTTTCCACGGGCGGCAATCACGAGGTGACGCTCTTCACCTATCTGCTGATTCTGGATCTTGCAGTGCTCGTTTTGGTGGCTCTGCGCCCCTGGTCGCGTCTGCTTTTTGTCTCGTTCGTGGGCACGGTGATCTTCATCGTTGCCTGGTGGTCCTCGTTCTATTCGCAGGACCAGGCTGCGCGAACGGCCTTTTTCCTCTGTTGTTTCTTCATTCCCTTCTCCCTTGCGCCGCGCCTGTTCAAGATCGCGCTCGATCCGGGCGAATCCTTCCAGGGCTGGGATTCGCTGGTCTCATTCGTGCTGCCTGTGGCCAATGCAGCGGTGGGCTTTATTGGTTTTTACTCGCTCATTGATCCGGCGACCGGCGATTGGGCGGGGCCGTGGCTCGCGGTCGCATTTGCCGCGTACTACCTGCTGTTGATGCGGCTTCCTGAAGCGGGTCCGCTGCATGCGGGAGTGCGAGTTCTTCCGCCGCTGCACCTGACCATGGCCATCGTCTTCCTGACCATTGCCATTCCGCTCAAGACACAAGGCCGCTGGATGACGATCGGCTGGCTGGCGGAGGGCGCGGTGCTGCTGTGGCTCTCGCGCCGCGTGCAATCGATGCTTCTGCGCGCCTTTGGGCTTATCTGCACAGTCCTTGGATTGGGCGCGCTGCTGATCATGAATCCGCCTGCAGCAACCCGGCCCATTTTCAACGAGCGATTTGGAACCTACTGCGTGGCCATCGCGGTGTGCGCCTTTATCGCATGGCTGGCGCGGAACTCGCACGATGAGCAGGAGCCGGCGCCGGTGATGCACTGGCCCAACCTGGCCGCCGTTGCCGTGCTGGCCGTGAACGCGCTCATCCTGATTGCTTTTAGTTGGGAGATTCACAGCTACTGGTGGTTGCTGCGCTGGCACGACGACGACAATTTGATACGCGACTACTGGATGTACGCTCAGTTTTCTTACTCGGCCCTCTTCATGCTTTATGGCGGCGCGCTCTTGACCATTGGCTTCATCAAGCGGTCAGCGTTTCTGCGCTGGCAGGCGCTTATTCTGATTGCGGTCACCATTGCCAAGGTGTTTCTTGTGGATATGAGCGAACTCAGCCGCGGCCTGCGCATCGTGAGCTTCATCGGCCTGGGCGTTCTGCTGATCTCGGTGAGTTACGTTTACCAGCGCGATTGGCTC
>Ga0187891_1003264_pt1 | contig 11486 bp, 6 predicted proteins | sample June2016WEW_21_4_FD_132990 | JGI IMG/M metagenome (GOLD analysis project Ga0187891, IMG submission 132990) | Peatland microbial communities from SPRUCE experiment site at the Marcell Experimental Forest, Minnesota, USA - June2016WEW_21_40 | ecosystem: Environmental > Terrestrial > Soil > Wetlands... | reverse complement strand
CGATCCTCGTGGACCGCATCCTCTCGATCCTCCGCGCGGGCCGGGCGTCGCTGCGGGAGATCGCGGCGATCACGTTCACCGAGAAGGCGGCGGGCGAGCTGAAGGTCCGCCTGCGGCAGGCCGTCGAGCGGGAACTCCGCGATCGGCCGCGGCAGGCGGATGCGGCGCGGTCGCAGGCGCTCAGCGACGCGCTCGCCGACCTCGAGGGGATGTCGGTCAGCACCATCCACGCCTTCTGCGCGGACCTGATCCACGAGCGGCCGGTCGAGGCGCGCGTCGAGCCGGGCTTCGTGGTCGCGGACGAACTGCGCGCGTCGCTGATCCTCGAAGAAGCGTGGGAGACCTGGCTGGCCGAGCAGATGTCCGGCGATTCGCCGGCGGTCCGCAGGGCCGTCGAGTCGGGAATCTCTTTCGAGGCGGCGGGTGCGCGCGAGAGCCCGGTCTTCAGCCTGGCCTGCGAGCTGATCGAGCAGCGCGACGCCGCCGCGGCTGGGCGCGTCGAGACGCCCTGGACGGACGCGCAGTTCGCCGCGGCGGCGGAGGCGCTCCGCGAGCCGGTCGCGGAACTGGCCGAGGCGCGGCGGCGGGATTGCCGCCGGCCGGAAACCGACGGGTGCGCCAGGCAGATCGCGGAACTCGAAGCGTGGATATCGCAAACGCCCAAGGCGGAGTTCGACGCGATCCGCGAGTGGCTCGCCGACGCGCCGGCCATCAAGGCCCAGGCCGGACAGCAGGGCAACTGGTCCTCGCCGGCCGTCCTCAAGACCGTGAAGGCCGGTGTCGGGCGCGCGAAGGATGCCGTCGCGCGGCTCTCCGGCGAAGCGGATCACCGCGTCCTCTGCGATCTCGCCGAGTGGCTCCGTCCGTTCCTCGACCGGTACCGCGAGGCCAAGGAGCGGCGCCGCGCGCTGGACTTCACCGACCTGCTGCTCAAGGCGCGCGACATGCTCCGCGACAGCCGCGCCGCGCGTGACAGCTTCAAGCGCGCCTTCCGCTGCATCCTCGTGGACGAGTTCCAGGACACCGACCCGCTCCAGACCGAAATCGTCTTCTTCCTCAGCGAGCGCCCGGGCGAGCACGCCGCCGATTGGGAAGCCGTCAACCTGGTCCCCGGAAAACTCTTCATCGTCGGCGACCCGAAGCAATCCATCTACCGCTTCCGCCGCGCCGACCTCGACCTGTACGGCAGAGTCCGCCAGGCCGTCGCGCGCCAGGGCGCCATGCTCCAGCTCTCCGTCAACTTCCGCACGGTGCCGTGGATCACCGGCGAAGTGAACCGGATCTTCGAGCCGCTGATGCAAGGGCCCGCCGGCGACCGGTTCGAGCCGGAGCACGTCCCGCTCGTCCCTCAGCGTTCGGATGAGGGAACGCAGCCGAGCGTGCTGGTCCCGCTTCCGCCGGCGCTGCCGGACGGCGAGGCGCTCGGCGTGGAGGACTGGCGGCGGAAGGAGTCCGGCTGCATCGCGGTGTTTATCGCGGAGCTAGTCGGCAGCGGGCGGCTCATCCGCGCGGGAAAGCCGGCCGTTCGGCGGCCGGTAGCGCTCCGCGACATCGCCGTGCTCTATCGCTCGGCCACGGGCCTCGATTCGCTCGAGGAGGCGCTGCGGGCGAACGACGTGCCGTACCAGGTCTCCGGCGGCCGGTATTATTACGCGCGGGTGGAATTCCAGGACCTGCTCTCGGCGCTCAAGGCGATCGACAACCCGTTCGACGGGCTCAGCGTCGTCGGCGCGCTGCGCTCGCCCTTCTTCGGGCAATCCGACGAGGACCTTCTGCGGCATTTCGGCGCGGGCGGCACGTTCAACTATCTCGCCGGCGCACCCGAAGGTTGCCGCGACCTGGCCGAGGCGTTCGACGCGCTCAGGGATCTCCACGAGCGGCGCCGGCGCGACCCGGCCTCCGCGGTGCTGGCGCACCTCTTCGAGAGCACCCGCGCGCTGCTGATTTACGCCAATAAGCCGCACGGCGAGCAGCGCGTGGCGAACCTCCTCAAGCTCCAGGAGATCGCGCGCGCGATGGCCGAGGCCGAGGTCAACTCCTTCAGCGCGCTCGTGCGCCGGCTCAGCGAGATGGAAAGCTCGCGCCAGGCCGAGGCGGAAAGCCCCATCGCCGAGGCCGACGAGAATTTCGTCCAGGTCATGACGTTCCACAAGGCGAAGGGATTGGAGTTCCCCGTCGTCATCCTGGCGCACCTGGCGAACGAAGGCGAGAGCCGCGAAAACGTGCTGCTCGACCGCGCGCGCGGCCGGCTGCACCTGAACCTCAATCACAGGAAAACCCGCGGCTGGGACGCGGCGATGGCCGACGAGGCCGACCGCGCCGAATACGAGCGGCGGCGCATGTTCTACGTGGCGCTGACGCGCGCGCGCGACCTGCTCGTCATCCCCGCGTTCTGGTCCCGGAGCCCGCAGGCGGGCTTCCTGAAATACCTGGGCGAACGTTACGCGCCTTCCGCCGGGCAGAAGCCCGCCGTGGAGTTCGTCGCGACGGACTCCTTCGACCTCGACAAGCGCAGCCGCGACACGCTGCGGCTGAAGCCCACGCCGGCGCCCGAGCTGCCGCCGGAGGCAGTCGAACTGGCGCAGCATCACGAGAAATGGAAGGAGACCGTCCAGGCCGAGGCGGAGCAACTCAGCGCCGGGCGGAAAATCCAAACGGCCAGCGGGTCCATATTGCGGAATGCGGATTTCGGAATGCGGATTGACGACAGCGATTCGCGCGCCGGTCAGTCGTTAACTGCGCAATTGGAAGGCCGCGCGGCGAAGCTGGGCTCGCTTGTCCACCAGTTAATGGAGACCGTTGATTTCCGCGCTCCCGGCGACTTGGGACCGCTCGCCGAAGCCGAGGCGCGCGGGCTTGGGCTGACTCCCGCCGACGCGCGCGAAGCGGTCGGGCTCGTCAAGCGCGCCCTCGCGCATCCGCTCATCGCCGGCCGCGCCGTCAAAGCGGAACAGCTCTACCGCGAAGTCCCGTTCGCTTACATGGAAGGCGACACGCTGTACGAGGGCTACGCCGACCTCGTCTTCATCGAGAACGGGAACGCCGTCATCGTGGACTACAAGACCGATTCCGTCAGCGAGCAGGAGGCCGCGGAACACGCGAAGCGATATTTTCCGCAAGCGGAGATTTACATGCGCGCGATTTCTGCCGCGCTCGGCCGGGCCGTCAAGGAATTCCACTTCCTCTTCATCCGACCGGGAGTTGCGGTGCCTGTCTCGCACGCGGGGAAAGAATGAGGCGCCGTCAATCGTCCTCGTCCTCGTCCTCGTCCTCGTCGTCGTCCTCGAACGTTCGTCTGAACGGCCACGACCGAGGACGAGGACGACGACGAGGACGAGTACGATTTGCGCTCCCGGCGAGGGCGATCTGCTATTTGGCCTTGCGCGCGGCGAGGCGGACCATCAGCACGGAGATATCGGCCGGGCTGACGCCGCTGATGCGCGAGGCCTGGCCGAGGGTCACGGGGCGGATTTCGCCGAGCTTGCGTCGCGCTTCTTTGCTGATCTGGATCAGCGATTCGTAGTCCAGGCCGTCGGGAATCCGGCTGTCCTCGACCTTGCGCGCTTTCTCGATCTGCTGCGCCTGGCGGCTGATGTAGCCTTCGTACTTGATCTCGATCTCGACTTGCTCGGCGACCTCCCGCGGCTCGGACTGTAGATCGGGCCAGAGCTTCGCCAGGTCGGCGAAGGTCGTGTCCGGCCGGCGCAGTTTTTGCGCGAGCGTCTCGCCGCCTATCTTCGTTTGTTCCAGCTCCCGGCGCAGTTCGGCGATGCGCTTTTCCTTCTCGTCCAGCCGCGCGATCTGCTCGGCGGAGATGAGGCCCAGCCGCCGCCCGTGCCGCATGAGCCGACGGTCGGCGTTGTCCTGCCGAAGGAGCAGCCGGTGCTCCGCGCGCGAAGTGAACATGCGGTACGGCTCCAGCGTGCCGCGCGTGACCAGGTCGTCAATCAGGACGCCGATGTACGCCTCGTCGCGGCGCAGGACGAACGGCGGCTCGCCGCGCAGCTTGAGCGCGGCGTTGATGCCGGCCATCAGGCCCTGCGCGGCGGCTTCCTCGTAACCCGAAGTCCCGTTGATCTGCCCGCCGTGGAAGAGGTTGGCGACCGGCTTGGTCTCCAGGTGCGGCCAGAGCTGCGTCGGCGGCGCGAAGTCGTACTCGATCGCGTAGCCGTACCGGACGATCCGCGCCTGCTCGCAGCCGCGGATCGAGCGCACGAGCGCCTCCTGGACGTCCATCGGCAGGCTCGTCGAGATGCCGTTGCAGTAAAGCTCGCTGGTGCCGCGGCCCTCCGGCTCGAGGAAGACCGTGTGCTCCGCGCGGTCGGCGAAGCGGACTACTTTGTCCTCGATCGAGGGGCAGTAGCGCGGGCCGACGGATTTGATCTGGCCGCTGTAGAGCGGCGCGCGATGGAGGTTGGCGCGGATGATCTCGTGCGTGGCCGGGTTCGTCTCGGTGAGCCAGCAGGGCAATTGCGGGCCGGGCAGCGCGACGGTCGAGAAGCTGAACGGCTGTGGCGCGTCGTCGCCGGGCTGGAGCTTGAGTTCGTCGAGCCGCACGCTGCGGCCGTCGAGCCGCGGCGGCGTGCCGGTCTTCAGGCGCCCGAGTTGGATTCCGGCGGCGATGAGGCTGCCGGAGAGCCCTTCGGCGTTCGGCTCGCCCATGCGCCCGCCGGACATCTGCGCCGGGCCGACGTGGATGAGCCCGCGAAGGAAGGTGCCGGTGGTGAGGACGACGGCGCGGCTGCGGATTTCAATTCCGCCGAGGCAGCGGATGCCGACAGCCATACCCTGCTCGACGAGCAGCGCTTCGGCGGTCGCCTGGAGGAGCGCGAGGTTCGGCTGCTGCTCGATCCGGCGCTTCATCGCGGCGCGGTACGCCACGCGGTCGTTCTGCGACCTCGGCGAACGGACCGCCGCGCCCTTGCCGGTGTTGAGCATGCGGAACTGGATGCCGGTCTCGTCGGCGACCTTGGCCATCTCGCCGCCGAGCGCGTCAATTTCGCGGACGAGCTGCCCTTTCGCCAGGCCGCCGATGGCGGGATTGCAGGACATCTGGCCGACCTGGTCGGCGCTGATGGTGACGAGCAGCGTGCGACAGCCCATCCGCGCCGCCGCCAGCGCCGCCTCGCAGCCGGCATGTCCGGCGCCGACGACGATGATGTCGAAGGATTCAGGCATGTTTGTTCTAATCGTCCTCGTCCTCGTCCTCGATCTCGTCCTCGCTCGCGTCCTCGTCCTCGCTCTCGTCCTCGTCCTCGAACGGCCGTTTCGAACGACCGAGGACGAGGACGACGACGAGGACGAGCACGAAAGTAAGCCACACCATTTTATCGAATCCCGCTGCGAAGAGAAAACGCCGTCACACAGCGGTCTCGAAAACGGCCGGCCGAACGGGTATGATACACGCCGCAAAAGGAGGACCAATGCCGGACTCGCTCATCCTGGGCGTCGGGCTGGACGTGGTCGAGGTGGCGCGGGTGCGCGCCTCGGTCAGGCGGTCGGGCGAGCGCTTCAGCCAACGCGTCTTCACGCCGGCCGAGATCGCCTACTGCGCGGGCCGCGCGCGGAAGTTCGAGCACCTGGCCGCGCGGTTCGCCGCGAAGGAGGCGACGCTCAAGGCGCTCGGCACGGGCATCACCGGCTGGGCCTCGCTGCAGGAAGTGGAGGTCGTCCACGACGCGGCGGGCCGGCCGGAGATTCGGCTTCGCGGCGGCGTGCTCCGGCGCGCGCGGTCGCTCGGGCTGAAAGCGGCGCATCTTTCGATTTCGCATACGGCAGGCGTCGCGGCGGCGGTGGTGGTCCTGGAGGGCGGCGGGCGCAGGCGCGGACTCGGTTGACATTCCTCATGCCCCAACTTAATATCGTCTATAACAAGCCGTCCAAAATGGCCTCATGGCGGGAGATCGGGCAAGCATGCTGCATCCCGTGATCATGGCAGGCGGTTCCGGGACGCGCTTCTGGCCGCGGAGCCGCCGGCACAGGCCCAAGCAGTTGATCCGCATCTTCGGCGAAGGCAGCATGATCCAGCAGACCGTCTCGCGGTTGCAGGCTTCCTTCCCGCCGGAATCGTTCCTGGTCATGACCAACGCGGCGCAGGCGGAAGAGGTGCGCCGGCAACTGCCGCGGCTCTCGGCCGCGCAAACGGTCGCCGAGCCGGCCGGGCGCGACAGCTCGGCGTGCATCGGGCTGGCGGCGCTGATCCTGCTGGACCAGGATCCGGACGCGGCGATGCTCGTGCTGGCGTCGGACCAGCTCATTTCGCCGATGGAGGAGTTCGCGCGCTGCGTGGCCGAGGGGCAGCGCATCGCGCTGCAGCAGCACGCGCTGGTGACGTTCGGCGTGAAGCCCACGGCCCCGACCGAGCAATACGGCTACGTGCGCCGCGGCGAGCGGCTGCCCCCGCAGGAGCGGGACGCGCCGCCGGCATTCCGCCTGGCGCAGTTCAAGGAGAAGCCTTCGCGGGCGCAGGCGGAGGAATTCATCCGGACCGGCGAGTACTACTGGAACAGCGGCAACTTCGTCTGGCGCGCGGCCGATATCCTCGAGGCGATCCGGCAGCTCCTGCCCGAGATTCACGCCGGGCTCGAGAAGATCCGGCCCGCGATCGGGACGGCGCGCCAGGAACAGGTCGTCGCGCGCGAATATCCCCTGCTGACGCGCATCTCCATTGACTACGGCGTGATGGAGAAGGCGGCGAACGCCGTCATCGTGGAGATGTCGCTGGTCTGGGACGACGTGGGCGCGTGGAATGCGCTCTCGCGCCACCACGCCCCGGACGAGCACGGGAACGTCGTCATGGCGCTGCACGCGGGCATTGACACCGGCGGCTGCATCCTGGCGGCCGAGCCGGACCACTTGATTGCGACGCTCGGCGTGAAGGACCTGATCGTGGTGCAGACGCCCGACGCGACGCTGATCTGCGACCGCAGCCGCGCCGCCGAGGTCAAGGCGCTCGTTGAACTCCTTCGGACGCGCGGGCTGGACGCGTATATTGAATGAGGAATGCGGAATTAACGGCTGATCCGCGAGCGAACCGTCGCCGCCAATCCGCAATCCGTGCTCTGCATTCCGCAATTTAGTTTTGGGTGCTCAAATGGCTCTGCAAGGTCGCTTGACGGTCATCCAAGGGTCAATGCCCAACTCGGAATACCCGCTGCCGCTCGAGGGCGATTTCACGATCGGCCGCAACCGGCGCACGAACCTTCCGATCCTGATGCGGACAGTCTCGCGCAAACACGCCAAGATCACGTACCGCAACGGCGCCTACACGATCATTGACCTCGAAAGCAAATCCGGCGTGCTGGTGAACGAGCGCAAGGTCACCACGAGCGTGCTGCGGCACGGCGACCGGATTCAGATCGGGCGCATCAAGTTCCGGTTCTGGCTGCAGGTGCCGGAGAGGCCGGCGCCCCAGCGCGAGACGCAGGGGCCCGTGTTCGAGATGCTGCGCGAGCCGCTGGTGATCCCGCCGAAGCCGCTGCCGCCGCCGACGGAGGCCGAGGACGAGTCGGAAGAAACGACCGTACCCCGCTTCTCGATCGAGGAACTCGGCTTCATCGGGCGGACCATCGGCGGCACGAAGCTGATCACCGCCCTGGTCCGCAGCCGGCGGGCGATGATCTACAAAGGCACGCAGGCGAGCCACAACCGCGTGGTGGCCTTCAAGATGCTGCGGCCGGAGGCGGCGGCGGACCGGGAAATCGTGGCCTGGTTCATCAGCGGCGCGAAGCGCGCCAGCGGCCTGCGCCACGAGGACATCATCGGGCCGCTGGGCGGCGGCAGCGAGGACGGCGTGCTTTTCCTCACCCTGCCGTTCATGGAAGGCGGCAGCGCGCTGGAGAGGTTCAGCGAGGCCGTCGAGGAAGGCATTCCCGCGGCCAAGCGGGCGCTGGAGGCGCTCGTGCACGTCACGCGCGCGCTCGAGTTCGCGCATAACAGCGGCGTTCAGCACCTCGGCCTGCGGCCGTCGAAGATCCTGTTCAGCGATCAGCACCACGCGAAGGTGACGGGGCTGGGATTCGACAACAGCACATCGGCGGCCGGCGCGGAGGTCACGGCGGACATCGAGGCCTATCTCGCGCCGGAGCAACTCGGCACGAACGGCAATATGACGGCGGAGACGGACATCTTTTCGCTCGGCGCGACATTCTACTACATGCTGACCGGCCGGCCTCCGCAGCGTGACCACCGCCAGCGGATTCCCTCGCCCAAGGAGGCCAACCGCGTCATTCCCGATTCCATCTGCCGCATCGCCGAGAAGATGGTGGCTGCCGAGCCGCAAGGGCGTTACCGGTCCTACGGTCTGCTGCTCCACGACCTGCGCTGGGCGCTCCGCGGCGAGGCGTGGCCGCATGCGTAAGCCGTGCCCGCAACTCACATTCGATCTTTCGGTCGGCATTCCGCCTTCGCCAAGGCTGCGGCGGACAAGTCGGCAATATTTTTTGAGAGCCCATGTCCGGCTCCGACACTGAGAAAACGATCCACGTCCCCGGCTATCACCTGCGCGTGCAGCTCGCGCGCGGCGGCATGGGCGCCGTGTACCGCGCCTACCAGATCAGCATGGACCGAGTCGTCGCCGTCAAGGTGCTCGCCGGCAAGTTCACCGAGGACACCGTCTTCGTCGAGCGATTCCAGAAGGAAGCCCGCGCCGCCGCCCGCCTCAACCATCCCAACATCGTGCAGGCGATTGACGTCGCCGAGTCCGACGGGCACTGGTACTTCGTGATGGAATTCGTCGAGGGCAGCGCCCTGAGCGCGCTGCTGCGGGAGCGGGGCAAACTTCCGCCGCTCGAGGCGTGCGGCCTTATCGTGCAGATCGCGCGCGCCCTCGAACATGCCTCGCGGTTCGGCATGCTCCATCTCGACGTGAAGCCCGGCAACATCATGGTCACGCCGGCCGGCTGCGCGAAGCTGGCCGACTTCGGCCTCGCCCGCCACGTGGAGGACGAGGACCCCATCTACGCGCAGAAGAAGGTGATCTTCGGCACGCCTCATTACATGTCGCCCGAACAGATCGCCGGCGCCGACCTCGATTCGCGCAGCGACATCTACTCCCTCGGCGTCACCTTCTACGAGATGGTCACCGGCCACAACCCCTTCGCCGCGCCGACGACGCGCGAGGTGCTCCAGAAGGTCAAGTCCGGCGCGGTGGCGCCGCCGTGCGTCGCCGAGCCGGCCGTCTCGGAGGACGTCTCGCTCGTCATCCAGAAGATGATGTCGCCCGACCGCGAGCAGCGCTACCGCGACCCGGGCCAGCTCCTGGCCGACCTGGACGCCCTTTCGCGGCTGCTGCTGCCGCCGATCGCGCGGGAGCTTTCGGCCCCGGAATCGCTTTCGACGTCGGCGAAGGCGCCGCGCCGCCGCTCCGCGATACCGCTCCTGGCGGGGATCGGGCTGATGCTGATCCTGGCCGGAGTCACGGCCTGGGTCATCCACCTCCAGACCGTTGCGCCGCCGGCCGGCGGCGAGACGAAGGCGGTCGCGCCGCCGCCAATCGCCCCCGCCGCGGAACCGCCGGAGACGGCCCGCGCGCGGGAGCTTTTCCGCGCGGCGGTGGGCGAGGCTGAACGGGACATGGCGGACAACCGGTTCAAAGAGGCGCTCCAGGTTTACGAGAATTTCACCGCCGCGAACGCCGGAACTCCTTCGGCCGAAGAAGCGCGCCGCGCCGCCACCGGCGTGCTCACGCGCGCCGAGCTGTACGCGGAGGACCTCGCGCGCAGCGCCAACACCGCCATCGAGCGCGGCAACTACGGCCAGGCCAAGGCGCTCTCCGACCAGCTCGCCGCGCTTCACCTGTCCGTGACCGATCCGCTCGCGCAGGATGTCCAGACGAACCTCGGGCGCGCCGAAGAAGCCGCCCGCCGCGAGGCCGACGCGTCGCGCGAAGCCTCCACCGCGCGCGCCCTCGAGGCGCTCCGGAAGGACCTGCCCGGCCTCATCCGGGAGGAGCGCTTCGACGAGGCCGCCCGGCGATGCCAGGAGTTCCTCTCGAATCCGAACCAGGTCCAGGCGCGTGTCCCGCGCGATGAACTGGAGCAGGTGTTCTGGCTCCAGAAAATCCAATCGGCGATCGTGGCCGGCGCGGCGCGCTCGGCCGGGCGCGCCTTGCAGCCGCTGGCGCCGGAGCCGGGCACGACGGGCATTCCGCCTCACGCGGCGGTGGCCGGCGCCCGCGACGGAAAGGTCCTCGTCGAACTCGGGACGTCCGAGCGGACGCTGAACCTCCGCGACTTGGCCGAAGCGGACCTGGCGGCCCTGGCGCAGGCCGGACTGGCCGCCTCGGCCGACAAAGACGATCCCGCGCTGCTCCTGCACGGCGGCCTGGCCGCGCTGCTCGAATCGGAGGGCCGATGCCGCGCCGCCCTGCGCCACATGGCCCAAGTCCAGGAACACCAGGGACAGCTACCGCCGTGGCTCTTGGAGGCCGAGCGCACCGCGCTCCTCGGCGCCACGCAGGACAACCTCGCCGCCGGGCGGCTGGCCGACGCGCTCGCGCACCTGCGCACGCTCAAAGCGCGTCACCAGCGCAGCCGCTTTTACCTGAGCCACATGACGGAGATCGGCGAGCTGCTCGCCCAGGTCCGCGCGAAATACTTCGAGGACATGATCGCCATCCCCGCCGGCCGGTTCATTTACCAGGTCGCCAAGCGCGGCGACCCTGCCCGCTATTACAACCTGCCGCTCTTCTTCATGGACGCGCACGAAGTCACCAACGCGCAGTACGCGCGCTTTCTCGACTACTGCAACGAGAACCCGGACCATTCCTTCTTCGACCATCTCCTTCAGCCGGCGTGGAAGAAGGACCACGTGCCCATGAACTGGGATGAGTTCTCCAAGGGCCGGCCGAATTATCCGGTCGTCGGCGTGGACTGGTACGACGCCTTCGCCTACGCCAATTGGCTCGGCAAGCGCCTGCCGACCGACATGGAGTGGGAGAAAGCCGCACGGGGCGCCGACGGGCGCACCTTTCCGTGGGGCGACGTAAGCGACGTCTCGCGCGCCAACACGAACACCAGCGGGAGCTTCCTGCCGGACAGCGCGGATCTGCTGCGCCCGGTCGACGGCTTTCCATCGGGCGCCAGCCCATACGGCGCCCTGCAGATGATCGGCAACGCCTGGGAATTGGTAGACAAGCGGCGTATGCCACCCAAGGACGACAGTCCCTTTAAGACCCTAAAGCCGCCCATACAGCCCGGCGAAGCCTGGTACATGATCCGGGGCGCGTCCGCCTGGGAATCGCTGGTTGACAACGCGATCTGGGATTCGAACGCCGTCCCCGAACGTTGGAAGGATCTTAGGACGGGATTTCGCTGCGCGAAAGATGCGAAGTAGCGCGCGAGCCGGTGGAACGCAGGCCCGGCGGCCGCTGAGGAGGTAATTTGGCCAAGATATCGTTGAACAAGAGGATTGAAGCCACCAAGCTCCATGAGCGGACCGGAGCGCCGATGGCGGGTCCGGAAGTGACGATACCGTTCGGAGCGTTG
>Ga0187891_1003260_pt1 | contig 11495 bp, 7 predicted proteins | sample June2016WEW_21_4_FD_132990 | JGI IMG/M metagenome (GOLD analysis project Ga0187891, IMG submission 132990) | Peatland microbial communities from SPRUCE experiment site at the Marcell Experimental Forest, Minnesota, USA - June2016WEW_21_40 | ecosystem: Environmental > Terrestrial > Soil > Wetlands... | reverse complement strand
CAATGAGCGGTGCATAGTAGAAGAAGAATACGTTTGACGGAAAATACGTGAACTGCATCGGAGTATTGGTAAGTTTCGCGGTTGGATCAAGTTCCTTCACAAGTTCGTTTTTGATTCCGTGAATCATCCTGACTGAGAGGCTCAGCAGTTCAGAGGACATCAAGTCTTTGGCGTAGGTTCCGAGCAGAGAGTAGGCTTTCTGCAGTAGGTCAAGGGTCTCATTAGCTTCCAGCGTTGGTATCGACGCAAGTATCGCGGAGGCGACGAGTGGATACTCAAGATAGTTCCTAAGAGAGTCGACAATTATTGTCAACTTCGTGCTCACGTCATCGGGAGCGAAATCGGAAGTGGACAGATAAGCAGAGGCAAGTTCAGTGTCTTCCGACAACTCATAGCCCCATGAACTGAACAGCCCCCTGAAAGACTGGAATTTACTGGTCAACTGGTCTGTAGGAACATTTACAACGGCGAGAATTGCAGCCGATTCACGTGAAGAAGTTATTTTGCAAAATTCCGCAAATCTGTCAGTTGGGAATGTGCCATCAAATCTTTTTCCAAAAAGGATAATGGCTGCGACGCCGACTGAAATCTGTTTTGGAACTTTATCGTGCCTGACTTCCTTGTCAAGTGTCTCTAAGGTACCTGACAGGGTCTGCAGGTCGGAATCCGTCGGCGGCTGGGATTGGTTGTCCCTGAAGGCGGTTAGGATTTCAGCAGCCATCATCTTGTTGTCGATGGTAGATTTGAAATGCTTCAAGTTGCCCATCGCCAGCTGGAACCTTTGGCTGATTTGATTGGGGTCGCCCTGAAGTTTTCCTAACCCCACTGAGACGCTCCACAGTTGGGAAACGTCGGCTTCTGGAAATTCAGCGTTAAACCTGTTTACATAAAAGTTGGCATTGGCTGCTATGTTTAGTAGTTCATAGGATGTTTCCTTAGTTTCTTCGACGAAGTCCGAGAATTCGGTGGCGGAGACTCTGTAGTTTCTGACGTTGAGATCGTTTAACGTGATTACGCCTAAACCCGTGAGAGACACGTATCTTCCGTCGTAGGGTACCATCCTGTCCACTGCGGATTTTTTCTGGATAAGCGCCTGTATCTGCTGGTCTCTCTGGGAAACTTCGGATTCTACCTTGGAAACAAGGGTCTTCTCGTTTTGGAGAGCTTCCAGTTCAGCTTCCTTTTTCTCCTTATCCTCAAAATGAAACATGATAGAATGAGTTTTGCTTTCTTCCCCTTTCAGGGTGGACTCTGCATCTCTCTCATAATTTATTTCTCCTTGCTGATCCGCGTTCAGCTGCGTCAGAGCCGAAACCTCAGCCACAGCCTTATCATAATCTTCCTTCTGCATCACTGAAATGTAACCGTTGCTGCTTAAAAAATCAAAGTCTGACGGCTGAATCTGCATCAAGATAGTGGATTTCCAAGATATTTGAGACAAAAATACTTTTACGTCGTTGCATTTCATTTTAGGCCACCCAGTCAATCATTGGAAATTTCTTAATTAAAGCTTGCTCTCCCAAGATGTTACCGATAACTAGTTTAAGACTTTGCCCTTCACGCGCAAGATTAACAACTTCATCGTCCCTGAGCGCTTCTCTAAGGATGTATTCGAACTGCGCTTTTCGATCCAGCATTTCTCCGAACTCTGCAGCGCGTTCCCGCTCTATCTGTTCATACGCGTACATGAACTCGTAAAGCGAACGGTAAATCTGGTCATCTATCTTTTCGTGAACGTTTCTCTCTTGGATGGTTATCCACTCTAAACCTTCGAGGTCTACGAAGTAAACGGTGCCGTCTGGAGCGAGAATAGCGTCCTTATCCAGCCAAACATCGTAGAAATCCCATCCGCTGAAGGTTCCGTCTCCGTTGTTCTTCATCGATCTGCTGAACAAAGTTAGGAAAGCTACGCCGCTTTTCACGAAGTTCTTCAGAAACTCCAACGCTTTATCGTTGCTGTCTATTTCGAAGAAGTCAAAAAGCGTCTTCACGCTTCGTCCGACGGTGCTTCCCGAATGGAAATATATTCTCACGTTAGAGGGAACCAGCCTAATCTCCTGAACCATTCTGCCGCTAAAACTGCGGTACCAGAATATTTTCTTGACTTCCGCCTCAAGATCTTCAGGGAGAAACACGATTTTAACGAGCGGTGCAATCCGAAATCCGTGGATAGAAGTGAGATCAGCCACCTCTGATACTTTCATCGCGGTCGAGGCGTGCTCAAGCCCCTGTCCCCCATACGGGGAGCCTCTGAGCCATAACTCTCCCGTGAGGTACCGCGGAGACTTTTCCTCGCAATTCACAAACTTGTCTTTCAGTTTGGAATCTTTCAGAAGGCTGCATATTTCCGTTTTCCCGAGAACCTGATTAAAAAAGGGGTTAACGGTTGAGCCTACGCCTTTAACGGAGAGGTAAAAGTCGGTTCCATCCATCTTCAAAGAAGGCAGTGGAGAGACTGCTCCTCTGTTATCATCTGCTATGAACTCTTTGGCGCCTATGGGGCTGAGGATGGTGAAAGGTCTTAAACTCTCGGGCAGGTAAACCCTTTCGAACTCGGGCATCTTGAATTCTTTAAAATGCCTGTTTGTCAGCACTTTGGCGGCTGGATACATGTCCAGATTCAGGGGTAAGCCTCGTAACTTCATGGGTGCTCGTATAGATGGTTCAACTCTTAAATGTTCGCGTCTACCGCTTAGAGGCAAGCGGTTATGTCAAGTTAAAATATTTGGTTTAAAGATTTTTAACCTTAGACTCACATTGTAAACGACGAAAGGATGATGGGCATGCGTTTAGTGGTTCGGTTGGGCGGGTCGGTTGTTGCGTCGCCAATTAACACGGAGTTAATGAGCAAATACGCTGACCTGATAAGAACTGTAAAGTCGCAGGGCCACGAGTTAGCCGTGGTCGTCGGCGGCGGCGCATTGGCGCGGGAATTCATTGGGATAGCGAAGGATTTGGGGTTGGATATGCAGGCGCAGGATGAAGTTGCCATTTCTGTTTCCCGACTGTATGCTCAGCTCTTCCTCAAACGGCTTGGCGAAGCAGGTTGCAGCAAAGTAGCTATCACTCTTGATGACGTAGCTCAATGCCTCGGCGAGGGAAAGATTGTTGTGATGGGCGGCTTGAAACCGGGAATCACCACTGACGCGGTTGCAGCGTTGGTTGCTGAACGGATCAACGCGGATTTGCTTGTTAAAGGCACTGATCAGGAGGGCGTTTACGATAAGGATCCGAGGAAGCATGCGGATGCGGTTAAGCTTGACCGTTTAGGCTTCGATGATTTGCCGAGGATTTTTGAGCATAGCGAGCATAAAGCGGGGATTCATCAGATCATCGATCCTGAAGCCGTTAAGGTTTTGAAGCGGCGAAGGTTGAAGCTGATTGTAGTTAACGGTTTTAAGCCTGAGAATATTTTGGCAGCATTGAAAGGCGAGAACGTAGGCACAACGATAAGTTAAAATTTATTTTCGGTTTTAACTGGCAACCAAACTTGATGATTACCCATAATCGTATAAGGTTAAAACTTATAATTGCTTAGTAATTTCGTACGTCACAAGTTTGCTGGGAGGGATCAGTTATAAGTAAAACTGGAGAAAATCAGGGAACTAAAAACGAAGCTCTTAGCAGCAAAGTCAACCAGCTTTTTCCAATTGCAGGCATAGGTGCTTCTGCCGGCGGCTTAGAGGCTATCAAAAAACTGCTTGAAAATTTGCCTCAGGACACCGGCTTAGCCTTCATAATTGTTCAACATCTTGCCCCAAACCAGGAAAGTATGCTGCCTGAAATTCTTGCTCGTTCCACCCAAATGCCCGTGAATAAGATTGAGAGTGGAATGATAATTGAACCAAACCAGGTTTACGTAATTCCCGCTGGAAAACTCATAACCATCTCTGAGGGGCGTCTAAAACTTGAACCCAAAGGAATATCTCTTAAACCCATTGATGCGTTTTTATGTTCCTTAGCGACGGAGCGGAAAACACACGCAATCGGCATTATTCTTTCAGGAACAGGAAATGACGGAACCGAAGGGTTAAAAGCCGTTAAAGCCGAAGGCGGAATCACATTCGCTCAAGACTTAAAATCATCCCAATATCCCGATATGCCCAAAAGCGCCATAGCCGCAGACGTCGTGGACTTCGTGCGTTCTCCAGAGCAGATTGCAGAGGAATTGCGCAACATCGCCAAGCACCCAGAGATAACTCGGCAAAAAATTGAACTGCAAGAACCTAAACCTCAGGAAGATGAAAATAACCTGCAAACAATATTTTTTCTGCTTCAAGGTTCATTTGGCGTCAATTTTGGCAACTACAAAAAAACGACGATCAACCGACGAATTAGCCGTCGAATGATCCTGAAAAACATTGAAAACATAAACAAGTACGTTGCGTACTTGCGGGTGCACCGCGAAGAGCAGCAAGCGTTGTTTGACGACATGTTGATAAGTGTAACAGACTTTTTCAGAGAACCAAACACGTTCTTGGCTTTGAACGAGAAAGTCTTCCCTAACCTTGTTGAGAAAAAGCAGTCTAACCAAACGATAAGGGTGTGGATTCCAGGCTGCTCCACGGGGGAAGAAGTCTATTCAATGGCCATGGCGCTTACAGAATTCTTGGACGAAAAAGGTTTGGCGCTTTCCATCTTAATTTTCGGAACAGACGTTAATGGAAAAAACATTGAGAAGGCCCGTCGAGGCATCTATCTTAAAAGTATTGAGAACACTGTCTCCCAAGATCGGTTGAAACACTTCTTTACCAACTCAGACGGAAACTATCAGGTAACCAAACGGCTTCGAGACAAATGCGTTTTCGCAAAACATGACATCATGCAAGACCCACCCTTCTCCAACATGGACCTAATTGTCTGCCGCAATTTACTAATTTACCTTGAAGCTTCCCCGCAAGAAAGAGTGATGACCACCCTTAATTACGCATTAAACTCTGGTGGGTACCTTGTTTTGGGCGAATCTGAAAGTGTCGGCAAATTCGGGAACTTGTTTGAGCCGTTAACCAAGCGAGGCGTAATTTTCAGGAAGAAAATAGGTCTCAGAGCCGAATTACCAGCGCAAACGTCAGATATATTTTCTAAAGAAAAGGCAACTTTGATCTTGCCTAAAAAGGCTGATTCCCAGACATTGCTAAAGGATGAAGTTGATCAGCTTTTGTTAACACAATTTGCTCCTGCAACATTATTAGTTAACGCTAATTCGGATGTCCTTGCTATACGCGGGCAAGTTAATCCTTACGTTTCAATAGAGGCTGGAACCCCAAGTTTCAACGTGGCCAAACTGGTGCGAAAAGAACTGCGGCCTATCGTACAGACCGCATTGTACAGAGCAAAAAAAGCTGGGAAAGAGGTTAAGGAAATAGTGCGCTTTGAACATGACGGAGGCGAGAAAACAGTTGACCTTCATGTTAAACCCATAAAGCTGTCAAATTACGAAGAGCCCTTCTTCCTCATACTATTTGAGGAAAAAGAAAAGGGCGCAGCTGAAATCGCAACAACGAAGCCAACGTCTCCGAGCGACAGATTAACGAAAGCCAAGGATCAGCAAATAAAGGAGCTTAGCGAAGATTTAGAATCCACCAAGCAAACACTGCGAAGCGTTATTGAGCAGCAGGAGGCAATAAATGAAGAGTTACGGTCAGCTAATGAAGAAGTCCAGTCAAGCAATGAAGAGTTAATGAGCACAAATGAAGAGTTAGAAACATCTAAGGAAGAGTTGCAGTCAGCTAACGAAGAATTAACGACGCTTAATGACGAGCTTAAACAGCGAAATGGAATGCTCAAAGAATTGAACGAAGACTTAACTAACCTGATGGGCACCGTCGACACTGCAGTAATTATCGTAGGCTGCGATTTCAAGATCAAACGTTTTACCGCTTCAGCACAAGAGCTTTTAAGGCTCACACCTGAGGACATGGGGCATTCAATCTTGGCAATTCGCCTAGGCACTCCACTGGAAGACTTGGAAAACCCTCTCACGAACGTAATCACCAAGAATGAGGTTGTTAGAACTGAAATCAACGCAGAAAAAGACCATTGGTACCAGATGCGCATTAGACCGTTCATTACCGAAGAAAAGAAAATTGGCGGAGCCGTCTTATCCTTTGCAGATATCACCGAAATAAAGCTTTTAGCGCAGCAAGTTAAAGAGCAAACGGATAAGTTGGCAGAATCTGAAACGTTGGTGACAATCGGTAAAACCGCGGGCATGGTTGGGCATGACATCCGCAACCCGTTGCAAGCCATAATCAGCGATATTTACTTAGCGAGAACGGAGTTGGCTTCGACACCTGAGAGCGACGAGAAAAAGCATACGTTAGAGAGTTTGCGGGAGATTGAAAATAACACTGTGTACATTAACAAAATCGTTGCTGACCTTCAAGACTACGCAAGAACCCCCGTACTGCAGAAAAGAAAAGTTGACATCGAAAAAACGGTTCAAGACGTCTTGTCCTCCCTTACTATCCCAAAGAATGTGGCTGTATCTTATTCTATAGCCAAAGACTTTCCAGTCCTCGTTCTCGACGCTTCATATTTGCAGAGAATATTTACAAATTTATTTTCAAATGCCGTTCAAGCTATACCTAAAGAAGGAAAACTGACTATTGACGCCTTCCGCAAGGATGACTTCGCAGTGATTACCATCACAGACACCGGCATAGGAATTTCAGATGAAATCAAAGATAAGATTTTCATGCCTTTATTCACCACGAAGTCAAAAGGACAAGGCTTCGGGTTACCAGTAGTCAAGAAACTAACGGAAGCCATGGGCGGAACCGTCTCTTTTGAGAGCGAAAAGGGAAACGGCGCCAAATTCATCCTCAAATTCCCCATTTCCAATTAAACCTCTCCAACATGACTAAATTTTAGATAATAAAACAAAACTCAAGATGCCACAGTAGTATAAACAACCCATGGCTCTCAAGTAAAACCGAACTAATTGATAGCATGCACAAAATTTCAATATCTTGGTAGATATGGTTAACAAATAAATACATGGAAAACTTTTAACGGACTAAAACAAGGAATGAAAAGCTATGCCCACACTTGTCGAAGCAGTGAACCTTTCGAAAACTTACATGCTTGGAAAAGTCCCCGTGGAGGCGCTTCGCGGAGTAAACCTCAAAGTTGAAGCTGGAGACTTCGTTTCCATCCTTGGACCATCCGGAAGCGGCAAATCAACGATGCTGAACCTAATCGGCGCATTAGACAAGCCAACCTCCGGCACACTGCTGATTGACGGCGTTGACATCTCAAAACTCAACGATAACCAGCTGGCTGATTTGCGTAGGCGAATCGGTTTTGTTTTTCAATTTTTTAATTTAATTCCCCGATTAACCGCGAAAGACAACGTTGAATTGTCCATGGCTATTGCCGATGTGAATAAAGCTGAAAGAAGCAAAAGAGCAATTGAGCTTCTTGAAACCGTAGGTTTGAAAGACCGCGTTAACCATAAGCCATCTGAACTGAGCGGTGGACAGCAACAGCGGGTCGCGATTGCACGCGCTTTGGCGAACAACCCGAAATTTCTCTTGCTGGATGAGCCTACTGGAAACATTGATTCTAAAACGGCGGGTGAAGTTTTAGGCTTAATCAAGAAACTCAATGTTGAACGCAACGTTAGCATAATTATGGTTACTCATGACCAGCATTTGGCTCGTGAAGCGAAAAGAACAGTGCAGATGTTCGATGGCCAAATAACCTCTGAAGTGGTGAACCAGCCATGAAGACAGTTGATATTTTCGGTTACTCCTTCAGCGCAATTAAACTGCGCAAGCTCAGAGCAGCATTAACCATCCTTGGCGTGGTTATAGGCATCGCCGCCATAGTAGCGCTGCTCTCCATCACTCAGGGTTTGCAGGCAACCATAACTAACCAGCTTCAACAAGGACTGTCAACCAACACATTAATCGTTACTCCAGGCCAAAGCGCTTTAGCACAAGCCACCAGCGGAAGCCGCAGCGGTAAAGGTCTTGGCGGCTCAGGTGCAGGCGGAGGAGGCTTAGGTTTAGGCGGCGCAGGCGCAAGCAGCTCCGGCTTCAACTTATACGCCAACTATACGCAGCAAATTGACGCTTTATCGCCGGATATAGTGGGCTCGTTTGCTGTAATAGAGCGGTCAGGTTATGTTGACGCTGATGGCGTTAACACTTCAGTTACTATTTACGGAGTTAATTTTGTCCAGTATGCCCAGGAGTACAGCAAAACCTTTGTAGCTGCGTCAGGAACCATACCGTTAAACCCCACCAACAACGAAACAGTTGTGGGGACCCTTGTAAATAATCCTGGACAAAACGGCACCTTACTCTTCAGCGCAGGCGACGACATAGGTATCGTGTGGACTAACGGTACAACGCTTCCGGTGGTAAACGAAACTTACACGGCGCAGGTTTCAGGGGTGCTTCAAAGAATCGGCGGCTTCGGCGTTGGGGGACCTTCTGATGACGGCGTCTACATCCCGCTGAGCCAAGCTGAGAGCTTTTTTGGAACAGACCAGTGTAACATGATAATAGTTGAGTTGAACAGCAGCAATAACGCGACGGTTACAAGTGTTTCTAGAGATATAACTAATTATTTCGGCGGGCAAGTTTCAGTTATTTCTGCCACGGCGGTTCTCAGTTTGCTTTCAACCGTTTTCGGAACTATACAGTTGTTCCTCGGCGGAATCGCCGCTATTTCCCTTTTAGTGGCGGGTATCGCAATAATGAATATTATGATTGTGTCGTTGATTGAACGCACCCGTGAAATAGGCATACTCAAAGCTTTAGGCATGAAAAGCCGAACCGTATTGAACATCTTCCTCGGCGAATCAGTTATAATCGGCCTCATCGGCTCATTTGTCGGCATAGCTTTAGGCTGGATCTTAGCAAACATCGTTGCCAAACTGTTAGCTTCAGGAGTCTTCGGCGGAAACGGATTCAAAGTAACCCCGCTGCTGACCCCGGAGGTGTTTTTGGGCGCTTTAGGTTTCGGCATAGGAATCAGCGTGATCTTCGCGATGTACCCAGCTTGGCGTGCATCAAAGCTTAAGCCAGTAGAGGCTTTAAGATACGAATAGCAAATACAACCTGCAGAGGCGCTCCATATGAAACGGTTGTACCCCGACCAGCCCATCGTAGGCATCGGCTCAGTAATAACCCGCGAAGGCAAGATTGCTCTCATAAAACGGGGAAACGAACCGGGCAAAGGAAAATGGAGCGTCCCAGGCGGCCTTGTTGAACTCGGCGAAACCTTAGAGCAGACAGTTATCCGAGAAACCAAAGAGGAAACCGGCCTTGACGTTGAAAACCCACGGTTAATCGATGTAGTCAGCTACGTTGACTTAGACGAGAAGGGCAAAATAAGATACCACTACATAATCATCGATTATCTGGTGCATGTGAAGTACGGGACAGCTGAGGCCGCCAGCGACGCCGCGGAACTCCGCTGGGTTCCATTTGACGAAGTGGAAAACTACGATTTGACAAGGTCATTTCGGCTTTTCTTCAAGAACAATAGGGAAAAATTGGAAAAAACTAGCTCGTATTAACTTAGTTGACGATTGATGGCTAAGATCTTTAAATTGGCTATATTATATTTTATGTATTTTTGGTAAATGTGAGAGGATGCAAACGTTACAGAAAATATAAAAGGTCTTATTGGTTAGAGTTCATGGGCTTTTGTTTCGTGATGTGTGGTGTCTCTGTGTCTTTCCATCTCTGAGTTGGTTTTGAAGGTTCTACCGCAGTCTGGACAGGGAATTTGGCCTGGTTGCACTCCTCTTACCGGCGTCTCTTGAGATGATGGCGCGCCTAATGTGTGGGGCTGATGGGGCTTTTTTTTACTCATAACAAACACCTAACCATTCTATCTCTATTAGCCTTTCTAAGCTTTTTTAAATCTATGTGACTGTAACGACACAACAACAATTCCTAATTCATATTTTCAGTTCATAATCCTTATTTTCGTCAAACTAGCAAAGATTAATGCAGAATTTGAAAAGCCGTTCAAGCTGGGCAAGCTATCAAAAAATTTAGCGAGCAAGTTTAAAAATGAACCATGACAAAATTATCGAAAAATGCAGAATTTGCTGGAAACGCAACACATGTAATTTAGAAGATTGCGATATTGACGAGTACCCCTCCGCATTCTACAGGGATTCTGATTAAAATGGACAGAAGCTCCGGACGCGGCTGCGGAACATGCGCAGAGTATAACGCAAGCTACAGCATCTGCAATGACGTCGATGTTGGGGGACAAAAAAACCCGTTTATATCTTATGAAAATTGCCCTAAATGGCATAAACTTGAGCCATAAAGAGAGAGCCTATGAAAAACCAAAAGAAACGCAATAAGATAAGGCGAAAACAAATTTTAGAATGTGTCTAAAAATGAATAAATGCCCCAAGTGTGGATGCACAGCAGTTGAAACCAAAATTCAAGGAGACGAAATTTTAACCTTGTGCAAGCATTGCGGCAGGGTGCGGTTTAAAAGGTTTTTTGTGCTGAAAAGCCCACTGCCCTATGACACATAACGAGTGATATTAGGTAATTTAAATCCTAAACCAAAAAACAACCCAAAGCAACAAGAAATAAATTAGGCTAACCTGGCTTGCCTTCCAGCGATACTCCCTTAAATAACTTGATGAGACTAAAGAATATGTGAATAAGTGAGAAGCATGACTGTAGACTATCTTTTCGTTGTCAGGCATGGAGAAACCAAAGCCAACGAAAAAGGCATAGAGGCAGGTCCACTTGATTACCCGTTAACTAAGAGGGGCGTGAAAGAGGCTTTATTCATCGCCAAAGCCCTTTCAAAAATAAAAATCAACGCCGTTTACAGCAGCCCCGTTTTTCGCGCCCAAGAAACCGCAAAAATTCTGGCGCATCCGCACAACTTGAAGATAAAAACCCTTGAGGAACTGACCGAAGCAAAAATCAAACCCGAATTGGTCGGCAAAAAAGGGAGGCATCACATATTGACTACTCCTGAAGCCTTCACTGAGACAAACAAGGATCTTCTAGAGCGAACAAGCAAGGCGATCGAAATCGCCAAAAATGAAGCGGAAGGAAACGTAATATTAGTTTCCCACGGCGATGTGATAACAGCATTGCTTGAAGGCGTGGTTGAAAGAAAAGTCACCACAGAAAAATACTACGTTTTCGATCCTTGTCCAGCTGCATTAAGCATTGTCGAAATCAAAGATAGGCCTCAACTTATCCTATTTAATTATCACAGGAAAATGTTTGAACACTACTAATTCTTGATTCGACAATTACAGAGTGAAAAGTGGCAGTCAACCTTGATTTAATAATTCATTTAAACGCGGGCTGTTTCATGCAGGTTTCGCTGGGTTTTTCGGGTGCCCAGTTTTTCGCATTGAAAGTATCGCCTCTGTTTTAGGTCCGCCAAGATCATTTAACACCAATTTAAGTTGTTCCGGGATTGCAATGTGCTGTGGGCAGCGTTCCATGCATTTTTTGCATTCTTGACATAATGAAGCATCAGAGCGT
>Ga0187891_1003247_pt1 | contig 11542 bp, 7 predicted proteins | sample June2016WEW_21_4_FD_132990 | JGI IMG/M metagenome (GOLD analysis project Ga0187891, IMG submission 132990) | Peatland microbial communities from SPRUCE experiment site at the Marcell Experimental Forest, Minnesota, USA - June2016WEW_21_40 | ecosystem: Environmental > Terrestrial > Soil > Wetlands... | reverse complement strand
TCCGTCGCCCTACGGGCTCCTCCGGTTAGCCGCCAAAGAACGAAAAGCGGAACTTTCTACTTTGCTAAGAACAGGACATTTCTACTTTGCTGGGATTAGGACATTTCTACTTTGCCTTGACACTCTGCAATTTTTTGCTTGACAAAGCTCCGCCTCTATGCTACAATTGTAGCTTACGCTTGGAGACGAAATGTCCGCAAGCACAGTCGCACCCGGGCGGCGCCGCATGGGGCGCGAGAGGTTCACATTCGCCCCCCTGCCGGTCGCACGAGAATGTCGATGGGAGTCAGAAAGTCAGAGCCGAAGCCGCGAGGCAGCAAAGAGTCGCAGAGACAAACTGACCGGTTTCCTTTGCGCCCTTGGCGCACTTTGCGACTTGGCGTGAAACGGTCTCTTTCTCCCGCATGCGCGGAAAAATGCAAAATAGTGGAAACGAAGCCAAGAAGTTGTTGAAAACAAAGGAAGTCAGGTTTGATGAAGTGCGAAAACGAACCGAAAACGAACCGAAGATGGAGCTGCTGTTGGGTGCCAAACGCATCCTTCACCACAGAGACACGGAGGCACAGAGATCTGAGCAGAACGGGTCGTTCTTTGTGCCTCAGTGGTTCTAGCAACCGGGCCGGCGGCGCTTGACAACCTAACGGAGCATCCTCTAACTTAGCTGAGGGAGGCGCGGCAGGATCTGAAATCTCCAAACCATTAGCAGAGAGGGTAAGCGATTGCGTATCGTTTTTGTAGCTTCTGAAGGTGTGCCTTTTTCGAAGACCGGCGGGTTGGCCGACGTCGTGGGGGCACTGCCAAAAGCGCTGGCTAAACTGGGGCATCAACTCGAGGTCGTGCTGCCTCGCTACCGGATGACCAAGCCGGGCAAGCCCGAACCCACCATGCAGAGTCTGACTCTCCCTCTGGGTGACGGGTTCAAGTTTGCTTCGATTCAGGACGCCGGTGCGGCAGACAACGTTCAAACGTATCTGGTCGAATGCCGATCCTTATTCGACCGCCCGGGCTTATACCAGGAGGATGGAGAGGATTATCCCGACAACGCCGAGCGTTTTGCGGCTTTTAGCCTTGCGGCGCTGGAGCTCGCGAAGCGCTCGGCTACGCCGCCGGATATCCTACACTGTCACGACTGGCAAACGGCCCTAGTCCCCATCTATTTGCGCAACCTCTACCACGAGGACGAATTCTTCCGCAACACCTCCGTGGTTTTCACCATCCATAACGTGGGGTACCCGGGGCTTTTCCCGGCCACAATCCTGCCGCAGATTTCGTTGGGCAAAGATCTGTTCACGATGGATTTCCTCGAATATTACGGGAAGGTCAACCTCCTGAAAGGTGGAATCGTCTTTTCGGATTTCATTACCACGGTGAGCCGGAAGTACGCCCAGGAGATCCAGACCAAGGAGTTCGGCAGCGGTCTGGAAGGTGTCTTTCGTTCGCGAAGAGATCGCCTGCAAGGTATCTTGAACGGCGTGGATTACGACCTCTGGGATCCTGCCACCGATAAGCTGATTGCGGCGCACTTCACCCCGGAGAGCCTGAGCGGCAAGACGGTTTGCAAGAAAGCGCTGCTCGAAAGGATGGGAGTGAAAACGCCCCGGCTCGAACGGCCGGTCTTGGGCATCGTCTCCCGTTTTGCGCCCCAGAAGGGCTTCGACCTCATTGCGGAGGTCGCGGAGCGGCTTGCGGCGTTGGATATCTACATCGTCGCGCTGGGCACCGGCGACCCTGTCTACGAGGAGCTTTTCCGGGTCATGGCCTCCCGGTATCCCGACAGATTTCGGGTGTCAGTAGCTTACGACAATACGCTAGCTCACCAGATTGAAGCAGGCTCCGACATGTTCCTGATGCCCTCGCGATACGAACCCTGCGGATTGAACCAGATTTACAGCTTGAAATATGGGACGGTGCCCATCGTGCGCGCCACCGGCGGACTGGACGATACGATCGAGGCCTTTGACGGCAAGTCAGGCACAGGCTTTAAGTTTAGCGAGTACACAAGCGCGGCGCTGCTCCGCGCCATCGAGCAGGCCATCGCCGCCTATCACCAGCCCGAGGTCTGGCGCCAACTGGTGAATAACGGGATGCGTAAGGACTTCTCGTGGGGAAGGTCGGCCGAGCAGTATTTGGAGATCTATCAAACCCTGCAGGCGTGAACGGCCGCCCTTGAACCGGTGGCTGAGACTCTGAACGCCTCGTGGGCCAGGCAGCACTTATTGGGGGAGGATTGAGACGATGGCAGGTGGTAATATCTTGGAGTTCTCCGAGAAGAACTTTGAACAGGAAGTTTTGAAATCCGATCAGCCGGTTCTGGTGGATTTCTGGGCCACGTGGTGTGCGCCCTGCCGCATGATGGAGCCGGCCGTCAACGCGGTTGCCGAGGCGTATGCCGGCCGCGCCAAGGTTGGCAAACTCAATGTGGACGAAAACCTCTCGTTGACCAGCCAGTACAGGATCCGAGGAGTTCCCACTCTGCTGCTTTTCAAGAGTGGTCAAATCCGGGAGCAAATCGCCGGCACCGCATCGAAAGAGGCCATCAGCAAAATGCTCGACAAGCACCTGTGAAATGCAGTGACGAGTGACAAGTGACGAGTGACGAGCTTGCACGTGCTCTTTTGCTCGTCACTTGTCACTCCTCACTTGTCACTATTCTAAGGGACCAATATGCCAGCAAACGTAGTTGTCGTGGGCGCTCAATGGGGCGACGAAGGCAAAGGCAAAGTTGTCGATACTTTGGCGGAGCACTTTGACATCGTGGCTCGATATCAGGGAGGCGCGAATGCGGGCCACACGGTTTACGTTTGCGGCAAGAAGTTTATTCTCCAGCTCCTCCCCACCGGCATCGTGCGGCCGGACAAGACGGCTGTTATTGGGAATGGAGTTGTGGTGGATCCCGAGGCCCTGCTGCGCGAGATCAAGGCCGTGGAAGGAAACGGTGTGCGAGTGGATGGGCGCTTGGTCATCAGCGATCGGGCGCACCTGATTCTGCCGTACCATCGGGCTCACGAAGTCGCCGCGGAAGAGGCGCGGGGCGTGGGGAAGATCGGCACGACCGCCAAAGGGATCGGCCCCACTTACGAGGACAAGGCTGGCCGCCGCGGGCTGCGGGCCGGCGACCTTCGCCATCCGGAGTTGTTTCGCCGCCGGTGCAGCGAGGTCGTCGCAGAGAAGAACCGCATTGCCTCTGCGTTGTTCGGAGGCACGGCGCTTGATCCGGTCGCGGTAGCTGACCAGTGCCTGCAAGCCGCGCCGCACATCGTCCCCTTTCTTGCCGATGTTTCTGCGTATTTGAATGCTGAGATGGATCGCGGTAAGCGGGTGCTCTTCGAGGGCGCGCAGGGAACGCTCCTGGATCTGGATCACGGTACCTATCCTTTCGTGACTTCCTCGAGCGCTTCGGCGGGCGGCGCCTGCACGGGCACGGGCGTAGGACCGACGCGCATCCAGTCCGTGGTGGGCGTGTCGAAGGCTTATGCAACGCGGGTGGGGAGCGGCCCCTTTCCCACCGAGGCCAAAGGCCCTGAAGGTGAGAAGATTCGCGAACGCGGAGGCGAGTACGGCGCCGTCACCGGGCGGCCGCGGCGCTGCGGTTGGTTTGACGTGCCGGCGGCCCGCTATACCGCCCGTTTGAATCACCTTCAGGCGCTCATCATCACCAAACTCGACATTCTGGATAACCTTGCGGAGATTCCCGTGGGCGTGGCGTACGAGTATGAGGGCAAGCGGTTTACGGAATTCCCCCAAGACGTCGACATCCTGGAGAAGGTACAAGTCCAGTACTGCGTCTTGCCGGGCTGGCTCGAATCAACCTTCGGCATCAAGGACTTTTCCAAGCTGCCGCAGAAAGCCAAGGAGTATTTGCAATTCCTTTCCGCTCAGGCAGGCGTGGAAATCGCCATGGTCTCGACCGGCCCGGAACGTGACCAGGCTCTCTGGCTCGAAGGCAGCCGATTTGCGGCCCTCATCGCGCGTCCTTCGTAGCCGCGTACCCCTCTCCCGAGGGGAGAGGGTGGCCCACGACGGCGCTTTCGCGAGGCGCGGGGGTCGGGTGAGGGGTCAATTGCGCGGGAAGAGAGGACCGCCTATCCTCTCGACTGATCCTATCCTCCACTTGCAGACACATCGCATGGTAGTCACCTACGAGCAGGCCCTATCTCTTGTCCACGACAGAATCCGCGCCGCGAATCGCGTGCCTGGAGCGGAGACCGTTCCCTTAGACCGGGCGCTCTACCGGGTTTTGGCAGAGGACGTCGCCGCGGACCGCGACCTTCCCCCTTTTCATCGCGCCATTCGCGATGGCTATGCCGTGCGTGCTGCTGATCTGACCGCCCTGCCTGCCGTGCTTCGGTGCGTGGGCGAAGTGCCTGCGGGCCGATCGTTTGAGGGTGAGGTGTGCCCCGGCCAATGCGTCTCGATCATGACTGGGGCTCCCTTGCCTGAGGGTGCGGACGCCGTGGTGATGGTCGAACACACCGTCTCGCGCGCCGGCGATATCGAAATCCAGCGCAGCGTTCAGCCGCGGGAAAACATCGTGCTTCGCGGGAGTGAAGCGGCGCAGGGTGCGCGAATCTTGGGGTGCGGCAGGCGCCTTCAAGCTGCGGAGATCGGTCTGCTGGCCTCGGTGGGCAAGGCAACAGTCGCCGTTTACCGAAAGCCCTGCGTGGCGATTCTACCTACGGGCGATGAAGTGGTGCCCATCGAGCAGCCGCCGCAATGGTTTCAAGTTCGAAATAGCAACGCCGCGGCACTGGCCGCCCAGGTTGAATCCGCAGCCGGCGTGCCGCTGCAACTGGGTATAGCTCCTGATCGCAACGACCTCCTCAAAGAGATGATCGAGCGAGGGCTCAACTCTGACTTGCTGGTGTTGAGTGGGGGCGTGTCGATGGGTAAGTTTGATCTGGTGGAAGAGGTCCTGGCCGAACTGGGAGCGGAATTCTATTTCCAGGGAACGGCGATCCGTCCCGGCAAGCCTTTGGTTTTTGGCCGGGTTCGCGGCCTTTTCTTCTTTGGCCTTCCCGGTAATCCGGTTTCCACTTTCGTCACCTTCGAGTTGTTTGTCCGCCCCGCGCTCGCGCTGTTAAGTGGGGCGGCTTTCGAGCCTCCGGTTTTTCTCCGCGCTCGCCTGGCAAAGCCCCGCCGCCAGAAACTGGGCCTGACTATGTTCATACCGGCGTGCGTCCAGATGCGGGACCGCGAACCGGTTGTCGAGCCCGTCGGCTGGCAGGGTTCCGGGGATCTGGTGGGCGTTGCCGCGGCCAATTGTTTTTTGGTGATTCACCCCGACCAGACGGATTTGGCGGCTGGGGATTGGGTTGACATCATGCCGAAAACACAGTGACGAGTGAGGAGCGACAAGTGACGAGCAGGAGTCAGAATTCAGGAGTCAGAACGGGAATGATGAAGTCGCCACAGCTAACTGACAACTGACAACGGACAACGGACAGCTTCTCTCATTGAGGAGCACGGTATGCAGAAGACGCTCACACACTACGATTCCTCCGGCCGCATCCGCATGGTGGATGTTTCCGGCAAGCCTCCCACGCTGCGTCAGGCTTCCGCGAGTGCGCGGGTGAAAATGAATCCCCGCACGCTGCGAGCTGTAAAACGAAATCCCAAAGGAAATCCGCTTGAAATCGCGCGGATTGCGGGCATCAGCGCCGCCAAACGGACTGCGGAACTGATTCCCCTTTGTCATCCGCTCTGCTTGAGTCATATTGATGTGCAGGCAGGTTTCACCAAGAATGGCGTGGTCGTCTCCTCTTGGGTGAGCTCAACCGGCCCGACCGGGGTTGAGATGGAAGCGCTCACGGCGGTGGCTGTCGCGGCTCTCACGGTCTATGACATGTGCAAGGCCATCGACAAGGGAATCGAGATCACTGATATCAGGCTCCTGGAAAAGAGCGGAGGAAAGAGCGGCACGTACCGGGCCAAGTAGCTGGCAGCCGTCAGCTATCAGCTCTCAGCAGGCAATTCTGAAGGGCAAGCGCACTGTTCAAGACGGAAGGCCAATAACGGTGTGTCATCCTGAGCGAAGCGAAGGATCCCGGCAGTTGCTCTCGGACAACTGCGGGGATGCTTCACTGCGCTCAGCATGACAGAGGTGGGACGATTCTGGTCGCTGAAAGCTGATAGCTGAGAGCTGACGGCTGAGAGCTTTCATGTCACTTCGCGCCAAAATCCTTGTTCTCAGCGATGCCGCGGCGGGCGGCAGGCGTGAGGACCGCTCCGGTCCGGTGGTGCGCGAACTGCTGGAGAAGCGAGGCTGGCGGGTCGAGGCGCTCGATGTGCTGCCGGATGATGAGGGTCGCATTCAAGCCGCGCTCGTGGCCTGGACGGATGGAGACGACTGTGATGCCGTCTTCACGTCCGGCGGCACCGGGCTTGGACCGCGCGACGTCACTCCGGAGGCCACGCAAGCGGTGGTTGAGAAGCAGGTTCCTGGCCTCGCCGAGCTGATGCGCGCCGAGGGGGTCAAGAAAACCCGCATGGCGGCTCTGGCGCGCGGGATTGTGGGAGTACGCAAGGGCAAGCTGATCGTCAATCTGCCAGGCAGCCCACGCGGCGCCTGCGAATCGCTCGAAAGCATCATCGAGCTTTTGCCTCACGCCATCGACCTGCTGCGCGGCCACACCGAGCACCCGCAGTAGGCCCCAACCAAATGCAGATTCTTCGCTTCGCTCAGAATGACATGTCATCCTGAGCGAAGCGAAGGATCTGCTTTTCTTCGCGCGCCGCGGACGTTGGCTCTGGGGAAGCATAGCGTTCTTCTTCGCCGTAGGACCGGTGCTCATCCTGCTCCACCTGGGCGACTGGTTGGAGTTGGCCACCGATGCGCCACCCTATTCCGGCGTGCCGAAGTTGGAGTTGTGGCTCTCACCGATTGCTTGGCCGAGGGTGAAGTAGAAGGTTGCGCCCTTCCCGACCTCGGCTTCGGCCCATACCTGGCCGCCATGTTTGTGAATGATCTGCTGGACGGTTGCCAGGCCGATGCCTGTGCCTTTGAATTCCTCCTGCCGGTGGAGCCGCTGAAACACTCCGAAGAGCTTATCGGCGTAGCGCATATCGAAGCCCACTCCGTTGTCGCGCACATAGTAGACCCAGGAATGTCGGTCCAGCAACCGCAGCACCTGTACTGGCGCCTGGGCCGCCTCATGGGCCCTCAGCGCCCCGATTTGAATTCGAACTTTCTCCTGTTTCCGCGAAAACTTAAGCGCGTTGGACAGCAAGTTTACGAACACCTGCCTGAGCAGCAGCGGATCAGCATCGCAGGAAGGCAAACTTCCCACAACGAACTCGGCGGCGCTCCCTCCCACGTCCGCCTGAAGGTCGTCCATGGACTGCCTCACGATCTCCGCAACCTCCACAGGCCTCCTCTTCAGCTCCTGGCGACCCAGGCGCGAAAGAGCCAGCAGGCCATCAATCAGATTTCCCATATGGGACGCGCCGTCCCGAACGAAGTCGAGGTATCTCTGCGCTTTCGACGGAAGCTGGGACCGGTACTCCTCCAGCAGGATCCGGGAGAATCCGTCCACCGCCCTCAAAGGTGCGCGTAAATCATGGGAAACCGAATAGGAGAAAGACTCCAGCTCCTTGTTCGACGCTTCAAGCTGCGCTGTACGCAACCGGACGCGCTGTTCCAACTCCTCGTTGAGCCTGCGGACTTCTTCCTCGGCCCGCTTGCGAGTGGTGATGTCGCGCGCGGCCGCGAAGACGCCGACCACTTCGCCGCCCTGGTCGCGATAAACCGACGCGTTGTAAAGGACTGGCGTGGTAGTCCCATCCCGGTGCCTTATCTCGAGTTCGTAGTCTTGCACCAAGCCTTCCTTGAACACGTGTTGATAACCCAAGCGCGCCTTCTCCGGGTCAGTGAAGTAGTCGGAGAAGTCGGCCCCGATGAGTTCTCCGCGCAAACAGCCGGTAACCTTCTCGGCGGCACTGTTGGCGTCAGTGATTTTCCCGTCGGGCGAGATGGTCACCAACGGATCGAGGCTGGCTTCCAGCAGGCTGCGGTTGTACGCGTTGGCCTTCTCGAGCCCTTCCTTGGCCCTTTTAGCCTCGGTGATGTCGAGGGCAACGGCGATCATGCCGGTGACGTTTCCATGGGCATCCCGCAAGGGATTGTATCGAGTCTCGAAAGTGCGGTCGTGAGGGCCCTCCAGAATGCCGGTGAACGTCTCGCCCGCCAGAGCCCGGTGGATCTGTTCTACGGTCTGCACCTGCCCCGGCAATAATTCCCGGCAATTCTTGCCAACTAACTCGCCGGGCTCTCGGCCGGAAGCCGTGACGGCCTGGCCGGTATGCACCGTGAACGTACCCTTGGCATCTGTGGCAAACAAGACCACGGGCGCGTTCGAGGTCACTGTTTCTAGCAGGGCCGTGGACCGTGCAAGTTCCGCCGTTCGCTCAGCAACGCGCCGCTCGAGCTCCTGCTCGGCCATCTTCTGGTCATGGATGTCAGTCGCGGTGCCGATCCAGTGGATCACCTCGCCTTTCTCATTCCGGAGCGGCACCGCGCGAGTCAAGTGCCAACGGAACTCCCCGTCGGCGCGGCGTAGCCGGTGCTCGATTTGATCACTCTCGCCCGCGGTAAGGGCGTGGCGCCAGCCAGCCGCCGTAGGCGCCAAGTCATCGGGGTGGACAAACGACTCCCACTTCCAGCCGCCGATGTCTTCAAGTCGCACCCCGCCATACCTGAGAGTTTGCGGATTGACGTATTCCACGGCACCCGTGGCCCCTGCGCTCCACACGATCTGCGGCATAGCCTCGGCGAGCACCCGGAACCGCTGCTCGGAGGCCTGAAGCGCCTCCTCCGCCCGCTTGCGCTCGGTGACGTCTGTCGCGGTGCCGAACCATTCGACGATTTCGCCGTTCGCGTCCTGCAGCGGGATGGCACGCGAAAGAGTCCAGCCCAAACTGCCGTCTACGCGAAGGACCCGGTGCTCCAGTTCGAATACGCTCTTGCTCCGGATTGCCTCGTTGATGGCAGTCACGACGCGCGACTGATCATCTGGGTGAATGTATTTCTGAAGCCAGTTACGGTTCGGCGCCTCAGTGTCGGCGATAAAATTCTGGCCGCGCAACTGCCGCATCTCGCTCCAATGCGGGCTCATGCGATACACCACATCCGAACTGGCCGTCACCAGCGCGCGGAAGCGCTCCTCGCTCGCTCGCAGCGCCTCCTCTGTCCGCTTGAGCTCGGTGATGTCGAGAAAAGTCCCTACCGCCCCTCTCGGGCGTCCGCTCTCGTCCAGCAGTGGTACGACGTTGCCGAGGATGTTCACGGTGACGCCGTCCTCAAAGACGAAGTCCATTTCGTGATCCCGGACCGCTTTCCCGCTGGCGGCCGATTTCTGCATCGGCAACTCCGGCAGAGGAATCTCCTTTCCGTCCTTCATCGACCGGAAGTTCACCGGTTTTTCGCCCTCCCGCCCTGACTTCGAGAGGTTGCTGCCGCGAGGCCTTCGCAACAGATCGTAAGCCGCCTGATTGCCGCTCATCCAGCGACACTCGGTATCTTTCGCCACGAAAATGCCCACCGGCGCGGCTTCCATCAGGGCCTCGAATTCCGCCGCCCGCGCGCGCTCCCGGCTCTCGCTCTCTCGGAGGGCCTCTTCCGCCCGCTTGCGGTCCGTAATATCTATGGCGTAGAGGTTGACATAACTCCATTGCGGAATCGGAGAAAAGCTAAACAGATATGTTCGCTCCGAGTACGTTTTCTCGATCTGGCGGGGGACTCCGTCCTTTAAGGCTGCCACGGCCGGTTCCGCAATTTCCGGCGGCGCTTCCCCTCCGCCGATGCACCCCTGAGTCTTCAACAACTCTTTGGCGCTCGGATTGGCAAAATCAACGACGTGCCCTTCGCCGAGGCGCATCACGGGATTTGGATTCTCCTCCGGGAAGCGCGCCGCCAACTCCAAGGCCGTCTCCAAGTGCTTCCGCTCGGTGACATCCAGAAATAGGACCGCAAACTGCTGCGGCGCGGGACAATACGCAAACACTTCGTAGTGCCTCTTAAGCTGCGTCGAGTAGTTCTGGAAACTAGCCGACCGGCCCGTCAGCGCCACCTCGCCATACCTCCGCACCCAGGTCGGGTCATCGTCAGGCAGGACCTCGCTCATGAGTCGGCCGACCACCTTTTCCTGCTTCAGGCCAGTGAGCCGCTCGAAAGCCGGATTCACCTCCAGGAACCGGTAATCGCACGGCACACCCTTGTTGTCGCACACGATCTCGTGTAGGGCAAAGCCCTCCGTCATCCCCTCGAAGAGCGAGCGGTAGCGTTGCTCAGCGGACGATTTGATTCTGTTTAGCATTGCCACACCACCTTCGGGCGGATCTGAATCAGGTGAGAATGACGAGACTCGTACTGCAGGCCAACCCTCGGATTCCGTCTCTCGTCGGCCAAGCCGATGCACTCAGCCTTTCGGTTGCGATCATGCCTAGGCGTGATCTCGAGTTGCCGCACAATCGCCGCGGCAGGAACTCTACCAGATATGCAAGCCTGCCTCAACCCCGGGGTCCTACAGATTCCTTTTCGCGGGACACTCCACCGGAATCGCGCCCATGATACACTCTCTTAGAGGTCTGGCGACGGACCACTTATCACCGACAACAGAAACTCGCCATGATCTATGCCGCGGTCCTCATCCTGATTGTCCTCGTGCTTCTGACGGTAAGTGTGACGCGCATGGTGAAGCTCAAGAGCCATGCGGATTTCATGGTGGCGGACCGCAAGCTTTCGGCGGCGGTACTGGTCTTCACTCTCCTATGCTCGTGGATCGGAGCGGGCAGCCTTTTCGGGGGCGCGGAGTTCGCTTACCGCAGAGGCCTGGCTTCCCTATGGTTGCCGGCGGGAGGCTGGGCCGGCTTGCTGGTGGTCTATTTCATTGCGGGGCGCGCGCGGGCCTTCGCTCAGTACACCGTTCCTGATCTCTTGGAGGTCAGGTACAGTCCCATTGCGCGCGTTTTGGGCACGTTGTGCATTATTGTCTCCTACACCGCCATCGTCAGTTATCAGTTCCGTGGTGGCGGACGAATTCTGAATCTCGCGTTCGGAGTCAGTGAGAGGACAGGCACGTTCATTCTGGCCGGATTTGTGATCTTGTTCACAGCGCTGGCGGGAATGTCGTCGGTGGCTTATACGGACGTGGCCATTGGGCTGCTCGTCACGGCTGGATGCATCATCGCCTTGCCGGCGATGCTCCACCGCGTGGGCGGTTGGAGCGCACTGCATACTGCGTTGCCGCCAGAGCATTTCACGATCCAGGGCGGCATGACGTGGGGCGAAGTGCTCGGCTTTTTCTTGCCCACCTTCACCCTCATGGTTGGCAATCAGAGTTCGTACCAGAAGTTCTTTTCAGCCCGCAGCGAACGTGACGCGCGCCTTTCGGTGGTCGGTTGGATCGTTGGGACATCGTTTCTTGAAACAATCATCGTACTATTGGCGATGGTGGGTGGAGTGCTTTTCCGCAATGATATAGAGTCCGGCGGGGTTCCGGCTTGGGGGATCGTGCCGTACGCAGCGCGCCATGGAGTCCCGCCGCTG
>Ga0187891_1003246_pt1 | contig 11542 bp, 10 predicted proteins | sample June2016WEW_21_4_FD_132990 | JGI IMG/M metagenome (GOLD analysis project Ga0187891, IMG submission 132990) | Peatland microbial communities from SPRUCE experiment site at the Marcell Experimental Forest, Minnesota, USA - June2016WEW_21_40 | ecosystem: Environmental > Terrestrial > Soil >... | reverse complement strand
ATAGGAAGCATGGCTGCTGCTGGATCTGTCGGGGGTGCATTGTGCGATCTGGCCTTTCAGCTTCGGATTGAGAAGGTCATCCCAGTCTTTAATCTCCACGCCGAGACGCTTGAGAAGTTTCGGCTGATAGATAATCCCGTACGGTTCCAGCATCGTTCCGACCCAGAACTTTTTTGGATCCTTGAGAGGTAGGCTCACAGGCTTGCCGATCCCGGCGGGAATCTCGCGCCACATCTTGTCGGGAACCTGTAGTTTTTCAAGCAGCCCTTGCTTTGCCAGCTTGTCAAAAAGTATCCCCTCGCCGCCCCAGAAGACGTCCGCCTGTGGTCTTCCCTTCCACTCCACGATCTGGCCATAGGCGACCGGCGTGCCTTGCGGCATGGCGCTGGTCTTCAAGTCCACGTTCCATTTCTTCTTTGCATAGGCCGCGAACGCCTTCAACATCGGATCATGGACATCCTTGGATACAGGGGTGATGAGATAGAACTCATTCTCGATGGCCTGAGAAAACGCGGTAGCTGGCATAGAGATAAAAAATCCAACGATCAGGGCCGTAATCACTGCAAACCGTCTCATACCATGTCCCTCCTGATGCAAAATTGTTTTCTGTATACAGGAGGCGAATACCCGCCTCCCACAGTCGTACATAGCATATCGCGCAGATCGGGAAATGCGCCAAAAACCTTGTCGACAGTGCCGCGCGGGTAGTTTGACAGGCTTCACCGCGCGTTCGGATGCGTTCGCAACATGCAGGTTTTCACACTAGCCAGTAGTCGGGGTTCCCGACGGAAACCGAGTTCACGCCCTGGTCTATCAAATCCTGAATCTGACGGAGTGATTGTACTAAGCCTCCGGCAATTACCGGCAGTGTGGAGTGTTCACGATTCAACTCGCGCACAAGATACGGAGCCACAATCGCAGGCAACACCTCGATGGCATCGGGACGGGCTTGCTCAATGGAACGCAGGGAACTTTGCAGCGCGGCCGAATCCAGGAGAAATGTGCGTTGTATGGCGAAAAGTCCCAAGCCGCGGGCGGCGCGAAGCGGGACTTGGTGCGTGGAAATAATTCCCCGTATGCAACGACGCGACAAGAATTCAATCGCGGCGGCGTCGCGCGCAAAGCCGGAGACAAGGTCCAGATTTACAATTGGCACTTTGCCACAGGCACTTGCCTGCGCCGCCATTTCGCCAATGTTCTCAGGCGTTCCACACAGCAGATAAATAATCTTACTCGATGCCGCCGTCGCCTTCGACAAGAGTTCCGGGTCGCGCACCGCCGGGATAATGCGACTCTGTTCCAGAAGAGATTCGAGTGTCTTCACCACTTCACCTGTCCCGGCGGGATACGTCCCGGGAGGGTCCTTCAGCTTGCGGGCCTGCAACGCGCCAGCATCTCCAATCCGGTAGCTTGATGTTTCGCGTCTCGATCATACCCCGCCCGGCGTAAACCGCAACAGGTATCTCCCTGGGCAACAGCACCCACGCCATCCGCAGTGAGTCCGAGCAACACCCTACGCGACCCATTATGACGAGTCGCCCTCCGAATCCTTGCCGAAAGCCGGCCCCGTGCGCAGCTCGCACTGGGTAATCCGCGGCGCCGCTTCCAACTGGCGCAGGATCTGCTCGTGTTCTAACTGGGTTGCGTCCACCCGCAGCAGCGCGTGCGAGTGCCCATCCTTCGATGACAATCGAATGTCCTTGATCAGACGGTGTTCGCCAGAGAGCGTTGTATTGATGACACTGATAATGTCCTTGATATCATTCCCTACAAGACTGTAGCGCGCGGGGATGAGCTTCAACCGCTGAGTTTCAAACCTCCCCAACACGCTGAGTGCCAGCAAGACAAGCACGGTTGTAAACATTGCGAGAACGGGCATTCCGCCACCGGCGGCCATTCCAACCCCGGCGGCAACAAACATCGTAGCGGCTGTCGTAAGCCCGGTAATGCTTCCCCTCTCGCGGAGAATGGAGCCGGCGCCGATAAACCCAATCCCAGAGATGATCTGCGCGGCGATGCGGGTGCGGTCGCCGCCAAAAGTACTGGCCAGAGATAACGAGAGGATGGTAAAAGTGGCGGACCCGACACAGATCAGCATGTTGGTCCGCAGGCCGGCGGCCTTGCCGCGCCGCTCGCGCTGAAACCCGATGCAGCCGCCAAGAATCGCTGCCAGCAGGAGGCGGAAGATCGACTGCGTCAGCACGTGTTGCGGCTGATCCGCCAGCGCCAACCAATGCAAGAAGATGTCCATGTCCGACCCTCCTGCCGGCAAACGGCGTAGAGACGCTCACCTGGCCACTGAAACGAGGGAAATGAAAAGCCGCCCAAAAGAGGCGGCTTGCATGGGTTGAAATCCATACAGGAGGCTTCTCTTGGGCGGCTTCTCTAATCTCTGCCGCAAATTTGAATTGTCATTTAACTTCGCGGATAGCCGATGTGTCTGTGACCAGCATCACACTGTAAGAGGTGCGCGCCTCGAAACACACGGCGCCTCGTTCCATAACGCTTTTGATTCGGCGCGCGCGGCGCCTGCGTCCGAAACGAAAGGGGCTCGACCGCACGGCACCATGGCTGTTCGCTACAACGGTTTCGCGAAAGGGATACTCATAAGGTCTGGCTCCGGAGCACCGCGAAGACGGACATGAGCTTCGCGCATGCCGGCAGGTGATGCGCATCACAGACTACGCCTGCCGGTTCGAAGGTAGACTTATTTGCACATCGCGGCAGAGACTAGAGAAGCCGCCCAAGAGAAGCCTCCTGTATGGATTTCAACCCATGCAAGCCGCCTCTCTTGGGCGGCTTTTGCTTTGTCCCGATAACGAAGCTTTGCCACACTTGCGACGAAAAAGGGGACCCAAGGATGAAAAGCCGCTCCGAGGCAATGGAGAATATCAAGAGCACGACATTCGATGTCTGCGTGATCGGTGGCGGGGCGACGGGAGCGGGGTGCGCGCTCGACGCGGAACTTCGCGGGTTGCGAACGGTTCTGCTGGACGCCGCCGACTTTGTTTCGGCAACCTCCAGTGCCTCCACCAAGCTTGTGCATGGCGGCGTCAGATACCTGCAACAGTCGGTTGCGGATTGTGATCTCGGCCAATATCGTGTCGTCAGGCGCGCCCTGCGTGAACGCAAGCTGATGTTGAACAATGCCCCGTTTCTCACTCGTCCGCTGGAACTCCTTGTGCCATGCTTCAGCCACCGCGATGCGTATTATTTTAGAGCCGGACTGAAGCTCTATGACTGGATTTCCGGGCAAGGCATGCTTTCCCCTAGCCGTTTTCTCTCAGTCCACGAATCCACGGTTCGCCTGCCGATGCTGAACACCTCGGGACTGGTGGGGACTGTCGCATATACAGACGGACAGTTCGATGACGCCAGGTACGGCATTGCGCTCGTCAATACCTTCGTCGAGAACGGAGGAGCCGCGCTCAATTATTCGCGCGTCGCCGGTTTTGCGAAAACCAAAGATGGCAAGCTATGCGAAGCGCACGTGGAAGACCAATTGTCTGAGGAGCGCTTCACCGTGCGTGCCAAAGCTTTTGTCAATGCCACAGGTCCATTCTCGGACCAGGTCCGGAGCCTCGCTAATCCCGGCATTCACCCGCGGCTTCGGCTGAGCAAGGGAATCCACATTCTGCTTCCCCTGGAGGCGGCCTTCCGCCTTGATGCGATGCTCATTCCTCAAACGGACGACGGGCGCGTGATCTTTGCAATCCCGTGGCAGGGCAGGCTTCTGGTTGGAACGACCGATGACGAAGCGGCACTGGATGATGAACTGGCGGTGAAACATGAAGAAGTGGAGTACTTGCTCAGGCATCTGAACCGTTATTTGAGACGGCCTTTTAGCATCGATCAGGTCATGAGCGGTATCGCGGGACTAAGACCGTTGGTCAGTCCGGGAGATGCGCGCAATACCAAGAAGTTGATTCGAGATCACGAGGTGGAAGTGAATCAAGACAGCGGACTCATCAGCGTTCTCGGCGGTAAGTGGACCACGTACCGGGCAATGGCCGAGGATGCGGTGAATGTGGTTCAGCAGTACTTGAAGAGTGCCGTTTCACCGTGCAAGACGCAGCACTTCCGCTTAACGGGCGCCGAGGGATACGGACCAACTTTTTGGCACACCTTGGTTCCGAAATTCCACATCTCCCCGGACACCGCCCAACACCTCAGCGAAAAATTCGGGACCCATGCGGTCGAAGTTCTCGAACTGGCGCGGACGGACAGGCATCTGGCGGCGCCCATCGTGGCAGGCGCTCCAAGCATCCAGGCGGAGATCGTTTACAGCATTCGTTACGAAATGGCAGCCTCCATCGAAGACGTCCTGGCGCGGCGGATTGGGCTGCAATGGTTCAGTTGGAATTCGGCAATTGCCGCAGCGCCACTGGTGGGCTCTTATCTTGCTCAGGAGCACGGTTGGATGGCCGGGCAGACCCAGCAGGCGGTGCAGGAGTATACGCTCAAGCTGACCTGCACCATGCGCACGGCCGGCCTGAAGCCCGAGCAGGCGTTGGCAGGTTAACAACTGGTGATCGACCTAGGATAGTGCGTTACAAGTCGAATGACTTAACGGAGATGTCATTCTGAGCCGGAGCGCCGAGCGCCTGTGGCCGGAGCAGCCAAGCTGCGTACTCGACGTTGCGTTTGAGAAGCAAGAAGCTATTCGGGCGGAGGCGAAGAATCTATGTATTTCGGCACAGGAAAAATGCATAGATCCTTCGCTTCTCCACCCCAGCAACGGCAAAAGCGGCCGTCGCTAGGGACCCCGGCTCGCTCAGGATGACATCGAAAGAGGGCAACGCCGCCTTCCAATAACGGCTCATTTGTTTGACGCACTGCACTGGAGTCGGACGGAAAGCGGCAGTAGATAATTGCGCCCCGGCACGGCTGAAGGCGGAGCGCCGGGCGGATCGCCAACCAGCGGAATGCGCTCTATAAATGGGGGGGAATCGGGCGTAAAATTGAAATATAGAGCCAGTGCAGCCGCCGGAGATTTCTGGGCAGTTGTGTGCCTGGCGGGTCAGGGAGGATTCGATGTGCCTCGCCGTGCCGGGAAAAGTGCTTGACTGTGATGAGAGCAGCGGTGTCCGTGAAGGCCGCGTGCAGTTTGCAGGGATTGTGCGCCGCGTGCGGCTGGATTTTGTGCCCGAGGCAGAGGTCGGCGATTACGTGATGGTGCACGTTGGTTTCGCGATCAGCCGCGTCGACGCCGAAGAAGCGGAGCGCACGCTTGCGTTGCTGTCCGAGATGGGAGCGCTGGCCGATGAGTTAGGGTCCCCGGAAGATGCAGCGGATGCGGCGGCAAAAGAGCCAGCACGCACGGATCGCTCCAAAGTGAACTAGAGAGATGAGCGGCGCGATTAGCAAGCTGCGGAGGAACGCGCCGAAGCCGGGGTCCCCGACCAGCCCGCTGTTGGCTGGTTGGGGTGGAAGCCGGGGTCCCCGACCAGCCCGCTGTTGGCTGGTTGGGGTGGAAAGCCGGGGTCCCCGGCCAGCCCGCTGTTGGCTGGTTGGGGTGGAAAGCCGGGGTCCCCGGCACGCGCCGTTGTTGCGCGTGTTGGGGCCAGAGAGACCTCGTGAAGTATATCGACGAGTATCGAGATCATCGCATCGCCCACGCGCTGGCTGCTGAAATCTCCAGCCGCGCCAGCCGTAAGTGGGTGTTGATGGAGATCTGCGGCGGGCAGACGCACACCATCATGCGCTACGGTCTCGACGAGTTGCTCGGCGACAATATCGAACTGGTGCACGGCCCTGGTTGCCCCGTCTGTGTCACTCCCCTGGAGACGATCGACAAGGCCATCGAACTCGCATCGCTTCCCGATGTCACGCTGGTTTCCTACGGCGACATGCTGCGGGTTCCGGGCTCGCGCTCGGACCTGTTCCAGGCCAAAGCCAAAGGCGGCGATGTGCGCGTTGCGTACACTCCGCTGGAGGCGCTGAAAATCGCGCGGGCGCATCCCGAGCGCCGCGTCGTGTTTCTCGCTATCGGCTTCGAGACCACGGCTCCGGCCAATGCCATGGCTGCATGGCAGGCCAGGCACGAAGGCTTGCGAAACTTTTCCATGCTCGTTTCGCAGGTGCTCGTTCCCCCGGCGATTCGCGCCTTGATGAGCTCGCCTGCGAATCGCGTTCAAGGTTTCATCGCCCCGGGGCACGTGTGTACGGTGATGGGATGCGAGGAATACGAGGCGCTGGCGCGCGACTTCCGCGTACCGTTCGTCGTCGCCGGTTTCGAGCCCGTGGATCTGCTTCAGGCGGTGCTGCTGCTGGTGAAGCAACTTAAGGCCGGAACGGCGCAGCTCGAGAATCAGTACGCGCGCTCGGTTCAGGCCCGTGGCAACCCCGCCGCCCGCAAGATCATGCAGGACGTTTTTGAGATCGCCGACCAGAAGTGGCGCGGACTCGGCACGATTCCCGCCAGCGGCCTGCGGCTACGCGAGGCGTACGCGGATTACGATGCGGTGAGGATTTTTGGGCTGGCCGACATCACGGTGGAAGAGCCCGCCGAGTGCATCAGCGCGCAGGTGCTGCAAGGATTGAAGAAACCGACAGACTGCTCAGCCTTTGGCTTGCGATGCATGCCGGAGAATCCGCTCGGCGCGCCTATGGTTTCCAGCGAGGGCGCGTGCGCCGCCTATTACCATTACCGGCGGCATACGGCGAACACTTAGCAGGCTGTGGCAGGGTAGACCACTAGTGTGGTGTCCGGAGGTTCGTGCAATAAATGTTTAGGGGTGTCATTCTGAGCGACCGAAGGCGAGCGAAGAATCTGCTTTTGTTTTCGATGTGCGAGAAAAGCAGATCCTTCGCTCCTCCACCCCAGCAACGGCAAAAGCGACCGTCGCCGGGGACCCCGGCTGCGCTCAGGATGACACTCACAAAGTGTGTTTAGTTATGCGACGCATTCTGGGGCACCCTCCGCTACGCGCGAAAGCGGCCAGCGGGAAGCCCGGGGCGTGGAGCCGGGTAGACCAGTGGACGAGACGAAAACAATCGCCGGAATCATCTGTCCAACGCCGTTGCCCGTCAAGGATACGGTGGTGCTCGGCCATGGCAGCGGCGGAAAGTTGAGCGCCGAGCTGGTGCGCTCCATCTTCCTGCCGGCCTTTCAGAATCCGGCGTTGGCCAAGCTCAACGACCAGGCCGTGCTGAACGTGAACGGAACGCGGCTGGCATTCACCACCGATTCTTTCGTGGTCAAGCCGCTTTTTTTCCCGGGCGGAAACATCGGTTCGTTGGCCGTACACGGCACCATCAACGATCTCGCGATGTGTGGCGCGCGCCCGCTGTTCCTGAGCGTTGCCTTCATTCTGGAGGAAGGCTTTTTGCTCAACGAGCTGCGCCGGGTGGTTGATTCGCTTAGCCAGGCGGCTGCCGATGCGGATGTGCAAGTGGTGACGGGCGACACCAAGGTCGTCGAGAAGGGAAGCGGCGATCAGCTCTTCATCAACACCACCGGAATTGGGCTGGTGCCGGAAGGGCTCGAACTTTCCGCCGATCAGGCGCGGCCGGGCGACAAGATATTGCTCAGCGGATATATCGGCGACCACGGCATTGCCATTCTCGCGCAACGCGAGGGACTCGAGTTCGAGTCGCCAATCCAGAGCGACAGTGCGGCTCTGCACGGCTTGGTGGCGGAGATGATCGAGGCGAGTGCCGGGATTTCACGGGCGGCGGGTGAGGCGCGCCATCCGCGGGGCGCGATTCGCTGCATGCGCGACCCCACGCGCGGCGGTCTGTCGAGCGCGCTCAACGAAATTGCGGAGCAGTCAAAGGTAGGCATCCAGATCGAAGAGTCCGCGATTCCAATCCGCGAAGAGGTACGCGGCGCTTGCGAGATGCTCGGGCTTGATCCGCTTTACGTAGCCAACGAGGGCAAACTGATCGCCATCGTCGAAGCCGGAGCGGCAGAGCCGATTTTGCAGGCCATGCGACGCCACCCTCTGGGCAGAGAATCGCGCCTGATAGGAACGGTCACGGAGCGTTCACCCGGAACGGTCATCATGCGGACTGCGCTGGGCACGAGCCGCATTGTCGATATGCTGGCGGGCGATCAGTTGCCGCGGATCTGTTGAGGGCCTGATGCACGAAATGGGAATCGCCCGGTAGGTCATCATGCACGAAATGGTAATAGCCTGCTCGATTCTGGACGCGGTGGCTAAGGAAGCGCAGCGCCATCCCGGAGCTCGCGCTACGAAGGTCGGCGTAAGGATTGGCGAGCTGGCGGCGATTGATCCCGAGGCGTTGCGCTTTTGCTTTGAGGTGATGGTGAAGGGCACGGAGCAGGACGGCTTGCAACTGGAAATCGATCGGGTGCCGCGCCAACACCAGTGCGCTGACTGCAAAGAAGAATTCGTGATCCGCGATTACGATTTTCGCTGTCCGCGCTGCGGTACGGTGAGCGTGGACTTCGCGTCCGGAGACGAATTGGAATTGACGTTTGTGGAGGTGTCGGAAGATGAATCGAGTTCCGCTGGAACGAAAAGTACTTAGCGAAAACGACAAGCTTGCCGCCGAGTTGCGGGCGCGCTTTCACGAACACGGAATTCTTTGTCTCAATATCATCAGCTCGCCCGGCTCAGGCAAGACCAGCTTGCTGGAGCGTACGCTGGAAAGTCTTCCTCGCGAAACGCGCGTGGCCGTGCTGACCGGCGACATTCAGACCGAGAATGACGCCAATCGCCTGAAGCGCGCCGGCTTTCCGGTGAAGCAGATTACGACCGGCGGCACCTGTCACCTCGACGCGCGCATGATCGACAAGCATCTCGCCGGGTGGCGGCTGGAAGATATCGACTTGCTGCTGATCGAGAATGTGGGCAACCTGGTCTGCCCGTCAAGTTACGACCTGGGCGAAGAGGCGAAGGTCGTGCTGCTGAGCGTGACCGAAGGCGAAGACAAGCCGCTCAAGTATCCGTCTATCTTTTTCAAGTCGGAGTTGATGGTGCTGAACAAGATGGACCTCCTGCCCTACGTTCCGTTCGATGTTGCGGCGGCCGAGGAGAATGCGCGCAAGGTGCATCCGGGCATGGAGATCGTGCGGGTTTCCTGTACCACTCGCGAGGGCATTGACGCCTGGCTCGCCTGGATCGAGCGGCGCCGGCAGTCGGCACGGGCCGCGGCAGCCGTTGCCGGCGAGACGCTGGTCGCCTCCCCTGGTGCGGAGCTGGGTTCCTGAGGCGCAATGATCATCCGCAAGCGGATCGATCTCGAAGGCATTGTTCAGGGAGTCGGATTCCGTCCCTACGTCTTCCGGCTGGCCACGGAGAGAAAGCTCGCTGGAGTCATCAGCAATACTTCTTCCGGCGTAACTGTTGAGGTCGAGGGCTCGGCCGAGGTGGTCGACGAGTTCGTCTCGCGTCTGCCGCAGGAGCCGCCGCCGCTGGCACGCATCATCCAGCTCGACGTCATGGTCATTCCGTGCCGTGGCGAATCGGACTTTCGAATTCTGCCGAGCCGCAGAGACGCGCATGTGCAGACGCTGATCTCGGCGGACGTGGCCACCTGCGCCGATTGCCTTGGCGAACTCTTCGACCCCGCGGACAGGCGACATGGCTACCCCTTCATCAATTGCACCAACTGCGGTCCGCGTTTCACGATCGTCCGCGACATCCCCTACGACCGGCCATATACCTCGATGGCGGAGTTCCAGATGTGCGCGGAGTGTCAAAGCGAGTATGACGATCCGCTGAACCGCCGCTTCCACGCGCAGCCCAACGCATGCTGGCGCTGCGGTCCGCAGTTGGAATTGCTGGACAATAGCGGAATCCGCATCGAATGCGCCGATCCGCTTGCCGCAACCGCCGAGCTCATCATCGCGGGACGAGTGGCCGCCGTCAAAGGCCTGGGCGGCTTTCATCTGGCGGCGGACGCGACCAATGCGGAAGCGGTGCGCCGATTGCGCGAGCGCAAGCACAGAGTGGAGAAACCTTTCGCGGTCATGGTTCCGGATCTGGCCACCGTTGAAGATTTCTGCGAGATCGACGCAGTATCGCGGCAGCTACTCACTTCGGTACAGCGGCCCATAGTGCTGCTGCCGTGGAAGCGGCCGAGCGCAATCGCCGGCGAGGTGGCGCCTGGCAACAACTATCTTGGTCTGTTTCTGCCATACACGCCGCTGCATCATCTTCTATTCGCCAAGACCGGAGCCCGCGCCCTGGTGATGACGAGCGCCAATCTCAGCGAAGAGCCGATCGTGATCGGCAATGGGGAAGCTGTTGAACGGCTGAAGCAACTGGCCGACTGCCTGCTGGTGCACAACCGCGAAATACTGTTGCGTTGCGACGATTCGGTGATGCGAGTTTACGGCGGACGCCCGCGCCAGCTTCGCCGCTCGCGCGGATTTGTGCCGGTCCCGGTGTTCCTTCACCGGGCAGTGCCTTCCATCCTGGCGGTTGGCGGCGAACTGAAGAACACGATTTGCGTCACCAAGGGCAAGCACGCATTCCTCAGCCAGCATATCGGCGACTTGGAGAACTTTGAATCGTACCGCTTCTTCGAGGAAGCGATTGCCCATCTGCGCAAGATTCTGCAGATCGAGCCGGCGATTGTGGCTTACGATCTGCATCCTGATTACTTTTGCACTCGCTGGGCTCTGCGGCAGCAGGGAATGGAACTGGTTGGTGTTCAGCATCATCATGCGCACATCGCCAGTTGCATGGCGGAGCATCATCTGGAAGGCCGCGTCATAGGCTTTGCCCTGGACGGTACCGGATATGGCACCGATGGCCGCATTTGGGGCGGCGAAGTGATGGTTGCGGGCTATGAGGATTTTCGCCGGGCCGCACACTTCGACTATGTCAAGCTGCCGGGAGGCGCTGCCGCTATCCGCGAGCCTTGGCGAATGGCCGTCAGCTATCTGGCTCATCACTTCGGTCCGGAGTGCGCGGAGCTCGACATCCCTTTCGTGCGCGGCCTTGACCGGCGCAAGCTGAAACTGCTGCTGAACATGATGGAGCGCAACGTCAATTCGCCGCTCACGTCCAGTTGCGGACGGCTGTTCGATGCCGTGGCCGCTCTAGCCGGAGTCCGCCAGGTTGTGAATTACGAAGCGCAAGCGGCCATCGAGTTGGAGAATGTAATCGCCGAACCGGCCGGCGAGGAAGCTTATCAGTTGGAGCTGACGCCCAGCGGCGACGGTCCCCTGATTATTGATACCAAACCGTTGTTCGCCGAACTGCTCGATGATCTTCGCCGCCGGGCGCCGGTGCCGATGATCAGCGCAAAATTTCACCGGGGACTGGTAGAGGTGTTTGCCCGCATTGCTCAGCATATCCGCGAACGCGAGAGCCTGAATCGCGTCTGCCTGAGCGGAGGCACATTCCAGAATCGCTTCCTGGCTGAGCATTTGCAACAGCGGCTCGCTGGGCTTTCCTTCGAGGTGTTTGCGCACTCCGAGGTTCCCGCCGGCGACGGCGGACTGAGCCTGGGACAGGCCCTGGTGGCGGCGCATCGGGCACGGTAACGTAGTACGAGCTTCAGCGGCAGGTATATCGGACATATCAGACTGTCATGGCGAGCGAAGTCGAGCCACCTTTTGTTT
>Ga0187891_1003235_pt1 | contig 11574 bp, 15 predicted proteins | sample June2016WEW_21_4_FD_132990 | JGI IMG/M metagenome (GOLD analysis project Ga0187891, IMG submission 132990) | Peatland microbial communities from SPRUCE experiment site at the Marcell Experimental Forest, Minnesota, USA - June2016WEW_21_40 | ecosystem: Environmental > Terrestrial > Soil >... | reverse complement strand
CGGCTTACTCCGCTTCCAAGTTCGCGCTTCGCGGCTTCTCGACCGCGCTGCGCCGGGAGTGGGCCGAGGCGGGCATCGGCGTGACTTATGCCGCGCCTCGCGCGACACGCACCGAAGCAGCGGCGGCCTTCAGCGCTCTCATCGAAGCCACCAAGATGACCCTGGACCCGCCCGAACTCGTGGCTCGCCAGATCTGGGACGCGGTCGAGCGCGGCGATCAATCCGTCTATCCACGCGGCGCCGAGCGCGTCTTCGTGCTCATTCAACGTCTGTTTCCGCGTCTTGTCGATCGCGCGCTGGCGAAGCAGACAGCCGCGCTCGCGAGCTGACGTCCAGCGCTTTCCCTCAAATCAAGGACCACCAAATGTTAAGATATCTTCGAACCGGCGTCGTCGCCTCCGCGATGCTCGCCATCACCATGCTCGCGGGTCCCGCCCGAGCAGGTAGCGATCCCGCCGTGCAAAGTGCCGTCCGGCACCTTCAATTGGAATGGGAACGCATCAAGTTTGAAATACCCGAAGGTTCCGAACAGACGGCGGCGATGAACGCTCTGGGCGACGAAGCGGATGCGATCGGCGCGAAGTACCCCGACGATGTGGCGGCGCAAATCTGGGACGGCATCATCACAAGCGAGCGCGCGGGAATGGCGAACGCCTTCTCGGCCCTGGGATTGGCGAAGCGGGCGCGCGGCATCTTGGAGCGCGCCGACAAGATCGACCCCACCGCGCTGGACGCCGGGGCGCCCGCCAGTCTGGGCGTGCTCTACTATCGCGTCCCCGGTTTTCCCATCGCGTTCGGCGACAAGGCCAAGGCGCGGCAACTTCTCGAACGCGCGACCGGGAACGCGCCCAACGGGCTTGACGCATGGTATTTCTACGGTGACTTCCTCTACTCGCAAGGCGAATACGCGAAGTCAGAGGCAGCGTTCAAGCACGCGCTCGCCATCGCCAAGCATCCAGATCGTCCGCTGTGGGACACGAACCGCCGCCTTGTCATTCAGGAGTATCTCGACAAGCTCAAAGGCAAGTCTTGATGCGGGCCGCGCCGATCAAGACGGAGGAGCCGTCGCTCCGCTGGAGCGAACGTGTGGGTCGCCAACTGCGCTCGCCCGAAGGAACAGCGGGCAGATTGGCGGGCTGGTTGATGTCGCATGTAAATGCGCAGCCATACGATCTCGCCATACGGGCCTTGGACTTGAGACCGTCGGATAGCGTCCTCGAGCTCGGGTTCGGCCCCGGCGCGGGACTTAGGCGGCTTTCGAAGGCGCTTCCCAACGGACGCATATGCGGCCTCGACCATTCGGCGACGATGGTCGACGCCGCGACGCGGCGAAATCGGCGCGCCATCGCGGAAGGTCGCATCGAATTACGGCGGGCTGGGTTCAGCTCGCTTCCTTGGGGCGACGAAACTTTCGACAAGGCGCTCCTCGTCAACGTAGTGTACTTCTTCGATAGATCTGGCGACGAGGCTCGGGAGATATATAGAACGTTGAAACCCGGGGGCTTGGTTGTCGTTTACGCGACCGACGCGGACACGATGTCCAAATGGCCATTCGCCGGGCCGGACACTCACCGAAAATTCGTCCGCGCCGACCTGCACGAGCTACTGGTCGGAGCCGGTTTTCGACCGAAGGACGTGCGTGTCCAAGCAGTTACGTTGTCATTAGGCGTCGGAGGATTGGTCGCAGTGGCCCGTAAGAGGCTGCTTGCGAATTTCGGCAGCGCGTGAACCGCCGAGGGGCACATTAGGCGGTTTGAATTAAGCTCGGGCGCACAGAGGTTCGGTTCGTCAAGTCGCGAAACTTGCTGTGTGACGCCCGACCATGCGTTCCTCGTCGGCCTGACGGCGCCGCTGGGGGCGGGGATCAGAATGGGCATCGCGGAAGCCTTGTTGGACGTAACATAATGTCACGTTGTTAATTTCCACCTAGAACTGACCATAGGCTTAATCATCGGTGCCGTTTGAAGTCCGCGATCTGACGATGCTACGCCTCGTTGGATTCCGGCGTTCGACCGGCCGGTCGAGAGGCGTCCGGGCGGTGAGCCAATTTAAAGCTTGGGATGTGCTATCGACCTGATCATCATGCCTCGCGTTCGGAAACGCCAGGAGTTCCGCGAGATAATCGCCGAGCCAAGGCGCTTCTTCCGGTAGGTGGACCTGGCCCGCTTCAAAGCGGGCGCTTTGCGCCAAGAGCCGGGCCTCTTTGTCGTATCGCGGCAATTGTAAAATAGGCCGCAGGTCGTCCGTCCGGCGCAAATCATAGACGAGCGCGCGGCCCAACTCCGTATTTTCGATCAAGGTCGCATCGGCGTTCCAGTGACGGCTCAACCCGATGATCTCCCGGCGCAGATCAGGCGTTTCGAGCCGCTTCCGCACTAAGTCGAGAAGATAGTAGTCGAGGCCTACTGCGCCCCAAACCGTCCCAACCGAATAATCATTGGCCTCGCCAAGAGTGGAAGCCGTATCCCAAGATACAATGGTGCGGTCAAAGCGTACTGGCCGGTTTGCATCCGTGAAATACCGCAGCCATTCGCGCCGTATGATGTTGCCGCCAGGCGGCACAGGATCTTGTTGGTATTGAGCCTGGAACGGCGCCCACTTTGCAGACCAGAGCGTCCTGGTCACCTGTGCCGCCACTAAAGCCAATCGCGCCGATGACCTTTGCGTCTTCGATAAGAGGATATCCACCGGGTGAAGCGGCCAATTGCGGATCGAGCGTGCCAACATAGGTATGGCCGGCCTCGTACAAATTATAAAAGACGCGGGATTCACGGCGCCAGCGAGCCGCTGTCCTAGCCTTATTCTGTGAAATTGTAATTGATGCCAGCATGGCGGGTGTGGCCTTCGGGAAACGGCGCGGATTGGTCTAGACACCAGATTCTTACGCTATTTCAAGCCGTTGCGCTACATCCGCCTACAAGCGCTGAATAATGCGGGCTAGCGGGCGGCTCTGAGCCGCCCTATACTATCAATAGCCGTACCCGTATGGTCCGTACCCGTACCCGTAAGGTCCGCACAGACCGGCTGCAAAACGGATCGGCCCACAGCCATAACCATAGCCGCCATAGTAGCCGCCCCCATACCCACGCCCGTAGCCGCCGCGCCCGTAGCCGCCGCGCCCGTAGCCGCCGCCCATGTGACCGCCGCCCATGTGACCGCCGTGGCCGCCGTGGCCCCCGCCACCATGCCCGGCCTCAGCCACAGAGGGAACAAAGGCAACACCTACCGCAATGACAAAGGCGGCTGAGCCAGCGATTAACATCCTGCCGATATCCGTTTTCATTTAAAATCCTCCGATTGTTTCGGGGACAACGCTCGCCGATAAAAAATGATCCAATAAAAGAATGACCCAACGGACATAGGGCAGCTCAGCGAGATTGCTGTCGCAGGATAACGTCACCTAATCAAACTTGGGAGCAACGATCTCTCCGCCACCGCTTCGGCAATCGCCGCGAGCGTGGCGTTCTTTTGCCAGATTCAAGTTCGCTGACGTAGCCCTGCGTGACGCCTAATTTATACGGGCCGAGGCGCGACGCGAGTTGGGTCTGCGAAATACCCTTCGCTGCGCGCAGGCGAGCCAAATTTTTCTCGAAGGTTTCCCGAGCATCCATCCCCAAAACAGAGACCGGCCCTGTGGACAGGATAGTTCCTGACATCGTGCTATGCTCTATGCCTTGCGAGGTATTCCTCGATCGCTTCAAGGATTAACTTCTCGATCGACACGTCGTGCTCGACCGCAGTGATTTTTAATCGTTTATGGAATTCCGGCGTGACGATAGTCGTCAATCGCTTCATACCCTGGCGGGTCGCGGCAAAATACTTCTTGTCGTCGCCCCGCGTCCTCGGCTCCAAGGTCTTCGACAGCATTCTACTGCCCTGCTCGATCAAAGCTTGCTTTTTCGCCGCGCGCCCAAATCGCTCCTCGACAACAGGTTTCTCAACCGCCGGACGGTCTTCTAGCGCCTTGAGCGCCTTTTGCGTTTTGGCCATCGAGGCCGCCAGAGTAGCTTTAGCCATTGCCGAATTCCCCAATCCTCCTTGTTTCAATATCGACAATTCATATTGCCAGCAATGAGCGCGCCCAAAAAAGCAGTTTTTGGATTTCTTCCGCCGCCAAAGAAGTTGGATCAAATTCCCGCACAGTTTGCGATGCGGTCAGAGAATGGCCGAAAACAGCCCGCTGATGGATCCAGGGACAGCAAACCGTCCGGGCCTTTGCGAAAATCGACCGGTTCACTGGCCAGATAGACCTTCACGCCCGACGCGATCATGCCGAGCGCACCGCGCGGATCACGCGCCGCAGCTCGGCTTCGCCAATCGCGGCGCTGACGCGGATGACCGCAGCGGCGATCGCGATTTCCACAATTGGCGCTGACTTGGCGACCGCCTCCGTCTCATTCCCAGACGCGGCCCGCGCCGTCGACGGCATCGCTGCTCCTTCGCGCATCGCCTGCCGGCGCCAGCCAAAAAGTTGCGACGGCGAAATGTCCATCTCCCGCGCAATCGCCGAAATATTCGCTCTGGGAGACAGCGTCGCCGCTACGGCCCGTGCCTTGAATTCGTCAGACCAGCGGCGACGCCGAGAAATCGGTGCGCCATCGAAACGATCAACGACCGCCTCGATCAGATGGAAGTTTCTATCACCAGACATAGGCGCAGACATAGCAGCTCACAGCATTAGCAATCGTGCCGCTATTGATAGCTGCCACCTCTCGTCACCGCCATCATGGGGCAACCTTGGCGCTTACCGTCAAATTGGAAGCGGAGGTATTGGACAGAAGGCAAAGTCCTCGCAGCAATTGGCGAGGGCCAGAAAAGCGCCACCCAGGCAAAGCAAAAACTTAAGGAGAACGCCATGCATCGAATTGTACAGGTCGCGGCTGCAACGGTCGTATTGCTCCTCACGAGTTTGGGGGTTGCGACAGCGCAGGACCCGCAGCCTATGCCGAAGGCTGGAATGATGGGGTCGGGCGGCGCGATGTCTATGATGGGAGGCCCAGATCGCATGGGCATGATGGGTATCATGGGTATGATGGGTATAGCCCAGCACGTCGAGGGACGGATCGCCTTTCTTAAGGCGGAGCTGAAGATTAGCGAGGCGCAAACGCCTCAGTGGAACACCTTCGCGGAGGCGCTGCGGTCAAATGCTACCCGGATGAGCGGCATGCCCGCGATCACGATGCACGGCGGTGGGATGGGGCAGGATGGCGCTTCTATGAGCGCACCGGACCGGCTCGATCACATGGAAAAGATGATGTCGGCCATGCTTGAGACGGTGAAGGCGACTAAGGCTGCCTTTGCACCACTGTACGCGGTTCTCACCGATGAACAAAAGAAGAGTGCCGATCAGCTCATTCATGGGCCGATGGGCCTGGGCCTGATGTGACAACGTGAGCGCGCGCCCCCACGCTTGGCTATTTCTAGATAAAGAACATAGGACTGACGCCAATCTCATCGATGGCGAGCCGCCGACGCGCCGACAGAGAGCCTGAGTAGACTCCGACTCTGCCCTCGAAAGATGGCCGTTCATATCATCAATATTAGACGAAAACGGAATCGTCTTTGAAGGAGAACTACGATGATGGGCAGCGACGGATGGGGAATGGGCTGGGGGATGGGCGGGTTCGGCCCGTTGCTCCTAATCCTGATCGTGGGTGGAGCCATTTATTACTTCGCCCGAATGCGCCCGTCCGACTGTAGAGCGACAATTATGATGGCTGGTCATCGACAATTAAACTGGCCAATTTGGCCGACGTCGAGTAGCAAAAATATGGATACCGGTGTAGTTGTCGTTTGGCAATACGTTATCGCAGCGACAATTACTTTAATTGCCGCTTATCAAGAGACGCGGCAATCGGGAGCGGCGCTCGATCGCCGGCGATTAGCCTCGCGAGATTATTTTATCACGGACGGTTAAGCTGGCGTGCTGGGGTCTTCCCTGGCTTGCCGTCCGATCGCGGAGCGCTTGCGGTAGCTGTCGCCGTTCATCTCGATAATCGTCGCATGGTGAACCATTCTGTCCACGGCGGCGGCGGTCATCGCGGCATCGGGGAAAACCTCGCTCCATGCCGAGAAGGGCTGATTGGCAGTGATCGCGATGCTGCGGCGTTCGTAGCGATGCGCGATGAGTTCGAACAAGACACTGGTCTCGGCCTGATCCTTTCGAACGTACGAGAGATCGTCGCAGACGATGAGATCGTACTTGTCGAGTTTCTCGAGAGCGCTGACCAAGGAAAGCTCGCGGCGGGCGATCTGCAGCCGTTGGACGATGTCGATCGTTCGATTGAACAAGACCCTTGTTCCCGCATCAATCAACGCGTGGCAGATGGCCGCCAAGGCATGGGTCTTTCCGGTGCCACTTTGGCCGAAAATCAAGAGATTGTCGCCATCCTTGATCCAGTCGCCGCCAGCGCCCAGCGCCAGAAGGTGCTGCTTGCGAACCCCCGGCGCGGCTTGGAAGTCGAAGCTCGCGAAGGTTTTCCCCGCGGGTGTTTCTGATTGATCCCGATGGCGCTGGATACGCCGGGACGCCCGCTCGTTGACCTCTATCTCCATGAGCGTGGCGAGCATCGTCCCCGCCGCCCATCCATCGCGATCAGCGATCTCGGTAATCCGCTTCCAATTGCGCGCGATACTAGGCAGCCGAAGCTCGGTCAGCAGGGACGGAAGAGTGTCAGTGCCGGTCATAATCGCGCCGGCCGTGGTCGTATTGGTCATGCCCGGGCCTCGCATGTGAAGGGCAGAAGCCGATTGTAGTCATCAAGGTTTGGCGGGGGGATGATGATGTCGCGGGACTGGAGCGGCGTGGTCGAGAACTCCTTTTTGAGTTCGCCGAGGTCTGGAAGCTGACCAGCATCCAGGATCGCGTCGAGGCGGGCGGCGAGCGCCGTCTCGCAAGCCTCTCCGGAAGCGGCCAGAACGAGCAATCCGACCATGGTCCGGCAAGCGTGTCTCGGCGGCAACCCGGCGTCGAGAGCCGCCCAAGCGCGGGCATAGGGCGCGCTCGGGAAGAGAGCCTCTTGATAAACGAGGTATCGAAGGGCTTGCGGCTTGCGCCGAAGTGAACCGATCAAGTGATGATAATCGATGGCGTGGGCGCGCTTACGATCCGTCCTCACCCGGGCCATGCGCATCACCGGCGCGGCCCCGAGGAAACATTCGAGCCGGTCGTCGAAGAGATGCACCTCGATCATCTGCCCGATGAGGCGGGATGGGACCGAATAGACGATCCGGTCGACGTTGATGGTGCTGTTGCGCGTCACTTTCGCCGTCACCGTCGCGAAGTCGGTGGTCCGGCGCTTGGGCAGGGGCTTGAGCGTCTCGCGCTCGATGGCGACAAGCGCCGCGCAGCGGGCGTTGTACCGGTTGCAGATGCCGCCGACAAAGGCGCGGTAGGCTTCCAGGCTGGCGAAATCCCGGCTCTCCCGGCGCCGGAGCCTCTGGTCGAGGCGGATTTTGATGTGATTGTTGGCCGCCTCGATGCTGCCGTTCTCGTTGGCCACGCCCGGATTGTTACGGGTGGCCTGCATGCCGTAATGCCGGCACAGCTCGTCATACCGTTTCGTGAAATCCTGCTGGGCGTCGCCGTCGAGGTTCTTGAAGGCGGCCGACAGCGAGTCGGTCCGGTGCTCGGCAGGGACACCGCCCAGCTTCCAAAGCGCATCTTGCAGGCCCTCGGCGACGGCTGAAAAGCTTTCGCCTCCCAGGATCACCTGGGCATGTTCCCAACCGCTGAAGGCGAGCCGGAAATGATAGAGGCGATGCGCCAAGGGTGCGCCGGCAATGGTGACGTCGAGGCTGTCGGCAACGGTGAAATCGGACAAGGCCTGGCGGCCGGGATCGTGGCGTTGCGGGAAGAATATCTCCCTGTCCGCGCCGTGGAGAGCCCGCCATCTGGCGATGCGGCGTTCAAGGGTCCGGCGAACGCTGTCTGGGAGCGCCCCGGCGCCGAGCTCGTCCTGAAGGTCCTCGAAAATCGTGACCGCCATGATGCCGGGAATGTTGAGCATCTCCAAAACACGGGGCCAGATGGTCTCCAGCGGATCCAGGCGGGTTCGCCAGGTTCGCGGCTGCTTCTTTTGGGAGGGAAACCGGGGGTCTTTATCAATGCGGCGCGCTGAACGCTCGCTGATGCCGGCCATTGCCGCGGCGGTTGATTGAGTTTGGTGCTGGGAACGCGAAGTCATGTAGCGCATCACCTGTCTGTCGGAAATATGAGGATTGGGCATCGAGCTCGATCGTTGGTGGACTGAGCTGCGATACCACTCTCGACGCCGAGCGGCAGATGTCCCCGGAGGGGGATTTAAGGGCGCCGCCGTCCTGCGGCGCCGGTCTCCAGTCGGGCTCGCCCCTCCCTTCGACCGGCGCCACAGGACGGCCCCTACCAGCCAAGATAGTTGTCGGTGAACCGGCCACGCTAATTGTCGCCGCGCAGCGGCATGACAGACCCGAAGCCCCAAGGGCGTGAGGGCAGGTCGTCTCTTCTTCAATTCTGACTCGGGGAAGGCTGAGCTGAGCACAGGGAAGGGGAAGGGCTAAGACCGGACCGGTCTCGGCAGGAAAAAGCGTCAAGCGAACCAGGCAGGGGCACCCCCCACGAGACCAGGATAGGAAGTAAAATATGACGAAGCGCATTGACCTGCCCGCCTATAATTCTTTGATCGGCATGCGCATGCCGTGGGAGGTAATTTTGAATTGCGCGGAAAAGACGCCATCCGCCATTGCCGTTATTTACCGGCGTGACGTCTGCAGTTCTCCACCCCACAAGGCCCTTACCTATGGTGCCTTGGCCCGCCGCATCGGAGAGATTGCTGTGCGCCTCAAAAACTTGGGGGTGGACGATGTCCATCCGGCCGCCCTGATCGCATCCGAAACCCTTCAGGCTACCATTGCTCTCTACGCGGCGGAACTGGCGGGCCGCGCCGTGGTCATGATGCCGGAAGAAGATCCGGGGCACAACATCCAACTCGCGCGCCTTTGTCACGTCAAAGTTGCTTTGATGCCTGCTGACGAGTTTGACCCGAATCTTGCCCGCCGCCTTCGCGTCGAGGCCGCGGTCACCCATGTCTTGCACATGAACGAACACGATCTTCGAGGCTCGGACGGTGACCTCTGCGAGGGCGAAACGGAGACGCTGGCATTTCATGGCAATCCCGTGGAGTTTCAAAATGCGGCGGAAACGGTACCTTGCATGGTCATCGAGCGAGCCCCTTGGGCGTATGACCGGCGGGAGATCATCGAAAGCTTGACGAGCACGGCCAACGTCGACTTCGATGAAGAGCTGGCTAAGCTCCACAATGTGCTCCAAAAAGGTGTGGCAAGCACCCGGCGTGGCCCCGTCGGAATAAAACATGGAAGTGCGCGTAGACGGCAGCGGATTTGACACGGGTTGACGCGGGAATTGTATGGTGCCGCGGGTCGTAAGGGCGCTGCACACAAGCATCGCCAGCGCCCGGAAGTGGGCTGTTGTTACGATTTGGACACGCAAGTGCCAAAACCAGTTGCGTGAAGACATCTGGAGCGTCTTCGCAAGGTGGTTCGCTCCGGCTTTAACAACGTTTGATATCGCAGGAGGTTGGTAGCGCATCAGTCTAAGCGGACTTTCCAATAAAGGTACGAGCCGGAGCGTTCCGCCTCGTAGCTTCATATGAAGACGCCGAGGCCGAGAAGCCGGCAATCGTCCCATCCGCGCAAGGCCTGGGCGCCTTGGCCGCAACCGTTTGCCGGATCAACGAGGTTTCGCGCATCGCGATTCGCGGTTTCCCGTCCGCCACAAGTTGTGATACTTGCGGGGCGTGCCCGATCGATTGCTCGACGATGACCGTGCTGTACGACGCGCCGTCGCACGTGGGTGGACGAAAAACCACACCGCCGCATTACCACAAGGGGGATGGGGCCGATGGGTGGCCCGAAGCACTCTAGGCTGAGCGCCGGGTTGTCAGCGACGTTCAAGAAGCTGCTAACAAGCTGAATTTCTTGATCGAGATTATTCTCGCTGAGGTCTACGGCGTTTATCTCTTGGCCATAATGTGCTTCCACGCGCTGTTGAAATCGGGATACGGACCGCGATTAAGATGTCAGCAATCCCCGTCGGCGTCGCGAAAGGCGGCCCGCTCACCGGACTTGATGTGAACGTCCGCCGTCTTCTTATCCAAGACATCGTGCGACGGGCCTTCGCGTTCCGGGCGTGGCCGGGTATGTCGCGCGTCCCCTCGAGCGTCGCGGTTGGAAACCACCAAGGCTGAGCGAATGCCGATTCCAAACGTGGTCCGGCGCTCGTTCGCCCCTCCGCGAAGAGTGACAGCGGCCGGAAGCAGCATCTTGAGGCCGCCCTTCCAGAACCTGATGCCGCACGAGGAGCGCGCCGCAAGGGGGACTGGTTTTAAATCGACCCGTGCCCAATCGTCCCAGCCGTCCTCGAAATAGAACGGCTGGAACGAACCCGGCCACAAGACTGCGGAGCCGTGATGGGAGGCATTCAAATCCGCAATCGAATCCTCGACATCGAACGACCCTTCGATGTGCACGACGGGAAGGCCGATGTCGGCCGCCAGCCTCCTCGAGCCGCTGCGCGCCGCGGCAAAAATCTGGACGGGCCCGTTGCGCGGTGCCGGCTGCAGATGCGTGATGAGCGTTATCCGAGGACACCGGCTAAGCTCAAAGAGGAGCGGCCGGTTAACCGGTGGTCCTTAAGGTGAGGGGAGGGGAAGAGAAGGAAGGGGACGGACCGGCGCTGCGGCGCCTCATCTTCCAGTCCAAAGCTTGACTGCCGATAGCGAAGGAAACCCCTTGCAAAAGCCTTCGGCAGACAGGAATAAGAAGGCATGAAAAGCACGAACGACAGGCTGATCCGTGCCGCGCGGGAACTCCTCAGATGGGACCAGGAGAGGCTTGCCGCCGAGGCGGGCGTTGGCTCAGCCACGGTCAAACGGTTCGAGTCCGGAATCAGCGTCGACGACGCGAGCGTGGCCAAGATGACCGCGGCTCTCGAAAAAGCCGGCGTGGTCTTTATTCCGCGGTTTTCGATCGCCGGCCTCGACATCGTTGAGGGGCTCGCGCTCAAAGCGTCGGCCAAACCCGAGCGGCCTCGCCGCCGCGCTAGCGCGAAGGCGCCGGCCGCCAATCCGGCGCCGGACGGAACGTAGGCGCAGGCGGGCGGCCGCATGCGGACGCCCGTGAAAGAAGGACGTTTGGGAGGGTCCCGGTAAGGACGCCGCGCATTCATGGTCATCGCGTCCGCCGGCCCGCCTTGCGTGGACGGGCGCTGCCATCAGCCTGCGATTGGAGATTCAAGAGGGGCGAGGTGGCCTCGTGGATCTCGATGCCCATTCCCAGCAACTCGATAACCACCCAAAGAACGGTCGCAACGTTTGGAGCGAAGCGGCGGATGTCCTCGACGGCGACCGCGTCGAAGCGCCCTTCGGACGCATGGCGAAGCAATAAGACGAGGCCGGCACCGCAGCTGCCGGGATCGTCGAGCGCACCGGAATCGCAATAGTACCGGCCAATCCCTAGCGCCGCCGCGCAGGCGTCCACCGCCGCCTTTTGTTCAAACAGCACAACGGCTCCCCGCGT
>Ga0187891_1003234_pt1 | contig 11575 bp, 10 predicted proteins | sample June2016WEW_21_4_FD_132990 | JGI IMG/M metagenome (GOLD analysis project Ga0187891, IMG submission 132990) | Peatland microbial communities from SPRUCE experiment site at the Marcell Experimental Forest, Minnesota, USA - June2016WEW_21_40 | ecosystem: Environmental > Terrestrial > Soil >... | reverse complement strand
CTTCGGCAGAGCACCGGCCATTCTCAAACAACGGGAGAGCATCAAACGCAAAACCATCGAACAACGACGTCGCCTGCATCAGCAGGCAATCGCAGCCTGAACCTTCAAACCAAATGAGCCAGATACTCTCTTAAATTGCCAAGCCAACCGTCCGAAATGTTCTGACGACATACAGAAATAGGGGCGAATCGTTCGGCTTGTTGGCAATCGGCACTCTAAATGCTCCGCGTGTAGCGTAACAGCAGAGATCGAAGATGCCTCAAGTGCCCAATTAGCGCTCTTCGAGCGCTGAGGCATTGTCCGGCATCGGACCCGGCGCGCGGCGCTCCGAAAGTTGCTTGCGGCTACCAAGCGTGATGAAGTTTAAGTGGGCGCCACCCGACACGTCAATGTCAGCGCCATTGATGAAACCAGCCTCCGTGCTCAGGAGGAAGGCGATTAGGTGCGCGATCTCGCCCACGGTTCCGAACCGGCCCGCCGGCGTCATCGCACGTGCCGCCGCCTTGATCTCGTCGGGCATGGCTTCCACCTTCTCGGTCGCGGTCATGCCGGGCAGGACGGCGTTGCAGGTGATGCCGTAGCGAGCATATTCAAGAGTAACGTTGCGGGTGAGGCCGAGCAAGCCAGCCTTGCTTGCCGCATAGCCGACCTGGTTTATCAGGCCGCCGCGCGCGGCCGCGGATGAGACGTTGACAATCCGACCATAGCGGCGTTCCCGCATGCCGCCGATAACGGCGCGGATCAGATTGAAGGCGCCCGTCAGATTGACGGCGATTTCACGTTCCCAAGCGGCTTGCGCCATCTTTTCGAGCGGCGCGATGTTGTTGACGATGCCGGCATTGTTGACTAGCCCATCGACCGGACCGAGCGCCGCCTCGATGGCTTGCATGGCGGAGGTTACCGCGTCGGCCTGCGCAATGTCGGCCCGAACGGCACATACTGCGGCACCCGACGCGCGCAACGTCTCGGCCGCTTGCTCGACCCGCGCATCGATGTCGAGGAGGCCCACGCGGGCGCCGCGGGCCACCAGCACATCAACAGTCGCCCGTCCGATGCCCGAGGCAGCGCCGGTAACGATCGCGGTTCGTCCGCTGAGATCCGTCATGCGGGTTCCTTGCGCTCGCCCGCGATATCCGCCAGCTCCTGCTTCAACAGGCGTTTCATGATCTTGCCGGCGGGTGACAGCGGAAACGCGGTTCGAATATGGATCGCCTTGGGCACCTTGAAGCCGGCGAGGCGCTCCTTGCACCAGACGATCAGCTCGTCCGGCGTCGCAGCCTTGCCGGGCGCGAGCATAACGCAGGCCGTCACCGCTTCCGTCCAACGCGGATCGGACAAGCCGACGACGGCAGCCTGGGCGACCGCCGGATGGGTGGTGAGGATGGCCTCGACCTCGGCTGCGCTGACGTTTTCGCCGCCCGTCTTGATCATATCCTTCTTGCGATCGACGAAATGCACCTCTCCGGCCGTGTCGATGAAGCCGAGATCGCCGGTGTGAAGCCATCCGCCACGCAACGCATTCTCGGTGAGCTCAGGCCGGTTCCAATAGCCGCGCATGACCGCCGGCCCGCGCATGACCAGCTCGCCGATCTCGCCTGGCGCAAGGGTGCCATCGGCGGCGTCGACCGCCCGGATGCTGACACCGAAATCGGGGCGGCCGATCGCGCCCGGGCTGGGGTCGAAGCGCTCCGGCCAGGACGTCGTGCCGACCGGCGAGCTTTCGGTCTGGCCCCAGTAGTTGCGCCATTGCAGCCCGGGCCGGCGTTGATCCCAGGCGCGACGGATGGCGTCCGGCAAGGTGCTTCCGAACACGATGCATCCCTTGAGCGATGAGAGGTCGGCTTGCGGCAGCGCCGGATGCCCCAGCATGCCGGCGAACAACGTCGGCGGATAGGACCAGAGCGTGACGCGATGGCGCTCGGTGAGCGCCAGGATCTGCGTTGGATCGGGCGCAGGCAGCACGACCGCCGTGCCGCCCAGGAGGATCGCACCAAGCATGAGGGCCGTGCCGGCGATATGGAACAGCGGCAGATCGATCAGCAACACCTCGTGCCGGCCGAGTCCGCAATCTGCCATCAGGTGCATGAGCGACATCACATGGTTCAAGTGCGTGGTCATCACGCCCTTGGCCGCCGCCTCGGTACCTGTCGTGTAGATCAGCGTCGCGAGGTCGTCGGTCTCCACGACGACCTGCGGCTCGGTGTCTCCCGCTGCTTCGATCAGCGATTCCAGGCGACGCCAGCCGTCAAGCGCACCGCCGCAGGACAAGCGGATGACGTCATCTCGGATGCCCGCGGCGAGCGGAGCCAGGTCGCTGTCACAGACCACCATTTTGGGTGCGGCATCGGCCAGAATGGCCGCGACCTCATACGGCTTCATCAAAATGTTGAGCGGCACGGCAACCGCGCCGATTTTCGCCAGGCCGAATCGCGCGGCCATGTAGTCCGCGGAATTGCGGCAAAGAAAGGCGATATGGTCGCGGCGCCCGATGCCGAGCGCGAGAAAGGCATTGGCTGCCTTTACCGCGCGGCTGTTGAACGCTCGAAAGTTCAGCATCCGCTCGCCGGCGACGACCGCAATCTTGTCTGGCTGGCGCTCGGCGGCGCGGGTGAGCAGGTCGCCGATGGTCACGCGGTGCAGGAGGTTCTGAGCGAGCTTGTCCATGTGCTTACTTTGCTCCCGTGCGAGGCGCCGGCTTCATGCCGGCCGGGCCCTGGCTGTAATCCCCGAACGGTCCATCGCGCTCGGCCACGGCGGCCTGCACACCCTTGTCCATCGCCGTGCGCACGAAGGCGCGGCCCTCGGACGTGTTGCGCATCAACCCGTCGAGGATCGGGCCCAGCGCCTGCGTGCTTCTCAGACCCATATTGTCATAGGCCTGGTTCACGATGAGCTTCATCGCCGCGAGTTGGGTTATCGGGATCTTGGCCATGCGCTCGGCCCAGTAACGGGTGCGCTCCTCGAGCTGGTCGGCCGGGCAGGACTCGTTGATCAAGCCAATTTCAGCGGCTTCCTTGCCGCTCACGGAGTCGCCGGTCAGCGCATAGCGCTTGGCCTTGGTGAGCCCCAGCCGGTAGATCCACATGCCGGTCAGATGGCAGCCCCAGACGCGGGCATAGGGCGTCCCGAAGCGCGCATCGTCAGAGGCGACGACGAAATCGGCGCAAAGCGCCATCTCCGAGCCGCCGCCCACGCACCAGCCGTGCACTTTGGCGATAACCGGTTTGCTACTATGCCAGATCGACATGAATTTCGGCACCGGCCCGAGGAAGGGACTCGTCGCCATGATCATGTCATGCCCGGGGTCCCACTTTGCCGGATCCATTTCGAGCCCGGCCACTTCGAAGTGCTCGAGGTTGCCGGAGAAGTCGAAGCCCGCGCAGAAGCTGTGTCCCGCTCCTTGCAGGATGATGACGTGTACCTCCAGATCGCGGTTGGCGCGACCGATCGCATGCTCCAACTCGTCCCACATTGGCGGCCGGATCGTGTTGAACTTCTCCGGCCGATTGAGGGTGATCGTCGCGATGCGGCCGTCGGTTTGGTAGATCAGCGTGTCGTAGGTCATGCCGTGAGTCCTTGGTGGCCGGGTTGGGGTTTGCCGACGGCCAATTCGCGGATGACATCGACGATCTCGACGTCCCGTGCGGAGGCCGTGAATACGCGTGCGACGCCCGCAGCGTACATGCGCTCGGCGTCCGCAGCGGTGATCACCGAGCCGCCGATCACGACGGGGATGTCGAGGCCGCGTTGCCTGAGTTCGTCGAGCAGACGCGGCACCAATTTGAGATATTCCCAGCTGTGACAGCTGATGCCGATGACCTTTGCGCCGCAACGGATCGCCGCCGCGGCGACACTGGCGGGCGTCTGGAAGCAACCGACATAGGCGACCTGCATCTGCGCCTCGCGCAGGATCCGGGCGACGGCCACGGCTCCGTTCTCATGCTGGTCCATGCCCATGATGGCCAAGGCGATGATCTCGCGCGGCATGATCAGGCGGCCAGCGGCTCGACGAGGCCGTGCGGGTCGTAGGCGAGCCCCAAGGTTTGGCGCATCGTGCCAGTGATCTCACCCACCGTCGCGCCTGCCTCCAGCGCCTCGGTGACGACGGGGACGAGATTGGCGTCACCGCGGACCGCCGCGCGCAGACGATCCAGCACGCCCAACACCTTCCCGCGATCGCGCGAGCGCTTGAATGCGATCACCCGCTCAATCTGTTCCAAGCACGGTTCGATCTTGCGTTCGACGACATCGCGCAGCAAGCGGTCCTCCTCGTCCGCAATGCGGTGGATATTAACGCCGACGACCGCCGTTTCGCCCGAATCGATCCGTCGCTGGCTCTCCTCCATCGCCGTATGGAAGATCGCCTTGAAGTAGCCGCTTCGCGACAGCTCTTCGGGGTCGCCAAGCGCTTCGATCTCGTCGACGCGAGCACGGATGCGGGCCTCGATCGCGTCGGTTAAGGCCTCGACGAAGTAGGCGCCGCCGAGCGGATCCGACACCTTGGCCGCGCCGGTCTCGAGATCGATGATCTGCTGAATGCGCAAACTGACCAGATGTGACTCGGGGCTCGGCGTGCGAAAGGCCTCGTCGAACGCCGAGACCTCCATCGCCTGTACGCCGGCCAGCGACAGCGACAGCGCCTGAAGCGTGCCGCGCACGACGTTGTTGGCCGGTTGTTGCGCCGTCAACGACAAGCCCGATGTGTGGCTGCTGATCACGACCGACAGCGAACGCGGGTCTCGGGCCCCGAATTCATCGCGCATCATCTTCGCGAAAAGGCGTCGGGTCGCGCGGATTTTGGCGATTTCCTCGAAGAACTCCATGCCGCAATTGACGAGAACCGCAATGCGAGGGGCGAAGGAGTCGACGGGCACGCCGCGCGCGATGAGCCGACGCGTCAAATGGCGGATCTGCACGAAGCCGAGCGCCATCTCCTCGACCGGCGTCAGCCCGGATTCGCTGAAGAAGTAGGTGTCCTCCACGTAGGAGTGGAATTTGGGCATCGTCTGCGCGCAATAGGCCATCGAGTCGAGCGACATGCGCACGCGGAACTCGACGGGCAGATGCATCGCGTAGCAGCAATCCTCCGAATACAGCGGCACCTGCAGGATCGAGCCGCGCAGCTTGTCGATCGGGAATCCCGCCTCGCACGCCGCGATCTGCAACCCTGCGAGCGCAATGATCGGCGGCACCGAACTCGACAAAGATACCCGCTCGAACGGTACCCCGCGGAACAATTCGACGAAGTCCCGCTTGCAACACAGCGAGACGCCCTGCGTGCCCACGGCGTCCTCGGCCAGCGGATGGTCTGGATCCATCATCGCCTGCGTCGGGCTGTCGCCGATCACATCGATCCCGGTCTGGCCGTGCTCGATCAGGTAATGGATCTGTCGATTGGACCGGCGTGCATCCCCCTCGCCCGACAGCTCCCGTTGGATCCAGCCGCCCGTGGCGTGCGCACGGGGCGCGCGACCGCGCGTGAAGGGAAACTCGCCGGGCCGCTCGCCCCGACCGTCCGTCGCCAAGTAGGTGGGATTGATCGGTATTCCCGACCGTGTGGTCCACACCGTCACCTCCATACGACACCGGGAATTTGACTTTTACCTCTCAACAAACGTCAAGTTCGCTATGCTAAGGTGTGCACGATCACTGGCCCAGCCATAGCTGTGGCTGAGCCAGTGAGCAGGGGTGCAAGATTCTGCTCGATCCACGGGAGCGCGCGTCTGTTTGACTCCTCGGCCCCTGCATAATCGTTAAAGATGCTGATCGCTGTGACGGTATCGTCAGGTGCATAAACCACATAGTAGGCCATAAAGCCTGGGACATCACTGATGATTGGAATGGCACCCTCTTTGATCCTGCGCGTCAGCTCTTCGGCCACGCCAGCCTTGGCTTTACCCTGACGAATGGCGGCGTACATGGAATCCTCCTTCGCCGGTTGGCTGCCCCAGATCGCGATTGCCGCGATCAGCATCAAACATAATCTATTGAGCTTGACGAGCCGCAGAGTGTTCGAAGCCTGAAATGTACTCCATCACCCTCAATGATACCACCGACGCGGGCAAGGCCTATGGCGAGAACCATACCCCAGAAGGGCAATCTGGCATCGCGCGGACTTAGCCGGATTCCATGTTGCATGGTTTTGATGCCGGCATCGAGTTCATGACTCTGGAGCTGGGCTGCGCCGAGAGCGACGTGCGCTTGCGCATTGCTCGGATCTATTTCGATAGCGCGCTCCAGCCACTCGCGGCCCCGAGCTAACTCGCCGATATCGGATAGCGCGCAGCCCGCGTAGCCAAGCACCTCCGACGCATTCGGATCGAGCGCGACTGCTGTTTCGGCGTCTTGCAACGCTTGTCGATACGCCGCGTGCCTATCCTCTACGAAAGACATGTTCGCACCGATCGCGCCTAATAACGCCGCCGTGGCGTGTGCCAAGGCAAAATTTGGATCGAGGGCAATGGCGTCACGCAGATGTGTGATCGTTTGAGCCAACGCCTCTTCGTTCCAACCGTTTAGCGAGATAGCACCAAGCGCCTGGCGATATCGGCTCCAGGCATCAAGATTATCCGGTCGCTGCCGCTGGATGAGCGTCAATTCTGCTCGGGTCAACTCTGGCTCAAGCTCTCGGATGATCTGACGTGCGATTTCGTCCTGGAGATCGAAAGTTTCTGCTAATTCCACGTCGAAGCGTTGCGTCCAGATTTGCTTTCCGCTTTCGGCTTCGACGAGCTGTATCGAAATTCGCGCACGTTTGTCGGAAGCGCGGATACTGCCTTCGACGACATAGCGAACGCCAAGTTCACGGCCCACGTGACGAACGTCCTGCGCACGATTGCGGTACGCAAAGCTCGATGAACGAGCGATGACGAAAAAGCCAGGCACACGTGCGAGTAAAGCGATCACGTCCTCAACAAGACCGTCAGCAAGCAGCTCCAGGCTACGATCCTCGGATAAGCTACTGAAAGGCAGCACCGCTATCGATGGTCGATCCGAAATGAGCGGTGGCAAAGCGGAACCTTGCAGCCCTTCGTCATGCGCGCTGACCCGAAAGACATGGACGGGAGTATCGATATTCTTTAGGTTACGTACACCAACTTCCGTGAATGCCGCCGCAACTTTGCCGGCCACCTGCTCGTGGACGGCGCGAGACAGGTAAACGCCGCCTGGCTCTGCCAGTCCTTCGAGCCGCGCCGCGATATTGACGCCGTCGCCAAAGACGTCATCACTGTCGATAATGATGTCTCCGATATTGATACCGATGCGAAAATCAATGCGTCGGTTAGGCGGAACATCGCGGTTTCGCTCTGACATCGCCTTCTGAATATCGAGGGCGCATGCGACGGCTTGGATGGCGCTTGAAAATTCGACCAGGATCCCATCGCCGGTTGTCTTGACAATACGGCCCTTGTGCGACGCGATAGTAGGATCAATCGCGTGCGACCGATGGGCTTTGAGCGCGCTGAAAGTTCCCATCTCATCGGCGCCCATCAGACGTGAATAGCCTGCTACATCTGCAGCAAGAATTGCTGCAAGCCGACGGTCTACTTGCCCACTGACCACTGCTGTCCTCCGCGATCCCGCAGCCGGCAGATTACTCTAGCAAATGTAGCGGATGGCGGGAAATGTCAGGAAGCCAGCGTCCGAGCCGGCGCACCGATGAGAGCGTTCGGGTGACACTGAGGATCGGTAAGAACGCCGGCAACATTGGTGCCGCACGAACCATCTCGGAAGGCACGGTCATTCTGCAATTGAAGTGTCGCCTCGGCGAGATAGACCCCAAACAAGAGATCGTCGCCTACTGCCGCGGTCCCTACTGCGTGCTGTCTTACGAAGCGGTCGCACAGCTCCGCGCGCGTGGTTTCAAGGTGCGCCGATTGGAAGACGGCCTTCCGGAGTGGCGCGCGGCTGGACTGCCGGTTGTCACCGGCAATGCGTAACCCACGACTGAAAAGGAGAAGCTGGCTATGCGCAGACCGTTCCTGTTCATCGTGGTTCCTGCACTGTCCCTCGTCGCGCTGATGTGGGGATATGGAGCTTTCGAGCCTTGTCGGCTATCCGTCCTTGATCATCGCAAGATAGGCAAGTCCCGAAGCTACCGTTCCATTTGACATGGATCATGGTGCGAGGGGGCGAAAAGGAGAAGTTATTGACCAATTGGAGCTATCCGTCGAGTTGGGATTAATGCCATGGTCGCTACGCAACAGGGCTCAAGCAAGATCGCGGTTTTGAAGGAAGCATCAACACCCAAGGCCAGGGCGACAACGCCGGTCCCGTCGGGCTCGCTGACGCGCACAGGCCAAAGCGCTACGACCGGGGTCTACACGAGCAAGCCGGAAGACCGCGACTCGTATAGCGTGACGGCGCTCGCGGACATCACCGATCGCTCGCTGCACGCGGCCGTTGCACGCTTTACTGCCGGGATGTCCCCGGCGGCCCTCGCCGAGGCCTACTTGGACTGGGCCACACACCTTGCCTACGCGCCGGGCAAGCGCGCGCAGCTCGTCGACAAGGCGATCCGCAAAGCGGGCCGGTTCGGAAATTACGCGGGCCGCTACGCGATCGAAGGTGGCAAGACGGAGTGCTGTATCGAACCATTGCCGCAGGACCGGCGATTCGTCGACGAAGGTTGGCGGCAATGGCCCTTCAACTGCATCTACCAGGCCTTTCTGCTGCAGCAGCAATGGTGGCACAACGCCACGACCGGCGTGCGCGGCGTGTCGAAAAAACATGAGGCTATGGTTGCGTTCGGCTCACGCCAGATCCTCGACATGGTTGCGCCGTCGAACTTCCCCCTGACCAATCCGGAGTTCCTTCGGCAGACGATCGGCACCGGCGGCCTCAATCTCCTGAAGGGCTGGCAGAATTTGATCGAGGATTGGGAACGCGCCATCAGCGGCAAGCGGCCGATCGGCGCCGACAATTTCGCCGTCGGCCGCGACGTCGCGATAACTCCCGGCAAGATCGTCTATGGCAACCGCCTCATCGAGTTGATCCAATACGCGCCGGCGACCGCCGCGGTACGCCCAGAGCCGATCCTCATCGTTCCCGCCTGGATCATGAAATATTACATTCTCGATCTGTCGCCGGAAAATTCATTGGTCAAGTACCTCACCGAACAGGGCTTCACGGTATTCATGATCTCCTGGAAGAACCCCGGGCCGGAGGATCGGGATCTGGGAATGGAGGATTATCGTACGCTCGGCGTGATGAGCGCGCTCGATGTCGTCAACGCCATCGTGCCGGACCGGAAGGTACACGCGGCCGGCTATTGTCTTGGCGGAACGCTGCTGTCGATCACGGCGGCCGCGATGGCGCGCGACGGCGACGATCGGCTGGCGAGCCTCACTTTGTTCGCCGCTCAGACCGACTTCACCGAAGCCGGCGAGATCATGCTGTTCATCGATGAGAGCCAGATTGCCTTCCTCGAAGACATGATGTGGGAGCAGGGATTCCTCGACAGCCAGCAAATGGCCGGCGCCTTTCAGATGATACGCTCGAACGATCTGGTCTGGTCGCGCATGGTTCACGACTACATGCTTGGCGGACGCGAGCAGATGACGGACCTGATGGCCTGGAATGCCGATGCAACGCGCATGCCGTATCGCATGCATTCTGAATATTTGCGCCGGCTCTTTCTCGATAATGATCTGGCGGAAGGCCGCTTGGTGGTCGGCGACGAGCCGGTGACTGTCGCCGACATTCGCGCGCCGATCTTTGCCGTCGGCACCGAGCGCGACCATGTCGCGCCGTGGCGATCGACCTACAAGATTAATCTGCAAACCGAGACCGAAGTCACGTATTTGCTCACGACCGGCGGCCATAATGCTGGGATCGTGTCGGAACCCGGTCATCCCGGGCGCAGCTTCCGCACCGGCACGAAGAAGGCTGACGATCACTATCCCGATCCGGAGCGATTCTTGACGGAGGCGCACCGTAAGGATGGTTCCTGGTGGCCGGAGTGGACCGGATGGCTCAAGAACTGTTCGAGTGCACCGACGGCATTGCCGGCGATGGGCGCGCCGCAATCGGGCTACCCGCCGCTCGGCGACGCGCCGGGCGCTTACGTGCTTGAGGAGTGAATACGAGCTAATCCGTGTCGAACGGATCGGCCAGCAAGGTGCATTCCGGATCGACGCTGCGCAGCACGACCCGCATCGGCTCAGCCTCGATTTCTATTCCCATCCAGCGCAACTTGAATTTGCATGATAAGTTCGTGCGACGCACGTTCCTGGAAACGTCGGGTTCTTCCCGAACGTCCGCGTTCATTTCCATTAAAGCCTCCCCACAGGCATCCTTTTGTGTTCAGCATCGGTATGTCGCGGCGACCGGAAAATGCAAGGCGCCGCCTTCATCGCCGCAGTGCGCAGCAACGCCGACTGGCCATTAGTGTTTCCGGCCGCGGGTCTCGGGGATGGCGAAACGATATCGCACGATTGGCCAGGCGAAACCCGGCCGGTACCGTACCGCGTTATGAGGCGCGTCAGCGCGCGACAATTGTGGGAACGGATTTTGCGAGCGACCTATGATTACGGCCCCAAGGAAATATGCCGCGCTTCACTATAAAGGCCATATCGCCCTATTCGGCTATGAAATGATCGAATCGCACGCAAAAGGTCGATCTTGCGATCCGAGGAATAGAGATCCGAGGACACGCTCTGCCAAAGCAAGTATCCAGAGAGCAGAATCTCTCCGCAAGTGCGGATGATGAAATCGGGATCCCGGCAGACCAAGCGCTTAGATATGACCACCGACTAAATCAGGCGTGCTTCGCATTCCCCACTAAAACGACACGTTCGGGCGAAACTGGCTGTAGTCAGCCGATAGGAACCGCTACGAAGCTCATCGTATCACCCCTTTTTATACGCAATAGTACCGCCCGTTTCGACTGCGTCCGGGCTTCGTCCACCATCTTGCGGACATCTGCGGGGGTGTTAACGGCACGGCGGCCGATATCCAAGATGATATCCCCGGTCTGAAGACCGCTTTCGGCGGCGCGGCTCGTGGGACTGATCTCGGTAATCACGACGCCATGATCGCCTGCTCCCGACACGGCGCCTGCCGGAGCGAGCGCGAGTCCAAGGACCGGTGCCTCGCTCGGCGCTTTTTGCTGCTCTGCTTGGAGTTCAGCTGACGTCCGGGGGAACCTGCCCAAGGTCACCATGACCGTCTTCTCTTGTCCATTGCGAAAAATGCCAAACTTTGTCGGAGTTCCCGGCGCAATCGCGGCGATTCTCCTCGCAAGATCGGGCGAGTCCTTCACGGCTTCGCCGTTCACCGAAGTGATGACGTCGCCGATTTCGATGCCGCCCTTGGCGGCCGGAGTGTTGGGCTCAAGCTGAGCAACGAGCGCGCCTTCCGCATTCTTTAGCCCGATGGCTTCGGCGATCGTCGGTGTGACCGGTTGAATCTGCACGCCGATCCAGCCGCGCGTGACATGTCCCTTATCCCTGAGTTGCTGGACAACGAGTTTAACGGTTTCCGCCGGAATATCGAAGGCTACCCCGACAGACCCTCCCGAAGGCGAAAATATCGCGGTATTGACCCCAATCACTTCGCCCCTGACGTTGAAGGT
>Ga0187891_1003233_pt1 | contig 11576 bp, 12 predicted proteins | sample June2016WEW_21_4_FD_132990 | JGI IMG/M metagenome (GOLD analysis project Ga0187891, IMG submission 132990) | Peatland microbial communities from SPRUCE experiment site at the Marcell Experimental Forest, Minnesota, USA - June2016WEW_21_40 | ecosystem: Environmental > Terrestrial > Soil >... | reverse complement strand
TTGTTTTCTCTATCGTCTTCTCCCGACTGTTGTCGTCGGCATTGTTTGTTTTTCAAATTGACGATGTCGAGATGAAATTTCTATCGGCAAATTCAATTTCGGAGTTTTCACACGGCCTGGGCCAATAAGCGACATCAGCGTTCCCCATGCCCAACCGCTACACCCGAAAACCGCTGACACGCCCTCGCGCATTGTTGTCTGCTACCTTGACTTGAATGGTCATCGCGCGCTTATCATTAGGAAGATAAGCGCTCGAAGAGGGTGGGATCGCCGCCGCCCCAGCGCCAGCGGACCCCGCTGGCGAGAAGGCTGCTTTAGGCAGTGCGCAGCGCGGTCGGCTCAAGATAGGGTGACCATAATGACCGATTGGAAGCATGGCGCGCCCGCAAAGGCTGTTTTGACATGGAGCATACCGGCGCTTTTAGCCGGTATCCTTGCAAACTGCGGTGGTCCTAGTGGTCCCAGTGGTCCCGGTGGTACTGCGATGGTTCTGGTGGCGGATAGTGGCAATAATCGTGTGTTAGGATTTTCAGGTCCGTTCACGTCCGGCCAGCTGTCTACTGCTACTTTCGTTATCGGTCAGCCCAACCTCAACACCGCTACAAGTGGACGCGGCCTTTCCTCGCTAAATGCTCCTTTGGGAGTTACGCTGGACTTCGCTGGCAATCTCTGGGTCGTAGATACGGGTAATAACCGACTCGTTGAATTCATCGCGCCTTTTATCAATGGCAAATCCGCAACCTTCACGCTGGGGCAGTCGGGTTGTGGCAACCCTTCCTCTACAACTCTGTGCAATCCGAGTTCCGCTGCCTTTGATACCCAGGGCAATCTCTGGATTGCTGATACCGACGACAATCGCATTCTCGAGTTCGCCCCTCCATTCACAAATGGTGTCACAAAAAACCCCGTATTGGTGATCGGCCAATCCCAAGCCGCGTGTTCTGGGCAACCCACTGCAAACAATTTGTGCCATCCTCATGGCTTGGCATTCGATCTCCACGGCAATCTCTGGGTCGCGGATACAGGCTACAACAGGGTCGTTGAATACATTCCGCCGTTCACGAATGGTGCAAATCTCGTGCTTGGCCAGCCGAACTGTAACTCGAGCGCTTACAACGGCGGACAATCAATGCCGCTGCCAGATAGTTTGGCCGCACCCTCAGCTGTTGTCGGCGACGTGTTCGGCAATTTGTGGGTTTCCGATACCCAAAACGGGCGTGTCATTGAATTTCCAATACAGGCATTGTCGAGCGGCAACACCTCGGGTTGTGCGAAAGGGGGCGCCGCGACGGTCGCCATCGGGCAGCCCGATTTGTACAGCGGTAACATCAACAGTCCTTCTCCGTGCCAGGACGCACCGAATACCACCGCGACAAACGTTTGTCTCCCGGAGGGCATCTTCTTCGATATTGGCGACAATTTGTGGGTGGCTGACACTCAGAATAACAGAGTTGTCCGTTATACGCCATCACCGGCAAGCAACGGTTCGGTTGCATTCACCAACAATGTACCTAATGCCGCAAATTTAGTCCTTGGACAGTCAGGCTTTACAACAACCGGTTCGGGCAACGGTGCAACTGGCCTCAATCAACCCACCGCGGTGTACGTTAATATACCGAACTTATGAGCCAGATGGAATTCGAAATGAACGCCCGATTAGCTAAGACGCGTTTGGCACGCGCTGCCCCGCTAGATGTTGAATAGGACGATAGGTCTTACATCGCCTCCTGCTTATTACGCTACCGGCGCGGTTATCGGATCGAGGATTGATGCCTCGTCATTCTCCGGCTTGTTGACGCGCGTTGAGATCGGCCACACGCGCATCAATTCCGATGGGAACGGACGCAAGAGGTCGCAAGGGTCGCTTTCGTCACCAAGCCACCGGTCATAGTCAATCCTGCCAAGGATGGCCGGCATCCCATCGTGGATCTGGGCCAGGAGCTCGTTAGGCGGCACGGTGATGATCACAAACGTGCGTTGCCACTCGCCGCTCGCCGAATCCTTCCAATTTTCCCAAATGCCTGCAATTCCGAATGGCGAGCCGTCGCGCATCGCGATCGCGAACGACTGCTTTGCCTTTAGGCCCTTGATCGCCTTCCACTCGAAGAAGCCGTCGACCGGAATATAAGAATGCAGCGGCGTCGCGTATGTCCCATTAGGGTCAATCGCGCCAGTCCTAGTTTTCATCGTGCAGCCTTTCATGGCAGCTTCTTCCCAAAAGCGGACCTAAGCAGCGGTCGCGACAAGTCGCGACCTGCCCCGACTAGTCGCGACATCTTTACAAATCCAGATTTCGTTCGCGCGCATCGCTAACTGCCCGTACAATAGGGGATAAGCACAGCCTGTCAGTTTGCACGCCACGTATAATGACCTTGCATGGAGTACGCAGAAAGCCGGCACATCGGCGACATCCTCAGAGAGCGCAACATTGAGATCATCGGCGCCGATCTCGCGACGCGTCATGGCTTCACCCAAGTCCCGAATTTCATCCTCACCAAAGAGGACATCTCCGTCGGCGCCAAGCTCGCCTATGCGATGCTCCTTAAGTACGCCTGGGGCGATGACGCCTGCTTTCCGGGGCAGGTCAAGCTCGCCGAGGATATGGGGGCCACCGATCGCAGCGTCCGCACCTACCTCAAGGAGCTTGAGGCGGCCGAACTGCTGGAGATCAAGCAGCGCGGCCTTGGGAAGACCAACCTGTACCGGTTGCACCTCACCGTTAAGCCAAAAAAGACCTCTGCCGCCCGCCGGTCTTGACCGGAAATATTTTCCGGTCTGGACCGGAAACCAATGCCGTTCCTGACCGGCAACATCTTCCGGTCTCTCTATAGAAGAATACGCATTTGAGAATACTCATATGAATAATACCCAGTACGGGAATGCATTTTTCAAACAAGAAAAGCCTCGTTCACATGCACCTAATAAGGACGACCCCAATAGGGGATCGACAATCAATAGGCTGCACCATGAGGTACAACAGGGGTACGCCTGATTTGTACCCTTCACGAAACACCGCCGACGAAAATTCGGCATGATTTCTTGCTAATCGCCCCCGCTTTGTCGGGCTCACCCGCCCGACCCCGCGCCGCCACTTTGCCTATCAATTGCTGTCCTCAATTATGCATCTGGCAAAGCTGGCGGCCGCTGCGCTCCTCATCTGGTGTCTGCGGTGCTCGGGCTGGCGGCACGGGGTCGGCCGGGCTGCGCCGGACGGTCGCGCCAAGCGCTCCCTCCGACAAAGCGGGGGCAAGAACACCAGCGGGATACAACGCATTGACGACCGACGAGCCGCAGCGGACTCACGCGAGCTCCAGCAGTCAGGATTCGGAGTCCGCACAGGATTCTCCGGTTCTATATCTGACCACAACCTCGGCTTGTAAATGATAAGGCTTGGTCTATAGTCTTCCACAGACTTTCCATCCTGCGCGCCGCTCCCCGAACCCTCCGAAGCCGGCGGAGCAAGACGGAGAGTGCCATGCACTTTGACACTGCCGCCCGGCAATAAAGCCGGCGCGGCTCTACCCCTCCAGTTTGTCCGCATCGAAATCACGCCCATCGTCGGCGGAAAGCTTTCCGTCGCGATGCAGGCGACGCTCCTCGACGAGCGGGCATTTGAGTTCGTCGCAGAGGACCTCGCCCACGAGCGGATTGATACCATCGATCAAAGTCCTCGCGGTCATTCGGCAGAACGTCGGCCCGCTCGCCGTTCCGATCGAAGCGTAAGCGCTAATGGACGTCGCACGGCTCTCAGCCACTCGCTGCATCCGGGTGCTCAACGACAACTTCCGTAGCACCCTCATCGGTGGCCAGGTGTTCATGACGGCGGGCGTCAACGAACTGCCGCTCGACACCAAAACGCGTCTGCTTCTCGCGGTTCAGTCCTTCAGCGACTTCACCTCCGATAACGACCTGCACCGCGAGCACGACTTCGGCAGCGTCGAGGTCGAGGGCGAAACCTACTTGTTCAAGATCGACTACTACGCCTCGACATGGACCGCGGCTCAGAAGATCCCGCCGATCCGGAGAAGACGGCGCGCGTGCTCACCATCATGCGCGCCGATGAGTACTGAAACCAACCCACGCAAAGGAGTACCGCGATGTCATCGCAACAACCTTCCTACCGTGCCTATACGGTTATCAAGCGTGAGGGCCAGGACGATTTTTGGCTGGCCATCGGCGCGGCGTTCCCGCACCAATCAGGCGACGGCTTCAACGTCATCCTGCAAGCGCTGCCACTTCCCCAAGCGGACGGCCAGTGCAAGATCGTCCTGCGCCCGCCGAAAGCGGATGCAAATGACGAGACCAAAGCTAACCGACAAACTGTCCGTGAGGCACCCGAACGCCGCAAGTTGAGTCGCGAGAAATAAGCGTCGGGGCCGGCCAGACATATAACGCGTCTTCAAACCAATATCCGCAACTTGGCCCTGCCTTGGCGGGGCCTTAATCGTTGGAGGCTACCAATGCCCACCCCTAGCGAGTTCGTGCTACTTGAGGCCCGTAAATTGATCCAAACTCCCACGGCTTGGACGACCGGCTGCATCGCACGAGACGCGGCAGGGAGGCCGTGCAGTGCCACGGCCCCCGAGGCAACCCGATTCTCACTGATGGGAGCTCTCCATAGCGCGTCGCGGCATCGGTTGTCAGCTTTTGCGTCAGAAGCCGCATGCTTGCTTCTCGGTGATATGCTAGCCAAGCGACTTGGGCAGAAGCTCCCGGCTGTTAACGGCTCAAAGCTCGCAGTTGATCTGGTCGCGGTGTTTAATGACATCGCGACGCATGACGCTGTTCTTTCGCTCATTGACTCAGCTCTTCGCAAGCGAGCTTAAGTCAAGTCGGCTACTTCCGTAGCCGACTTTTTCTTAGCACGAACAGCCCCTATGAGTGCCGCTCGGTGCGCCTGATCCAAAAGTACGCGTCACCGCTAATTTGCTTATGTTTCCATCGGCCCAATTCATATATACCGCAGTCTTCCATTTTTGCACGATCGTCTGTCCCAGCGACTTCCAATGCGACCTCGCGATCAACCGCGACGCCTTTTGTTTGATCTTCAATGCCCAACTTGTCGTGGCTTCCAAGCAACGTTTTGATTTCATCCATCTGATACGCGGTATTGGGGATATCAGGTGTCCCTGGCCGATCCGTAATAGTAATAAGTCGGGGATCGTGTTCCCCAACGTGCCGTATAATGCAATCGCCCCTAGTAATAGATGCACGAACCCCCCGATATTCGGTTTCACCGGCGCCAATAAACTGAAGCGTTCGGTCGCGAACTGTCTGCAAGATTGACACGGCGTCCTCCGCGCTCTTCGCAATTACTAAGAACGCATCGTTTCCAGTCCTTTCGTGCAAGCAATCCAGCCTTTCCAATGCCTCTCGAACATGGACTTTCACGTCTATCGACGCGCCTTTTGAATTTACTAGATCAAACATGAGGATGTATACACCAGACATGTACTCATCCTCGAAGTCTCGCGATTTGGTGAATGCACTCGGCGAAAACGGCGTCTCTGACCCTTCGTCGTATAACGGAAATCGTATCTCAAACGCACTTTTCAATTCGACGAAGCGTTCACGGCAACATTTGCTAAACGCACTCAGTTCAACTGACTCGTCCGTTTCGAAAAAATGAAGACGTCCCACTTCCATTCCCAGGGTACGCGTCCGCTCGATTGCCGCGTTATACAGCTCAACAGCCCCCTTCAGCGCTCCGGCGCGATTTCCATCGATTGCCGCATCACCGCTCTCCTGCCGCCAGCCGCGGCTGGTCAGGCCGGCCTCCACGATGTCCATTAGGCGCCACGCCGCCTCCTCTAACGGATTTAAGAGCACAAACAACGTATCGTAGGTCTTTTCTCTTTCCGCGTTGAGATAACCCGATGCTTCAAAGACATCTTGCCAAAACATGCGCCCATGTGGCGTCTTTTGAAAATGACCCATGAGCGCAGCTCTTATCGTGTCGAACTGATCATGGAAGACTTCGTATTTTAATCTGTACTGGGAGAGATATCCTCGACACAGCTGAAGCAGCCCCGATAGTCGAACATGTGAAGCGAAACTTTCAAGTAATTCCGCCTTTGCCGCTTTCAAATCTAGCGTAGCTGGGCCTTTCGCGAATAACGTCAATTGCGCGCTAAGTCGGTTCTTTGCCAGGTCAGCCGCCTCAGCCTCTAATTTCCGCCAATTGACGCTCTCTAGAATCGAGATGCAACGATCGAAATTTTGATGCTGCCGCCGCATCCAGTTTTGGATTTCAAACGCACAAGCGTTGAATGTAGCCTGATGCGAATAGCACGTGCTCAAAAGTAGCAGCATTAAACGGCCTGGGACTGAGCCGGTGTCAGCGACTGTTAGCTTGTCAAGATCGGCAAGATTCTGAAATGCTGATTTAATTGAATACTGCGTGATATGCGGCACTGGCCACGGAGGCAGAACATTTGGTAGATCAAGCGCGTATACCCGTCTTACGCCATCGCTTTCTTCTTTAGACAATTTGACTATCTGATGCTCCTCGCACCACACGCGCAATGGGTCATCACCAAAAAACGCCTCAGCTCCGAACGTGTGGGGCCGTATTCGATACGGCATTTCAGCTGGAAATAACCTTTTCAGCGTCGCGAACGTCTTGCTAAAGCCATATTCGCTCAGAGCCGGCAGCCCGAACTGCGCTCGCTCTCTCAGCAATTGGTGTATTATAGACTTCGCTTTGACCGTTGTGTCGGAGCGTATTGTTTCGCCACTTCGGACAACCCTCCGCACTATTTTTTGCCTTGAATCATAAACGAGCTGCGGAACCAGCATACCGCGATCAACTAGTTCATCTAGCGCGGCACTCAACTCAGCTGGCATCGCTTGCGCCTGGAAAGAATTTAAGATCAGCAGCAGATCTGAAAACGACAAACCACGGAAAAGGCGCTCCGCTCCCTTTTCCGCTCGTTCGTTAAGATCAATAACCTTTTGCAAGACTGGTAGCATGTACGAGATATTTTCATACGCATCGCGGCTCGCTGTCGGTAGCAGACCAGGCCGCGCTCGAAGTTCATTATTTACTGCGCTCCATAGCGGCTGATCCGAAAACAACTCGATAGGCGGTTCACCAAGACGTATTACTCTTGTCTCGTTAGTATCCTCCTGATCTTGCGTCCAATCCTCTGATAGACCCGATGCAAATTGGGTAGACGAATATCTTGCTGCCAAAGAGGCAAACGTATTGCCGAGCAAAACTTTTGTGTCGCTCGCCGACAGTGTTGGATACGGCTCCAGGCAAAACGCCGACATGGCGCTCTGAAAGAGCGACTTCCAGGCGACGGCGCTCAGCCTGCATCCGAGAACAAATACCAAAGCGCGATGTACTGCGATATGCTGCAAATCGTCTTTTTCATGGCTTAAGACGCAACCAAGCATTTGGTTTAACAGCTCATCGCTGCGAAGTGCATTTTCACGATATGCTGCAGTGATTTCATCGGTTTTAGTATTCACTTGGACGAGCGGCACGAGCCGAAGAACGAGTTTCTTATAGTCAATGAAGACGCGTATTTTGGAGAACTTCTGCCAGTCTAGGAGGGTTGGCTCGATCACCAACAAGCGCTTTAGTAATCTCATTGGCACGGGAATTCCGAAGTTTCGAATATTGTCCGTTGGAAAATCGGTTCCCGGCCAAAGGAATCGCCGTGCTGAACTTTCGCCAAGCAACTTTGCAATGTAAGTAGGACTGCTACTGCGGACCGACGGACGAAGCGGAATCTCAAAGATGGGAAAGTCGAACATGTAGGGCTTGCCCATAGTCCAAAATGCTTGCACCTCTAGTCCGTGCAATATATCCAGCTCATGAGACGTTGCCCCTATCAGATAGTCCACCTTTAGCGCGGGAGCGTACGGCGAAGGCTCAACCCCTGGCCTTCCGAGGAAGGCGTCGCGATCAACTGCGATGGCCGCGCATTCAACCTCAGCGCCAAGCTTCAGCAGTCGCTCTCGAACTGCTGCCATCGTGGAGCCAAAATTAATTGTGTCGTCAAACAGTAAAACGCGCCGCCCTTTAAAATATGTCGGCGGGAGGAAAGGAATTGCTCGCTCACAAAAGACCGGACGATCAAGAGAGTCCGAAAGCGAATAGTATTGTAGGAGGCGCGGTGCGGCCCGCGCCAGCGCCATCACACAATCGTTTTCCTGAGCTTTGGCCTTAAACCACTTCCCAAAATCTTGCAATTTGTAGCCGAGGGTCGAGAACTGCCCCAAATCGGCTAAGGCCGTGGTCGTCATAGTAGACCTGAACGAAGAGAGCAACCGTTGCTTGTATTGCACAATACCGGCTTGTCTGCAACCGCTCTAAATCGCTCTGGGATAAGCTGTAGATTATTCGGGACGCCCCGCCCTGTCACGGCATGCCGCGACAGATGAATGCGTGGCCGAGGCGTGGGAACGAGGCCGCACCACTCCCACGCAGCGCGCCCGCTTCGCTTTCCGCACGCAGCCTTTCGCATTGTAGCCGTCGGTTCGGCGCACCAAGCTCGCCGCGCTCTCTTGACCGGGCGACTTCCGACGGCAGGTCGTCTTAGCCCCTACCCAGCTTGGGGCATGGCCTTCACCAATCCACACCACGCCAAATCTTCATCATTTCGTGGCTACAGTACACTGACACGACCACGTCTCAAGGCGTGGCGCCGGTTCCTTGTAGGTCGCCGACTACACCTCAACATGGGTCGCTCGGCGTGCCGCGTTCTCCCGACCTCCACAAGTAGGGAAGTGCGCACGACGGCAGACGCGAGCTGCAACAGGCAGAGCGCGTCATCACCGGGGGCTGGCGCGACGGTATGGAGGCAGAGCTTTTTCCAATTGCGACAACCTCGCACGGCGGTGGTGTTGTCTTTACGCGCGAGGAGCGCGAACGCCACGTTTGGATCGTCGGGAAATCCGGCTCGGGCAAGAGCACGCTTCTCTTCAATCTCGCAATGGGCGACATCTATGCGGGCGAGGGAGTCGCCGTCATCGATCCGCACGGCGACCTCGCCGAGGACATTCTTGACGCCATCCCGCGCTCGCGGATCAACGACGTGTGCTACCTCGACGCCGGCGAGACCGAGTACCCGGTCGGCTTCAATCCCGCGACCAAGATAGCGCCGGAGCGGCGCGCGCTCGCCGCTTCCGGCATCGTCGCGGCGTTCAAGCACCTCTGGTCTGACAGCTGGGGACCGCGCCTCGAACACTTCCTTTTCCACGGCGTCGCGGCGCTCATCTCGCGCGAGCACGCCACTCTGATCGATCTGGCGCGCCTCTACACCGACGACGGCTTCCGCGACCGCGTCGTCTCGTACGTCCGCGATCCCGAGACGCTGCGCTTCTGGCAGGAGGAGTTTCCGAGCTACACCAAGTCGCTGCGCTCCGACGCGATCGCGCCTGTCTTGAATAAGGTCGGGCAGATCGCCGCTTCGCCGCACCTGCGGCTCATCCTCGGCCAAGTCGCTCCGCGCTTCGATCTCTCGTTCACGATGCAGAACCGCCGCATCTTGATCGCAAACTTGGCCAAAGGGGCGATAGGGGAGCAAGCGACAAATCTTCTCGGCTCGCTTCTCGTCTCGCACTTGCAGTTGATCGCGATGGAGCGCGGCTCGCTTGCGCCACAAGAGCGCGCTCCGTTTTTCGTCCACGTCGATGAATTTCAAACGTTCAGCTCCGACGCATTCGCCTCGTTACTTTCAGAGGCGAGAAAATTCGCCGTGCACTTCGCGCTGGCGAATCAATACACGGACCAGCTCTCGCATACGGTGCGAACGGCGGTGATAGGAAACGCCGGAACCCTGATCGCATTTCGCGTCGGGAGCCGCGACGCCGAATTGCTCGCCCCGGAGTTTCGTCCCATGGATGCCGGTGCGCTCGCCGACCAGGAGCCGTTCACCGCCTGGCTTCGCCGCGGCATAGGCCGAGACCGCATCTTCGCGGAACCGCAGCTCTACAACCCACTTGGCACCGGCGAGGCCATTCGCGAGCAGAGCCGCCAGCGGTTCGGTCGCTCGCGCGCCGCGATCGAACGGCAACATCGGCTACGATTCTGAAAAGAGCGCTCCCACACCCCGCCACCGACTTCGCTTTCCAACGAGCGCGTATAATGCCGGAATGGCGTCAGTCGCTTCAGGTCTAGTCGCGGCCTTGAGTTTTAAAAAAGCAATCTTTGATTCTTCTATCTTATGGGACCGTCGCATTTATGTGGCTCGATATCTTGGGGAACGCAGTTATGGTCTTTGTCGCACGAGTATTTTAAGGCAGGCGCGGTCCCGCACTCACATCCTACATCCATTGGTGTGCGGTAATCAGGAGGATACCAACACTGCTTCGTAACCTTCGGGGTAGCGACGCCTCCCTTCGGGTTAGCGTTCGAACTTTGTGCAAAGCTTGGACATGCACTTTCCATGATAATAAGCGCCAGCATCATGATAACCGAAACTTTTAGATTTTTCATGGGCATGGCTCCGCGTGGCTTTAACCGATAATCCCACTTCAGTGAGTTTGGCCCTGAATTGACACAGCAATCGCGGACGCTTGTACTCTGGCTTGGTGTTGGTTCATGGCAGTGTCCACCAACACAAGAGGGGGTTTCTTTTGGTGTGGATCTTTCAGAGGCCCTAGCGTTATAATCAAGTCATTCGTGTTCGTCCGTTCCCCGACCAAGAGATTTGAACTAGTGTTGGCTGTGAGGCGAGCAAGCTTCCAGGTTGGCGTAAAGGTGCCTCCGTACGCCGCTACAAACGTAATCTCCTCCGTAAATGTGTTAAACGGGGCGCCTTTACATGCCTCAGGTCCAGTTCCAAGTAGAGAAGCATTACATGACGCCGCAATTTGGGCCTTATCGTAGATAAATTCTCTAATCTTCAAATCGCCATCGATCATCACACCCGCTATTTTTTTGTCGCAGTCTGGATTGTAATAATCTAAAATGTCCGCGTTTCTAAACGTGTATTGTATTGTCTCAGTTCTGAGCGCATTAGCTGAAGCTGTGCCTCCAAAGTTAGCAGAAAAAGATTGAGGACTCACGACATTGCCGCCAGTTGGGAAAGGGAAGATCACATTGGGTAAGGGTGTGATTGACGAAATTCCGGGGCTTAGTCCCGTTTGGTCCTCTGCAGTTATAGTTTGCGTTACTGTGGTGCCCCACTTGGTGACCCAAGGAAGGTTGAGCTTCCTTGCTTCAGCCAAACCACGCCCGATTTCGCAAGTAACGTGATTTACAATACCGAGCTCATAGCTTCCTTGCCTTGTGCGCACTGGATTGGGAGCATCACTAGAAAATGGGTCTTTGTCCGGTGTGTAAGTACCGCAGGATGCAAGTATTGCGGCAGTGACAACGGTCACAAAGGCCAATGGCACATTGCGAGCCATAACCTCGCCCCCCACACAAATACTTGGCTAAAAAAAACTTTATGCCTTATTTTGCCAATTTGCAACGTTCGGGATGGCGCGTCGCTTTAGAGCGGTTTCCGTTTAAGTGGACCATATCCTGAATTCGCGAGGTATGCAGCGCATTCAGCTCGAGAGATTTGATCGAGACACGAGGCGACGGCCTTGCAGAGGCTCCTGACGGTGAACGC
>Ga0187891_1003232_pt1 | contig 11576 bp, 10 predicted proteins | sample June2016WEW_21_4_FD_132990 | JGI IMG/M metagenome (GOLD analysis project Ga0187891, IMG submission 132990) | Peatland microbial communities from SPRUCE experiment site at the Marcell Experimental Forest, Minnesota, USA - June2016WEW_21_40 | ecosystem: Environmental > Terrestrial > Soil >... | reverse complement strand
GGAGCTAAAGTGATCGCTGCCGTCCCCTCGGTCATGCAGCCACTCGCCGCCACGCTGCCGGGGTTGACGCTCCAGACCAAGGACGAGGCGCCGAAGCACGATTACTGGGTTCGTATGATGAGCTTGGCCTATTGCTTCGGCACCGATGTCGATACCTGCCCGCCACCAGCTCCGTATCAACTGCCGCTCCAACTCAAGGCGAAGTGGAAATCCGGGATGTTGATGGGCGAGCCGCGTTTGCGCGTTGGCCTGTGCTGGTCCGGATCGCGCGAGAGCCAGTACGACCGCGTCCGCAACATCCCGCTGCGTGAACTCGCGCCGCTGTTCGAGATTCCCGGCGTCGAGTTCTACAGCCTGCAACTCGACATCAGGGACACCGACAAGGCCGCGTTCGACGAAATGGACATCTTCGACGTCGGCTCGAAGGTGAAGAATTTCCTCGACACCGCCTGCGTCATCGCCGGCCTTGATCTCGTGATCACGGTCGACACGTCGGTCGCTCATTTGGCCGGCACGGTCGGCGTCAAAACATGGGTGATGCTGACATCGTATCGAACATATTGGCTCTGGATTCGCGGCCGCACTGACAATCCCTGGTATCCGTCGGCGACGTGCTTTCGGCAACCTCACGACGGGGATTGGAAATCCGTGGTCGCCGTGCTAAGAGCAAGACTCAGCGACTTGGTGCAACAGGGCAGGTCGCAATCGGCTAAGACAACATCAGCGGAGACCATGCACCATGTCTCGTGAATTTACGGTTGGCGGCGACGGCCTCACGCTCGCGAACTCAGCCATCACGCTCGATTACATCAATCCGCCCGCGGCGCCGTCGGTCGACATCCTGGTCCTCCGCATGTGGGCGTCGCAGCAGGGCTCCGCGACTTCCGCGCAGCAACGCATCGAGGCGGAGACCCAGGCTTCGGCCTTCCCGACGTTGGTCAGCGCCACGCCAAAGCACTTGAAGCTCGGCGACACCACGGCCTCGATCGTCTCCGGCGCGACGACCGGCGCGGTCGGCACTTGCGGTATCAACGCATCCGCCGAGAACGCCGGATCGAAGACCGTGATGTTCGGCGACAACTTCAACGTCCTCAACGGCTATCTCTGGGTCGCCACACCGCGCGAGCAGATCGATCTGCCGCCGGCGTACGGTTCCGGCTTTGGCCTCTTCCTGCCAGCGGCGGCGGCTTCGCTGTCGAACTGGGCAGTTGGGATCAATTACGCCGAGGGCGTCTAAGCCAACTGACGAGGCTTTCGTAAGCCGCGCTTAGAGGGGCGGCATGGGCATCTTCTACCACCCGCCCCTTTACAATGTCGGCAACCAGCAGCCGCTTCAAGAGAAGCTGCTGGTTCCGCCGCAATCCCAACCTCAAAACCCGCCATTCATGGGCGCCGCCGCGATGGCGTTGGCGGTCGTGCTTGGCGCGTGGACGCCTGCGCCGCCGCAGCCCATCGTCGCGACCAATCTCAACCCGCCGCTCTCGCAGCCGCAGAATCCTCCTGTGATTGGCGGCCGCGTCCCGGTCGAAATCCTCAATGCTTGGCTGCCACCCCCGCCGCCGATCTACGAAGGCAACCAGCAGCCGTACTGCCAAGAATTGCTGACGCCGCCGATCTCGGCCCCGCAAAATCCGCCCGTAATCGGAAGCAGCGTGCCGCTGCCCGTCTTAGTCGCCTGGATTCCGCCCGATCCGGCCTTCCAAACAGCGCGGCTTCTCAATCCTCCGATCTCTGCGCCTCTTGCTCAGAACCCGCCGTTTCCCGGGACCAAAGTACCGCAGTCGGTATTGAACTCTTGGTCGGCGACCACGGTCGTCTCGATCCCGATCAACGGGTTGCCGCCGACGGCGGCGGCTCCGGGCTTCGTGCTGCCTCTCGTATCGCAACAAGTCGTGGTGCAGAACGCCTGGCTGCCGCCAGACCCGCCGTTCCAAACCGTTCGCTTGTTGGTGCCCCCACGGTCGGCGCCGCAGCCTACTCCGGTCGGGTCGCGGGTTCCGCTTGAGGTCCAGATCAACTGGATTCCGCCCGATCCTCAGTTCCAAACCGGCCCCAATCTGACGTTGTCCACGTTCCAGTCGATCGGGACCGCCGTGCCGTTGCCGGTCCTGATTTCATGGCTTCCGACCGACCCGGTTTTCCAAACTACTCGGCTGCTATCGCCTCCCATCGAAGCCCCGGTGACGCCGTTCACGAGGCCGCTGGTCGAAAACTTCTCGTGGCAGACGCCGCCGGCCAGCGTCGATTTTGCGTTCCAAGTCGCGCGCAATCTCATACCGCCGAGCGGACCCACGCCGCAGAACCCGCCCTTCCCGGGGGCAACATCGCAGCAATTCGGCGCGGTCCTGGAAACGTGGCTACCGCCAGACCCGGCCTTCCAGACGGTTCGGAATCTTTCTCCGCCGGTAAGTGCCCCGCAAAACCCGCCAGCCGTTATGTCGATCGGCGTCCCGTTGCCGATCTTGATCTCATGGGCGAAGCCGCCAGCCATCATTGATTTGGCGCCTTCCGGCGTCCTCAGCAGCAATATTCCGCAGAACCCGCCCGTTATCGGGACCAAGGTTCCGATCGAGGTTCTCGTCGGCTGGATTCCGCCGCCGCCTCAACCAATCAGAACCCAGCCGCGTCTTCCACCGAGCGGGCCAGCGGGACAACCGCCGCCGCCAGTCGGAGCGAAGGTGCCGGTCGAAGTTTTGATTTCTTGGTTGCCGCCCGATCCGATGTTCCAAATCGGAGCTTCGCTGACGGAGCCGAGCGGGCCCGCAGTGCAAAATCCGCCGTTCCCCGGGACCAAGGTTCCGGTGGAGATTCAGATTGCTTGGCTGCCTCACGCCCCGCAGCCACAAACTGGCGCGCGATTGACGCCTCCGCAGCCGGGACCGGCAGTGCCGATCCCGTTCCCTGGCACCAAGGTGTCGTTGGAAGTTCTCTCCTGGTATGCACCGCCGATTTTTGTGGAATTGCCAGAGTCCGCCGTACTCAGGGGGCCCGCCTACGTCCTCGCCCCAGCGTCGCAGATAGCGGTCCTCGACGCCTGGATCGCGCCGGATCCGCCATTCCAAATCGGGGCACGGTTGACGCCGCGCTCGGCGCCGCCGCCGACGCCCATCGGGACGAAAGTCTCGACCGAGATCTTGGCCTCGTGGCTGCCGCCCGCTCCCGCGTTCCAAGCGGCGCGATTGCTTTCTCCGCCGCGGTCGGTGCCGCAGAACCCGCCGCTGATCGGATCGAACTTCCGCGAGGCGGAACTGCTGGCGTGGTTGCCTCCGATTTTGCCTTTGCCGGCAAGAGTACAGACTGTCCCGCCGCCGATCCCGCAAAACCCGCCGTTTGCTGGCGGCGCTCAGGTGCCGTTGCCGGTTCTACTGACATGGCTACCGCCAGATCCGGCACCAATCGTGGGTGCGTCGCTGACGGAGCCGAGTGGGCCAGCGCCGACAACCCATCTGGTTGGCGCAAGATTGCCCGACGAAGTGCAACTCAACTGGCTGCCGCCTGACCCGCAGCCAATCGTAGCGCCACCATTAACGCCACCCAACGGCCCGACGCCGCAGAACCCGCCATTCCCCGGTTCCCGCGCTCCGTTGGAGATTATCCAAGCGTTGTGGTCGCCAATATCACCGCAACCACAGACCGCACCGTCGCTGACGCCGCCGAGTGCTCACGTTCAACCGTTCGGGTCGCAAGTTCCCGCGCCTGTCATGGTGTGGTGGCAATCCATTGAGCCGCCTGCGGCGCAGACGGCGAAGCTACGGACGCCGCCGAGCGCGCCGCAAAAGACGCCGATCGGGTCGAGCGTACCGCTGCCGGTCCTGGCTTGGTGGCAGATACCGCCGCCTGACCAGGTCTTCATCCCCAAGGTGGTCCCGCAAACGGCCTTCCTGCCGCGCGGCACCGCCATTGGTCAGGATGTCCTGTCTTGGTGGGTGGCTCTCGCGCCGGACCAAGTCATCACCGCGAAGATCGTTCCCAGGACGGCCTTCGTTCCGCGTGGCGTGGGCGTGGGACAAGACGTTCTTTCCTGGTGGGCCGTTCCAGCCCCGGACGTCCAAACGCGACGGGCGACCGCGCCAGGGCTGCTGGTGTCCATTCCGCCGCTGGTCGGAGCCAAGGTTCCCGTCGAAGTCTTGGTGAATTGGCTCGCGCCGGAACCGATCCAGCAGCGCATCTTGGCGGTTCCATCCGGTCCGTTTCCCTTCGCTGGCGCAAAAGAGCCGCTGGAGATCGAGATCGCTTGGCTCGGATATGGATACCAGCCCGATCAACCGCTGCGGTTGCCCATCCCCGTCAGCGCGCCGCAGCCGCAGAACCCGCCGTTCCTAGGATCGAGCGTGCCGCTCACAGTCCTGATCGGGTGGGTTCCGCCCGATCCGGCCTATCAAGTCGCCGTCAACCTCGACCCAGCGAACATCACGCCGGTGGCGCCAGACACTTGCGTCGCCAGCGATTTCGCGTCCTTCGTGGTATTCGCGAGCGACATCGGAAAGGCTCCTCGGTCATGAACATGTATCAGATCGACACGCAGATCCAGCTCAACGGGAAATTCTACAACGTGGCCGCCAACATCCCGGCCGATCCGACGACGACGATCTTGTACGTCGAGGATCCGTCGGGCAACGTGACGGAATACGGTCCCGGCACTCCCATCGTGCGGACCAGCGTCGGCGTTTACTACATGCTGTTCGTGCCTTCCGGCCCTGGGGAATGGACGTATCAATGGCAGGGAACGGGGGCGGTGATCGCGACGTCCCCGGCTACCAAGTTCTTCGTCAAGGCTTCTGACCTGATCGCGGCATGAGGAACGGAAAATGAGTTCAGCCAAGGAAGCCGCAGCCGCCAAGACGCCGCTCGCCAGCGACCTCGCCGCTGGCGTCGAGACCATATCACTGACGCAGCGCGTCGAGTTCACGCTCTACGCCAAAATCGTTCTGCCTCTCGATTCTTGGGTTTTTTGGATAAGAGCCGACCTGCTCAGCGCCGTGACGCTCGCCAACATCGTCGCCGCGGCGCAGCTTTCCAGCGCCGATATGCCGCTGCCTAAGATCAAGGCGCTCGGATCGCTCCACTATGCCATCGACGTCCGCCAGGAAGAGGCAGAGACGCTGGCGGTGAACGCGGTCACCTTCACGTCGCTCGAGGAGGTCCAGGACCTTAACAAGGTCGGCCCCACGCTGCTCTACGTCGCCGAGTTCGAGGGCCAGCGGTTCGCGTTCTCGAACCGGAAGAACTTCTACCGGCAGGCGTCGCTATTTCATTACTTCGGCAACGCCGTCTACCCCGACATGGAGAACCAGCTCGTCGACGACGTTTCTGATTTCGATGATTCCAGCGTCGTCGTCTCGAACAGCCTGCCGGCTTGGCTGGCGCTGAACGGCTATGATCCGCCCTACGGATTCGGCAACCCCGGGATCACGCTCTACCCGTCGTTCCTCGTGCCGCCGAACATCGTGCCGCCGTTCGCCGCGGTGCACATCTTCCCGGAAAGCACGCGGCCGCTGGCGCTGGCGCCGCGCATCGGGTCGAGATCAAGCCATTATCAGCTTTGCGCCGAACGGGTGAAGATCACGCTCTGGGGGACCAGGAACGACGAAGCGATGGATTTCGTCGATTGCGTCAATCAATACAGCACCGATGTCGGCATTTTCGGCTTGATGAGCGCCTCGCCTGCTCCGCAGGACGAGAAGCGGACGCAGGCCGAGCTCGGCACCATCGCCATGAAGAAGTCGCTCACCTGGGAAATCTCGTATCACCAGAGTCGCATCCGCGACGTCGCGCAGAAGATCATCAAGACCGCGATCCCGACTTACTACATCAACGGCCAAGCGGACGAGGCGGCCTGAAACCCGCTAGTGCGGAGGCTCGTTCTGCTGTAGAAGGTGGAATCGGAACTTCGACGCGGCCTCAATTCCGCCGGCCGCCATCAGGAGGGGCTACCATGCCGCAGGGGCCGATCGCCGTCCGGGTCACCAACAGTGCCGCCATCGGAAACTCGTGGTTCGTCAATGAGTCGACCGGGAACGACAACTATCCTGGCAATGCGCAGCTCCCTTTCGCGACGCTCCCCGCCGCTCAAAACGCCGCAGTGGCGAACAATAATGACGTCGTCTATCTGATGGGGACGTCGCACCAATCCGCTACACTGAACTGGGCCAAGAACGGCGTCTCCCTGGTCGGTCTATCCGCTCCCTCCGACAACGACAGAGGCAGAATTTCTGTCGCCGACAGCCTCACGCAGATTCAATGGACCGCGTTCGGCCCGCTGGTCAACGTCACAGCGGAGGGTTGTTCATTCGTCAATCTCGGCACCTTCTACGGTTACGGCGCGTCGAGTCTGACGGCACCGACCACGCCGATTTGTTGGGAGGAGGCCGGCGGTCGGAACTTCTACTCGAACGTCCAGTTCCTCGGCGGCGGCGACGCCAACGTCGCAGCGGCGGCGGCGATGCGCTCTCTCACCATCGGCGGCGCGGGCGAAAACCTGTTCGTCGGCTGCACCTTCGGCCTCGACACCATCGAACGGATCAACAACGCGAACGCCACGATCGAGATCGTCGGCGGATCGCCGCGCAACATCATCCGATCCAGCGCGTTCCAGTGTTGGAACGGACTTGCCGGCAACGTCCATGTCCTCGTCCAATCCGGCGGCATGGATCGTTATCTTTGGCTGGATGATTGTCTGCTTCACAGCTTTGGCACGGCGATGACGGCCGCGATCTCCAACGCGCTCGGCTCACCGAACGGCGACGTCATCCTCAGCCCGAATTGCATCTCGATCGGCGCCAACTCCATCGCGGCGTCTTCGTCGCAAATCTGGGTCGGCCAGTTGTCGACCGCAGCGCCGACCACGAACAACATCGGCATCCCGGCCAGTTGATCTTAGAAGGAAAACGTCATGCCGCAGGGTCTCGTCCCATTGGCCATCCCGGCCCGGCCGGTCAATCCGTCCGGATTTCAAGAGCAGATCAACTTGGGAGCCGGGAGTGTGGTCGCGGTCGGCAATCCCGGTGGTCCAGTCGTGTTCGCCAATTTCGGCCAATTCATCGTTCCCGCGCTCTGCGGCAGCATCCCGCGCAGCGTAGTCGGCGGTCACTGAGAAGGAAATCGCCGTATGAGCAATCCGATAGTTTCCGTCAACGTAAGCGTTCTCGTTGCCCCGGCACCACCGACGCTGCAGAAGACCGGAGCCTTCATCTCGCAAGGCGGGACGAACACGAGCCCGGGCACGAAGTCTCTCCTGACGCAGCCTTCCGACCTGACGCCGATCCTGGCGGCTCCGCTAGCCATCTCCAACCTGTCGTGGTCAGGAGGCGTCGCGACGGCAACGGCGTCGGTCAACCACGGCGTCGCGGTCGGCGACCAATTCCTTACCATGATCGCCGGGGCGATTCCGGCGGTTTACAACGGCACAGTCCTCGCCACCGCCGCGACGGCGACGCAGTTCACCTACGAGCTAGCCTCCGACGGCGGCACATCGCCCGCGATGGGAACGATCACCTATACGCCGCGGAACCAGGCCGAGCTCGTCGCGATGGCGACGACCTTCTTCGCGCAGGGCACCGCGCAGAGCGTTACCGTCCTCGAGCTGGGTCCGGGGGAACCGAGTGCTGGCGTCGCATTCTTGACGACATGGATCGCGGCGAACCCGAACACGTTCTACTCGTACCTCGTGCCGCGATCCTGGGACGGCAACGCCTCGTTCCTCGCCTTCCTGGCGAACTTCAACGCGACGACGTCGAAGATTTACTTCTTCGTCACGACGACGCTGCAGAATTGGCAGCTTTATCCCGACACGGACAAGTGCGTCGATCTCATGATCGAATGTCCGGCTTACGGCGTCTGGCCGGCGAACGCGCTGACCGGACTGACACAGACTTCTGGGACGGCGACGGCGGTGACGACGACGAACCACGGCGTCTCTCCGGGTGAGTATTTCCAGCTCTCCGGCAATCTTCCGGCCGCATACAACGGCTGGTTCCTCGCGCTTCCCGGCACCGCCACCGACGCGATCGTCTTCAACGTCCCGGCAGCGACCGGGGCGGAGACGCAGCTCGGCACGCTCGTTCAGAGCCAATACGCCTCCGCTGGCATCCCGCCGACTGAGTTCAGCCACGCCTCCGATTTCCGCGTGACGCTGAATTACAAGCCGTCATCGACCAACAAAGTCACGCCGCTCAACTTGTCCTACCTTGTCGGCGTGACACCGTTTCCGACCGAGGGCAATGCGGCGTTGCTCACAGAACTCAACGTCGGCAACGTCAACTTCGTCGGCACCGGCGCGGCGGGCGGAATCTCGGCGAACATCCTGATCGGCGGCAATACGCTCGATGGCAATCCGTTCAACTATTGGTATTCGATCGATTGGGTGCAGACTAACCTCGCGGTGAACATCACCGCTGCGCTGATCGAGGCGGCGAACAATCCGCAGAATCCGATCTTCTACAATCAAGCCGGGATCAACACACTGCAACAAGTCGCCGTTTCGACGATGAATACCGGCATCACGGATGGACTCGTGCTCAACAACGTGAAGATGACGACGCTCGACGCCGCGGACTTCGTCGCCGCGTTGGACAACGGGACCTACGACGGCTTCACGGTGGTCAACGCCGATCCGTTCGCGAGCTACGTCAAGGAGAACCCGGACGACTACGCGCCCGGGACCTACGATGGCATCTCGATCGACTACACGCCGCTGATCGGGTTCGAATCGATCACGGTGAACATCAGCGTACCGTCCTTCACGACGTGAGGAGTTGAAGCATGGGCAATCCGCTCATCGACCAGGGCCAACTGAACCTGCTAAAGGCGTCAGTTAATTGGGCGAATTTCTCTGGTCTGAATGTCACGGCTTCCTTCATGGACAAAGCTGGTTTGCTGCTTCGTTTGGAAGGATCGACGACGATTCAGCACGAGACGATGACTAATATTGTTCAGTCGCCGCAGCCATACATGCCGGTGAGCCTCCTCATCTCGCTGCTGAAGACTCAATCACTTTCCGATGCCTATAAGTCTCAGATGGAATCCAACTCGATCATCGGCGATGGGACGGCATGGCCAGATGTCTCATCTGGGCTTGGTCCTTACCAATTAAATCGCATGGCGATTCAAGGCGTCGGCGAAATGACCTTCAATGGCACGACGCCATTGTGGGGAATTACTTTGCGCGGCGTCTACTACGTCAACGCCAACGCCTTCAACTGACGGGAGAGCGCGCGTGGCGCTGAAGATCAACCGGCATCTGAATTTTGTAGTCCCTATTTACGGTGAGGAAATCGCCAAGTTCGGCTCTGACGGAAAGCCAGAAACGAAGAACGGTAAGCCGGTCATGACGCGGACGGTCATCGCATGGGTTCACTCCGTCCCGCTCGCTGGCGAGGTTCTGGAAAAGTACGAGATCATCCTCGCGCAGACATATTCCGGATGCTTTGGCCTCGGTCTCGGCGTTACCGCTGGACCGGCGAAAGCCATGCGCATCTTGAAAAACATCGCGATGGCGTCGAACGCTTGGGACGGAGACGACGGCGTCGACAAAGGACTCGTCGAGGAAATCAGGCGTTTGACGAACGTGATTGTTCCAACAGAAAAAGGCTGGCACGCCATCCCGCTCGAAGTCGCAGTCGCGCAGAAGAAGCTCGATTCGGAAGACAAGGCGGAGGTCGAGAACGCCGTCCTTTTTTTTATTGCGACTTCTGCCACATTGCCCCGCGAGCCGCGCAAGCAGATGCTCGAGGCGATGGCGGACCTCTGGGACGCGCGACTCTCGCCATTGAACGCTACGGCCTTCGCGAGTTCCTTGGGGACGTCGACCGCGACCGCCAGTTCTGGCGAACCGGCGTCTGCGTCTGCGGCGCACAAACCGGATCCTGCGAATGCGCCCGCGGAAGGCAGACCTGCATTGCTGCCGCATTGAGTTGGGTGGCGAACGAAGGCTTCGGCGAGTTCGCCAAGCAGATCGGGCTGGACTTCGACGACGCCCATCAATTCCGGCAACGTTATGCGCGGGGGCTTTAGATGGCCGTCAAAAGTATAATAGACGTTCAGGTCGATGACGCGGCGTTCAAAAATTTTGCAAATCTCTATGAAAAATATCAAAAAACTTTAGAGAAAGCTCCTGGCGCTTGGGCCGCCGCGACCAAGGAGATCCAGGCGCAGCGGAAGGGCTTCGAGGCGATCGCCGCCGCCATCCTGGCGCAGAACGACCTCGCGCGCATCGCGGCGGCCGAGCAAAACGCCACAAACGCGCATCTGGAACGGTCGTCCCGGTTCTGGCGCGAGATGTCCACGTACACCAAGAATTTCTCGACGAACATCAAGGAAGCGACGATTTCGCTGATTCGTTGGAGCGGAATCACCGGGATAGTTTCCGGCTTAATCGGTGCGGGCGGCTTATTCGGGATCGACCGCCTCGCCGCCAGCGCCGCTGCTGGCCGCCGCTCCGCGCTTGGCTTGGGAACGACATTTGGCGGCCAAGAGGCGTTCCAGACCGGCACCGAACGTTTCGTCGGTCCCGGCTTTTTAGAAGCCGTGGCGGGAGCGAGATTCGACATCACCAAAAGCGTCGGACTGCTCAGTCTCGGTGTGCGGCCGGGTGGCGATACCGCAGAACTCGGCATCTCCTATCTTCGCAAATTAAAGGAACTCGCCGACAGGACCGATCCGAGATTGTTCGCTAAAACCATCCAAGCCTATCGTCTGCAAGGCGTCTCGGAGTTCGATCTCGAACGATTGAAACGGACTAGGCCCGCGGAATTTGAAAGGACTCTGGCGACGCAAGCCGACTACGCGCGGAAGCTGAAAATCGACGACGACACGTTGATGAAGTGGCAAGATTTGACGATGTACATAGATTTCGCCGGCAAGAGCATCAAACACACGTTCATCCAAGGTCTCGTTCCGCTCGCCCCCGGTTTGAAAAAACTCTCGGAAGGTATCCAGGGACTCATTAGTTCTTTGTTTGGTGTCCCAGAACTCAAGAAATGGGTCGATGAATCGGGAGACGCTTTGAAGGCGTTCGCAGGTTACATCGGTGCGGCGGCCTCAAGCAAACGGTCAAAAAGTTTGGGACTGTTATCGATGACTTTTCTACATGGATCACCGGGAAACTTCCCAAGACTGAGGACACCGAAGGTCGTCGTATCTTCTCCGATAAGCCGCTACTTGATCTCGGGCCATTTGGTACGATTGATCCAAAGTTCACGAAGGGAAGTTGGCTTGACCGTGCGACCAGTGGCCCGATCAATAATGTAGGAAACTTGCGGATACCGGGATCGAACATCGGTTTCCAACAATTTTCTTCTCCAGAGGCTGGCGTCGCCGCGATGGCGCGACAGCTCCAGCTCTACGAGAACCGCGACCGGATCGAGACGCTATCAGGGATCATTGGCAAATACGCGCCGCCGAACGAGAACGACACCGCCGCCTACATCGCCGACGTGGCGCGCAAGACCGGATACGGCGCTGGCGCGCATCTGAACCTCAACGATCCGGAAGTCCTCGCCAGAGTGATCGCGGCGATGATAAGCCACGAGCAGCGAAGCGGGCACTACGACAAATACAAAGACGCGAAGGTCGTCGTG
>Ga0187891_1003231_pt1 | contig 11579 bp, 10 predicted proteins | sample June2016WEW_21_4_FD_132990 | JGI IMG/M metagenome (GOLD analysis project Ga0187891, IMG submission 132990) | Peatland microbial communities from SPRUCE experiment site at the Marcell Experimental Forest, Minnesota, USA - June2016WEW_21_40 | ecosystem: Environmental > Terrestrial > Soil >... | reverse complement strand
GCTGAAAGCGGGGCAGATCCTCGGGCGTCGAGATGAGCAGAATTTCGCGGATGCCGGCCAGCATCAGCGTAGAGAGCGGGTAGTACACCATCGGTTTGTCGTACACCGGCAGCAGGCTCTTGGGAAGTACGTGGGTGACGGGGTACAGGCGCGTGCCCGATCCTCCCGCGAGAATGATGCCTTTGTAATTCGGTTGCGCGGTTTTGGTCATGTCGAGTTTTGGTCTCGGCTTTCCGTCTCGGCTTTCCTTCTTAACGTTCGGTGGCGTAATTTTTCGCCATCCATTGACGATAGCTGCCGCTGGTGACGTCGCGGACCCAGTCTTCGTGTTCAAGATACCAGCAAACGGTTTTGCGAATCCCACTCTCAAACGTCTCCAGCCGGTGCCAGTTCAGTTCGCGCTCAATTTTGCGCGTGTCCATCGCGTAGCGGCGGTCGTGGCCGGGGCGGTCTTTGACGAAAGTGATGAGCTTGCTGTGGGGAACGGCGGGGTCGTTCGGACGCAGTTCGTCGAGCAGTTGGCAAATGGCTCCGATAATCTCCAGGTTCTTTTTTTCGCTTCGCCCGCCGATGTTGTAGGTTTCTCCGGCGCGGCCGTCGGAGAGCACGGTGCGGATGGCGCGGCAGTGATCCTCGACGTAGAGCCAGTCGCGAACGTTTTCGCCATCACCATACACCGGGAGCGGCTTGCCGGCGCATGCATTCAGGATCATCAGCGGGATCAGTTTTTCGGGAAACTGGTGAGGGCCGTAATTATTGGAGCAGTTGGTGGTCAACGCGGGAAGGCCGTAGGTATGGTGATAGGCGCGGACCAGATGATCGGAAGCCGCCTTGGACGCGGAGTACGGGCTGTTGGGCGCGTAGGGAGTGGTCTCGCTGAAGGCCGGATCGCTCGGGCCGAGCGATCCGTAGACCTCATCGGTGGAAACGTGCAGGAAACGGAACGAGGCGCGCTCAGGTTCCGGAAGCGCCGACCAGTAGGCTCGCGCTTCTTCGAGCAGGTTGAATGTTCCGTTGACGTTGGTGCGGACGAAATCGTCGGGGCCGTGGATGGAGCGGTCGACGTGGCTCTCAGCGGCGAAGTGAACGATGGCGCGAGGTTGTTCACGCCGCAGCAAGTCGCGCAAAAAATCGCGGTCGACGATGTCGGCCTGCTCGAAGCGATAGCGCGGATGGGCTTCGACGGCGCGCAGATTGTTGAGATTGCCGGCGTAGGTCAGTTTGTCGAGATTCAGGATGTGCGCGTGCGCGTCTTTCGTGGCAATCCATTGGAGAATGAAGTTCGAGCCAATGAAGCCAGCGCCACCGGTAACGAGGATGAGATCTTCCATGCTGGAAATGCCGCATCGTGCAAACGCGCTGCATTCCGATTCTAATCATAATCACAGCCGGACGCGAAGTCGTGCCGATTTCCGGGCCGGACGGCCAGGGCTCGCTCCAGCGGCGCTACCGGACTGCAGAACTGCGGACCTGGATCTGCTCACTGGGCACTTGCTCGCTCGAGCCCCAGCCCAGCACGTTGTAATAGGCTTTTTCGATCGAGCGGGCGATTGCGGGCCAGAGATACTGGCCCTGGATCCGCTCCCGTCCGCGGGCGGCAGACTGACGGCGAAGTTCGGGATTGTGGATGAGCAAGTCGAGCATGCGCTCAAGATCTGCCTGGTCGCCGCGGTGGAAGGTGAAGCCGGCGCCATCGACCACTTCATTATTTTCAGGAATATCGCTGGTCAACACGCAGACACCGGCCGCCATGGCATCGAGAAGAGCCAAAGAGAGGCCCTCAAGCTCAGACGGAAGCACGAACAGAGCGGCATTGGAGAGAAGCTCTTCGAGATCCCTTCCAGCGACCCAGGGAAGGAAGCGGATTTGATCGGATTCGTGACGGCGCAAGCTCTCGGCGTAGGAATCGGAGTGGCTCGACCCTCCGGCGAGTACCAGTTTCATACCGGTGTGGACGTTTTCAAAAGCGTTGATCAGGAGATGGCAGTTTTTTTCCGGTGAAAACCTGCCTAAGAAAAGGACGTAGTTGTCCGCGAGCAGATCCCACTCGATCAGTTTCCGGGGGAGGCGCCGGGGCGCCAGCGTGGCTCCGTTCGGGACGTAGATAGTATCGCGCTTGTACTGCTGGCGGTAGTGCTGCTGCAGGGTGCGCGAGACGACCATGGTGGCATCGGGGGAGGAAACAGCAGCCGCTTCTCCCCAGCGCAGTATGCGCGATGCGATCCGGCCCCACTTGCCGCGCTGCCAGTCGAGACCCTGCACGGTGACGATGGTCTTCTTCCCGGCAAGCCGCGGAAGAAAAGAAAACAACGCCGGTCCCAGGCAGTGGTAATGGACGACATCGTAGTCTGACGTCATGGCGTGCGCTGTGCTCAACAGAGTGTGGACAACCGTTTCCAGATGCTTGGAGCGGATGGTCGGCAACCGCCGCACCCGCATGCCGTTGTGCGTGCCCGTTGGAATAGGAGGAGTGAAATAACTGCGGCAATAGACGGTGACTTCGTGCCCTAGGCGGGCCAGTTCGTGGCCAGCCTGCTCGTAATAGGACTCGATGCCACTGTACTTGGAGACCACGCCGCGGCCCCCGATGAACGCGACGCGGACTCTGCGGCGCGGGCGAGTCGGCTCAGGCGCAGCGGAGACGGAAAGAAGCTTTTTGGCGGGTGTGAGCCGGTAGTAGAGTTCGAGCAGCTTCTCAATGTGTCGATCGGGGTCATGGTTTGCTTGCACGCGACTGCGAGCTGCGGCACCCATCTTCTCGATCAGATCGGGGCGGTCAAACAGAAATTCGATGGATTGAGCGAGTTGTTCGCGGTCCCCGTCGGAGTAAAGGAGGCCGGTGACGCCATGTTGGACGAGTTCGCGGCGCGAACCCAGATCGGAGGCGATGACGGGCCGTCCCCAGGCATTGGATTCCAGAATGGATTTTCCCAGGGTCTCGTAGGCATGGGATGGAAACACGGAGAAGCTGCAACCGGCGATGAGTCTCTGGAGTTGCTCGCCATGGACCATGCCCGCGAACAGGACTTGGCTCAAGTTCAATTCTCGCGCCAGCGCCTCGAGGCGGGGACGCTCGGGCCCGTCTCCCGCGATCACGAGAGGAATGTGTGGTAGCCGCACCATGGCGCGCAAGAGCTCATAGACGCCTTTCTCTGGCGAGAGCCGGCCGAAGTAGAGCAGGTACCCTTCGTCGGAGCTGAGTTGTTCGTCGCCGGGCACAGCCTGGAAGTGGGGCAGGACTTCGATGCGTTGCGCAGGGAAACCGCTGGCAATCAACTTGTTGCGCACGAATTCGCTGGGCGCCAGGAACATGTCCACACAGCGTTCGTAAGTTTTCAACCATTTGTGCAAGTATGCTTCGGCGGCAAGAACCACCGCGCTGGAACGTGGGCCGTTGTAGCAACCTTTGGTGGCGGCGTGGTGAAAAGCGCCGTGACTGCAGAGTTCGCAGGGGCGGGCATCGGCTACAAAATTGTAGGTTGGGCACAAAATCTTGAAATCGTTCAGGTGGTAGAGCACGGGGATCCCCTGGTGCTTCAGTTCCCAAAGAATCGAGGGCGACAAGTGGTGGTAAATTCCGCGAACGTGCGCCAGATCGGGTGAAAAATCAGCCAGACAACTGCGCATAGCGCGCCGGGCCGAGGATGAATAGAGGGCGTGCGCCGCCATCTTAACCTTCTTCAGGAAGCCGGCGTTTGGATCCTTGAAGTCAAGATGCGGAATGCGATAACTGCGGCCGGTGAAAGCGGAAGTCTGGCCGTGGTCCATGCTGAACAGAGCGGTTTCATGGCCACGCCCATCCATCTGTTGGATGAGGTCGAAGAGGTATGCTTCAGTGCCGCTAAACGGATAGTCGTACTTGTTGCAATACAGGATGCGCATGGTCACCCTCCGATTGGGGAATGCGGGCCAGGAGTTGCTCCGCAAAAGCGCGCAGGTTTCGCTGGCGGTTATAGGAAGCGGCGATGCTGGCCGCGGCCGCGCGCTGGATTCCGGTCAGGGAAGCTTTGTGGACCTGAATCCAACGGACGGCGCTAACGAAATCCGGCAAAGAGCCGGGTTGATAAAGAAACCCGGTGCGCTGGTGCTCGACCAGTTCGGGAATCCCTGTGATGGCAGGAGCCAGCACGAGTTTTTCGTGAGCCATGGCCTCCATCAAGACCACTGGGATTCCTTCGCTCTTGCTGGTCATGACGACCAAGTCGGCGTAGCGGTAATAGCCGGAAAGTTCGGTGCGAGGTACGTGACCGATCAGGTAAACACGTCCTTGGAGCCCCATCGCGATAATCTGGCTTTCGAGAGACTGGCGTTCCAGGCCCTCGCCGACGATCCAGCAGATGAAGTCGAGACCTTGGTCGCGAAGCGCGGCGCAGGCCTTGATGAGAAAGTCATGATCCTTCACTCGATGCAGGCGACCGACGGAGAGAAGACAGAACCGCCGGTGGTCGGCTTCGACTTCCGCGTCGGCTGCGAGGGCGGATGTGGGCCAGGATAGGACGCGATCGACCCCGAGACGTTGCACGATGACCTTCTCTGGGGGAGTGGAAGGGTAGTTGCGGAGAATGTACTGGCGGTTGAAATCGGAGACGGTTACACAGAACTGGCAGGCACGCAGTTTGGGCGAGAGCAGATCGGCGCGCTGCAGCAGATCGGAGCCGTGCAGGGTGAAACTGAAGCCGATTCCGAGCAGACGGGCAGCGGCCAAAGCCATCCATGACGCGAAGTATCCGTGATGAGCGTGGATGTGCGCGACATCGAGTGGCGCCAGTTGTTCTGCCAATGCGGCGCCCATCACCGTGTGGACTAGCGCACGAATGCGGCGGTTCGGGGAAGCACCGCGCTCCCACAGCAAGGGCCGCAACAACTGCCAGAGGTTGTGACGATCCGAGGCGAGCCGACGCACGGCCCGTATGAGTTCATCGTCGGAGAGGGGCTGAAAAAAGCGCGTTTCGTTCCAGAAAGCGCGCTCCGCCAAGCTGAGATCGTTCGGGGAGACGCGTTTGCCGCTGCAGCAGATCACTTGCGCCCCGCGGCGGCGCAGTTCTCTGATTTCATCGATCACGTAAGGTTCGAGTGGCGAAGGGAACTCATTGGCGATGTAGGCGATAGTGGTCATACGGACTCCTCGGACGCGCAGAGCATCCCGGCAACGGTAAACATAAGTCCAATGACGAACTGGTAAGCCATGTCGACGAAGAAGGCGTTAAAGAGATAAACGCTAAGTAAGATTGGCCAGACCTTGCGCAGGGAAGCGACGGGGCCGGACTCACCGGGCGGACGGTGCCAGGAGAGGCGGAAGAGGTTGAAGAAAAGAATGCCGTACAGGGCCAACCCCGGCACACCGAACTCAACCAGCAAGGCGAGGTAGGTGTTGTGCACGTAGAAGGTGCGGAGATGGTAGCCCTCCATGCGGCGGGCAAGCTCGGCATACATGCCACCGGCAGCCCAACCGGTAAACGGCCGTTCCTGGAACATCGCCCAGCCGGCGTCGTACACGGCCAGGCGCGCCTCTACCGGGCCGCGTTCTCCGGTGCGGTCCCAAAGAGCAGTCTTCAGCGAATGGTTGCTGAGGCCGATTGCCAAGCCGATCACGAGGCCCGCAACTGCCAACAAGGCGCACACCGCTTGCAGCCGGCGTTCGACCAGACGGAATCCGAGAATGATGGTCGAGACGGCGAACGAGATCCAAACGGCGCGCGTCATGGTGGCGAGCACGGCCAGGGGCAGAAACAGCCACAGCAACCAGACGACGGGTTTCCGCGCTCGCGAGAACGCGATGACAAGAATCCCAAGGATGTTCAAGGAAACGCCGTTGGCCACCGCTTGGAGAAATGGGCCGCGCGCGCGGTCCGGATGGAAACCAAGGCTTTCGTCAAGAATGAAACGCGGAAAGATGAGTGAGCGGGCGTCCGCGAGGAAGGCAATGGCAATGAACACGAGGTAGGCGAGCGCACAGATCGCGAAGATTTCGAAGTGTCTTCGTTGCGATGCGCCTCGGAAGATCAGCACAGCGAGGTGAAACAGCGCAAAGGGGACGATGAACTTGCTGGCGACAATGCTCCAGGTTTGCGGGTCGAACGGCTCCCGAAGCGCGCGGAACACCGCCAGCACCATGAGACTGAGCATGGGCAGACTGAGTCCGGCAAAGAATGGGATCTTATCGCGGAGCGCCAGAGTACGCAGAGCAACAAAGAAGACCAGGATGCCGAACGCGATTCGGTCGGCATAGAAGGAAAAAAGGTCTGGTGGCCGGAACAGGAACACGGCCATCGCGGCCACGTAAAGGATCGAGGGAAAAGCTAGTCCCAGGTGAAGGGGGCGCAGCAGCAGAGCGGCAGCGCGCCAAAGCGGGTTGTCGTCACTGTCCCGGGCTAAAGCTAGGACGCGGCTGGTTGTGGTTAGTGTGCCCATGGCGACGGTCAGGCTCCTTCCGGCGCGAATAGCACGTGAACTGTCCTTGCGAGGATGCGCAGGTCCAGGCGCAGACTCCAGTTCTCAATGTAGGTGAGATCAAGGTGCATGTTGAGTTCGAACGATGGGCAGCCGCGCGCCGTAATCTGCCAGAGACCAGTGATGCCGGGTTTTACGTCAAGGCGCCGGAACTGGTGAAGTTCGTAATGGTTGACCTCGTCGACCGGATGAGGCCGCGGTCCAACCAGGCTCATCTCTCCGCGCAGCACGTTCCAGAGCTGAGGCAGTTCGTCGAGGCTGTAGCGGCGGATGATATGGCCGATGCGGGTGATTCTGGGGTCGTCGTCAATTTTGAAGATGGGGCCTTGTCTCTGGTTGCGAGCGCGCAAGTCTTCCTTGAGGTGTGCGGCATCGGTCACCATGGAACGAAACTTGTAGCAACGGAAGCGGCGGCCCTTGGCGCCAGTGCGTTCCGCGGAGTAGACGGCCGGACCGGGCGAGTCCAGCCGGATGAGCAAGGCCACGATCGCCATTAGAGGACTGGCCAACACCAGACCGAACATCGCACCGGTGACATCCAGCAAACGCTTGAGAAATAAGGCAGCGCTAGGTAGTGGTTCGCGATGAAGGGTGACGACTGGCACTTCTCCGATGTAATCGATGCCTGAGTCGGGCCACGGACCCGGGGGCAGATCGGGTACGGCACGAATGTCCAGGTGGTTACGGAACGCGGCTTCGGCAGCTTCTCGCGTCTGGGCTGGATGACCGGGGAGAGCGAGGATGACCTCGTCAATGAACTCGGCGCGAGCGAGCCAGTCCAGGTCCGCGATTCGCCCCAATACCGCCGGGGAAAGAGGCTGGTCGTCATCCACGAAGCCGCAGACGGTGGCGCGGCGGAGAGGATCATTGCGCAGGGCCCGGGCGATGGAGCGAGCGACTGGACCCCCGCCAATGATGAGGATATTGCGCGATTCTGTTTCGCGGCGCCGCCGCTTCCACACAACCTGCCTCAACCAGCGCAACAGCGCCAAGCCGGCCAGGCTGCTGGCAAATATTCTGGACGCGGCGAGAGGACGCATTCCGTCCCACCGAGCGATGAATACCAGTCCGATCGCGAACAGGGTTGACCTCGCCAGTGCGGGGACGATACCGGCGGGAGACGGATCCCCAGCGCGTTTGTAGAGCCCCTCACAGAAGCCGAAAAGCGTTACCAGGACAGCAAAAATCGGCAGATAAGCCCACGGCAGGCCCCAAGCGGGAGAAAACAGCGATAACGCGCCGCACACTACCACGAGAACGATCAAATCGGCTGCCACCAGCTCACAAAGCGTGAATCGATCAATGGCAGGTTGCGGTGGATGTTGTTGAGTTAGCGTTCGCGCCTGAGCGCGTCCCGTGTTGGTTTCGTCGATCGCGTTGACTGGACGTGTGGGAGTGGCGTCGGCCGTCGGCGCGAACCTGGAAGGTGGCATTGCAGAAGTCCCAAGAATCATGCGGGCGTACTGCGAGGGGCAATCTTTGGGTACGGTGTCCCATAGTCGATTTGTGGTCAATTCGCTCATAGGATTCACAAACTCCGGTACAGGCCTTGCGGCACAGGAAAACGACGTTCCGCGAGGACGGTTCCGAGCAGAGGAACTTGCGCCTTGCTCAGCTGATCCTTGATTTGAGCGGCGACGAGACGTCTTGTTTTGTTGGCGGTCAGCACGAGTACCAGACCGTCGCAGGCCTGGCCAATGCTCGCCGTGAGCCAGGAGACGGGAGGACACCATAGAGTGGAAAAGTCGAACTCCGTTGTGAGTTCGCGAAGCCGCGATAAATTCTGATCGGTGATCCGCTGCCCGCAGGCGTCCGGCAGCCAGCTCTGGCGAGGAACCATCCAGAGCCGTGGTTTGATCGGCCAGTTCGCCTCCGCACAGTTGGGAGCCGGAATCTGCAGCTGGGTCTGCAGGGGGACCGAGCCCGGCTGAGCGTCGATCAGCCCGACGTCGTACCTGTCTTCTTCAGCCAGAGCTTTGGCGACTTCGAGGCATAGTGTCGCAGTCCCAGTCGAAGATTCGACCGTAGCAAATCCGACGTGCCGCACCGGCTTCGATTCATGCCGGAAGAAAAGTTGCTGAACCAGCGCATGGATCTGATCATCGTGAACCGAAGCCGCCGGAGAAACTGCTGTGCGCTGGACTTGCTCGCGAATCGGAGTCACGCGCCGCTGTTCAGCGGCAGTTGGTGTTTCGGCAAGAAGCTCACGGAGAGTGTTCACTGCACCACCGCCCTGTGTCGGTCGATCCGAGAACTAGAAGAACGCAGAACCGCAGGCTCAGGCGTGGGCAACCAAGCCAGCACCGGTACTTCCAGCAGGCCGTAAGCTTCGTCGGGAGTGCGAATCGTCGGGTCAAAGTACAACTCCGTCGTAAAGGCGATGCCGACACTGAACGCCATGGCCAGTCCAAAAGTGAGGAGGAAATAAAGGAGCAAAGAGTGCACGGGCAGGGCCGGGGCCACGGGTGGTTCCACGATGGCCACATTGAGGATGCGACGCTCGTCGAGCGCGTCGCCGATGCGCGCTTCCTCGCGCTTGCGAAGGTAGAGCAGGTAGTTGTCTTCCTCGGCTTTGGCGGCGCGCATCAGATCCTGTTGATCCACCGAGTCGGATTGCATCTGCTGGGTAAACGCGCGCAGGGATGCGACTTGGGTGGAAGCGTCGGACTGCCGAGCCCGCAAGCCATCCCACTGCACCTGGGCTTTCTCCATCCCCATGCGGGCCCACTCGTAGTTGGGATCTTTGTCGGTGGTTTCGTCGCGTACCGGGGTGAGCGCTTCGGCGGCAATCGACGCACGAGTTTCCGCGATTTCCTGTTCAACTTCTTGCACCAGCCGGTAGGACGGTTCAAAGCGGTTGAGAAGCTCGGTGCGCTTGAGCAGGAGCTCCAGCAGATGCGTTTTCATTTTTTCGAGAACCTCCGGATTATCGGCCCAGCGCTTGAGGGTGACCGACCGGGCGGGAAATGACTTGAGCTGTTCGCCGAGCGACGCAATCCGGCGCTCGGTCTCGACACGATCCTGGTCGATCTGGCGGTACGCCGCGTCCGCCTCGCCTAACTTCTGCAGCGCAATGTCGCGTTCCAGCGCCGCCGAAGCCACGCCACGAGTACGAGTAAAGCGCACGAGTTCGGCTTCGGACTGATGCAGTCTCTTTTCGTATTCCGCGGTTTGCTGGTCGAAAAACTGGATCTCCCCGGGGGGCGCTGGAGATTCGTGCGCCTTTGCATGTAGAGGGTGGAAAGCGCCGAGAGAATGCGAGCGGCTCGTTCCGGACTGGTGTCCTTGTAGCTGACCTGGATAAGGTTCGACTTCTTGAGGGCGTCAACGTCCAAGCGGCGCGACAGCTTGCGAACGGCATGTTCGATCTCGGCTGGGCGCTCGAGATCCGGGGTGTCCGCAGGAACAAGTCCCGCCATCTTCACAACTTGCTTCAGGAGATCTTCGTCGCGCAGGAGTTCGACTTCGGAATTGAGTTCTTCTTCAGTAATGTCGGGACGGGTGAAATCCATGGCGCTGGGCGGCTGAGACGAGACAATGGGATCAAAGCGGCCCCGGCGCAGCAGAACCTTGAAGTGCGACTCATATCGCGCCGAGAAGACGACGAGCATCGTCGCCAGCAATACGAACCCAAAAGAAGCGGCTACGAGTCGCGGACGCCGGAACAGCGTGGCCGCAAGATCGCGGGGCGTTGGGGAAAGAGGGGTGTTCGAGTTTCCGTTCAATTCCGCGGACATGGATCGTACAGCAAAGCCGATCACACCCGGCGGGCTTTATGGGAACTCGCCAGATTTTGAAGACGCAATCAGTTAGTGCTGCTACTCCTTTCCGCTAAAACTGCAATGGGTCCATGTACCAGCTCATGGAGTTGGTCGGAACATACTTGCGTATCTTTGATATCCGGCTCTGGGGCACAAAGATAAAGTCGCCGGGCTGAAGGTGGAGATCTTCGCGAAGATCGCGAGAATCCAGCATCTTCTTTACGTCAATCACGTGGGATTCGGCTACGTACGCGGAAATCCGGCGAAACACAACAACCTGCGAATGACGGGCCTGCTGCGTGAAGCCGCCGGCAATCGCCACGGCTTCATTTACGGTCAGATCCCCGCGCAGCTCATATTTTCCTGGCCGCGCCACCTCGCCCGAAGCGAGGAAGTAAGGCTTGTCAAAATCCTTTAAAGTCACGGTGACCTCGGGCTCGTGCAGAAAACCGCGGTAGGCATAGGCAACCGCCTGCTGCATCTGGGGGACCGTGAGTCCTTCCGCTAACAGCGTGCCCGCACCTTTCAGTGCCACAAAGCCATCGGGCTGCACGGTCAAGGTCTGATTAAATTCGGGCGAAAAAGTGAAATTTACGTCCACGGCGTCCGATTTCGAAAGCCGATAAAGCGGATGGCGTTCCCCTCCGAATGCAGGATCTCCCATGCCACCCGCTTTCCCGGGCTGTGTGATCGCTCCGTTGCTGGAACCGCCGGTGCCGGACCGGTCCTGGCTCTGCGAGCTCTCCGCCGCCGCGAGTTTGCCGGCTGGCGGAGCAGAGGACACAGGCGCCGAAGCAGGCGACGGTGAAGTCTCCTGAGCGGAGGTGACCACGGCTGGCTGCAGGATGAGCATGCCCGCAGCCCCCAAAACGACATGTTTAGCAAGTACATTCATCTCCGGACTCTCGCCGTTGCTCTGAACGGCGCACTAAGCAACTCGGGCGTTTGAGTTGTTAGCCCGAAGATACCGCTGCGTCGCGAGCACAACAAGACTTGGAAAGTACTGTCCACCGAGGTACCGGGCACGTTCCAGCCATCGGAAAGGTGATGAAATGAGCAACTAGGCCGCCAGCGCTGGGTTCCAGGCCCCGGGGCGCACGCCGGGCGGGAGATTGCTGCTACGCAAGTTGTGCACAAGAGTAGCCCTGCGAAAGTGGGCAATGGGAACAGAATTCATCACCAACAGTGTGTGACGGGGCCTACATCCGATCCATGCGCTTTTGGGCAAAATGATGGCGTGAAAATCATACGCTCCGAGAAACAGTCCACGGGAACCGGGCCGGCCGGGACCGAAGTAGTGCAAGTCCTGGTCGCCGAATCGGGTCCTATTCAGTCGCAACTCTTGACGCGGGCCTTGAAAAACCGGCG
>Ga0187891_1003229_pt1 | contig 11582 bp, 14 predicted proteins | sample June2016WEW_21_4_FD_132990 | JGI IMG/M metagenome (GOLD analysis project Ga0187891, IMG submission 132990) | Peatland microbial communities from SPRUCE experiment site at the Marcell Experimental Forest, Minnesota, USA - June2016WEW_21_40 | ecosystem: Environmental > Terrestrial > Soil >... | reverse complement strand
CTGCATGGCTTTCATGGATTCATATAACTTTGACGTCAACCGTGTCCGCCGCTGCGTAGTACACTACATTACTCCCGACAAGAAGATTATACCCTTCTGCGCATACAACAATATCCATAGGGTCGCAATCGAAAAAGAGTACGCTGAAAGTCATAAGACGGCTTAACTTATTACTTGAATGTGTAAAACGCAATAGTCGTTTACATTGTTGTTTGTAAACTGGTAAACGCCTGAACTCGAATTATATTGCCAGAGCTCAAAAACTACCGCGTAGCTTCCAACTTGATTTTCCGAAATCATCACAGATTGTTGCCAGCTTTGAGTATTCCCTAAAGTGATATTGTACGCGTCAATAGGCGCCACATTCACCGGCACAGATGTAAGGTCATCGGTGATTTTCACTAAAACCTGGTATTTCACGGTGCCTCCCATGTTGTTAACAACATCGACCCACACGTTAAATGTGCTGTTCTGATTAGCCACCAAAACTGTGGGGTAATTAACGGCTTCTTTTTGCGAGTCAAGCACATAAATTGTGCTGTACCCTGACGGCACCGGCCTGAAAAATGCAAAGTAACTTACAGCTATTACAGAAATGATTATCAAGGCAAGGAAAACGGCGACAGCGTAGCCTTTTTCATCGTTTAAACCAATTTTTCTGCCAAGATTCTTCATTTTTTCTAATAATGTCGGCATCCAGAAGACCCCTAAATATAGTATTAAAAATTTCTATTCCTGACTTAAATTTTTTGAGCTTGGTTTTCCCGTATTTTCGGGCTTTATACGTGGTTGGAACTTCAACTATGCAGTATCCTTCTTTGGCGAATTGCACAAGCATTTCCGTAGCGTAAGCCATGTCTCCCTCATTTAACTTTACTTTGTCGATGGCTTCATGAGATATTGCTCGGAAACCTGATTGTGTGTCGCTGAGGAATTGGCTGTAGAAGAAGTCAAAACAGAAGGTGATCACTTTGTTTCCAACGAAATTCATGAATCCCATGGCTTTTTTCGGGTCATACATGCGTGTGGCTAAAACCATGTCGGCGTCTTTCTGGATCATCCTATCCAGCAAACGGTTGATGTGTTTTACATCGTAGGTGCCGTCGCCGTCAACCATCACAATAATGTTGCCTTTCGCGTGTTTCATACCTGTTTTAAGAGCGGTACCATACCCGAGTCTGGGTTCAATGATGAGCTTACAGAAACTTGTGTCTTTAACAATCTCTATTGTTCCGTCAGTAGAGTTACCGTCAACAACGATTATCTCCTTAGGATAAGCCAAATCTCTCTCGATGGTTGTGACAGCCTCCAAGATGTTTCCTGCTTCATTGAGTGTTGGAATTACCACCGAAACCAGTTCTACTTTCGACGTCATGTTGCTCCCAACGTAAGGCTATACTACTTCACTATCTTAGTTAAATAAGTTCTTCGTATATCCCGATAAGTGCGTCAACATTTTTATCCCAGCTGAATTTTTCTTCTATTTTTCCCCGAAGCTCTAATCTGCGTGAAGAAAAATCAATATTAGAAAACTCCAAAACTGCTTTCGCAAGCTGCTCCGGCTGATTAGATGGCACCAATTTTCCAAAATCTTCCATCAGAATTTCCCTTATTCCACCAACATTTGTGGCTATTACAGGCAACCCGCAAGCCATGGCTTCGAGCGCAACCAACGGCAAGCCTTCCCCCGATTTTGACGGTAGCACAAAGAAGTCTGCGGCGTTATAGTAAAACGGCAAATCCCCATCGCTGACAAAACCTGTAAGCCTAAAATTGTTTTCTATCCCTAACTGCCGTATTTTGATTTGCACACTGTTCAGGTCCGGTCCTTTTCCAACAACTAAAAAAATGATGTTTGGGTTCTTTCTGACCGCCATGTTTGCGCCCTCTATTAACGTGTCAACGCCGTTTTTGTAAACAAGCCTTCTAACGGTTAAAACCACAATTGCGTTTTGGGGGATTCCCAGTTTTCCTCTTATTTCTTCTCGTTTTCCAAATAAAAGCCTGAAATGAACCAAGTCAACCCCGTTATGTAACACTTTAATCTTCTCTGGTTTTGCTCCTAAACTTAAAACATAATCCTTGGTTGCGTCGCTCACAGTGATTATTCTGTCAGCTTCTTTCAGTGTTTCTTTTCCAATCGCCAAGTCATTTAACCGTTCAACACTGTCAAAAATGTTGTCGTATTCAATGAAGGTGTTATGCTGCGTAAGTACAAAGGGTTTGGAGTACCGTTTCGCAAGTTTGGCTGCGATAAGCGAAGTAAGGTACGGGTGACCATGTGCATGCACGATTTTGCTTGATTTTACAGCTTTAAGAAAAGTTTCAAAACTTGTCACCGTTGGAATCGAGTAAGGTATTCCCAAGCGGAAACCCGTGTTTAACGATTCATAGCACTCAACGTTTACGCCGTCAACAACATAATGCTTGGGCGTTCCAATCCTGTTCGTGACCACCATGGGCTCAAAGTTTCTGTGCAGTAGCCGCTTGCTTTGTTCATTAACAACCCTTTCTATTCCGCCAGTGTGGGGCAGAAAAGTATGCGTAACGATACAAAGTTTTTTTTGAACCATGGAAACTCAACTGCATAAACTCCTCAGCATATTATAATCTTATGGCAAAACCGCGGCAACCGTTAAAGTGCAAGCGATAGCAGTAAAAAAACACATCATCATCACCGACACCTCTTTCGGGACTAAACCTCAGAGCAAAAAATGCTTCTATTAGCTTAAGAAATTAAACGAGGCTTTTTTAAGCTTTCATTTGAGCATTTTTGGTGGCGCGCGTATAAACGTTTGATGATACACCTGCAACCAAGGCGCCTATAGCGTCGTTTGTGATTGAGCCGAGCTTTTTTAGAATTCCCGGTTTAGCTTGGTCAAACCGCACGTACTCGAAAACTGCTCTGGTTCCGCCGATGTAGCTTGCAATTGCTATTCCTAAAATTTCGTCGGCAACTGGTCCCGGTCTCCCCCTGAACCTTTCCTGCGTCAAGCCCGGAATCAAGCCTTTCTCTGCATCTTCCTGCGCGTGGAAAGCAGCTACTTCAAGGATAGAAACATTAACGTCTGCTAGGACGTCGAGGAATTCTTCTCGGAGCATTTCCACGGCTTTTTCCTCCGTTTCCACGCCTGGATGAGGCACAAACATTTCAAGTGCGCAGTGAATGAGGCTGCTTAGGGATATGCCTTTTTGTTCAAGAAAAACAAGTAAGGCTGGCATTTCATTGCTCATATTTTCAACCCCAATTTTAAAGGTGAAGTGTGCTTTAAGCGTTGCGTGACCATAGTTACCGTAATACTTATATGAAAAGGTTGGATAAACCAACCAAACATGGCAGTGATAATTTGCTGAACTTCCAGAAAAAACCCGGTATTCCGCTCAAAATGCTGCAGCAAAGCAAATTAGCTGAATGTTTGAAAAGCAAAACATCTTTTTTGTGGTTACCTGTTTCTGCAACTGAAAAAAAGAATTTTTGGGCAAATCAAATATTTCACGTTCACCTAAAACCTAAACAAAACAAAATAACGGTCGATGGTGAAGATACTTAGGAGGAAAAATTTGAAATGAAAGTTGTTGCTTCATGGAGCGGCGGAAAAGACAGTTGCTACGCGTATTATTTAGCAACTCAACAAGGTCACGAAGTAATCAGCCTTTTAACTATGATGATGAGCGAAACCAAATCAAACTTCCACATGATACCCTCAGGCATACTTGACGCTCAATCAGAAGCCATCGGAATTCCACTTGTAAAACAGGTGGCTACGCATGAAACCTACGAGAACGACTTCAAACGTGCACTGCGTGCGCAGAAGGCAAAGGGCGCTGAAGGCTTAGTCACAGGAGACATCTACGAGGTAGCGGGGCACGAGCAAGGCTGGCTTGGACGAGTGCTCAAAGAAGTCGGGTTAAAGCCAATTAAGCCCCTGTGGATGGGTGATACAAAGCAGATTTACCTTGACTACTTAAAAACGGGGTTCAAAGCAACCGTAGTGCGCACCAAACTGGAGCTTTTAGGTTTAGAGTGGCTTGGAAGAGAGCTAGACAGAAAATTCTACGACGACATCCTAAAGCTTGGCAACGTTGATGCCTGCGGCGAAGGCGGCGAATACCATACTGTGGTGACGGATGGACCGACTTTTAAGAAAAAGATTGAAATTCTAGAAACGCAAAAGCACAAGCTAGACGGCGGCTTCGGATACCTAGAAATCAAACGGTTCGAAGTCAAGCCGAAAGGCAAGGTAAAACCGTAGAATGGACAGGACACTTGACGTATTAATCGCCCATAACGAGTTAAAAGCAAAAGCTTTCCTCGACGAAATCGACGGAAAAAACCCCTTATTCATATGTACAGTAGCTACCACGGAAACCGGCAAAATCGCTGGCATCTCGGCGGCTGGAGCAAACCCAGAGTTCACCGATTACACGCCTCCGGCAGACGCTGAATTGCTTCTGCTTGGACGCTGCAAATCCATCAATGGAGTACCTATAACTCCAGACGGCATCCCGACGCCAGGCTTGATAACTATGTCAGCGCTGCACTTAGCCGATATACCCGTGTTGATTGCCAGCGGCGGATTAAAAATAAAACCACAAATACCTTTCTTAGACCTCGGCGGCAGCCCAGGAAGAGACATCCAAACAGGCAACGCGGTGGATAACGTTGCAGAGGTAATTGAGCGCGCTAAAATTGCCGGGCAGCAATTGGCTAAAGCCGTAGATTACGTTGTGATTGGCGAAAGCATTCCGGGCGGAACAACAACCGCCCTTGGCGTACTATCCGCTTTAGGCGTAAAAGCCGAGGGCAAAGTAAGCAGCACCTTACCTGAAAACCCCCACAGCTTAAAAACGCAAACCGTCAAGGCAGGGTTAGCGGCTGCAGGCGAAAGCTTTGGCAGCTTAGCAAGCAACCCCGTTAAAGCTATTTCCTGCGTTGGCGACCCAATGATGGCTGCTTTCTCGGGACTGGTGGTTGGCGCGGCATCGCAGGTTCCCGTGTTGCTGGCTGGCGGAACACAAATGAGTGCCATCTTAGCCGTTGTGAATGCTTTAGAACCAGATGTTCTCTGCAACGTGGCGGTGGGCACAACAAGATGGGTTGCAAAAGACAAGTCATCTGACCTCAAAGGCATAGTTACCCAGTTCTGCGATGTGCCAATTTTAGCGGCGAACTTGAACTTTGGCGCCTCACGTTTCTCGGGCTTGCGGACTTATGAAACGGGTCTTGTGAAGGAAGGTGTAGGTGCAGGCGGCGCTTCCATCGCAGCGATGGCTAAGCTCGGCGGCGCGGTTACGGCGGACCTATTGCTTAAAGAGATAGAGCGTAATTATGCTCTGCTGATGGGTCTGAAGTGAGATGGTTATTAAAGAGTTAAAGAACCTCCTATCTTTCCTCACAATTTTTCCAGTAACAATGGACAAAGACATGCTTTCTGACTGCGCCAAAAACATGTGGGTTTTCCCATTGGTCGGCGCATTTATCGGTTTATTGGCTGGGGTGTTCGGCTGGGTAGCTTACCACTTTTTGCCCGGCATAGTGGTCGGCGGTTTAGTTTTAGCTTCGCTGCTGCTGATTACTGGGCTTCACCACACAGACGGCTTACTTGACTTCGGCGACGGCGTCATGGCTCACGGCACAGCTGAACATAAAATTGAGGTTATGCATGACCAGTTAACAGGCGCAGGCGGCTTAACCTTGGGTATGATGACTATACTGATTACCGCCTTAGCACTCGGCCAACTTAAAATTGGCTTAACAATCGGCGGCGTCATCGCCATTGAAGTTTCAGCTAAACTTGCCATGGTTATTATGGCTTGGGCTGGAAAATCAGTCCACCAAGGCATGAACTCCCCCTTCCTCGAAGCTATGCATGGAAACAAAGGCAACTTGCTCCTCATTGTTGCACTGGTGATTTCTTTCGCGATAGCCGTGCCTCTGCTACGTTGGGCAGGCGCTTTCACCATTTTAGCAGCCATAATCACCAGTTTTGTCATGGTTGCCGTTGCGCACAAACACTTCAACGGCGTCACAGGCGACGTTTTTGGAGCAACTAACGAGATAACCCGAATGGTCTGCATAATTGTTCTGTTGGCGGCGGTTGCATGGGCGTAACAGCGCTTGTTATGGCCGGCGGAAAAGGAACACGTATGCAAATCGCACAGGAGAAGCCTCTGATAAAAGTCTGCGGCAAACCCGTCATCGAATACGTGCTGGAAGCGTTGAAAAACGCCAAAAAAATCGACACCATAGTCGTCGCCGTCAGCAGCTGCACGCCTAAAACAGCCAAGTTCCTCAGCCAATTCCCCGTTAAAGTGGTTGAAACCCCCGGAGTGGATTATGTTTCTGACATGGGCTACACCAGCCACGCGCTCAACCTGGGAGTTTTCTTAGCTATCGCAGCTGACCTGCCGCTGGTCACAGGCGAAGTGCTGGATGCTATTGTTAGCCGTTACGAGTGCTGCGGCAAACCAGCGTTGACAGTTGCTGTTTCTCTTGAAACAAAAAAGAAGCTTGGAATGAGCGTGGAATACTCGTTTAAAATGAATGAAAAAGATGTTGTTCCCGTCGGCATCAACGTGATAGATGGGCACAGACGGTACGGCGACGAATGGCTAGACCAAGACATCTACCTGCTAGACCTCGATGAGCTTGCGGTTAACATCAACACGGTAAAAGAGCTCCAATTAGCCGAGGGTTTGCTATCTAAACGGAAGCGGTAAATTTTTCACTGTTCAAGTTTGACCCCTGGTTTCCAGCACTTGCATAAGCGTTTCCTGCATTTTTCTTGCATCAACATCCAACATCGGCGATTCACATATCATTGTGGGGTGCATTTGAAAATCGGCGATGACTTCGGCTAGCATACGGAAGTCTGGTCCGAACCTTTTCTCATCCAGCGGGTAATGCTTTCTTTCGCCTTGCAGGTTGAATTCGATCTTTGAGAAGTGGCAGTGCATGCTCCGCATCGCCTCCTTTCCCAGGCGCTCTTCGACCTTTTCGGCAATCGCCCTAAAATCCTCGGTTTTTTTGAACCCGCCCTGGCGGATGGCGTGCAGATGCGCCCAATCAATAACGAGTTGCGTGCCTTCAAGCTCTTGGTTTAGCGTCAGGATTTCATCAAGGCTGCCAACTTGGAACGTTCTCCCCATCGTTTCAGGTCCCAGCTTCACCTTGAGCCCAAGGCTTCTCATTTCGTCGCTGATCTCTTTTAGGGCGTTTAGGCAGGTTTTGAATGCAAAGTCCTTTTCGAAGCGTCCGTAAAATCCGGTGTGGAACACCATGACGTAGGCTCCCATCCAGTCTGCTGCTGTTGCCGACGCAATAAGCCGCCGTTTGCTTGCCTCCACAACATCCTTTTTGCCTGACAAGTTAATGAAGTATGAGCCGTGAAGGCTAAGCTGTACATCATTTTCCTTCGCAGCGGCACCCAGCTTTTCCGCACGCTCCCGTCTAATCGGCGGCTTCGGACCCCAACGGACCGCATCGTACTCCACCGCATCCAAGCCTTCTTCACGCAGCAAACGCGGAACATCAGGCAAGTCCGCTCCCATAAGCCTAAACATTGGCGGAACCCCCGCTGGACCAAAACGCGTTCGCTCAGTCATCTAATCCCGTTCTGCTTTTTTAGTTAACTGTTCATTATCGCTTTCCATTTAAAAATATGCACTCTCAGTCGATTATGGCGGTTTATTTTGGCTGGTTTGAGCAATGGCTGTTGCTATAAATTTTGATTAAAATAACGGTGTCTGAATTGGTTTTGCTGCCTCAAATTCCGATGGTAAAAGCAGAGTTTTTTATTTTTAGCAGGTGGACTATTGTTGGAATCGGCACATAAATGCGAACATAAACGGCTGCGACTAGGAGCCCGACTGTGATTGCCAGCAACGCGTAATCTCCCCTGTGAAGTTTAAGCACGTATAGGTTAGTGCGTTTCTTGGTGGCTCCCCAAGCTCGGGACTCCATCGCCTCAGCCAACTCCAAGCTTCTTCTTATGGCACTAACAATCAATGGGATAAGCACAGGTATGTAATTTCTTATCTTCTTGAGGAAACCGCCCTTCTCCAATTCCAATCCCCTGGCTTTCTGCGCATCCATTATTGTTTGGGATTCTTCCGCCAGAACAGGAACAAAACGCACCGCGGTGGTGAAGGCGAAAGCAAATTCGTAGGGCACACGGGATTCCTCCAGCGCCAAGCCTAAATGGTCGGGCGAGGTGGTTAGGAAAAAAACTGAGAAAGACTCCACAAGCACCACAAAACGCAGAGTTAATGCAGCTGCGCTCTCTATGTTGGCAGCCGTCACTGCGTACCCTGAGGTAAAATAGTCCGTTCCAACGTTAACTACGAAAATAACCACTGCCAAAAAAGCAGCTCCCCGCAATGAACGAAGCCACTGCCTTTGAACATGTGCCAGCAAAACAAATGGAACCTGCAAAACAAACAGAAAAAGCAGCGGAATAATTTGGTAGAAAATAATTGCGATAACAAAAACGGAGATAACGTATGCGAATTTTACTCGGGGATCTAAATCGTGGATTGGAGAGTGAATTTTCCTGAATTTTAAGCCGTCAAAAACGCTCATTTACTCTGTTTAGTCTCCTCGGCGTTTAGGATTATTTTTTCTGCTTCGTAAATGTCAATGATGTTTTTGGGGAGCCCCAGCTGCGACAGTTTCATGAAGATTTGAGCTATCTGCGGCAAAACAATTGATGATTCAGCTAAAACATCGGGGTTTGTAAGTATCTCTTTTCCGATGCCTTCTGCAACAATTTTTCCTTCCTTCATCAAAACAACGCGGGGATTGCATTCCGCCACAAACTCCACGTCATGAGTGACGATAACAACGGTTTTGCCTTGAGTTTGCAGCTGCACTATAAACTGGCGCAGTATCTCCTTTTGCTCGTGATCCTGCCCGATGGTGGGTTCATCCAAAATCAAAACTTGCGGATCCCACGCCAAAACAGAAGCCAACGCGACCCGTTTCCGCTCGCCGCCGCTGAGAAGGAAGGGCGAGGTTTTGCGGTACTGGGTTAAAGCTAAAAGATTCAAAGCCCATGTTACCCGCTCTTCCACGACTTCTGGTTTGAAACCGAAGTTTTTGAGGGCAAAAGCGATTTCTTCCTCTACTGTTTCGCTGAATAACTGGTGGTCTGGGTTCTGGAAAACAAACCCCACGTTTCTAGCTAAAGCTGCAACGCTTGTTTTAGTTGTTTCAACTCCGTCTACACTTACTTTTCCCGATGTGGGTTTTAGGAGCCCATTGAAATGTTTGACAAATGTTGATTTTCCGGCGCCGTTCTGTCCCATTATCGCAAGGAATTCGCCGTTTTTCACGGTTAAGGAAACGCCTTTTAACGCTTCCACCTTGTTAGGATAACAAAAGTGAACATCTTCAGCCACAATCATTTGGCTTTCAACATCTCCAACAGCTGGTCAGCTAGTTCTTCAGAGGACAACGGGGTGTTGCCGCCCATGTTTAAGCCGTCTTTTTTCAGCATTTGATACAGCAACGTGGCTTTGGGAATTCCCACTCCGATTAAACGCGTTTCTTCATTGTTGAGAATTTCTCTTGGGTTACCCTCTAACCGAACTTTTCCTTCATCCATAACTATAAGGTGATCTGCGTATTTCGCCGTTAAATCCAATCTGTGCTCAACAAGGACAACGGTTATTCCCTGCTTTTTGTTTAATTCATAAATTACTTCAAAAATTTTTTCAGCGCTCAAGGGGTCAAGGAAAGATGTTGGTTCATCTAAGACGATGATTTCGGGTTCCATAGCGAGAACAGACGCTATTGCAACGCGCTGCTGCTGCCCTCCCGAAATCTCGTGAGGCGACCGTTCACGCAAATCATAAATCCCCGTTTGATTCATTGCCCAATCAACTTTTTTTCTCATTTCCTCTCGGAGAACCCCCATGTTTTCCAGACCGAACGCAACGTCTTTCTCGACGGAGAGGGCGAAAAGCTGGTTTTCTGGGTTCTGGAACACTAAGCCCACGTATTTTGCCATTTCATACGTATGATGCTTAAGCGTGTCTTCGCCTGCAACAGAAATTTCGCCCTTTAATTCTCCCTGGTAGAAGTGGGGGACTAATCCGTTGAAGCATCGGCACAAAGTTGTTTTTCCACAGCCGCTTGGTCCTGTAATTAAAACAAACTCGCCTCTCTCCACTTTAATTGAGACGTCAACAATTGAGGGTTTGGATGCGCCTGGATAAGTGTAGGTGAGGTTTTTTGTTTCGATTATGGCCATTTTTTGTGTCTGCCTGCTTTCTTAAGCGTTAGAGTTTGCTCATTTAAGCGTAGCTACTCATTTTTAATTATTTTCTGCTTCAGCAGCAACAAGCACTGCTTAAGCGTCGGTTCTATCTCGCCGATGCCGCTTACTCCAGACGCCATGGCGTGACCTCCGCCAACTCCATGCAAAAACTCGCCTAAAGGCGCCGCAATGTCCGTTCCCAAATTGACACCCGCCTGCTCAGTGAATTGGCGTGTGCACCGTAAGCTAACCTCTATTTTCCCGTTTTTTTCTCCCGCAACAGCCGACACATGCGCTCCTAAATCAACCAGTGCTTTAGCTGCTGGCGCTTGGTAAGCGCTAACATGTGACAGCGCAATTATCCACCCTTTGTATCTTATGATTTTAGCTCTTTTGCAAGCCTTCAGCTTAGCTAAACGCTCAGAAGTGTCGATCGGCAAGTTAAACTCCGCCAGCGTCTCCTGCACATCTATTTCTTGAGTTGCCAATTTAGCAATAATTTGGAGGGTAGACGCACTTGCCAACGCGAAATGCCTCGTATCAAAAGCTATGCCGACGAATAACGCTTTAGCCTCATTTTGGTTCGGGTTAGTTTTTGCTTGCCTAAAAAGTCTATAAATTATTTCGCAGTTAGCCGCTGCCTTCTCATCTATTATGGATAGCTTGCAGATTTTGGTTGTTTCTGGGTTCGGCGAGTGGTGGTCAATAATTATTTTTGGCGCAGGAGATTTTTTTATGGCTTCTGCCACTTGATCAAGCTGCTCAACGGTATTCATATCCACAAGTACGATGACGTCTGCTGATTCGATGTTCGGCTTCACGTTAACAGTTATAGGCAGATACTCAAGAAGCAGCTTGGACGGCTTGTTGATGCCTTGAGGGCATCCGACTTCAACTATAACATTTGGCATAAACCGTTTAAGCAAACCCTGCAACGCGTAAGCTGAGCATATCGCATCAGCGTCTGCACTGCGGTGGCATAATAAAAGAACAAAAGCCGCTTCAGTATCTTCTAAAATTTTTGTTAGTTTTTGGAAATTGTTCATTTTATTTTTCTCAAGTAATTTTCACTGGCCCTATGTGCTTCGTTTGTGGCTTCTTTAACCAGCGTTTGTGCATCAACGTCTTTAGCTGCAGGCGTTAATTCAAGATCTATTTCTATAGAAACGTCAACTGGTTTTGATCCTGTGGCTTCCACACAAATATTCAGCTTATCAACCATCTTTGAGTGAACTTTAGAGAGAACGTATTTTCTGGCTGCGTTCTCCGCTGTTTGACATAAAGCTTCTATTTGCTCAGTGGTTAGCTCTGGTATACCCAGCT
>Ga0187891_1003225_pt1 | contig 11601 bp, 6 predicted proteins | sample June2016WEW_21_4_FD_132990 | JGI IMG/M metagenome (GOLD analysis project Ga0187891, IMG submission 132990) | Peatland microbial communities from SPRUCE experiment site at the Marcell Experimental Forest, Minnesota, USA - June2016WEW_21_40 | ecosystem: Environmental > Terrestrial > Soil > Wetlands... | reverse complement strand
GGGCCTTGAATGTGTTGTTGCCTAGCCGCCTCTGGATACTCCGGTTCAACCCGCTTGAGTACTCGCACCTTTGCTCTTCCTAGGGGACCCTCTGCCGATCCGGGGCGGATGGCTCGCCGGGGGCCTGAGAGGGATCCGGAATGGTCTCTCCAGATTTCGGGCTGGATGGGCCCACCTTGTCCGATGCTTTCAGCCGGAAGATGACTTTTCCGTCTTGATAAACTATCAAACTGTCGGAGGGCGCTTCGGGGCTTCTGACCTTTGGGTGGATTGGAGGCGGAGGGCTCGGTTCGGCTTGCCTCGCCTCCGTGGGTTGCGCAGGACCAGCATCCGGCTTTGCGGTGACCAGTGGCGTCCGCGGTGCCTCCGCTTCCTGCGAGACAGAGCCAGCAACTGGCGGTCCCTTTGTGTCCGCAGTTCCCCGCCACGTTACTCGGCCGAGCATCCAGCCCAGCAACAAAGCCAGAGTAATCACCAGAAGGAACAGCAACGGCGTCCACGGATCACGAAACCGGAATTCAGCCGTCTTCACCTCGGGCGGACGGACCTGGAATGCCGCAAAGCAATCCATGCTATCGGCAGCGGTTCGCGGCTCCTCCTCTGGCGGAGGACTTGAGAACTCGAGGGCACAGTCAACATTGATCAAGATTTGCCGAGAAAGAGCCTGCACAGTTTGAATATCACGGTCCCCGAAGGCTTTGGGAAGCGGAGAGAAAATCTCAAAAAGTCCAATTAATTTCCCCTGTTTGAGGACAGGAGAAATGAGGAACGACCGAATGCCAAGACGCCGGGACGCGACGGCATCGACACGAGAGTCGGCTTCGGTGTCGTCGCAACACTGCGCTTTGCTGATCTGCATGCAGTCACCGGACAGTTCGGAACGTTCATTCAAACGCACACCTAGCTCCGGAGCACTCGTTCCCGTGGTGGCGCGGCAGACCATTTCCTCTCCGCGCATCAGAGCGATCGCCGCCCCGCTCGCACCTGTCGCCAGGCGCGCTTGTTCGACAATATCCTTGAGTACAAGGTCGAGCGCCAAGTCCGCCGACACTGGCCCGACGCCGTGCTCGGGTAGCGTGCTCGCGAAATACGACAGGAAGGCCCCGGAACTTCGATCGTCTTCTTCGATCCCCAGCGAGGGAACTTGGACGCCACTTGGCAGACCGATGGCGACCCCAGTAGCGTCGGCCACATTTCGCGCACGGTCGTTGATTAGATGGATAGCCTCATCCACGTCGAGCTCTCGCCTCGTGATCAACCGTCCGACTTCGACAATGGCAGAGAGCGACTGACCGTCCATCTCACTCTGCTGTATCGCAAACGCGCTCTCCAACACCTTCTGGAAAGATTCCCGATCAAGGGTGGAGGTACTCATAGGCGGATGCTTCGATTCTGCGGCTGCAGAACTGGGTGGGCTTTGGCGGGCGAGCGGGCGAACCAGTTTCGCGGCCAGCAGTCGCAGTCTCTCACCGAGTGAATGCACTGTCAATAGGGCAGTATTTGATGGGTCCCCGCCCCACTCTCACGATAATTATTTTTCTCCTGGCGGTGCTGCTAGCCTCCTTATTATTAGGCACCAGGATGACGGCCAGGCCTTGACCACCAACGGCGAACAACCAACGACAGCTATTTCAGCAAGTACTCCTTCACGAACATCACCGTAGCGTCGAACTGGTAGTCCTGGTTCTTCTTCTTGGCGAAGCCATGGCCTTCGTCTTTGGCCATCAGCCACCACACTGGCGTGCCGTTCTGGCGGACGATGTTCACCATCTGCTGCGACTCGCTGACCGGAACCCTGGGATCGTTCTTGCCCGCGATCACAAACAAGGGTTTTGTAATGTTCTTGGCGTTGTTTGCCGGCGCGATGCGTTCCAGAAACTCGCGCATCTTTGGATCGCGTTCGTCGCCGTACTCCACCCGCCGCAGATCCTGCCGATATCCGGAGGTGTGCTCGAGAAACGTGACAAGATTCGATGGGCCGACCACGTCCACCGAGCAGCAGATACGGTCGTTGTAGTTGGTCGCAACCGCCAGAGTCATGAATCCGCCGTAGCTGCCGCCGGTGATCAGCACGCGGTTGGAGTCGAGGTCGGGTTGCGTCTGGATCCAGTCGAGCAGCGTGTTGATGTCCTGATACGAGCCTTCGCGGAGAAAACCGTTGTCGAGCGCCAGAAAAGTCTTTCCGTAGCCGGACGATCCGCGCACATTCGGTGCGATCATGGCGATGCCGAGTTCGTCGAGATAGTAGTTCCAGTGTCCGGCAAAACTCGGCCGGAACTGTCCTTCAGGGCCGCCGTGGATGTTGATGATCACCGGTCGCTTGCCCGTGTAATTCTTTGGCGGGCGATACAAGAAACCGCTGATGGCCCGCCCGTCCCATGATTTCCAGTGGATGAGCTCGGGTTCAGGGAAGCTCGCGGTGTTCAACCCACCGGTTTCGCTGAAGGTCCAACGCTCGACTTTGCCGCTCTGCACATCCAGTGAGTAAGCATCGGAGCTAGAACGTGCTGAGGAGATGTTGAACCCCAAATCGCGATTGTTCTTGTGCCAGGACACGCCGGAGATCACTCCCTTCGGCACGTTGGGCACCGGCTTTTCTTTGCGCGTCCTGGTATCGAAAAGATGCAGCACTCCGAAGCCATCTTCGTTGGTCACGAAGGCGATGGTGCGGCCATCATAGGAAAGATCGAATTCATCAACATCCCAAGGAATGTTGCTAGTGAGATAGGTGTGCTGTTTGGTCGCCAGATCGATGTAGGCCAGGCGCTGAAATTCAGAATCCTTGTCGGTGGCAACGTAAATGCCCTTACCGTCTTTGCTGAACCGGCCACCACTGTAGGCGATCTTTACGTTGCCGCCTTTCGGGGTGAGCAGAGTCTTTTCACCGCTGCTGACATGGATAAGCCAGACATAGCTTTCGTTGACGGAAATTCGATCCAGCGCCAGAATCTTCTGCCCGTCGGGGGACCAATCCAGAGGTGACCAGCCTCCCCCTTGCAACTGCACCAGCAAATGGTCGCTCTTGGGTTGGGTGGGATTGACGACGTAAAGATCAACGTCATTGCCGGTTCGGCGTGTGGATCCGTAAGCGATCTTGTCGCCTGTATACGACCACACTGGATTCGTGTTACGCGACTTGCCGTCAGTCAGCAGGGTTACGTCGCCGGTGGCAACGTCATAACGGTAGAACTGGAAGAACTCGCCTCCGCCGATGTCTTTGGAGAGAACGAAGAAATCATCCTTGGTTGGAGAATATTGGGCACCAGCCACCCGATCTGCGTAGAAAGTTAGTTGGGTGCGCGCTCCGCCGGGCATTTTCACGAGATGGATCTGACTGGTATCCGCGAAGCGAGTAGAAATCAGCATTTCCCGCTTAACTGGGTCCCAGCTGTCGAGGGAAGCGCCGCGGAAATTGTTGTAGCGGTCCACGGTTTCCGCCAGGGATGACGGGATATTGGGGATCCCTTCAGCCACCAGGTTCTCGTTGGGAACAATCTCGTCGCTCTGGGAAAAAGCGACCGAACTGAGCAAGAAAACAGCAACTAGACGCAGAAAGACTTTCATGGGCAAGCTCCTCATATAACGGACCGCATAGCAGTTTGGCCGATCATCAGAGGATGTGTGGCTCTCGGGTCGCTTCATCTTACGGACGCGGCATCCGCTCGTCAACGAATGATGCTCTGGCCCGAGCGTGTCGAGCCCAGAACACCTGCTTTATAAAGGGATAACCGGAGGGCGGCGAAACAACTCCCGGTTTGTCGCTACTCTTACCTTGGGATTATTTCCGGTTAGCCCTTCACTCGGGAGGAACGACGAGCCACTCGTCTTCTTTATTGATTACGGCGTCAGATCCAGTCCATAAGATGGGTGGCTGAAGGTTCCGCCGATCTTGATGGGCACGATCTCTCCGGCATTTTTCTTCTTGAAAAACGGCTCCACAGATTTAAGCAGAACTGATTTCACTCCCTTCGATCCCCTGGAAAGCTTGTTATCGACTTGCAAGGTTCCGTGAAGGTTAACCTGCTCCGTCAGCAGGCCGTATGTGCCATGCACATGAGCAAGCGCTCCCGGAACGCTGAACGAGAGGTCTGAGAACGTCGCGATCGCGTGGTTCAGCACGACATGTCCCTTCAGATTTTCAACGACGCTCGCCGGATCGTCGTTCTTTTTCTCGCCCTGAGCCAACTGACTGAGATTGTCAACATTTTCCTGTGTCGTCGAGCGGATGAAACTCGCCGCATCGATTCCAAAGTCTCCCAGCAGGTTCACCCTTTCAATGAAGCTTCGCTTCCCAGGGGGAACCAGGACTTGCGCTCTGAAGTTCATCGCTCCGGTAAAAGCAGGAGGATCCGCCTTGGAGAGGAGGCGTAACCAGTCCTGTATCCGGCCCTGCAGTTCCGTCGCGCCCAGCGAAATGGTCTTACCTTCCGAGGCCGCCTTCTTTGCCACTTCGACGTGCGATACGACCGACGTCTGCTCAAGTTGCGCGTGCACCGACTGCAGAGAGACATCTCCGTCCATCCCGTTCACACTCCCTTGGAATTGCGTTTTCAGATGTACGGCATGATGACTCCGCGTGACCTGGAAATCGGGCATGTCGGTACTGCCTTCGACCTCGATGTGTTCGAGCACGCCATTGAATTTGCCGGCGGAGGACAGCGTTCCTCCTATGCCCGGAAAAACGCCCATGTCTGCGCGTTGAAACACATAGGAGCCGGAAAGAAGGGTTTGGCCGACGTTCTGCGGCCGCACGGGGCCGAAGTGCCCATCCGTGCGAATCTCTCCGGGAGGCTTCGGATTCAGCAGCGCGGCGCGGAACGACATGGATCGGTCATCGGCCACAGAGTTCAGCGTCAATTTGTGAATTTCGAATTTAAGGGGTTTTGTTCCAGGTTCGCTGGAAGCAAACTCCACCACGGCTCCGTCCGCGATGATCTGGTCGATAATCAATGCGGACTGTTCCGGGCTGCCAGCAGGTTGCGCTGCGTTCCCGATACGTTCACTGCCGGGTGACACGAATATACGCAAACCTTCGATCCTGACACGTCGAACACGCTTAGGAGTGCTGAAAAACTCCCAGTAAGCGCCCTGGATGGTGAGCTTTTCGATGGTGGCGATCGGCGGAGCGTCTCGATCACTGTTGCGGCGGAAAGTCACTCCTTCGGCGACGCACCCCGGCGTGAAATATGTCCCGTGAAACGTCTTGACTTCGACCGTGCTAGAGAACTTTTCCTGCAGCGCCCTGACGATGGTGTCGCGCGTGAACGGCCAGCGGCTTACCATAAGCACAGCGGCGCCGCCGATTAGAACTAGGGCCAACAATCCGCCAATCTTGATCCAGCGAGACAACACCTTAGACTCCCCTTTCAATCCATCGAAGTGGATAGAGATCCTTCCATCGGGAGCTCTCCATGGCCTATGCGAATCAGTGAAGGTTCCCGTTTTGAAGGCCTGAGTATTAAGAGAGTCTAACCAGACGGGGCTGAAGAATCTGTTCACAAAGGAACGCTTCAGTCACAGCCTGCCTCGACTTGGAGAGCGACGAAGGAACGACGGGAAGAGCTCTGTTCGGATGGACGCGCATTCTCTCTCGATAGGCCACACCAGCCATCGAGCTTGATCAGATGGCGGCCGTCAACACGATTCCGGGCGGATTGTCAGCAAACCTTACCTTGGGATTACTTCACGTTTGCTCGTCACTCGGGAGTCATTCGCCGATAGCCAATTCCGAGTTAGAATCGTTAGATTAAACACGCCATGCCCCTATCGACTGGGACCAGGCTCGGGTCTTATGAGATTCTTTCGCCCCTCGGCAAGGGTGGCATGGGCGAGGTCTATCGCGCCAGGGACACTACGCTCGGCCGCGATGCAGCCATCAAAGTCCTGCCCGTTGCCTTCGCTCAAGATCCGGAACGCCTTGCCCGCTTCGAGCGCGAAGCCAAGGTGCTGGCGTCGCTAAATCATCCCAACATCTGAAGGACCTGCTCATCCCATTTGTCGGTACCAATCCAACGGACGAACCGATCACTTCCGGCTTGCCAGTTATCCGCTAGAAATCCTGGGTGTACCGTGAGCGAAGAAGAAGACCCGTTCCTGCTGCTGGCGGCTACTGTATCTTTGCGTACTCCTCCTTAGCTGCTTTGAGGACCGGGATGTCAGGATCGGCATCTTTCCAGAGCGTGAGGAAATCGTTGTAGGCAATTTTGGCTTTGGTCTGATCTCCGGAAATGGCATAGGCGCGGCCCAGCTGCAGGTGCGCCAGCGAGCCGAGCAGAAAGTTCTGCACGACACCAGGATGATCGAGAAACTTCTGGAACTCGGAAGCCGCAGCCGTACCATTCTTCTCGTCAAGATACGCCAGACCGCGAAGGTAGGCCGGATGCAGGGTGCCAATGGCTTCGGGAGGAGGACTCCCGAGCTCGTAAGGCAGAGCAGGCTCGAGGGCGATGACCGCCCGGTCGGGAGCATGTTGCGCAATCGCCATGGATGCTTCGAGTACCGGGAACCAGTAGACCTTGAGAAAAGTGTTGCTGGGCTCTGATTTCTTCAGCGCCGCCATAATGTTTTTCGATTGCGAATATTCGCCCGCGCGGGCTAGAGCCAGCGCGGAGAGAACCTTCACATCGCGGACGGGGGCGAGCGCCAACGCGCGCGCAACGGCTTGGCGCGCGGCGCTCGCGTTGCCCACCTCGACCTCGCGGACGGCCTGAATGGCGAGCCATTGTGCCGCAGTTTCCTTTGCGTCCGCGCGCACCGCAGAATCGGCGGCCTGGCGGGCGAGGTCGCGCGCTTTCGCCATGTGTCCGTAATAGGCCTGAGTGTCGGCGTGGGTGTTCAGCATTTGGTCTTCCTCGCCGGGCCGCCCCGCCGCCCATGCGACCTGGCGTTCCATCTCGGCGTTATCCCCGTCTAGGAATGCGAGGGAATACAGATCGCCCCGAATGAACAAGCCATCAAAGTGGTTCCGCTGGGCCTCCTCAAGCGTCAGCCGCGCATCCTTCATTCGATTGACAGAGATGTAATTGCTGGCCAGGTTGGCATAGTCGGTAATGGTAGGCTCAAGGCGCTGCGCCGTTTCGGTTTCCGCTATGGCTTTATCGTATTGACCCACAGAAGCGTAGAGGCTGCCGAGATTGCCGTGAGGTACCATCTCGCGCGGGTAACTCTTTGCCCAGAGTTCGTAAGATTCGATGGCCTTGTCCATTTCGCCGGTGACATATTGAAAGTAGAAAGCGGAGATGCGGAACTTCTCGCGATCGCTCACGCGGTCCCGCAAGGTGTAGGCTTTTCGCCCATAGTCCGCCGCGACTCCGGGTTGTCCAAGATTCGCGTATTCGATACCCAGACCGACGTAGGCCATGGCAAAGTTTGGGTCGAGTTCAATGGCGCGCTTCATGAAGGGAATAGCTTCGGAGTCGCCCTTGGTACGGCCAGTGGCGATCGCCATGCTGTAGGCCTTCAGGGCGTCGAGGGAAGGCGTCGTGGCTTCCATGGGCACGTCGAATTTTTGCACCGACGCCAGTGATTCGCCGAGGCGCGCACGCAGAGTGGCGGCTGAGGTATCGAGCGCCTTGAGCACGCCTTCTTTGCTGGCAGCTTCGGCGCGTTCTTTGGCGAGGCTATCGCCGTTGTTGCAGGCAACGGCATCGAGCGTGACGACATACTGGCTGCCAAGGTTGGCGATGGAACCCGAAACCACGGCCTGGCTGCCAGTGCGGAGACAGAGTTCGGTCGCGACCTCTCCGGCGACACGCTCCGACGACGCGCGGCCCATAAGCTTTAGAGTCTCGCCTGCTTTGCTGTCGGAAAGAATATTGAGAAAAGGAGATTGTTGCAGATCGACAGCGAGCGCCTGCTTGAGAGTGCCGTCGAAGACCGGGTCGCCAGTGGAATTGGTGAAATCCGCCAGGACGATCGTGTCTTTCTCGGTAAGCGGGCGGCTGGTGGACCGTGCCGAGCGCGAACGGACGTACAGTGCGCCGGCAACTACGGCGACGCTGATGAGAGCAGCGGCAAGGATATATCCGCCGAGTTTTTTTCGTCTTGCACCGGAATCGGCGCTGCTGATACTGCCGCTGGTGGTGGCCGTAGCTGCCGCCGAATGGGATTCGGTATCCCGTTTCAGGCGCTGCAAGTCCGTTCGCATGTCAGCGGCATGCTGATAGCGCAAATCACGATTCTTCTCCAGAGCTTTGTTGATGATCCGTTCCAGTTCAGCGGGCACGTCAGGGTTCAGCCGAACCGCTGCCGTCGGCGTGCCGTCGAGAATGGATTTGAAGATCACCGCCGTACTCTCGCCACGGAACGGCCCCGTGCCCGTCGCCATTTCGTAGATGACCGCACCGAAGGAGAACAAATCGCTGCGCGCGTCCAACTCTTTCGCCCGCGCCTGCTCGGGCGACATGTAGGAGACCGTGCCCAGAGCAGTGCCTGGGCTGGTAAGGTGAGGCTCGTCCGGCGCGGTCAGCTCATTCGTCAGCGTAACGCCGCTCGAAGAACCACCTGCGGGGCTGACCTTCGCGAGTCCGAAATCGAGAACCTTAGCATGGCCCCGCTTGGTAACGAAGATGTTGGCAGGCTTGATGTCGCGATGCACGATTCCTTGAGCGTGAGCGGCGTCGAGAGCGTCGGCTACTTCGATGCTTAGCGACAGGACGGCTTCAAGATCGAGAGGCCGGCCCGAAATGCGGTACTTCAGCGTTATCCCGTCAAGAAACTCCATGGCGATGAACGCCTTGCCATCTTCCTCGCCGATGTCGTGAATAGTGCAGATATTAGGGTGATTCAGCGCAGAAGCCGCCTGGGCTTCGCGTCGAAAACGAGCGAGGGCTTGCGGGTCTCGGGCGACCTCGTCAGGCAGGAATTTCAGGGCTACAAACCGGTTCAGCCGCGAGTCTTCGGCCTTGTACACGACGCCCATGCCTCCGCCACCGAGTTTCTCTAAAATGCGGTAATGAGAGATGGTTTGGCCGATCACAAGGGCATGCCCCGGCGTTCTGGTTGCTTCATCTTACGGACGTGACAATTGCCCGTCAACGCATGTCGGCTCCAGCATGAAATTCGTCGAACGTTGAACGGTTGCTTTATGAAGGCGTATCCGTAGAACTGGCTGGATAACTTCTGGTTGGTCGGCATAACCCTTACCTTACCTGTTAGGGACGGTTATGCCCGTGATACGTCCGGAACGATGGCGCACTGCCGTGCGCCATCGCCGAATCATGAGCGCAACATGAAGATCTCGAGGCCATCATCGAACTTGGAACATTTAGGTCGTTACGCAAATGTCCGGCGTGTTCAGTCCACGAACCCACGTATGCTTCAATGGTGATCTCAAAGCGGCCTTATCGCAAGTAAACCACCTTCCCATCCACAATGGTCATTTCGCACTTCAGGTCCTTCAAATTCGCGGATGGCATTGTGTAAGGGTTCTGGTCCCACACCGCAATGTCGGCGCGCTTGCCGACTTCGAGCGTACCAATTTCCTTTTCAAGAAAAAGCTCCGGCGCCGCCCAGGCCGTATACGAGCGCAGCGCCAAATGCACATCCACGCCCTCCGCTGTGCCGTAAGGTTTTGTCCCATCCAGCGCCTCGCGCTCCACTGAAACCCATAACCCATATCGCGGAGCCAGCGGCGCAACCGGGTAATCCGTACCCGCGCTCCAGCGCACACCGTGCTCCAGATATGTATTCAGCGGCATCGTGCGCGCCAACCGCTCGGCGCCAAGGCTGGGCGGCAGACTTTTGCCCAGCCACCACAGGAAGACCGGCTGAACTTCGGGATAGCCGGCGTCGAACTGTTTTTGGAGGGCAGCCATCTCCTGTACCGCATGATCCGTCGGCAGATACGCGTGAATGATCGAGTGTCGCAGTCCCACAGTCGGCTTCTCTTTCTCGACCTCGGCATACGTGTCCACTACCCAGTCGATAGCCCTGTCGCCAATGGCGTGCGTGCCTACCGTGATCCCAGCCTGATGAAACAGCCTCACCATTTGCAGGTAAACCCCTGGATCCATGTTGGGGTAACCCGTATTTCCCGCATCCACTGCGCCGTTCTTCATCCACGGCGCATAGCTCCACGCGGTGCGGCTGATGGCGCTGCCGTCCATAAAGATCTTCGCGCCGCACGCCGCCAGTCGCTCATGCTGGTACTCGCGCGGCGTGGGCGAGTCCTTCTGCAACTCCGCCAATGTCTGCTCGGCAGAGGCCACGGTTTCCCCGGCGCGCAACAGGATGCACGCTCGCTCGTCCAGCCGTCCCTGCTCGTTCAGTTCGTGCAAGGCCTTCCATTGGTCCGGTCGGGCCGTGTCTTTGAACGCGGTCACGCCTTCGCGATGCAGGTCGTCGATCTCCTTCAGAATGCCCTGCTCGATCTGCTCTATCGTGAACTTCGGCACCATGCCATAGACCGGCGTCAGCGCACCCTCTTTCAGCACGCCTGTCATGTGGCCCGCCGCGTCCCTATCGATCGTCCCATTGGCCGGATTCTTTATCGAATCGTCAATGCCTGCCAGCCGCAGCGCATAGCTGTTCAGCGTCGCATAGTGTCCCGTCGTGTTTATCAGGATCACGGGGTTCTGCGGCGACACGGCATCCAGATCGGCGGCATACACATAGCGCCGCTCAGCCAGCTTGCCCTCATCCCATCCGCGTCCCTGCACCCACTCGCCCGGCTTCGCAGCGGCCACGCGCTTCTGAACGCGGCTCACAATGTCTGCAATGCCGGCCGCATCGTCCAGCTTGACCTCGAACAGGTCGTCAACTCCCGCCTCCGCGTAGTGGCTGTGCGTGTCGATCATCCCCGGTGTCGCCGTCCGTCCATGCAGATCGACCACGCACGTCTTCGCGCCCGCCAGCTTCATCACCTGCGCATCCGTCCCCACAGCCACAATTCTGCCCTCGCGCACAGCAATTGCCTGCGCAACAGAATCCTTGGCATCCACGGTCAGCACCGTGCCATGCACAAGCACCATGTCTGCCTGTTGGCAACGCATGAAAGGTGGGCAACAGATCGCCGCGCACAGAAGAAAAACCACCAGAGCCCGACGCATGACCGGAGTATACCCAAGACCGCGCCGGCAGGCGGCTCTTCCTACGAATATCGCGCAGGCGGAGAATGCTGGATTCTCGAATCGCTTGAACCCCGGTCAAGCATGATCGGCCGTTCATCTCATGCGCGGGTCCAGAAGACCGCCGCAAGTGTTGAGGACTGAAACGTGCCCGGATGGTCGGCAAACCTTACCTTACCGGATTATGTAAGGTGTGCCCGTTATCCGCCCAAAATCGGTGGCAAGCGTCAATGGAGCTTCCAAACCACGTCTCGTCTTTGCCGCATGCCGCTTGCTCATGAATTCCGCCACCAACTACTGAACTTCCGAGCGGGTACGTCGTTTGGGCGCTACCACCATCTTTTCTGTGGTCATCAAGCTACTTCAACACAGACACGGTTGCGCGAACAGGTGTGTTGGTCAGACGCTTACTGTCGGGATACCAAGCTTTCGCACCCCGCCGTCCGGTTTGGGGATTTCCACCCGCCTCACCGGCTTTGGTTCGTAGGTTCCATTCAGCAGTTGTTCTCGGATCACTGGCCAGTGCTGTTTCAGG
>Ga0187891_1003222_pt1 | contig 11610 bp, 10 predicted proteins | sample June2016WEW_21_4_FD_132990 | JGI IMG/M metagenome (GOLD analysis project Ga0187891, IMG submission 132990) | Peatland microbial communities from SPRUCE experiment site at the Marcell Experimental Forest, Minnesota, USA - June2016WEW_21_40 | ecosystem: Environmental > Terrestrial > Soil >... | reverse complement strand
CACGGTGTGGCTTGCGATCCGGAACTACGGCGAACTGGCTGGGCTGCCACTGGCTGCCCATCCCCACATGCTCAGGCATGCCTGCGGCTTCGCGCTCGCGGATCAAGGGGCAGATACGCGGCTGATTCAGGATTACTTGGGGCATAGGAATATCCAAAACACAGTAAAATACACGGCCAGCAACGCGACGAGGTTTGAAAAGCTGTGGAAGTGAATCTGCTCAGGGGCAATACCTCAAGGAGTTTTCCACGGCCCGCCCCCTGCGGCACCCTCACAGTGCAGGCAGGGGCGAGGTTGTGGTAAACTCCGCCCCCGATTCTTCTTGACATCGCCCCGTCTCTTGCCATATTACCTTGTAACGTGGTTATATGGTCATAATGTGGTGCCGCCCATGAAAACCTTAGCTTTAATAGCCCAAAAAGGGGGAACAGGCAAGACAACCCTTGCCGTGCATATGGCCGTTTGCGCCATGCGTCATAAGCTGAAAATCGCCCTGATCGACATCGACCCGCAGGCATCTGCGTACAAGTGGAACGAGAGCCGCCCCGACGACCGGAAGCTTGACGCAATTCGAGGCGAAGCAGGTCAGATTCCCGCCTTCCTCAAGCAAGCCAGGGCCGGAGGTATTGACCTGGTTATCATCGACACGGCCCCCCATTCGGACAGCGCCGCCGCGATCGCTGCCCAACTTGCCAACCTCGTGTTGATACCTTGCCGTCCCGCCCGCTTTGACCTGGACGCCATAGCTTCGACCGTGGAGATTGCCCGGCTTGCCAAGGCCCGCGCCGTTGTCGTCATTAATGCCGCCCCACGGGGAAAGCTGGCCGATGAAGCCCGCGAGGTCCTCAAGGAGCAGGACATTGCGGTCATTGATACCGTGTTGCATCAGCGGGCGGCTTATAGTCACGCCGTCATTGACGGGCGCAGCGTACACGAATACGAGCCGGACGGCAAAGCCGCCGCCGAGATCGACGAACTTTATAACCATATAACCAAGTTATATGGTAACACACAGGCCCGAGGTAAACAAAGATGAGCAAATCAGCACGCGCACCGCTCGGAGTCTTCAGCAAGAACGCGCCACAGCCGAAGTCCGCAGCCGTAGCCGAAAAGCGCGCCGACAGGGCAGGGCGCACTGCCATGCCGTTTTGGGTTCCACTGGCCGCGAGAAAACAGCTTAGGGTTATGGCCGCCGAGATGGACACGACGCAGCAGGAACTTATGACCATGGCCCTGAATGATTTTTTCAAGAAGAACGGGAAGCCCCCAATTGCGTGAGTTGGCAATATATAACCATACAACCGGGTTATATAGTTATATACTTTTCACACAGATGCTATAGTGTCAAGTACAGCCAGTTTGTGACAAACTGGCAATAACGGGAAAGAAAAGGGGCAAATGGGCGAGGATAAAAAGCTCATAGAAAAGCGGATCATCGACGCAGCCGTCGAGATCCGCCACAACGTTGCGCTGGAAGTGGTCTATCAGCACGGTATTTTCTGCCAGGTTGCCCTTCCTCGGAGCAAGCCCGAAGGCTCCACGTTTGAACGCTCATTCAAAAATGCCTCGATCAAAATCAGGGCGGGGGAGTTATGGGACGGCAGAAAGTGGGTGGAGCAGTCCATACCCTACGGCCCCAAGCCTCGCCTTGCCCTCATCCACTTCAACAGTGAGGCCGTCAGGACAGGAAACCCCGTTATCGAGATCGGCCGGAGTTGCGCCGCGTTCTTGCGCGACATAGGCTTGCCCGACCAGGACGGCAGGACGTACAACCTTTTCAAGCGGCAAATGATGGCCTTAGCAGCTGCAGAATTGAAAATAGGCTTCACCGTCGACCGGCAGGCCGTAACGCTCGACGCGAAGCCCATAAAGGAGTTTCGGGCCTGGCTTGCAAACGACGATAAACAGGAACCCCTGTGGCCCGGGTACTTGGAACTATCCCAGGAATATTTCGAGAACCTGAAAGCTCACGCCGTGCCTCTCGACCCCCGCGCCCTAAGCGCCTTGTCTCATTCGGCTCTGGCCCTCGATATTTATTCATGGCTTGGCCGGAGGCTGCACACCTTGTCAAAGCCCGTCAAAGTGGCCTTCCCACACCTCAAGGAGCAATTCGGGCAAGAGTACACCGGCGAGAAGGCTGACGACCACTTCAAAGAAAAATTTCTCAAGATGACAAAGCAGGTGTTAGCCGTTTACCCCGACGCGAATGTTGTGCAGGTCACCGGCGGGCTTATTCTCAATCCCTCTAAGCCCCCTGTCCGAAAAACCATCATGCTCATCCAGGGGCACAGGAACCCCAAGCAGGAGCCTTTACCCCTCCTGCGGCCCCCACAGCAGCCCAACCTAACACCGCTCACCATAGAGCGCTTTAGAGGGCTCTATGCGGGCCTCGATCCCTACGCTTGCCAAGGCGACTTTGATAGCTGGCTATCCGGCAAGGACAACCCCCCCGTAAACTACGACAGGGCTTTTCTCGGTTTTGCCAGGAAGTGGGCAAAGGGCAAGCGGTAGGGGAGGCTCCCTATGCGACATTGCCTCCCCTAAGGTCAAAAAACCGCAAAAATAGGAAAGTTATCCACGTGACATTGGGGGGAGCAAAGTATGTGACATTGGGGGGGGCCTCCCTTGTTTTGTATGTGACATTGGGGGGGGCCTAAATCCATATAGCATTCTCATATAGTAAAATCATATAACCGGGAACCCAAAGCTGTGGAAAAGCTATGAGGGGTTCGCCTTCGGCTCACGCCTTTTTCGAATCAAACCCCCCCCACCCCCACAGGGGGGAGTCTTTAAGGGAAAACGTCTTAGCTAAAATTGACCGCTGAGGCGCTTTTAAGGGGAAGGATGATACTTACCCCTACCCCCAAGCACAAAAACGTATAGAGCGTCAATTTAGCTCGTCAGGCAATGATAAAGGGAACGGTTCTATTAAGGGAATTCGCATTGGCCGAGAATCCTGGAAAAAAGAGAGGAAAGTATCTTACACTCATATTTCGACAGGTGAAAAGCGCCTTTTGCCGCCGCATCTGGCCTTGGCGGATTTAAGGGCGGATTCCACGGCATTTTAAGGCGTGTTATCCCGGTCGTGTGTTCGCACTTGAACGGCAAATCTACAGGCTTCGTGTCAACATTGACAGTAAGGATCATGTCAACATTAACATCAAGGATATTTCTGACGAATCCGTCGAGCATTTCCTGGAAGGCTATCGCATCTTCTATACGTGTAATGACGGGTGTCTTGTTGTATTTTATTAACTTAAAGAGAGGCTTCAGGCGTATTATTTCAGCAATCTCTCGCGCGGTGGCGTCAGTAGCTACTTCCAGCGCTCGAGGTGTTATGACAACAATAAAGCCATGAATAAGTTCTATTTCATCATCGTCCAGAGATTTTAGGGTCCGGGGGGGCTGCAATTCACTCCATCCCGGATTTTTACGCTCGCGGTATAGGTACTGCTGAGTCATTTTATTCATGTGCTTTGGCTCCTTTCCTTCCGTTCGAGGATTTTCTTCAATTTCACGATTTCTCCTTCAAGCCGCTTGCGGTCCATGACCGCCTTGTCCAGCTCATTAAGCCGCTCTTTCACGTCATCCAGGCGGGCATGGGTCTCTTTGTCTGGACCTATAAAATTATCGAGCTTATGATTGATTTGCTTAATGGTTCTGTCGATTTTCTCCAATGTCTTATTGACCTTGTCCTGCTGGCGCACGTCATTGTCCATGCTTTTTGTGACAAGGTAGAGGGTTTTTTCCGTAATTTCGAGGATATGCTCAATATCGGTGGTCTCTTTAGATGGCTTCATGTTCCCGGCTCTACCTCCTTCCATATTCGCTCAATGTAGGTATAATTGACTTTGAAACTCCTGTGTTTTTCCAGAAACGTCGCAATATCCCGGAAGCCCAGGCCCTCGCCGTTCCGCAACTGCTTGACGAGCCCCCACATGGAGATAAGCTTCTTCCGCTTCGGACTTGTTCTCTTCTTCTTGAGGGCGGTTATCCGCTCTGCCTGGATTTTGGTTCTGCCGCGTAGGGGTTCAAGGTCGTGGTCGACAGCCTTCCTGGTGGGTGCCTTTTCGACAGCCATCATATTCACGAGAGCCTTTATGAAGCCCAAGTAGTAGATTTCCGCCTGGTTGAGGCGGGGGAACTGAGTTTTAAACTGATGATAGTTTTTTATCATAAGCTCGATGGCCTCAAGCTGGGTGGGGGGCGGCTCTTTCGAGAACCAGCGAAAAAGCCGCCGGCGCTTTACATCGTCCGTCCGCGTGAGGTCTGAAATGGTCTTCATCGCACTATCCAAGATGGCCTCTCTTTGTTGACTTATGTGTTGACTATATATGGTGACTTAAAAGCCATATATAGTCAACACAAATAATTTTATTGCATTGATTATATTTAGTAAAGCACCGTTTCTGCGGTATGCGCAGAAACGGTGTGAATCTTCAAAATAGCTTGACAATTAAAAGTGACGGACGTATAATTAAGGTACCTTGTTACCACCTTCGTTTTTATCGTGGTCAAGCGCAGGTATTCGGTCCTGCCGTACCAAAAAATCGATGCTCCATGAGCAGTTACCGGGTCTGCCGTGGATGTCAGCCGTGAAAAACCGTGGAGAGACCGGAGAAAGAAGTTGAGTTCCGGTTTCCGGCCAGGTGTTGCAGCCGCCCAAAAGAGCAACGCACAATCCCGCGCTAAGGTTCCGGAAGGCGCGAAGGTTGGAAAGATGATCCGGAAGGGGTTACAGCTTGTCCTCGATGAAAAAGCTTATTGACTCAACGCAAAGTGCCCAGGGCCGGGGAAAAGCGGTCGGGATGAGGAAAGCAATGAGGGGAACCATAGGTTGGCAGACGGCGGAGCTCGTCAAGGCAGTCTTTGAGGAAGGGGTGTCCAAGGAGGAAAGGACGGACACGACTTCGGAGAAGTACGGGAAGATAAGCTCGTTCAAGACCATGGAGACCTACCGGGACGTGTGGCTCCCTTTTGGAGCGTTTATCAAGGAGACTTGCGGGGTAAAGGATTTTGAGAAGGTCGAGGGGCAACATGTGGTTGCCTTCATGGAAGCCAAGATTGCAGAGGGGATAAGCAGGCAGCACGCGGAGAAGATCACGAGCGCAATGGGGGCCCTGGAAAGGGCCCTAGTGCGGTTTACGCAAGGGAAATATGGGACGGGCAGGAGCTATGATTTTTCTGAAAGGCTTAATGTGCTGCATCAGGCCAAGGCCGGGGGAATGCTCACGGATGGGTATCATGACCGGGCGTACCTGGACCCTGACCGGGTGATCGAGAACGTAAAGGACCCTGCCCACAACCTGGCCGCCACCATACAGCGGGAAGGGGGGGCGAGGATCGAGGGGGTATCGCTTGTCAAGGACGAGCAGCTGAGGGGCCTAGGGGTAGATAGGTTCACGGGGCGGGAGATCGGAATAATCTACACCGAAGAGAAGGGGGGTAAGGGCGGCGAGGTGATGATGAGCCGCGCCACGTATGAGCGCCTACAGGAGCATATAGAGGGGCATGGAAGCCTTGCCATAGATCAGAGGGAGTATCAGCGGGATGTCCGGAAGGCGGCGATAACGGCGGGAGAAAACCCGGAGGGAACCCACGGGCTGAGGTGGAACTACGCGCAGGAGCGGATGGAAGAACTGCAAGAGAAGGGCAAGTTAACCCATGACCAGGCCCGCCAGCAGGTCAGCTGGGAAATCAAGCATGAGCGGGCGGCTATCACGGATCATTATTTGGGGAGATGAGGATTATAGGAGGTTAGCCATGAACTTCTCGACCACAGCTTTGAATGTCTGCCAATCCTTGAAGGCATAGTATTGAGCAAACAGAATTTGGCTTTTGGACAGCTTGATCGGGACGCCGTTCTTCAGGAGCTCCTTGTGCAGCTTCTTGGCATGCTTGTGCGCTCCCTCCAAGGTTTTGAAAAGTGGGAAGGGAGCAGAGAGGTCTTCCCCCTCCTCCAAATCGCGAAGGCGCCGCAACAAAGCGGAAGCGATTGCATTCGCGCCCGCGTCGGAAACATCATTGGCTTTCAGGACTCCATACAATCTTTTTTCTAAGGCGTCTGCCTGGCTCAATCCGCCAGGGAAGGGAAATGAACGATCCATTAACGTCCTCCTCAACAAAACGTTACCAGTTATAAGGGAAGAATGCCATGAGAAGAACAGGACTATGGACAAGAGGGAGAGTTTAAGACGGATGCGTCCCTTTCCGGATGCCCCGCTGTCCTTGCTGCCTGTCCGCGCTTCGCGCATTCTCACTTTCGGGAGGGGTAATATATATCGGCCCATCCCCGACGTGCCCCTGTGGGCTTCCTAGGCGATCCGTTTTTTCCCGTTTGGCATAAGTAGCCCGACCAGGCCCCTATACCCCCCGCTCTGGCCGTGGAACGTTCCTTTGCCTTTATGGGACACATCGTGCCGTTTTGTCCAGTGATGCGCTTCAGTCCGACAGCTTGACATCGAGTTCGGAGCGGAAGGTGGAGATGCGATTCTCACGCAGAGCTTGAAAAAACTTATTAAAACTCTTCTCGGTTAAGAAATTGAAACGGTACCTGACAGGTGATCCGTTTGCCTCTAGGCGCTCATTCAGTCGCGCGAAGTGGGCGAGGGCGTATTCGTTCTTTTTGATGTTTTCGTCGCTTGGCTCGGCAATGTCCTCGTCGCCTTTGACTTCAATGACTATAATCAGGTTGCCGGCCATGATGAAAAAGTCCGGGCTGAACTTGCCGCGTTTCGGATGCTCGCCCTTTTTCCACGCATAATCAATCTCGTAAAAACGTATGAAGGTCGATTTTACCCAAGCCTCGTAATGGGGTAGGTTTTCGGGACGAAGTAGGTGGTTGATGAAACGCCGTTCGTTTTCTGAGTCCGCTATGGCCCCATTCAATGGCGTCTTAAAATCATATCGGTTCGCCACTGCCACGACTTTGTAGCCTCCACCCGGCTCGGTCGCTTCGTCAAAAAACTCGATCTGGTTTTCGTGCAGTGTGTCGCGCGTCTGGTCCGTATAGAAGAAAGTCTTGCTGCTCCGCAGGTCCGCGGCGCTTACGGAATCGCCTTGACGCTGTCTGGTGGACATCGATACGAAAGTGTTGGCGGTGAGCGCGTAGCGCACGTTTTCGGACGTTTTACGCCGAAGTGTGCCGAGCGCCTGGAGGCATTTTTGTTTCATCGCCTCCGTCGCGACGTTGGTATCGCGCCGTGAAAGGGACTCAGCGACAATTTTTTCCAGAGCGTCAATAGAATACTTGTCCGTATAGACGGTGCGCATCTTGAGGTCACAATCGTCCGGGTCTTGCGCCTGGTCCAATCGCTCGTACATGACCGTTGCGACTTCGCGCGCCGTATACGTCTTTCGGTGGAACCGCGTCATCCAATCGTACGTTTCCCCTGTTCCTGCCCGCTCAAACCTGATGCTGACATCTTCTTCGGGTGAGTCAGGGGCAAGGTCAATGTAGCCCTTGGCAAAGAGGTTATATTCGCCGGTCATGGGCTTTTTGATGGAAGTGGGGGATAGGGTGTAGTCGATATTTTCAAGGTCGAAATGGTAGGGGGAATCCGGCAGGACGTACGACGAAAGGCGTTTTTCCAACTCAAGAACCTCGTTCACGAGATGCCGAATACGCGGCGCCCAGGCGTCGTGGTTGAACACGGTGACGGTTGGCTGGTCTTTCCAGCCCTCGGGGATGCGAAGCCCGCGGCCGAGAACCTGCGCTACCAGAAGCTTGCTGTTAAATGCGCGCTCTTCATGCGGCACAATCTGGAAGACGCGTTTTACGTCCCAGCCCTCGTTCAGCATGGATACCGAAACGATCCATTCCACGTTGCTGGCGGGCGAATCGACGGACGAAAGCTTGATAATGTCGGGTGCTCCGCTGTAAACGACAAGGACCTGTGAATTGACGGCGGTGGGGGAGACGCCGCATTCTTCTACCAGGAAACTCTTGATCTCGTCGCCGACATCCTTGCAGCGTGCAATTGTAGGGGTGACGATGATCGTGAGCGGGCGAAGCTGCCTTTTCGCCAGCTTCTTTCGGTTCTCCTCGTGGCGGTTCCTGATGAGCTGCCATTTTTCATCGGGCTCGCCAGTGCGTGGCATTTCCGCGACGTAATCGACCTTCTTGACGTATTTCTGCTCCATGGCCTGGCTCAGGGAGTAGCGGTAGATGACGTCGGAAAAGTAATCGTCATCGACGTAGCACGTGCCCGAGACGCCGATGAGGTAGCGGAAACCGTAAATCGGATCAAGCAAAAACTCTTTCCAGCGTTTCGTTTTGGCCGCGGATTCGTTCGCTACGTGGTGAGCCTCATCACTCAACACGGCGGTCCGGGCTCCAGTGCCCGTAAGACTGTCCCGGATTGAAGATCCCACATGCTCTAAAATGGCGTGATAATTTTCGACGCAAACGCTGCCTTCGATGATGGTTTGGCTGGCGTTGATAATACTGGGCGCGGCGATGCGTGCGTCGGCCGGCAATACCGCCCTCAAATCGGCGTCACTAGCCAAGAGTCGGAATTTTTCTAGGAGGCCGGCCTCGATAGTCGTCGAAGGGCAGAGCACAAGGACGCGATCGACAGCACCTTCGGCGAGCAAGATTGCGGCGATGCCGTATAGGATGTAGCTCTTTCCGGTGCCGGTCGCCAGGTCAAGGGAAGCAGATAGCTGGTCGGGGAGCTGAAGATGGCGCTGCATACCTTCCCACGATCCGTAACGCGCATGAAGAATGGCGTTGTCTTCGAAGTTGGCTTTAGCCAAGGCGCGAAGGCTCGCATACTCTTGGCCCAAAAGGTAGCGCAGCGCGGTGCGGATTGCGTCTTTCTGGTACTCGCGGTCGTCGCACAATTCATCCAGGAACGGTTCGTACTTGTTCTCGTCCCACTTGGCGCGGTCGATGGCCGTCGTCACTTTCAGAACGAGGTCTTCATTTCGGAATTTCTGCCGGTCTTGATTGGAGGGCATTAATTTTTCCGCTTGGCTTTTGCTTTGGTCTTACCGTTCCGGCGGGCCTTGGGGGATGCGTTGGACTTTTTCAATATCGGCGCCGTGACGATGACTTCCCGTGCTTCGTTGCCATAAATATCGATGAAGACGACCATAAGCGTTTCGCCAAGGTTTTCAGCCGGAAACCAGGCGGTCCACTCATTGTCGGATAACTGCTGAGCGTAAAAGACTGCGCCCATATTGAACACGTCGCCGTTGTAGTCGAAGTCAACCATGACCATGGAAAGCGTTTCAAGATCACCTTTCGTCTCGCGGCCGCGTATCCGTGCAGTGCTCTGGAAGCCCCGGATTTTCAAGCATACTTCGGGAATTGGCTGCCCTTCGCGTTTTTTCTCCGATACCGTCCAATCGACCTTTGGGGGCTGGATAAAATCGAAGCCGACGGCGTCAACGGTGTCGTTAACGCTGTTTTCATCATGCGGCTGCAGCAGGGCAGTAAATTCTCGCTGGTGAAGTTCGTTGATGATTGAGTAGGGAATTCGAAGAGCGTAATAGCGCACGTTGTCGAGGTCGACATAATCCTGCTGGAAATCGAACACGCCACGGGGAGCGATGATAAAGAACTTTCGCCCGATGCGGCTTCCTATGGAAGCGTGAATGTTGAGGATGGTGTCTTCATCTATTCTTTGCCCCGGTCGCTCCAGGTGGTTGAAGACCAATACGCTCGCGCCTTTCAGCTTCCCGTCAAGGCGGAGACCGCCGATGGTGTGCGGCTCGTCCTTGCAGCCGAATAGTTGCAGGGCGAAGAACCGCCAATCCTCCCATGGCAACTGACGCAGTCGGGAAAAGTCATATAGTCCGGCGTTGTAGAGCGTGAAGGGTTTGGGCTTGAGGGGCTTACCCTTATTGCCGATGCTTTGCTTCAAGCTGAGCATGCGCTTCTGTATGGTGTATACGGACAGCTTGCCGCAGTCGATGCCGACCCAACGGCGCCCCATCTTTTCCGCGACGGCGCAGGCGGTGCCGGAGCCGGCGAAACAATCCAAAACAAGGTCGCCGACCTGGGAAGCGGTGTCGATGATGCGCTCTAGGAGGGCTTCGGTTTTTTGGGTGGGATAGCCGGTGTACTCTTCGGCTGTTCTAACGAGAAGGGGCAAGCGCCAAACATCATCGACCTTGCGCGTTTCGAGGTCGAGATAGACGATATCCCCGTTCTCGTCGCGGGCGTTCATGCTTTTGCCGCCGATCTTGACCTGTTTTTTCTTCTTAAACATTTTGTCGCGCTTCTCATACTGCGGTTTGAAAAGCCACCCGCTGGACTTCGTGTACACGAGAAGGGTGTCATGTTTGGACTCGAACACGTTGCCGCCGCTGGGAAGCCGATTGTAGTAATGCCAGGCAATGTTGTTGCGGAAGCGGTTTTCCCCGAAAATCTCATCGAGCACGATCTTGGCGTAATGTACCTTCTTCCAGTCGAGATGGACGTAAAGTGTGCCGTCATCGCTTAGCAGCTCTCGGAGGAAAACAAGGCGTTTCCGCAGGAATTCAACAAACCGGGCGCCGGACACGCGGTCCTGATAGGCCTTCTGATCCTGGCTGCCGCGGAATTCCTGTTTCGTCGCGAAGGGCGGATCGATGTAGATAAGTCGAGCACCGCGACTGCCGTCGGCGTTTGCGAGTTGGCCGTCTTCCTTCATGCGGAGCAAGGTCTTCATCACCTGGAGGTTGTCTCCGAAGACAAGCATATTTTGGTGGGTGACGCCGTTCTGGCCGAAGGTTCTGACGGGTTGCAACGGCACGCCCATCGTGTTGGCGAGGATGTCTTCTTCGCGTTCCTTGCCGTAATAAAGGAGTTCGTATTCGCGACGCTCCGGGGGGAAGAGCTCGCGAGCCCACTCCTGCGGGAGCGGCTCGCCGCGGCGCAACAATTCGATGACCCTTTGCCGAAACTCATCTTTCGTCTGCAAGGTCGGTTCTTCCATGTGCGAAAATCCCCCAATGATTGTGTCGGTGCTGTCGACCATAATGGTTAGCCGTTAAATAGCAATCCTCGTCCCCTCGGTTGCTTTTTTTTATAATACGCCAGGACCGTTTTTTTCTCAATTTCAATATTAGACAAAATGTGCTATTTTGTCCATATTGTAAAAGTGCCATGTAGGACCGGCGCGGCTTTGCTGGCCTTTCACTACCCTGAAAACTGGACAAAATGAACGACGATAGAAAACACCTTACTCAACGGGAAGTAGAAAAGCTCATCGAGGCCACCAAGGGCAGCCGCCACGAGGTGCGGGACCGTTGCCTATTACTCATGATCTTTCGCCACGGCCTGCGGGTTTCTGAAGCGTGCGCTCTACGGCTTGACCAGGTGGACACAGAAAGCCGTATTCTGCACGTTGTGAGATTGAAGGACGGCCTATCAACGACGCACCCCCTGCGCAGCGAGGAACTCCGCCCCATTAAGGCATGGCTTAACGAACGGGCTAAGATCGAGGCCACCGACAAGACTTTTTTCTTGAGTCAGCACCGTAAGCCCCTCAACCGGCGCACGGTGTGGCTTGCGATCCGGAACTACGGCGAACTGGCTGGGCTGCCACTGGCTGCCCATCCCCACATGCTCAGGCATGCCTGCGGCTTCGCGCTCGCGGATCAAGGGGCAGATACGCGGCT
>Ga0187891_1003215_pt1 | contig 11624 bp, 13 predicted proteins | sample June2016WEW_21_4_FD_132990 | JGI IMG/M metagenome (GOLD analysis project Ga0187891, IMG submission 132990) | Peatland microbial communities from SPRUCE experiment site at the Marcell Experimental Forest, Minnesota, USA - June2016WEW_21_40 | ecosystem: Environmental > Terrestrial > Soil >... | reverse complement strand
GCGACGGCGCGAGCAAGCTCGCGGGACCAAAGCGGCAGCAAGCTGCCGCACTCCAGACTTGCTTTGCGGCCTTTGCGCCTTTGCGTGACACGCCTTTCCCATTTCGGAGATTTTATGAGCTCTTTAACCGCATTCGAGATTCTCCGTGAATCGTCTCCTGTAGTGAGTGTGGGCATCCTGACGGCTGACCTCCTTTCGCTAGGATCGGAGTTGGCCCTCCTTGAACGTAGCGGCGTCCAAGTGGCCCACGTGGACGTCATGGATGGCTGCTTCTGCCCCATGATGACCGTGGGCCCACCGCTGATTAAGGCCCTCAAGACTCCCCTGCTCAAGGACGTCCACCTGATGATCGATGAACCGCTGAATAAGGTGGCGGACTATGTTGCGGCGGCGGCGGACACTATTACGATTCATCCCGGTTGCCCGTACGCTTCTGGCTGGAGAAGATGCTGCTGAGGAAGAAGTCGGGCGTGCCAGCGCATTTGCGAACAAGCTCCTCAAAGGGCTCCTTTTTGCCGTTGGTAAGCGGCTTCCCCTCCCCGTTGAAGAGATAGCTCTCCATCTGGCGGGACTTGGGATCGATCTTGAGAAGCGACCGGTAGCGGGCACCGTTGACGCTGAACGTGACGTCGATTTCGGGCTGCGGATGGGTGGCAAAGTCATACAGCGAACGCTTTTGGCCAGGGAGCTGGCGAAACAACGCTGAGAAGATCGAACCGATCGGAGTGGACTTCCCGGCGCCGTTCTGCCCCACAAGCGCAACGAGGCCGGGGCCCAGCGCCCAGAAATCCACGCTCACCGGGCCGGGAAAAGCTTCCGTAATACCGCACAGACTAAGCTGCATGATTTTCATGCTTTTACTCCTCGTAATTGAACGACGCCGGTTAAGCCCAATTCACCACCGAACGAAACCCCGACTCACAAGCGAAGCCGCCCGGTCCCTGCTCTGCCCGATGGATGGGGTTTTCTAGCCGGGCTGTGACAGCCTGGCCAGGTAGCCGCAAGGCTGGCTCGCATTTGGCGTTGGGAGAGGGCCGAAGCCCTCTGATCTTGGCGGTGGGGTTGTGAGTGCGGTAACCGAAACGGGAAGATTTGCCGCTATTGAGTGAGTACAGATGACTCAATCTGCGCAAGCTTAGCGAGCAGCCGTTCCTGCCGCTCTATAGGAGGCTGGCCCTTGAGTGCCCAGAATGCCCGCAGCTTGTCTTCTGCTGTCTTGGCCAGACTGAGCGGCGCATTCTCGGTGGGGCCTTCCGGCTCGTGCTCGATCTTAACTTTCAATTCGGCGGGCTTGGCTTTGAGTAATTGCTCCCGCAGCCTCGCTTGTTCCTCGCGACTCAGCGATTCATGGAGCCCTTTGGCCACCGTAACCACCAGCTTCACGCGAGCATCATTGAGACGCGCGGGGTCCGGAGGATTCTTGAAGTGGAATTCACCGTTCTCATAGACTGCCCGTAGTTCCACCATGTTGCGCGTTGGCGACAATCGGAACTGGACATCAACGTCCGATAGGTCAGGCCTAAGAACCGGCTCCTTCAATGTGACCAAGTGATACCCTTTGTCCTCTTGCTCACTGTAGTCGCACCGGGACAACGATCCAGCATACCAGACTCGGGGGGCCAGTTGCTGCCGGAGGTGGATGTGACTGAGCCCCACGTACTGGGCCTGCAAGCCACGCAGCGGATCAAGCGGATACTCGGCGCATCGGCCCACCAGGGGCCGCCCACTGCTCACCCTGGCGCCCGCCACTCCAAAATGCCCAAAGAAGAGCTTGTAGCATCCAGACCTCTGCTCAAATCGCTGGTTGAACTCATCGAGTTGCCGGGCGAAGGCCTCACCCTGACTGTGCTCGTTGCCAGCCATCACAGCTTTGCGAGGATATGGGAAGACCGCGACAGCTACCTCCGGAGGGTTTATCGGCGTTTCCAGCGGTGGCGGAGTTCGCACGCCGACCGCTCACCGATTCCGGAGCCTTTGTGGGCGGCGGCGGCCGAAGTAGCTCGGGAGCAGAGGGTTTTCCGCGCCGCGAAGGCTCTGCGTCTGGAGTATGGCAAGCTGAAGCAGTGGGTGGAAGCGGCGAGTCCTGCGGCGAAGAGGCGGGTGGCGAAGGCCCCAGCAGCGGCGCCGCGCACGGTCCGCACCGCCGGCGTTTGTGGAGCTGATCGCCTCGCGGCCCGGCAGTTTCCCCGAATGCCTGGTGGAACTGGAGGGACGGCGCGGCCGGATGCGGATGCAGTTCAAGGGAATGGCCACGGCGGAGCTGGTGGCGTTGAGCCAGGCGTTGTGGGACGGCGAGGCATGCCCCAGGTCACCCCGCAGACCCGCATCCTGGTGGCGGTGGAGGCGGTCGATTTCCGCAACGGGATTGATGGCCTGGCGCGGGTGTGCCAGGAGCAGTTGCAGGCGGACCCTTTTTCGGGCCGGCTGTTCGTGTTCCGCAACCGTCGGCGCACGGCGCTGAAGATATTGGCCTATGACGGCAGGGGGTTCTGGTTGTGCCAGAAGCGGCTCTCGCGCGGACGATTCGGCTTCTGGCCGGTGAGCCCAACAGGGGTGACGAAAGCTCTGGAGGCGCACGAACTCTACGTGCTGCTGGCAGGCGGGGATACAACCTCGGCGCAGGAGGCGCCCGTCTGGCGGCAGGTAGGCGTCCCCGGCTGAGAAAAAAGGGCGCAGGGGCTTACGTTCTAATCCCGTCTCTGCGACCCTCCGGAGCATGGAGGGTAAGTTTCGCTACCGGGGCCAGGTGATCACCGCTACGGAGGTGGAGTTTATCCGTGGTTGATCGCGGCGCATCCGGGCGCCAGCCGTCGGCAGCTTTCGCTGAGGCTGTGTGCGGCTTGGCAGTGGAAACAGACCAACGGGGCGCCGCGCGACATGGTCTGTCGAGAGCTGCTGCTGGGGCTGCAACGGGCCGGACAGATTGAGTTACCGCCGGTGCATCATGTTCACCGCAACCCGCCGGCCCGGCGCGGGTCGGAAAGCGGCTCAGGGGTTCCGACGTACCTGGATACGACACCGCTCGACGCCCCGCTGAGCACCCTCCGGCCGCTGGAGTTCCACTACGTGCGACGCACCCCGGAAGAGCCGCTCATCCACAGCCTGCTGGAACGCCACCATTACCTGGGCTACACCCGACCAGGCGGGGAGCACCTAAAATATCTGGCCTGGGCCCAAGGGCGACCCCTGGCCTGTCTGGCCTGGAGTTCCGCGCCGCGGCACCTGGGGAGCCGCGTCTGCTTTATCGGCTGGTCGGCCGAAGCCCGGCGACGCAATATCCGATTCCTCGCCTACAACACCCGCTTTCTGATTCTGCCCTGGATTCAGGTCGAACACTTGGCCTCCCACATTCTGGGCCGCATGGTGAAGCGGCTATCGGAGGATTGGGAGAAGGCCTGCAGGGCTGCAAGGGCCGCAAGAGGTTTGGATCAGCCGGGTGGACCACGACGGCGGCTCGGTTCTGGCAGCCCGGGGGGCCATGGGTTCTCCCGACTTTCCCACCCGCGATGAGCGGCACCTCTTGCTCGCTGCCGGAAAACCTCCGCCCCCCGAGGCCCGGCACCTGGTTGTCACCAACCCCGCGCAAATCGTCGTGACCGTCCCACCGCATGGTCGCACGTTGCTTGAAATCGAGAAGAGCGCTAAATAAGTGAGTACGCCCTTTGAAAGCGGCCCCGTTCGTCCGAGTCACCACGGTAGAACGGTGCGACTGAAGGTGTCTAGCTCGTCGTTGGAGGTGAGCAGCGGTTGAATTCACTTTACGCCACCTGCTTCTTCAACGAAGTTTGATTTTCATCCAAGGCTGCCTTCAGCATGCAAAGATCCCGGTAACCCATAATCCTTCGAAAATTCTTTTCGGTCATGAGCAGCACCGCAGTCGGCAGCCTCGCCGGTCGGGTCCGACATGGTGTTGACGTGGACGATTCCGAACTCTTCGGCGGCGCGGATCTGTCCTTCGGCCAGGATACGGAAGTTGGTCGCGTAGTCTTTGTACTTCGCCCCGATGCGTTCGGCGACAACCTACATCAGAATCAGCATGCAGGGAAGGTGACCCACCTGACCCCCCTCCAGCATCATGAGAACACGCTCGCGACTGGTCATGGACCCCTCCCGGGCGCGTTGCGTCGGGGCAATGCTTGTCCTTCGCCAAAATCGGATTTCGCTCCCGAAATGCCTCGGAATGGTTTCAGATTAAGGTTCTTAATAGCTTTCATCGATATTTCCTAACTTACATACACAGCGGCCGCATGAGCTTCGGCGAAGGACGCAGCTTAGCACACAGGGGAAAGACGAGCCAGTCCGATAGCTGTACAAATGGATCGACGCGCGTCCGTCGTGCTTTGCATGCCAAGAGCCCGCAGCAAAGATCTGACGTAACGGGAACTCGGCCGCCACGTTGGCCTTGGTTCTGATGGGCCGTCCTATGGTGAGGGCGAAAACGTCCGCCAAGATCCGTAGAGGCCAGAGCGCCTTGCAATTCAGGTGAGTTTGATATCTAATTTCTCCGCCGTTGAAGTCTTTCGAAACGCGGTCGAAAGGAAACAACAAGCCCCTGCTCAGAGGAGGATTTATGCGCAAGTTCTTACTGCCCGTTCTCATCCTGGCAGCGTTCATTCCCCTAGCCCAAGCGCAGGCGCCACCGCAGCCCAAGAAATATACGGCCCATGTGGTTGGTTACGCTCACATGGATATGGCTTGGCTTTGGCGTTGGGAAGAATCCATCCACGACATCATGTACAACACCTTCCGCAATCAACTTGAGCTGATGGACCAGTTCCCAGATTACACCTACGTGCAGGATCAGGCGGTGGTGTTCGACATGATGGAGCACTACTATCCTGACATTTTCAAGGGAATTGTCCAGAGGGCCAGAACCGGCAATTTCATCCCCGTCAGTTCCAGTTGGGTTCAGATGGATGAGAACATGCCCGATGGCGAGTCGCTCGTTCGCCAGTTCCTCTATGGCCAGAAATACAGTAAGGACAAGTTCGGCCATTATATCCGCGTTGCATGGCAACCCGACGTCTTTGGCCACGCTAGTTCCATGCCGCAGATTGCGCGGAAAGCCGGTATCGAGTTCTATGTTTTCAACCGGCCGCATGACCCGTCCCGGCCACCCATCATCTGGTGGCAGGGCTTGGACGGGAGCCGCGTGTTGGGTTACACCACCCCCGGCGAGTACACCCAGCCCATGGATCATGAGCACACCACCGTGTTGGGGATGAAGAACGCGGATCGGGCAGGAGTCAAGAACATCCTGGTGCTCTACGGTATGGGTGATCATGGCGGCGGTCCCAACCCCGTTGACGTTTCAGGAATCGCGAAGCTGAATGCCTCGCCTGATGATGTGCGCGTGAAAACTACGAACGTCGGCGATTATGTTGATCTTCTCCTGACCGAGAAGAAAGACTTTCCGGTTGTCGATAAGGAGCTGAATCCTGTCTTTCCCGGCTGCTACACAACTCAAGTGGATATGAAGCGCCACAATCGCCAGGCCGAGCAACTTCTGCTGAATGCCGAGAAAATGTCGGAGCTGGCGGTGTTCTTTGACTATCGGGACTATTATCCCAATCGCGACATCACAGAAGCCTGGAAATTGGCACTCTTGAACCAGGCCCATGACCTGGCGGCAGGCTCCGGCATCGGTCCCATTTATGCCGACGCGGCCCACCAGTATCAGGAGGTCTTTGAGCGCGGCCATCGAGCCTTGGACTTCACGCTCCAAAACCTTGGCCTCCAATTGGACACCCGAGGTGAGGGGATACCCGTGGTCGTCTACAATCCTCAGTCTTGGGACCGTAGTGACTTGGTCATCGCCGAGGTCTCAGCCTTCTCGCTGCCTTCACAAATGGTAGCCGTTCACAGTGAGGAAACGGTTCCCGTACAAGTGCTGAAACCCGCGGACAAAGTGGGCAATCGGGAGACCTCAACTGTCGCTTTCGTCGCGCGCCAGGTTCCGCAGATGGGGTTGAAACTCTATCGAATCGTGGCAGAGGCCAGCAGTCACAAAGCCGCCGCGTCGACACTCCAGGCGGGCACGAAGCCTCAGCCATACCTCGAAAACGAATTCCTGCGTGTCGAACTTAATCCCGAGACCGGCTACATCGCCCGGCTTTACGACAAGCAGAATAAGCGCGAAGCGTTCCACGGCGAAGGCAATTTCCTGGTGGCGCTGGAGGACACTGCAGAGCGAGCCAAGGAAACCTCCGCCGAGTACGCCGGACCTGCCTGGGACATTGGGCTGACCGGGAAGAAATGGAATATCGAGAAAGCGGCAAGAATCGAGGTCATCGAGCAAGGGCCCGCGCGTGCCAAAGTCCGAGTTGTCCATCGGTTCCGGGACTCGGAGTTTACTCAAGATGTCAGTCTGATCGCGGGCGCGCCTCACGTGGATGTGGAATTTTCAACGGAATGGCACGAGCGCAGTACCTTCCTGAAGGCAGGCTTCCCGGTAAGCGTTTCATCTGCCAAAGTGACGGCCGAGATTCCTTATGGCGCCATCGAGCGCGACCAGGCCGGAAGTGAAATGGTGATGGGTAAGTGGGTCGACATATCCGACGCGGATTACGGGGTAGCGATCCTGAACAATGGCCGCAATGGCTTCGATGCCAAGGATAACCTTGTCCGCCTTTCTCTGATTCGCGGCCCTTGGGGCCCCGACCCCCGGGCGGATGAGGGACAACACAGCGTTGGCTACTCGATCTATCCTCACCGGGGAGGGTGGCGGGACGGCAAGGTGGTGTTCAAAGCCTTGGCGTTCAACTCGCCATTATTTGCTCTACAGGAACCATTCCATGCAAGCCCACAAGAGCAGTGGGCCGGCAAGAAAGGCGGCTTGCCAAACGCATACTCCTTCATCAAGACCGAGAGCGACCACGTAGTTCTGTACGCTATGAAGCAAATGGAAGGTTTCTATGACACGGACGCGATCCTGCGGTTTTTCGAATGTGAGGGCCGCGAGGGAGATGCCACGATTCAGCTTCCGCGTTCGGTTCGCGTGGTAGAAACAAATCTGCTGGAAGACACGGTCCTGGGATCGATCGGAGAGGGGCAAACCATTCGCTTCCACATGAAGCCGTGGGAGATCAAAACACTGCGACTGGCGCGACGTTAGCGCAAGCTGGGGTAGGACGTTACGTTTTGTAGGTCATGAGGGGAAACGAATCGGCAGGCTGAAACTTCTGTGGTCCGTTTCCCGTGGACATTTTCTCACCAGGGACACTCATATTCGAGGCATGCGGACCAAACCCGCGGGCCTCAGCGCCGCACTCTACAACGAATCCAGCCCCCTCCTACTCGGGCCGCGGTGAATCATCGATGCAATCATAGCGAGCGAACGGGCATGAAGGGATCTGATTGATTTCGTAAGCCTTTTGCATGAAATCAGACCCAAGCACGTTGCGAGGTTCCATGGCAGTGCCCAATCAAAAGGACCTGGCGCCCAAACGATGGGAGCGGCGGCGACGTATCCTCAGCCAGGATCAAGTGGTTCGCGTCGAGGAACTCGCCCATCAGCTCAAGGTTTCTCCGGCAACGATCCGCCGCGACCTGGACGAGCTGGAGAGTCTCGGTGAGATTCGGCGAGTGCATGGTGGAGCCATCAGCACCGGCAGCCGCCTCGAGGAGCCCCTGTTTGACGACAAAACCTCCGTGGCGGCCAGGGAGAAGCGTCGCATCGCAGAGGCGGCTTTGAAATACGTCCAGCCCAACGACACGGTTTTTCTGGACGGTGGCAGTACCGTCTTGGAGCTGGCGCGCTTGCTGAAGGACCGGTCGAATGTGACCGTTGTGACCAACTCCCTTCGCGCGGCGGTCGAACTATCCGGACGCGGACCTCGGCTTATTATGATCGGGGGCGAACTTCGCCGCCTCGGTCAAACCATGGTTGGACCGCTCACTCGGTTTACGATCCACGAATTGCACGTGGACAAAGCCTTCATGGGGACGATGGGCCTCAGTCTTGAAGGAGGCCTCACGACGACCGACCCGAGCGAGGCCTACACCAAGGAACTGGTCATGGAGCGTGCCCGTGAAGTGGTTCTGGTCGCCGACAGCAGCAAGGTCCGCAAGATTTCTTTCGTGCGTTCGGGGCGGCTCGAGAAAGTTCGCATCCTCGTCACCGACAGCCTGATGGATCGAAAATTCTCAAAAGAACTGCGCAAACGCGATGTAGAGGTTGTGCGCGCGTAACCGGAATGGTAGTCCATGGAGAGAACGGAAATGACGCCAGCTCATCTCAGCGATACGAGGCCTGATTTCACTCCCTTTGAAATCGATTGCGGCAAGATTTGCGCCTTTCGCTTCCATGGCAACCTTCAAAGCGAACTGGCGGCCGGGCGAATCGACGCCGCAACCGCAGTCGATCTCCTCGAAGACATGCTCATGGTTCGCGAGATGGAAGAGATGATCGTGAAGCTGCGCGCTGGCGCTTACGAGCCGATCGCGGGGTTCAACTACCGCGGGCCGACGCACGTTTCGATCGGGCAGGAAGGTGCTTCCGTCGGGGCTTGCAGCGCCTTGACGCTGATGGATTACATCACCAGCACGCATCGGGGGCACGGAGACAGCTTGGCTCGCGGTTGCCTTGCCCTTCGCGCCATGAGCGACGAACAATTGCGGAAGCGAATTCCTCATTCCAAGGCGGCCTCTTGCCTGGAACTACTTGAAGAAGCCTCGAGGAACATGTCTATCGCACGGTCGCGGAGCTTTTCGGCAAGGAGGACGGACACTGCCGCGGTCGTGGAGGGAGCATACACATCGCGGACTTCGCCGTGGGCCACCTCGGCGCGAATGCCATTGTCGGAGGCAGCGTGCCGATTGCGACCGGGGCGGCCATGGGGCTGCGGTATCTGCGCACCGGAGGTGTGGTGTGTTGCTTTGCGGGTGATGGGGCCTACTGCAACGGTGTGGTTCTGGAATCCATGAATTGGGCAGCGCAGGCCCAGTTCACCAATGAGATTGCCGGAGATCACCGCGTCGGAGTTCCCATCATCTTCTTCGTTCTCAACAATCACTACGCCATGACGGGTCGCACGGACGACGAAGTGACGGGGGGGCCAGCCGAGGCTGCCGCGAGGGCCAAGGCCCATATTTTCTCGACGTGGACACCTACCGCTGCTATGGCCACTCCTTGAGCGACCCTCGAAACGAATATCGAACCCGAGAAGAAGAAGCCGCCTGGAAGGCTGTCGATCCGGTTCTCCGGCTCGAAAAGCAAATCCTGGAATGCGGGATCTTGGATGAGCGGGGGATTGCCTCTTTGCAGGCGGAGGTCCGGGAGCGCAACGCGCGTGCGGCGATTCGCGCGGCCGGCTCACCTGATCCTGACCCCGCCGAGGTCATCAAATACATGTACGCCGACACCGTGGCGGAGAAGGTTCCGCCGGCATTTCAGAAAATAGCGCTGCTTCAACCGCCGCCCGCGATCAAGCGGACCGACGGCGCCATCACCTATCGTGATGCGATCAAAGAGGCTCTGATCGAGGAGATGAAGCGCGATGCGCGGGTCATCTCTTACGGCGAAGATGTGGCGGAGTATGGCGGCGCTTTCAAACCGACCAAAGGGCTACTGGAGGTTTTCGGTCGCGACCGGATCTTCAACACTCCGATTTCCGAGGCCGCGATCTGCGGGACCGCTGTGGGTGCTGCCATGATCGGCTTGCGGCCCATCGTGGAACTCATGTACATGGATTTTCTGCTGATGGCGGGCGATCAGGTCAGCAATCAGGCGGGAAAGTGGCACTACATGTCCGGCGCGCAAGTCGAAGTGCCTTTGGTCATCCGCGCGTCAGTCGGCGGCGGAAAAGGGTATGGAGGGCAACATTCTCAGACCCTAGAATCAATAATTGCTCATATCCCGGGAATGTACGTGGTTTACCCGGCCACGCCCTACGATGCCAAAGGCATGATTAAGTCTGCCATTCGCGACAACAATCCCGTGATGTTTGTAGAGTCTCAGTTGCCCTACGGCGAAAAAGGCGTTGTGCCGGAGGAAGAATACCTTGTCCCCTTGGGGGTGGCGGACATCAAGCGCCCGGGGTGTGATATCACGCTCGTGGCCTACGGGCCGGCAGTGCATGATGCCTTGAAAGCCGCTGAGCGGCTCAAGGTCGAATCCGGCCTGAGCGCGGAAGTTGTGGACCTCCGCAGCCTTGTGCCACTCGATATCGAAACGGTGCTGAGGTCGGTCGAGAAGACTGGGCGCTGCGTAGTGATCAGCCAGGCAGTGCACCTGGGCAGCTTCACGGGCGAGGTCGCGTCGACCATTCAGCAGGAGGCCTTTGACTTTCTGGATTCGCCGGTGATCCGGGTGGGGGCCAAGAACGGCATTGCCCCGCAGTCGCACGTTTTGGAAGCGGTTTTCTACCCCCGAGTGGAAGACATCCTGGCGGCCGCCAAGGCGATTCTGTAAGGAGAAAACACGGGATGGTTCGGACCATTGTGGTGCCGAAGCTGGGGCAGACTGAAGAACAGGCTACGATTGTCCGGTGGGTTAAGAATGAGGGCGATGTGATCGCCCAGGGAGACGTCCTTTTCGAAATCGAGACGGACAAAGCTCTCCTGGAAGTGGAAAGCTTCTTCGACGGCACGCTGCTCAAGATTTCAGTGCCGGAAGGGCAGGCGGTGCCCATCCAGTCCGTGGTCGGCTTCATCGGTGATCCGGGAGACCCCATCCCGGAGATTGTGGCTCCCCCGGCGCTCCCCCAAAAGACAGAAGCAGCCCACGCGCTGGCAGAAGCGCCGCGGCAGTCCTTACCGGCGCCCGCAGGCGAACTGGCCAAGGGGCGAATGGAGAAGCCGCGGCTGCGCGGGCGTGACACTCGCTCGCGCAAAATATCAGTCCCCCCCGCCCGAGCCTGTAAAGCCGGAATTATTCAAGATCAGTCCCCGCGCAGCCAGATTGGTCAAAGAAAGCGCGGTTAATCCCACGCCCATCGCCGGGACCGGTCCCGGCGGCCGGATCGTCGAGCGGGATGTGACCGCCTACCTGGAAGCCAAAGGGTACGGTCGCCTTCGGATCACGCCCACCGCCAAGAAACTGGCGGTCAGGGAGGGAATCGATATTCTCAGTCTCCAGGCTAGAGACGATTCAGGCCGTGTCACAATGGGGGATATTGAAACGGCGATCACTGAACGGCCGAGGCCCATTACCCGGATGCGACAAGTGATCGCACAGCGGCTGACCCAAAGTTACGTCAGCACGCCGCATTTTTTTGTCACCGTGCCCGCCGACGTGACGGAACTTGACTCCTTTCGTTCGGAGCTGAAGTCCCAGGGCATGTCGTACACGATCACGGATTTCATCTTGAAGGCCGCCGCGCTCGCTCTCGCGGAATTCCCAACCGTGAGCAGCACTACGGACGGGGAGCGCACCCGGTGGCACAGCCGAATTCATCTTGGCCTGGCCGTGGCCCTGGAGCAGGGACTCGTGGTTCCTGTCATCCGCGATGCGGACAAGCAACCCTTGCGGGAATCCACGAGCGTGCCACCGAGCTGACAGCCAAGGCCCGCGCCGGCAAGCTGACACCGGCAGAGATAACGGGAAGTACGTTCACGATTTCCAACATGGGCATGCTGGACGTCGAGAACTTCACCGCCATCATCAATCCCGGTGAAAGCGCCAT
>Ga0187891_1003211_pt1 | contig 11634 bp, 6 predicted proteins | sample June2016WEW_21_4_FD_132990 | JGI IMG/M metagenome (GOLD analysis project Ga0187891, IMG submission 132990) | Peatland microbial communities from SPRUCE experiment site at the Marcell Experimental Forest, Minnesota, USA - June2016WEW_21_40 | ecosystem: Environmental > Terrestrial > Soil > Wetlands... | reverse complement strand
GGCTACGTCCACGCGCCCATCCGCCGCGTTCCCATCTCGAGCGGCCTCGTCGGCGCCGCAGTCCGCGAGTGGCGCCCCATCAACGTCCCCGACGTCAACGAAGATCCGCGTTATCTGCCCATGAACTCCGAGACCCGCTCGGAGCTCATCGTCCCGCTCTTCTACAAGGGCCGCGTCATCGGCGTGCTCGATCTCGAACACACCCGCCCCAACTTCTTTAACGAAGAGCACGAGCGCATGTTGACCACCCTGGCCTCGCAGATCGCCATCGCCATCGAGAATGCGCGCCTCTATCAGGCCGTCCACCGCCAGGAGCGCCAGCTTGAGAAAGACATCGCCATGGCCCGCGAGGTGCAGCTCCGCCTGCTTCCCGCCGAGGCGCCCTTGCATCCCCACGCCGATATGGCCGTCCGCTTTCTCCCCGCACGCACTATCGGCGGCGACCTCTACGACTTCCTCGACTACGGCCCCAACTGCACCGCCATCGTTCTTGGCGACGTCAGCGGCAAGGCCGCGCCCGCCGCGCTCTTCGCCGCGCTTGTCAGCGGCATCATGCACGCCGCCACCGCGCAGCAGCCTGACCCCGCCGCCATGCTCGCTCTCCTCAACGACGCCCTTCAGGAGCGCAAGCTCGACTCGCAGTACGTCACCATGCTCTTCTGCCTCTGGAACGACGAGAACCAGACCCTCCAGGTCGCCAACTCCGGCGCCGTCCAGCCCGTCTTCTGCCGCGGCGGCCAGCCCGTCCCTGTCAAAGCCGAGGGCTTTCCTCTGGGCATGTTCCCTGATGTCACTTACGAGGAGTTCAGCGTCGCCACCCAGCCCGGAGATGCTATCGTCTTTGTCTCCGACGGAATTCTCGACGCCGAAAACGAAAAGGAAGAGATGTACGGCGAAGACCGCCTCGTCGGCCTCCTCTGCTCCAGCCGTGATCTACCCGCCTCGGAGATCGCCGACGCCATCCTCGACGATGTCTCCCGCTTTCAGGGCAGCAAAGAACGCTTCGACGACGAAACCATCATCGTGCTCCGCGTGCGGTAGGAAGCTGCGATCAAAGAACCGGAACCATCCGCACCAGCTAGAAGAACCTGAACTGGAGGATTTGAAAGCCATGGTTAGTTCCGACAATAAGGGGCGCCTAAACACAACGCAACTGCTGAATTGGGCGAGGAAGCTACAAGCGCTTGCTCAGACTGGAATCGCCTATACAAAGGATCCCTACGACACGGAACGCTACAAAAGCCTGCGGCAAATCGCTTCCGAAATGTTGGCTGCGAGTGCTTCAAGCGTCCCAGCAGCCCTGATTGACTCATTTTCAGGCGAGCTTGGATACGCCACGCCAAAGATCGACGTACGCGCAGCAGTGTTCGTCGGGGATCAGCTGCTGCTTGTCAAGGAGCGAAGCAACGGAGGGTGGACATTGCCGGGCGGCTGGGCAGACATAGGCGAGAGTCCTAGCGTTGCCGCTGTTCGAGAAGTGAAGGAAGAGTCCGGTTACACCGTAACCGCCAGAAAACTTGCCGCCGTGTATGACCGTGATCTTCACGGGCATCCGCCAATGCCTTATCACGTGTACAAACTATTCTTTCTGTGCGAACTCGTTGGCGGAGCAGCGCAAACAAGTGTGGAAACAGAGGACGTCTCCTTTTACCCCGAAGACCACCTGCCACCACTTTCGCTTTCCCGCGTGACGCCAAAGCAAATTTCACACCTGTTCGACCATCACCGGCATCCTGATTGGCCAACTTCATTTGATTAGAGAAAGACAGGAGAATCTGCTGGAGAGCCCCCGATCAAGTCGATGTTCTGAATCGAAGCTGCCTTAGATGGGCGCGCAGGGATGCCTCTGTCGCTTTCACTTTTTAACTTTGCAACTTCGATGGCTCCCGCGCAATAATGCGCACGGACTTCGAGAGAACCAACATGATCGCCAAAACCATCATCGAGCCGTTCCGCATCAAAAGTGTTGAGCCCATACACTGGACCACCCGCACCGAGCGCGAGCAGCTTCTCAAGGCCGCGCACTACAACCTGTTCCTCCTGCCCGCTGACGATGTCCTTATCGATCTGCTTACCGACTCAGGCACAGGCGCGATGTCGACCCATCAATGGGCCGCCATCATGGAGGGCGATGAAAGCTACGCTGGCAGCCGCAGCTTCGATCGCTTCCGGAATTCCATTCAGGACATCTTCGGCTACAAGCATGTAATCCCCACCCATCAGGGCCGCGCGGCTGAACGCATCCTCTTCGGCGTCACATGTAAGAAAGGGGATATCGTTCCCAACAACACGCACTTTGACACCACTCGTGCCAACGTCGAGTTTGCCGGAGCTGAAGCTGTCGATCTGCCCATCGCCGAGGGCCGCCAGCCCGCATTGCTGCACCCCTTCAAAGGGAATATGGATGTGACGGCACTCGAGAGCCTCATCCAGCGCGTAGGTCGCGGCCGCATTCCTCTTGTCATGCTGACCGTCACCAACAACTCCGGCGGCGGTCAGCCTGTATCAATGGAAAACGTGCGCCAGGTAAGCGCTGTGTGCAAGCGCCACGGCATTCCGCTCTACTTCGATGCCTGCCGCTTCGCCGAAAACGCATGGTTTATCAAGCTGCGCGAGCCTGGATACGAGCAAAAGACGCCCAAAGAGATTGCGCAGGAGATGTTCCACATGGGAGATGGCTGCACCATGTCGGCCAAAAAAGATGGCATGGCCAACATCGGCGGCTTCCTCTGCACCAACAACGATCTGCTCGCCCAGCAGGAGAAGAATCTCCTCATTCTCACCGAAGGCTACCCCACTTACGGCGGCTTGGCCGGCCGCGATCTCGAAGCCATCGCCGTGGGAGTGCAGGAAGCGCTGGAAGAAGACTACCTGCGTTACCGCATCGCCTCTACCGCGTACCTAGGCAACCACATCGCCGCTGCGGGTGTACCTATCGTCCAGCCGCCGGGGGGCCACGCCATTTACCTCGACGCCCGCGCCTTTCTGCCGCACATTCCCTCGGCGCAATTTCCTGGTGTCGCGCTGGCTTGCGAGCTGTATCTTGAAGGCGGTGTTCGCTCCGTCGAAATCGGCACGCTCATGTTTGCCGCCGCGGCGCAGATGGATCTCGTGCGCCTGGCCATTCCACGCCGCGTCTACACGCAAAGCCACGTCGACTACCTGGTCGAAGTGATTTTGGAGGTGTGGAAGAATCGCGAGCAGATCCGCGGCATGCGCCTCACCTACGAAGCGCCGTTCCTGCGTCACTTCACCGCGCATCTGGAACCAATCCCGTAGGCAACCAGCCCCTTCGAAAAACTCGCAACGACAGCCCTTCGCCCCCAGCCTTCAGCTCTTCAGCTCAACACGGACGACCCGCTCATCTTCGTTCTCGCGCGAACGAGCCGGAAGCTGAAAACAGGCTGTCCCGGATCACGTGAGGTCTCGGTGTGACCTGGGGCAGCCTGTCGGGGCCGGACCCATGGGATGCGAACCGTGCCGCATCGATTAATGAATCAAGACCACGTTCATGCTCCAGGGGGCCAGCGACAACGTCAACGGTAGGCTTTGAGCGCCAAGATTGGTAGTCGTGGGCCCGGCCCAGGTGCTAGTCCCGGCTGGATCCGGGAAAACTCCCGTCGGCGAGCCTGACAGGTCATAGATGGCCTTGTCATAGGTGATTACAGTAACGGTTGTGGCGGCATTTAGCCCCGAAAGCGTGACCACAACCGGCTCACTGGCGTTTTCGTTCAGGTTGAACAGCACCAGCGCCGTCCCGCCGTTGTTGGTTGCCGCATACGCGCGCACGTCGGTTTTGTCGCCGGCCACGGTCGCTGTGAGCGCGAATTCGCCGTTGACGGCCACGTTGCTGAAGAGCTGGAACGCGCGCGCCGTGGGTGACATGGTGCCGATGGGACCCGCGCCCGGACAAGTGCCATCGGAGGGTCCATCGGAGAAGACGTTGTAGGCCCCGAAATCCTGCCATCCATAGAGCGAAGCACTATCGTTCCCGCTGGTGCCGTTACAATTGCCGAAGCCAATCCACCAGGTCAGGCGTGAGACTCCGTCGTTCATCATTTCGCCCAGCACCTGGCCGGCATACAAGCCCTGAGTAATCGACCAGCTCTGTTTGCCCGGATTGCTGTAAGGCCCTCCGATCTCGCCCACGTAAATGGGCGTGTTCGGCTTCCCTGCCGTGGCCAGTTCCGACTTGATGGTGTTGATGTTCGTAGTCAACTCCTGCGCCGCCTGTTGCACCAGAAAGGTGTCGTTTTCCTGGCCCGGCGTTTCTGGATAGTCGTGGTATTCCACGAAATCGTAGGGCGCATTCGCGAGCACCGTCGGATCCCACGCCGGGGAGTTGCCGGGGTTGACCGAAACGCCGACCAGCGTGTTCGGAGAGGCCGCCTTGACCAGCGCATAGTAGCCGCTGCTTCCCGCCGTCGCGGCGGCGTAGGTAGCCGCGTTGTTCTTCAGGGGATGATTGTCCGTCTCCCAGCTCCCGTATTCCTCGTTGCCCACCGTCATATGGCTTACTGTGATGCCGAGGCTCAGCGCGTTGGTCACCCACGCGGCAGCTTCGGTTGGGTCTCCATATCCAGTGCAATTCTTGCCCGTGCCGTAGTCTGCCGTCAGCGCCACATCCAGCCCGGCCGGAATGACGATGTCGTTGACGAAATTCGCGAAACTGTCATTCGAGTTAGCATAGCTACCGCATTCGGTATTGGTTTCCCAGTTATAAGCGTCAGACCACGATCCGCCCGGCCAACGCACCGCCTTGATGCCGGCGGTCTGAAACTCATTCACGATTCCAGTCTCGTTGGTGACAAGGTCGTACCAGGCTGCCATATTCATGCCTAGAAGCTGATCGGTTACGGCCGGGCCGGAGCTTGACTCGTTCACCGTTATCGAGGTCAGTACGGTTACCGTAGCCGTCTGGGTGATCGCCGTCCCAGCGGAATTCGTGACCGTGAGGGTATAGATCGTGGTAACCGTGGGGCTGACGCTGACTCCCGTACCGCTGGTGGCGGCGAGATTGCCCGGCGTGATCACCCCCGTGCCGTTGGCAAAGACTGCCGTCAGGCTGGAGCTCGCTCCTCCCGCAATCGTCGCAGGATTCGCCACAAAGCTCGTGATCGTCGGCGCGGGAACGACGGTTACCGTGACCGTCTGGGTGATCGCCGTCCCGGTGGGAGGAGTAACCGTAAGGGTATAGGTCGTAGTCGTCGCGGGACTGACGCTCACTCCGGTTCCGCTGGTGACGGCGAGATTGCCCGGCGTGATCACGCCCGTGCCATTGGCGAAGACAGCTTTCAGGCTGGAGCTTCCCCCAATAGTGATCGTCGCTGGATTCGCCACAAAGCTGGTGATTGTCGGCGCGGGAACGACAGTCACCGTAACCATTTGGGTGATTGCCGTTCCAGCGGAATTGGTGACCGTGAGGGTATAGGTCGAAGTCGTCGCGGGGCTCACGCTCACCGGCGTTCCGCTGGTGACGGCGAGATTGCCCGGCGTGATCACCCCCGTGCCATTGGCGAAAACAGCCGTCATGCTGGAGCTTGTTCCTGCCGCAATCGTCGCTGGATTCGCCACAAAGCTGGTGATCGTCGGCCCGGGAACGACGGTTACCGTAGCCGTCTGGGTGACTGCGGTACCAACGGCAGGGGGAGTGACCGTGAGGGTATAGGTCGTGGTCGTCGTGGGGCTCACGCTCACCGGCGTTCCGCTGATAACAGCGAGATTGCCCGGCGTGATCACGCCTGTGCCGTTGGCAAAGACTGCCGTCAGGCTGGAGCCTCCGCCTACGGTGATCGTGTCTGGACTGGCCACGAAACTGGTGATCGTTGGCGCGGGATTCACCGTGATCGTTGTCGTCGCCGTGACCGCGGCTCCGCTGGAAGGCGTGACGGTGAGGGTATAGGTCGTGGTCGTCGTGGGGCTCACGCTCACCGGCGTTCCGCTGATAACAGCGAGATTGCCGGGAGTGATGACGCCCGTGCCGTTCACGAAGACTCCCGTCAACGTTGCGCTTGCTGCTGCTGTGATGGTCGCTGGATTCGCTACGAAACTGGAGATGGAGGCTACTGGAGGTGGCGGTGGGGTGCTGGACGAGCCGCCGCAGCCGATCAGACCTCCCAAACTCAGGCTGAGTGCCACCGCACACGCCACAGGAGCAAAAATTCTTTTCATCGTATTCCCTGTCTACAGCAAATTTAGACGAATTTATTCCTTTACATCATACGATTCCACACTCACGACCCGGGGCCGTGGCAGAATTCGGAGGTCCGCAGAAGCTGAAATTCGATCGAATCGCCGGCCTTTCAACCGTTCTTCTTCGAAATGCAAGCAATCCTTCATCGCTGGTCAATGGCTCCTCATTCGATAGACTCTAGTAGACACCGACCACCCTGGAGCCCGCTTGGCCCAATCCACACAGGAACGCCTTATCCGCCCCGCTCGGAACATCATCGGCAGCCTTCGCCTGCCCGGCGACAAGTCCATCAGCCACCGCTACGCCATGCTCGCCGGCTTCGCCGAGGGCACATCGCGCTTCACCAATTTCTCCACCGGCGCCGACTGCGCTTCCACCCTCGCCTGCATGGTGTCGCTGGGCGCAAAGGTGAACCGCACCGGTGCCGCCTCCATTGAAGTCACTGGCGTCGCCGGCCGCGTCACTCCCTCTGCTCATCCCCTCGACTGCGGCAACTCCGGTTCGACCATGCGCATGATCTCCGGTCTTCTCGCGCCTCAGTCCGGCCGATTCACCCTCATCGGCGACGCCTCGCTCTCGCGCCGTCCCATGGAGCGCATTCGCAAACCCCTCGAAGCCATGGGCGCGCGCCTCACGCTCACCGAAGGCCACGCGCCGCTCACCATCGACGGCGGCCCGCTTCGTGCCATCGACTACGCCACTCCCGTTCCCAGCGCGCAAGTCAAAAGCTGCATTCTTTTCGCCGCTCTCGAAACCGCCGGAACCACAACCGTCCGCGAAGAAACACGCACCCGCGATCACAGCGAACTGGCCCTCCGCGCATTCGGTGCAAAGCTCACTCGCACATCCGATTCGGTCTCCATCGCCGGCCCGCAGCCGCTCCACGCCATCGACGCCGCTGTCCCCGGAGACCTCTCCTCCGCCGCATTCTTCCTCTGCACCGCCGCGCTCTTCCCCGGCTCCAGCCTCGTTCTGGACTCGATCGGCCTAAACCCCACGCGCGCCACGCTGCTCGATGTCCTCACCGCACTCGGCGCGCATGTCGCCGTCTTGAATCTCGAGGAAAAGCACGCCGAACTGGTTGGCACCGTGCAGATTTCTGCGCCTCCTGAGGGCCTCGGATCAACAGCGGTAAGCGGCGCACTCGCGGCTCAACTCATTGACGAGCTGCCCGTGCTCGCCGCCATCGCGCCCTTCACCAGCGGCGGCATTCGCATCCGCGGCGCCCGCGAGCTGCGCGTCAAGGAATCCGATCGCATCGCTCTCGTCGCGAAAAATCTCCGCGCCATGGGCGCTGAAGTCGAGGAATTCGAAGATGGTCTCGACGTTCCGGGCGGCCAATCCCTCCACGGCGCGACCATCGATTCCGGCGGCGATCACCGCATCGCCATGGCGTTCAGCGTCGCTGCCCTCCGCGCCACCGGCGACACCCTTATCCAGGGCGCAGACTCCGCCGCCATCAGCTTTCCTGAATTCTTCGATTTGCTGGATAAAGTCGCCGAACGCTAACATCGCGCCGGTCTCTTTGCCGGTAATGTAGCGCCAGCCTCCCGGCCGACTGTCGTGCGGACGTTCTCGCCCGCATTCGTGCCACCAAAACAAAATGGCCCGGCTCATCGCCGGGCCATCTTGCCATTCCACTTATCCTGGGTGCCCCAGGTCCCTCGCATTTGGGGACCTGGGATACCACAACCACCCCTACTGCGCCGACGGCGGCGTTACGGGCTGCTCCTGTGTTACCGGCGGAGTCATCGTAGGCTCGTTCCCCGGCGTCGCCGCTTCCACACCCGGCACCACCGGCGTCGTCGTCACGGTTCCTGACGCGGCTTCCGTCAGATTGATGTCGTAATGGTGCAGCGTCGAAGCCAGCGTCTGGTAGAGACCCGAGCGGTCCTTTGCGTACGCAGCATGCGCCGCGATCAGGTTGTCCTCCATCGTCGCCAGGCTGCGCTCCTGCTGCAGCACATTCGCGGTTGTCGACGCGCCAAGATGAAGCTTCTTCTCTTCCGCGTCCAGGCTCTGCTGCGCAAAGTCGCGTGCGGCCACCGCCGCCCGCACCTGGGCGCGATCGTTGGTCAGCGCAAACATCGCGTTCACCACCTGCATGCGAATCAGTGTATGCAGTTGCTCCAGCCGCAGCTCCGCCTGCCGGTACTCCATCAGCGACCGCTCCTGCACCGACTGCGCTTCGCGATTGCGCAGCGGAATGGTTAGGGTGAATCCCAGGCCCTTGTCTGCCGCGGAATTGTTAAACGCGTGATCGACGGTCGTCCCATAACTCGTGGGTGGCTGGTTGCAAACGCTTGGCGGATAGAATCCTGAGACATTGCAGTTCGGGCTGATCTTTCCGCCAATGCCCTGCCCCTGGTAGTATCCGAACACGTCGAAGGCGGGCAACAGCGCATTGCGCGCGCCCTTCAGGGTGATCTCATCATTCCGTAACGTCAGCACCGCCTGCTCCAGCTCCGGCCTCTGCTGGAACGCCTCCTGCACCAGCGCCTCCACCGGCTGGCTCTCCTCGGGAATCGCCGCCAAGCTTACGCGGTCGGTTGGAATCACCGGGGCCGCCGACAGCTTCGGATCGTTCAGGTTGCGCGCGATCGCCTGCTTGATGATCTGCTGCTGATAGTTCAGTGCGCTCTGCGCGCTGATCAACCCCTGTTGGTCGGTCGCCACGCTCGATTCGGCGTTCACAACGTCCAGCGGCGCCATAGTGCCGATTTCCAGTTGCTTCTTATTGTCCGTCAGCAGTTGATTGCTCTGGTCCAGCGCCCGCTCCTTGGCCTGCACATCCTCATACGCCTGCACCAGGCCCCAGTAAATCGTCTCCACCTGGTTTACGGTGTAGAGAATCTGTTGCCTGAACGAGGAGTCCGTGATGCGCCGGTCATTGAGCGCCTGGTAAATGAATCTCTTGTTCACCCAGATTCCCGCACCCTGCAGCAAATGCTGCGTCAGCGTTGCCCTGAACGTCGAGTACAGCTCCGGGCTCAACTCCGCAATCTCGTTGCTGGTGGTGGCGTACTCGTTGTTAAAGCCGATCTGCAGATTCGCGCCGGTCACGAATCCCTGGTTGAACGAGAAGTTGTATTGGTTCGTCGAGCTCGTGCCACCGGTGAAGAAGTTCGTCGAAGGCTGGTGGTCGCGGTCAAACTCGACCGTCCCCGTCAGGTTCGGATCCAGGCTCTCAGGCGCCGGTCCCGCTCCATTCGTAGTGAGCGAAAGTCCGTTCACTCCGGAACCCGCTCCGCCCGCGCCTCCAGTCGTCCCGCCTGGCCCGCCGCCGGTCGAAAGTGTTGAGGTCGATCCGCCCTGTGTTCCTGTGACCAGGCCCGACGGCGCGCCGCGCGGCGCAGCACCCGTCTTCGTGCTCAAAATATCCGTGTCCGCAATATCCAGGTCGTAGCGCGCGATGGCGATGTCGTAGTTGTTCTCAATCGCCAGCGCAATCGCATCCGATAAGCTCAGATAAATCTTGCCGTCCTTCACCAGGTCGGTCAGCCGCACGGAGTTCGTGAAGCTCGCCTTGGGAATGTTCGTCGGCACGTAGACGCCGATCGGATTGCGCAGCCAACTCCCGAACGGCTTGGAATAATCGCGGCTCGATGTGCGCAATGGGTACGGTTGTGTCGCCACCGGCACCGGCGCAACTGGCAACTCTGAAGCCGCCTTGTCTGGCCCATTCGACCCCGCCCCAGCCTGTTGCGCATAGCCCGGCATCGTCGCCGCCAGCGTCAACAGGACGGCCGCAACGGCGCGCAACCGTTCGCCCCTCTTTCTCACCGCATCCGTGCTCTGCTTTGTTCTTTTGCAATCACTGCCTGCTGCACTCCGCTCCCCAAAATCCACACCCGTCCTGTAAGAATGCATAGTTCCTCTCCACAATTGGTTGCGCCGCCTGTTTGCGCTTCTTGTTTGCCCTGCCTGGTTGCCCTGTCTGGCTGCTCTTCCTGACTCGCCATGCCTCCCAGCGGCCAACCGGCCGCTCCGGATGCACATCGTGTGTTCATCAAGACGATTATCGCTTCCACATTGCCCTAGAAGGCTCTGTCTTGATTACGAAATCGATACCCCTCTCGTTCCCTGCACTCGTCTCATTCCGCTCAACCGCCCACAATCACTGGTTTATCTGCACAAATTCGGAGTTCGTTTCCGGATCCTGACCTCGCTCGCAGACGATCACCGCGTGCGGGAACCTTGTGTACAAATCGCTGGAGACTTCGACGGCCACAGCCTCTAGATGTCCGCTCCGTGGGTATCAATTCCCGCAATCAAGTCCCGCAATCCCGATTTTAACTAACTGGTTAGTAAAATACCTCCAGATCCAACCCAAGCGCAACCCCTCAAGCGCTCACGAAAGTCCATTTTTCCAGTTAACCCTTTTGGGATCAACACATCCACTGTAAAGTCGCAGCAAAAAACGCCGCAAAACGTAGCCGACTTTCACGTCTGCTCGCGCCCCCTTGATCCTTGAGGAGATCTTTGCCTGCCCATCGCCGTCGGGTACGCTGGGATACAGCGATCCCAGTGACCGATCAGCCTCAAACCGATTCCAGCCTCCAAACCTGGAAGCTCACTCTCGCCTACGACGGCACGGACTTCCAGGGCTGGCAGGTACAGCCCGGTCAGCCGACCATCCAGGGCGAGTTGCAGGCAGCGCTCGGCCGTGTCACGGGCGAATCGCCTCTGCCCCAGGGCTCCGGCCGCACCGACGCCGGCGTCCACGCGCTCGCTCAGGTCGCCAGCTTCGCTCTCCGCGCTCCCATCCCGCCCGAAAATTTGCTTCGCGCTCTCAATCACACCCTCCCCCCATCGATTCGCATCTCAGAAACCAGAACAGTACGAAGCACCTTTCATGCGCGCCACTCAGCCATCGCCAAAACCTACGAGTACCGCATCGTTCGCGCCGTCGATTGCCCGCCCTTCCTCTCCCGGTACGTCTACGCCTGCGCCTGGCCGCTCTCGCTCGAGGCGCTCCAGTCCGCCGCGAGCCTCTTTGTTGGCGAGCACGACTTCCTCAGCTTCGCCGCAACCGATCCCGACCTCGCGCACCGCGCAGCCCTCGCCGAGAATCCCGCCTCGAACGCAACCGCTCCCTCATCGCCGCCGGAGTCGACCGTCCGCAACCTCATCTCCTCGGCCTGGGAGCAGCGCACCACCGAGGCCGGTGAGCTCCTCGTCTACCGTGTCCGCGGCAACGGCTTCCTCCACCACATGGTGCGCAATCTGGTCGGCACCATGATCGATGTCGGCCGCGCTCATCTCGCCCTCGAAGAGATTCCCCGCATTCTCGCCGCCCGCTCCCGCTCCGAGGCCGGCCCCACCGCGCCGGCGCGCGGCCTCTTCCTCCATTCTGTCGACTACCCGCCCGAAGAACTCTGATCCCCGACGCGTTCAAATCCTTACTTCCGCGTGGAGCAATCGCTGCTCGCGCATCCCGC
>Ga0187891_1003208_pt1 | contig 11635 bp, 6 predicted proteins | sample June2016WEW_21_4_FD_132990 | JGI IMG/M metagenome (GOLD analysis project Ga0187891, IMG submission 132990) | Peatland microbial communities from SPRUCE experiment site at the Marcell Experimental Forest, Minnesota, USA - June2016WEW_21_40 | ecosystem: Environmental > Terrestrial > Soil > Wetlands... | reverse complement strand
CTGCCCAACCTGGTGCTGATGGCCCCCAAAGACGAAAACGAAATGCGGGACATGATGTACACCGCGATGGAGCATCCCGGGCCCGTGGCCCTGCGCTATCCCCGGGGCACGGGGGTGGGGGTGGCCTTCTCCTCCACCCTTAAGAAGATCCCCCTGGGCAAGGGCGAGGTCTTGCGGGAAGGGAACGACCTGCTTATCCTGGCCCTGGGGGCCTCGGTCTATCCTGCCCTGGCGGCGGCGGCGCGCCTCGCGGAACATGGATTCAGCGCCACCGTGGTGAACGCCCGCTTTGTCAAGCCCCTGGATGAGAACCTGATCCTGTCCCTGGCGGCCAAACACGGCCGGGTGCTCACGGTGGAGGAAAACGTTCTGGCCGGCGGCTTCGGCAGCGCCATCCTGGAATTGCTGGCCGACCGGGAGTTGATGGTGACGGTGAAGCGCCTGGGCATCCCGGATACCTTCGTGGAGCATGGCGCCCCGGAGATCTTGCGGCGGAAATACGGTCTGGACGCTGACGGCATCCTAAAAGGGGCCTTAAGCGCCCTGGGGCAGCCGGCCGAACCGAAAAAGGTGGTCTGGGGCACGTTCAACTGAACCGGAGAGTTTAAGGTGTTAGTCGCCGCTGAAAGGGCAGGGACAAAGAATCCCCGCCCTTTTTGCTTTTTTGCTTTTCAGCCGCCGCTGCGGCCGCCCCCCGAAAATTTTACCCGGCAATTTCAGCTTGGCAAACTGGAGGAAAAGGCTGTATCCTGGGGCTATGCAAGGGAGCCTGGGAATAACATGTTCTCTGTTGTAAATGCCTATACCCGGGGGGCCAAGTTTAGGGGATTATCTGCTGAATCTGGTTACCGGCTGCAGAAGGTGGGGGGGAATATTTTGGCGATGCTGAAGTGAAGAAAAGGGTCACCACAAAAACCATCAACACATTTTTATAAGCTGGGGTAGTATTAGTAACTACTGCCCCAGCCATATCTTTTTACACATTCATTTTATTGCCAATGCACTTGGATGTATGCAGTGGTTTCTTCAGGATCTAATGACCTGCTGGTATTACCGGCACGGACAAAGAATTGAGCACCCGCTTGCGCTTTAAGATATGCTGGACCTCCTGCCGGATCTACCTCAACTACGCAGATTTGATGGTCTTCCAAGTCTTCGAATCTGATTTTCACATAGCTTGTAAATTCCACCCCGATAAATTCCACGATAAGGTTTATCAGATGTTGCTGAAAGGCATCTGTTGTTGGATTTCTTAGAGTTTTAAAGTCTTGTTCCAATCCAATGATATTGCCATCATCTTCAATGCCAATTAGCAACTTGCCACCATCGCTGTTAAGAAAAGCCGCAATAGTTTTTAGAACTGAGAATTGAAGATCCTTATTGGCTCCTTGACGGATTAAGTCCCAACGAAGAGTGCTCTTGAATTCCAACGTGGCCGATTCTCCTAATTGCCTTAATTCATTTATGGACCGCTCAATTGCAATTTCTGGTTCACTTACAAGAGAATTCATAAATTCATTTATTTTCTTAGCGATTAACTCACGCCGAGATGCAAGAAAATCTGTAAAATGCTCAATTCCCCATATTTGTGGGTTCAATGGGACGAACTGTTTAACCAGAGATCCCGGATATTTTTCCTCAACTTGAGGAAGATACTTTTCAGGGGGACTATTACTGATTTTTAAATTAGTTTCGGCCGTAAGAAAAGCCCTGTTGGCAATTTCATTGACGATCTTGCGGTGTAAATGATTGTCAACATCATAGCCATTTTTATACAAAAGGTCTTGCGGGAAGATATGATGACAGTGAATTTGGTACTTCTTCCCATGAGTGGTGCCAAGCGGGACCCCATTAAACCAATCCAAGGCACCCTGGGCTTTTGCAGTTACTAAGCTCATCTGACAAAGCGGATGGGTAATCCATCGTCCTTCAAGATCGGCTGCTTTCACCTCAATGCGTCCACGTTGATCAATGATTTGATCACAGAGGGTAGTCCATGGCGAATCCTCACGGGTAACTATAGAGAGGTCGTGCTCCAGTCTCTGGTCAGTTTGAGAGGTATATCTTGCCCACATTTGTGCAGCATAAAGCCAGTAAATTGCCTTTGACATGGCTTTTTCAGTGGGGAAACTGCCTTTATGCAAATCCAGATATAAAATAATTGGAACAAGAACATTAGGTGTTGAAAGATCGGCTGTGGAGTGGATGAAAGCTTTGAATGGCAAGATGGCTATTAGATAGTCTAAAAGCTTACTGAGGCGTTCCCAACCGTTGATCACTTCGTCCTTAAATCTTCCATGAATTAACCTATACAAAGCTCTCCGAGTAACGATTGTTGTTAGAGCACGGGTCATAAAAGTCAGATCAAAATGAAAATGATGGGTAGCAAGTTCAGCTATCTTATCTTTTATTTTTCGCCTTGCTTCTGGCCAATTTCCAGTCACATGAGTTAAAGCTAACTCTGCATCCGTCAGTTTAGTTCCCTGACTGTTCACACGATCGAAAATATCGATTGCCTCTGTAATGGTGGCCTCGGATGGCACAATCTGCACAGGAATGTCTATCTCTTTGATATTTCGCAGGGCTGTAAGGTTATCGTTATATTTTTGCGCGTGAAGAAAAGCATCTCCTTCCGATTCCTTAGTTACCTCTTGTGCAATCTGGAATACGTTTATTTGACCCTTAGGCTGGTCTAAGCAATCTAATACCCGATGCCAAAGTGGGTCGCCTTGCATATGAGATTTTAGATAATATTGAAACTCTCCTGTTCCTAAGTGATAACAGAGTTCTCGTGGATCATATTGAATGTCAGACTGCTTATAGTATGGGGGAATATCGTTTTCCATAAAGAGGTACAGGGTGGTCAGACGCTGCTGGCCGTCGAGGATCACTTCAACGGTTCCAAGTTTTTCTGGTAGTTTCTTTATATTTTTAAGTTCCGGAGGATTATCGGTGCGCCAAAAAAGGACTCCTCCGACCGGATATCCTTTTACAAGAGATATCAAGAGTTGTCTTGATTGATCTCGGCTTCAAACGTATTCTCTCTGAAATTCTGGCAATACGTGGTCCTGGGTGCGAATTCCTGAAATAAGGTCTCTAATCTTCATAAATAGGTTCCTCCGGCGGGGTGAAATTTTTGAAGGGGGCCTTCAAATTTATAACGAATCTTCCTCTAATATCCTATTTTTCAAGTTTAATGTGGGGAAATTTAGCTTTTTAATGAAATTATTCTTGTAATGATAGTTTCAAGGGTTTGGCTTCTCTTCCCGTGTTGTTGTGCCTTTTGAATAATTCTTGATATTATTGAAGGATTTTTCAGTGCATGCTTTTTCTTTGGAATGCAGAGGTCACACTGACATTCAACAAGCCATGCATCAAAATCTTCTGGCCCGATCTCCTCACGTAAGGTCGTTTCCATATTCTTCGGAAAGCAAGCAAAGTTACCATGGACTTGGCAGGGCCAGTCTTGCACCTCTTGCCCCATTAATCTTAGCAAACGATGGTTATCTTCTGGCTTTGCATCTTCCCCCTCGTCCCCATCCCAAATCAGATAGACAGGAATCCCTAACTGCCGGAATATGGCGGCTGGACGGTCAAGGTTAGTTTTTCCGCCACAAGGGATAATGGAAAACCCCATGCTCTCCAGGTCGTGACCTAATGCCTTAGCAGTTCCAAGAATTGCGGCACGATCATCCTCACCTTCAATCAATACTACCACATCTGCAAAAAATCCTTCACTCATCCAGGGGGTCATAATTGCTTGAAGACGAGGAACCAAGGTCGCCCCTGTATATTGAAGCGCAGATTCACCATCAGCTTTCCAAACAATTTCGGCTATCTCATTTAGGGTAGTCCGAACGATCCTGGTAATTTTCGGTTTGTCCGGCAGGCCGGTTTCTTTTCGCAGCAACCTGATCTGGTCGATTCGGTCGATTCCCACAAACAGTGGTGAGTGAGTCCCGTAAATGATTTGGGTTCTTTCCGCTACTCCTGGGGTCATGCCACTGGCGAGCTGCAAGAATATCTTAGCAAGATGACGTTGGCGATTGGGATGCTGGTACAGTTCTGGTTCTTCGATAGCAAGAATGAGGTTAGGGAGCCCGTTTTTTTCTTCGGACTTCTCGGGTAGCTCATCCGGATCGACTTTGTGGCTGGCTGATTTTTGGGCCACGGCAAGATGTTGCAGCATAGTGAGGATGAAGGCTCTCTGTAAACCATGACCGGTGCGGGAGACAGCGGCTGAATAACCATCTTCGATGAGCTTAATGTCGGCTTTGGGCATGGGAATGTTGACATCTTCAAGAGGCAGCCAGCTTAAATCAACTACGGCGTCTGGAACAAAGGTCTTGAGGGTCTCGGTCAACTGCATCGCTAAGGTATTTAATTCCTTTAACTTCGAGGGGTTCATAATCTCTTCGTATTGCTTTTGGGTCTCATCTCTAAGGTTTTTGACCTCCTCCTTGTTAGCAAGGACGCTGCGAACTACCAAATCCATCAAACCGGTCAGGACTGATCCACGCCCTTCTGCAGCATCTTCAGAGGCGTCCCGAACAGCGGGGATAAAAAGAAATCGGCTAAATTTCCCGAGATAACCCGTTCCGACCTCTTTGAAGCCAAAAAATTGTCCATCATCGCGTTGGCGAACGCATTTTTCTGGATTTGCCGCCTCCCAATCCTTTAATGCAGTCATCGCATCGGTTTGGTTCTTCCATTGAGGCAGGTCATTATATTCAGCGGTTTTCCGTAATTCTTCATAAGCTCCCTTCTTTTCTTTGGCAGCGGCAGCCGCTCGAATCGGAGCAAAATCGTCATTCTGAAGACTGGCACCATGGTAATTCGATGAAAACTTTCCTCCCAACCATGGGAAAACCCGCTCTACGGTCAGCGTTTCTCCCTGCATATAGCTGGAAAAGCGTTCCCTGGCATCTTCGGAAAGATTTTTGAATGTAATCGCAATTACTATTTCTCTTGAGGTATCCCTATCATAGTAATCTTCGGGGTCTATCCTGGCAGAAGGGTTATAGAACAGGTCGATGGCCCTTAAAAAAGATGATTTTCCTGTCCCATTAGCCCCAACTAGGGCAGTTAATTGCTCACAATAGAGGGTTTCATCTAAAATAGACCGAAAGTTCCGAACATCGATCGATTCGATAATCATTCGCCTCACCTTCTTTCAGTCAATAATGGTTGGTATTTCGTGGAACGGCGCAAGAAATTAGGCTTTCGTACTGGGACTATATTAAAAACCGCGAGAGCAGGCCTTCTTTCCCCTTCTATCCCGCGTCCTTTGAAATGTCAGATTCTGAAATGATAGTCCGGGCGAAATCTTGATAATAACCATCTGGTTTGAGCGTGTCAGATTTGATGTCAAAGCAGATCATTTCAAGTATGGATTTGCATAGTATTCTGAACTCGTTCAGCTCAAAGATACCGGCAGCTGCAATATTGTTTTGATCGAAGGAAAAAGGGTTCATTGACCGTGGGGCGTGATATAGACGATATATAGCCGAGAGAACATAATCAGGGAAGTTTGGAATTCTGATTGTGTCCCAATATCCCAGTGCAAAACTGCCTCCCTGTCCGCCAACGGCCAACTTGAAAAAAATGCCCTTTAGCCGCAAGTAGTTGAGGAACTGACCAAGGAATACGCTTTTAATGATTGGGATGTCTGAAGCGATGGGATAGATGATGGTACCGTGAAAATTAGTGGTGAAGCGCATATCTTTATTGCATACAATAAATGTCTTTCCAACAGTACCCTCCGCTGCGAAAAGAATATTCCCTATTTCGAGGAACCAGATAGGGTTGCGAGCTCCCAGGTAACTTGATCTCAAAAGGTAGCCGGCTTCTGAGATGTCGCTTGGATATATCAGGACATTGAACTTCTTCTTGAATGTGGGACTCTTTATGGACCTCCCGAGGTCCCGTTTCGCCATATTAGGGCCTCTCTTGAGGTCGAACCCGAATTCCTTGAGTGAGCAATTGCCATTCGAATAGTTCTGAATGTTCTCAAAAAGTGCGTGAACTTCTGGTGAATAGATAGCGGCATCTACCCGCGTTGTGGCTGATATTTGAGAGACCGACGGATAAATGTAGGTGACATGATTCACCATAAGCTCAGTATCAATCATGTTAACGGTTTGCGCCGTCTTCTTATGACACCAGTGCTCAGAGTAAGCGATATTTTTGACCAGGTGTTGAACAGCAGAGAAAACCCATTCAGAGTGAGGACCTGGAAGAGGAATAAGACAGTCCAGAAATCTTTCACCCGCGTGCCTGATTGTAGCGCCACGTGGCGTCATGCTGTCGAGTTGCTGCAAAAAGTAGTCATCGTTGAGTAAAGCTAAACAATAGTACTTTAATTTATCGGATTTGAAATTAAGCTTCACTACGCCGGAGGAGAAAGTATATATAGCGTCATCATCGCGTATAAAAAGGCAAGAGTCACCAATATTGGCATCCTTGCAGAGTAGCACATCTAAATGATCCAGCATATCTTTGAAATGGTATCTGGGGTTAAGATATATGATCTTGCTAGGAATGTGATTCATATTATAACCATCAATGCAACTTGCCCTCAAAAATCTAACAGAAGATGACTTAACGTAGGCCACTCCACCAGGCTCAATACCCTGAGAGTAAGGCACCATATCTGTAAGGTAATATTTTAAGGGTTTTTTCTTTGAATTGCAGATTGAGATAGTTGTATAATTGCTAGGGGAAAGAAAGTAGTTGGAGGAGACTATGTCCTGATAACTGATTGACTTTGGGAGCACGACACCCGACATTCACTACTCCAAAAAGAGCTTCTTCAATTTGAGTTCCTGAAACATACACCAATCACGGAACTCGCTAACAGTATTTGAGAATTCTTCCTCGATTACCGACTCACCGATTTCATTGATAATCGTTTCGAACGTTTCGTCATCCAATCTATAATTCCTGTCAAAGACAACGTTCCTGTTCACTGTCTTCTTAGTGTATCCAACTTCCTTAATATCTCGGACAAATACCGAGTAGTCTGACTTGCATAGTTGTGCAAGTTGCTGAGGGCTTGGCTTGTAGCCAACAATTATTGTAGTGTTGACGCCTGTTTCGGCGAATACATTTGAGGGAAGATCGAATAATGCCACAATTCGTACATTCTTAATGAGCCACTTTCTGACAAATTTCCAAGTGTTGTTTGAAGCAATACTGTTACTCAAAACAATTCCGAAGCGCCCACCGGTCTTGATTTGGCGGATTGCATTCTCAAGAAAAACGACACCTAAGTCAAGTCCGGCTTTTGGGTTTTCTTGGATATAGAGGTGGTAGAGTTCGTACAGTTCAGCGACATCCCTGTCAGAACGTTTGCTGAAGTCCAGACTACGGCCCTTACCGAATGGTGGATTGGTGAGTATTACATCATACTTCAACAACTCGGTATTATCAGGCCACGAATCCCAGTTTCCGGCACTGTGTAGACTAGAATTCAGGGTTTTAACCTCGCCGCTAATAGCAAGTTTTTGGTTAATTGACCCTTTGTCTGGAACAAAGCGTATGACCGCGTTCCCGTCGCCATTTAGTAGCATGTTCAATTGGGCGAGGAGTGTCATATTATAGTCATTGTCAAAGCCATAGAGATTCTTATCATCCAATTTAGCATTTGCATTTACATAGCTCAGGGAGAGAAAGTCAGCAATTCCACAACAAGGATCACAGACAGTCTCATTGCGTCGTGGATTAACAATTCTTACCATAAAGTCAATTATAGGTAATGGGGTAAGGAATTGAGCGTTTTTGTCTTTCTTGAATTTGGTGGCAAAATTATAGAATACGAGTTGATATAGATCACTCTTATCTGATCTTGTTAAAGAGTAATTTTGAAATTGATAAACTACTTCAGTTACGAGTCTAATATGTCTTACATTTTTCCAATCAATTTTGTTCTCATATAGTATACTTTTATAGTATATCTTTGCTTCACTGAAGAGGTTCTGAAGTCTTGATAAAAATCCCTGCACAGGCTTGAAGGCAAGATTATCATGGTAAATCTCCTCTTGTTCAACATGGAATCTTAGCTTAGTGCCGAAACTTTCGGACTGCTTTTCGTCATATATTTTCATCGCCAACAACTGAACCAATATGAGGTACCCGGTCTCATCATATAGGCTCACTGCCTCCATGCATTTTAGAATTTGACTTAGAGATGCTTTGATATTCTCATCATTGATCGTGAATACAATGTCGAGGTCTTCCACCTTTAAATCGGCAAGTGTGGCTTGTAAGCTCTTAGCCAGAAATTTTGTGATATGAGGTAGATCAGGGATCAAGTAGTATGGGTCGGTTATCTCAAGTTGATATTGCTCAAGGATCCTCTGGCTATAGGTATAGTTTTTTGCATTATCATATCTTGATATAGTGTTATTCAGTTTCTTAAAAAGATACAACCTACCTGTATCATAGTAGACGCCCAGCACGAAGTTTGAGTCCGGTTCTTTAAGAGAGGCTTTTATTTGCGAATTGAATATCTGTTCGATCTTTTTGTCGCCTCGTTTGAACTCAATGACACCTATGGCCAGCCTACGAAGTTGGTCGAGAGCATCTGGATCATTTTCTTCTCGGTATCTCGCATAGAGGTTCAACCAACCTATATCGCTGAAGATGACGGCGTCGATCTTAATTGGTGCAGATTTCCTGTTACCTTTGGGGAAGTATACTTCGGCTCCAATATGGTCTCGGGGAAAAAGATTTGCTGCAATTAGAGAGTAAATGAACTGCCACTTATAGTACTCTTCATTAGGTCTGTTGTTCGAATCTTTAATCTGAATTTCATAAATGAATTTACCATCAACCGGAACGAAAGACTTGTCTAGTTTTGGCAAATTGGAGTATTTGGTGTCGAAATGCAGTTTGGCTTCTGAAAAATTCATCGAAATCTTTCCCTGCACCGCAATAGTTCTCTATTTCTGAGTTAATAGAATTTGCTGAATTTGGAGGGAATGGTATCATACTTACCGCTAAAAATCTAAAATAAATTTGCTTTATGCGCCAGTCGAGTTATAGGCTGCCCCTGATGATCTTTGCCAAGAGCCTGCCTGAGCGCAGGGTCTATACGAAGAAAATCGGCATCATTACAATCTTCCTAGCTGGTGGCAATCTGGTAGACCCTTTGACGAATCATCTGGACTAATGAATGTTTCGTATGGGCAGGTGACCTTAGGTCCTCCAAGCAATCTCCCATGGGGGGATGATTTGGAACCGGTCATCTATCTCTCGCGTCAGGAGAAAAGCCTTGCCCAAAAACCGACTGCATCTAAAGCCCAAGGCTGAACGATTTTCGCCACCCAATGGTTTACCCTTCGTTCCCTTACCGGAAATCCAAAAATCAGCCGCATCGCTCTCCTGGCGACAATAAAATCTGCCTTGTGTGATCCAGAAAATATTTTTAATATCCAATCCTGGTAAATTCTCAGTGAAGGCAAACCAGAGAAACATACGGGGCAGGGATTAGAGGGTGGGGGAGAAGAGGATATTGAGGGGGGGAGGAAGATGGTGGGGTTGGGGGGAGGGGGGGATGGTGAACCAGTGATAGGGTAGGGTGTGGTATATGGAAATGAAAAGGCTATTTCCCGGATAAATTTGAGTGTGGATTTGAGTGGGGGTTGCTTCCCAAAATATGGAAAATCTGCTAAAATAAAAAAAATTAACGAAAGAGAAAATCCAGTAAATTTCATATATTGGCTTATCTGGAGGAGATAAGGAAACCTGGGGGTTTGGACAAAGAATCCCCGCCCTTTTTGCTTTTCAGCCGCCGCTGCGGCCGCCCCCCGGGAGAAGGAATAATTGTTCGAACACCAGCACCTGAAAATCTTTCTTTGGCGGCAACTTGGTTTACCCTTATAAAAAATATAAAAAAAGCGAAAACCGTGATTAGCGGACGAGCCTAAGGGGAGGCCTTTCATGGATGTGCTGCCCCGACTTGCCATCCTGGTGGTGGATGATGAGCCTAACATCCGGAAAACCCTGACCATTTCTTTGGAAGCCGAGGGTCATCCGGTGGTGGCGGTGAGTAACGCCCGGGACGCCTTGAGCGAAGCGAACCGCCGGTTCTTTGACCTGGCGCTGGTGGATCTGCGTCTGGGAACGGAATCCGGCATGTCGCTGTTGCCGGCCTTACTGGCCGCCTGTCCCTGGGTGAAGATCGTGGTGATTACCGCCTATGCCTCCATCGACACCGCGGTGGAGGCCATGCGCCGGGGGGCCTTCGATTACCTGCCCAAGCCCTTTACTTATGACCAGGTGGCCGCCTTGACCCGCAAGGTTGCCGAGGTGCGGGCCCTGGAACAGAAGGTGGCGTCGTTGCAAGAGGCTTTGAACCAGGTGGCGCCGGAAGCCGACCTGGCCAGCTGCAACCCGGCGATGCAGCGGACCCTGGAGATGGCCCACAAGGTGGCGGACAGCGCCGCCACCATCTTGATCCGCGGGGAGAGCGGCACCGGCAAGACGGTCCTGGCGCGGGCCATCCATTCCTGGAGTCGCCGCGCCGGCAACACCTTCGGGATGGTTTCCTGCCCGTCGCTGTCCCCGGAACTTCTGGAGAGCGAACTGTTCGGGCATGTGAAGGGCGCTTTCACCGGGGCGCTACGCGACCATCCGGGGCGCATCGCCGCCTGTGAAGGCGGCACCCTGTTTCTCGATGAAATCGGGGATTTGCCGCTGCGGTTGCAGCCCAAACTGCTGCGGGTCCTGGAGGACAAGGAATACGAGCGGGTTGGCGATCTGGTGACCCGCAAGGCCGACGTTCGCATCATTGCCGCCACCAGCCTGGATCTCGAAGAAGCCGTCAAGGAACGGCGCTTCCGGGAGGATCTGGTTTATCGGTTAAACGTGGTGGAAATCGTGGTCCCGCCGCTGCGAGAGCGGCGGGAAGATATCCTGCCGCTGGCCGAGCGCCTCCTGGCTTTTTTCGCCAGGCAGAATCATCGCCGCCTCCAGGGCTTCAGCGCCGAGGCCCGGGGCCGGCTCCAGGATTATGGCTGGCCGGGCAACGTGCGGGAATTGCGCAATACCATGGAACGCGCCGTCCTGCTGGGCAGTGGGGAACGTCTCGGCATGGAACATCTGCCGCTGCACCTGACGCCGGCGAAACCGGAGCCGCAAGTGGGTGATCTGGTGTCACTGGAAGAAATCGAGGAGAGACATATCCGGCGGGTCCTGGCGGCCACCCGGTCCTTTGATGAGGCGGCCCAGGTGCTTGCTTTGGATCCCGCCACCCTCTGGCGGCGCCGCAAGAAATATGGTATTTAATCATCTATTCATTTTGCAATCCCAGGCCCTGCCATTCCTGGCATCTTGAAAGCCAAAGTCCCTGTCGGCAAAACTTCCATTGGAAATAATCCTCAAATATCGATAGATTATTCTGGTATTGCAGCTGACCTAAAGATTGCTATCTTTTCTTCGGGAGCATGCTATGAGCATCAGGACCAAACTGATCTGGGTCTTTGGCGGATTTATCTTGATTTTGGCGGTGGTGGCCCTGGTGACCTTTCACACCCTCAGTGAATCCAGCAAGGTCATCGATCGGATCATGCGGGAAAACTACGATAGCGTGGAAGCCTGCTACAAGATGAAAGACGCCAGCGAGCGCCTCGAT
>Ga0187891_1003207_pt1 | contig 11637 bp, 8 predicted proteins | sample June2016WEW_21_4_FD_132990 | JGI IMG/M metagenome (GOLD analysis project Ga0187891, IMG submission 132990) | Peatland microbial communities from SPRUCE experiment site at the Marcell Experimental Forest, Minnesota, USA - June2016WEW_21_40 | ecosystem: Environmental > Terrestrial > Soil > Wetlands... | reverse complement strand
GGCTGAGTTCGTGGCAGCAAATCATGAGCCAGTCGCCGAGCTTGTGAACTCTATCGTGGAGACCGCAGTTTCCAATTTTGCAACGCCTGTCCCGCAGGAATCGCAACCCGTGCCGGAACCCGAACCCGCGATACCCGAAGCCGCGACGTCGAGCAACGCCTTTGCCCCGATCGTTGAGCCCCAGCACACCGAGACCCAGCACACCGAAGAACACAAAGAAGATTCCGAAACCGTGAAGAGCACCGCGGCCGCATGGGCGAGTTGGCGTCAGATTCGCGATGCCGGTGATGCCAAGACTGTCACGGCGGAATCCAGTCGCCAGGAATTCGATGTGCCCGTGGCCGAGAAATCCGCTGCCGCTGCAATGGCCGTTGCGGCGGGTGCCGAGCAGAGCGCGCACGAAGCTGCCGCCACAACAACCGAGTCTCCCGCCGATATCGCCGGCATCGTGGACAGCGTTCTAGCCGATCTTCGCCCAAAGCTCATGGCAGAGATTTCCCGGAAAATGGGAGAGAAGAAATAAGACCTCGGCTTCGCATCTTCGTTTTCCAATCCGAACCTTCCCCACCTCCACGTAGTCCCGTAATCTAACCCATCGAGGTATTGCAACCCTCCTCCTAAACTGAGTACCATTCGTGCTATCGCCCCGGAGTATTGCGCGTCATGAACGACCAGACTGTCTCGCACTACCGCATCCTGGAAAAACTGGGCGCGGGCGGCATGGGAGTGGTCTATAAAGCCGAGGACATTCGCCTGGGACGTCTGGTCGTACTGAAGTTCTTTCCGGAAAACTCCGTCATCGACGCGCACGCGCTCGAGCGCTTCAAACGCGAGGCGCGCACCGCTTCCGCGCTCGATCATGCCAACATTTGCACCATCTACGAGATCGACGAAGATCAAGGCCGCCCCTTCATTGCCATGCAACTGCTCGAGGGACAAACCTTGGCCGATCGCATCGGCAACCAACCAGTTCCCCTCGCCACTTTGCTCGACTGGGCCTTGCAGATCTCAGACGCTCTGCAGGCCGCGCATGCCAAGGGAATCATGCACCGCGACATCAAGCCGGCCAACATTTTTATCACCACGCGAGATCAGGCAAAAATTTTAGATTTCGGTCTGGCCAAACTCACGTTGCCGGATTTAGAAAGTTCCACCAACCCCACAATGTCGATGAGTGCTCAGCTCACGCACACCGGCGCGACCATTGGCACCGTTGCCTACATGTCGCCGGAGCAGGCGCGTGGTGAGCCCGTCGATCCGCGCACCGATCTTTTCTCGTTCGGAGTGCTCCTCTATGAGATGGCCACGGGCAAGCAGGCTTTTTCCGGGCCTACGTGGGCCGTGACGGTGCATGCCATTCTCGGCCAGGCGCCGGTCTCGTTAAACGAGTCCATGCCCGGACTGCCCCACCGTCTGCAGGAGATCATCGACAAGGCGCTGGTGAAGAATCGAGATTTGCGCTACCAAACCGCTGCGGAAATGCACCGCGATTTGCTCCAGCTGAAGAAAGATTATGAGTCTGGAAAGAGCTTGAAGTCAACTCGTGCGGCGGCCATCTGGTCTCCAAAACGAAAGCTGCAGTTGGCCCTCGCCGCAGGATGCGTAGCATTGCTCATCACTGCCATAGTTCGAGGACCCCAGCTTCTGCACCGCTTCCGCTCAGCAGTCGCCGGGACTGCGGCACCCATCGTGTTGGAGAAGAAAAGCATCGCAGTGTTACCGCTCGCACCTATTGCCGACGATCCCAAGCTCACAGTCTTCGGCAAAGGCTTGCTGGAAGATGTCGCGGCGAAGCTTTCGCAGTTGAGCGCGAACCACGATCTGGAAGTCATTTCCCCGCGCGCTCTGGAGGACCGGAAAGTCTCCACGCTTGCCGATGCAAGAAAAGAATTCGGCGTCAATCTGGGCTTGTCCGTTTCGCTCAAGCAGGATGGCGACCTGGTGCGCGCTGCCTACAGTCTGATCGACACCAGCACAGACAAGAACCTGGCCGGAGACTCAATTACCGCTCCAGTTTCCGACCTGTTCACCATCGAAGATAAGCTTACCAGCGGCGTGGCCGAAGCCTTGCACATTTCCCTGCGCGCCGAGGAGCGGCAAGCACTCGGTTCCCACGCCACCACTCTGCCTGAGGCCTTCCAATATTTTGTGGAAGGCATCGGCTATCTGAGGCAGAGCACCAAACCGGAAGCGCTGACCAGCGCTGAGACTGTTTTCAAGCAGGCGCTAAAACTCGATCCCAACTATGGTCCGGCAGAGGCGGGCCTGGGTGAAACCTACTGGTACCGCTATGTCATGACGAAGCAGAAGCGCTGGATCGCATCGGCAGAGGAGGCCTGTACCAGGGCCGTCGAGCTGGGCAACGCTGGCGCCGAAGGCCACGTTTGCCTGGGAACCCTCGCCAACGGCACCGGGCAATACGAGAAAGCCGCCGAGCAGTTCCAGCAGGCCGTCCAGCTGGACCCAGTCAACGATCAAGCGTATTCCCATCTCGCAGAGGCCTACCAGAACCTCAACCAGATCGATAAAGCCGAGGAAACCTACAAGCGGTCGATCAGCGTGCGCCCGGAATTCTGGCGCGGATACAGCTCGCTCGGAGCGTTCTACTTCGCTCAGGCCGAATACGACAAGGCTCAGGCCATGTTCGAGAAGGCCGTGGCCATTAAGCCTGACAGTTACCGCAACTACGTCAATCTTGGCGGAGCTCTCCTCTATGAAGGGAAGGGTGAGGACGCCACGCGTGCGTTTGAGAAGTCCATTGCTATTCGCCCCTCTTACCAGGGTTACGAGAGCCTCGCCGTCGCATATTTTCGGCTGCGCAAATTTGACCAGGCTGCGCGCACCACACAGGAGGCCCTGAAGCTGGACGACAGCGATTACCAGACCTGGGGAAACCTCGGGGATGCCTATTATTACGGAGGCAACAAACAATCGGCGATCGAATCTTACAAGAAAGCAATCTCCCTGGCCGCGCAGCGCTTGAAGATCAATCCTCGTGACACCGATGTTCTAAGCGATCTGGCTGGTTACTGGTCTATGCTCGGAGACCGAAGCCGCGCGCTCGATTACCTCGACCGCGCTTTGGTGGGCAAGAAGGACAAAGAAGTGCTTTTCGATGCCGCGCTGGTGTACAACCAACTGCACGAAACCGGGACCGCCCTGGAGTGGTTAAGCAAGGCGCTGGCTGCAGGATACTCAAAGTCCGTCGTCAGCAGGGCTCCAGCCCTGGACAACTTGCACGATAACCCGCGTTATCAGGCTCTGATGCAGCAGAAGTAAGCAATCAATGGGCCCAAGAAACATCTCAAAGGAGGGTCAGATGAGCAAAGCCCGCGATGTTCAAACAACCTTGCCACAAGTGAATATATCAACCGGAGCTGTCACGCCCGGCTCAAACGGGAAAGGTCTTGTCGTCGGCGGCGATTTCAACTGGTACAACCCAAGCACGACGAACACTTGCACGGTAAGCACGCCAACTGACGCTAACTCGAAATGGTTTGTTACATCAGATGGCAAGAACTCCGTTGCGGTGGGGCCTTTAGCGACACAGACCGTAACCGCAGAACTGGAAAGCGTGGGCTTGGGGTGGACCTATGGGGATACTTGCACCCAATCCGTCACCGACCCGAAGATCCCCGTCGGCGCGGCCATGTAGGCCTAATGTTGTTGTAGAAGGGTGGGCGTACGCCCGCCCTTTGTTCCCGCCAGATTATCCCTCCGCCACCTAGCTGCTTGTCGATTGTCATCCTGAGCGAACTTGTTGACCGCAGAGCGTGCGACAACGCAGTCGAAGGACCCTTTTCTCACGTCGAGCCACTTGGACGCGGACGGGCACTCCCACGATGCCCTTGACGCACCGCGTTTGACGGGGTAGCCTTTCGGGAAAAATTCGGCTATCCCCCCCACCCCCACTGCCGCCGGGGTTGGTTTTGGCCCGCCCCCGCCCGCCCGCGCGTGAGAAGGGCGGCAGGAACGCCATGCCCGGACACGTCCGCAATCAGAAGCCCGGCTTGGTAGTCGTCCGCCACGATGTAATCGTAGAAGTCGCCAGCTACCGAAGTCATCGGCACATAGCGGGCCGCTCCTGGAAGTGTGTCGAGTTGAGGAACTCTGCGGGCAAAATGCTATACTTATTTTCAGTTCCCATTCTCCAGCTTTGCCAAATCCTTCTTCACAGTTTCTAAATCCTGCGCGTTCGGCGCATATTTCAGATATTCACGAAGTTGAGCCGCGGCGTTCGTGGGATCATTCTTTGCTTTGTAGATCTGTCCCAGCAGAAATGGGACTCGCGGTTCATGGTGGTCCCGGTCCAATTCTTCGGCCTTCAGGGCTCGCTGTTCGGCTTCCGCGAATTGATTGAGATTGAAGTAGGCGATAGCACTGAAGAAATAGGCATAAGGGTCATGCATCGAATCGAGTTCCAGTGCCCGGGTTGTGTAGCGCAATACCTCGCCCCATTTTTCTTCCCGTCCGGCGATTTCGGCCAAACAGAGATATGACGGCACATAATTCGGATCGGCGTCCGATGCCCGCGAACAGGCGCTACGCGCCCGGTCTGGTCGTCGCTGCGCCTCCAAGGTCTGGCCGAGCATTACCCATCCCGGAACATACTTAGGGTAGATTTTGACTGCCTTGCGCAGGTGCTGCTCCGACGCAGCAAGTCTATTGTTCTTCAGAGCCGAACAGGCAGTGATGTACTCTTTCTGCGCCTTGGGAGGAACCTCCAGACTATCGACGGTCGCAACACTTGCGAGCCCAGGAAAGGGCTGAATGGAACACAGCCTTTGTTTACCGCTACCCTCGGGTGAATCACCCTTGCCCACAACAACGCGGTCATCGGGAACATTGGGCAAGTTCACAGGGACCTTAGCCAGGGCCGGGCAATGACGGCAAGTTGGCGATTGCGCTCGCGCGAGCGCGGCGGAAAACAGGATTATCAATAGGGCGCTAAGGGCCAGGCAATGTGAGTTCAGGATTATTCTCAACGGGCAGTCGTGGTGCTTGTGATGGCTCGTTCCCATATGTGCGCCTTCATAGGCGAAGCCACCGAAAAAGTAATTCTGGACCTGTTGGCATGCCAGACACAAGCACATTTTTCTTGCCATGTGATCATGGCCATTTCTTTGCCGCAGGCCCCCCACCCCCGTCCCCACCGGCTTTGACTTGGCCCGAAGGACGCGATCGATATCCCCGTCAGAGCCCAGTTGATTATGTTATAGTTCTCACTATCTCGGGCAATGAGTGTGAACTATAACATTATGCGACCCACTTCCTTCGATCCATCCGCCCTGCGCCAACATCTCCGCCGTTACAAGATCGCCGATCTGCCCGAGCTGAAACGCATCCTCGGCACAGACACCGATCTCACTGTCTTTCGTAAACTGAAGCAGCTTCAATATCTCGCTAGCTACACTCATCGCGGCCGCTTCTACACGCTGGCCGAAATCGTTCGTTTCGACGATCGCGGACTGTGGTCGCATGAAGGTGTCTGGTTCTCCCGTTATGGCACGCTGCTGGCTACCCTAGAAACCTTCGTCAACCAGTCTGCCAACGGCTATTACGCCCATGAATTGGCCGATGCCCTGCACGCCGAAGTGCAGCAGCCTCTCCGCCATCTGATCGAGCAACAGCGCCTGGCTCGAATGGAGGTGGATGGCCAGTTTCTCTATACCGACATCGAATCCGTCCCTCGCCGCAAACAGTTACTCGCCCGGCGCAGCGCTCACGCCGTTCCTGTAGCCGTCCATTCCGCCGACCTCCGGGCTTCTCCCGATGAACTCAAGGCCGCCATCCTCCTGTTCTATGGCCTGCTCGATGAACAACAGCGCCGATTGTTTGCCGGGCTGGAGTCCATCCGCCTGGGCCACGGCGGGGACACTCTGCTCGGCGATTTCCTGGGCTTGGACGTACACACCGTAGCCCGCGGTCGGCAGCAACTGCTGGATCAGAATGTGGTCAGCGGCCGAACCCGCCGCACCGGCGGTGGTCGTACTCCGGCGGAAAAAAAACGCCCGACCTAATCGCCGTTCTCCATTACCTGCTCGAACACGATACCGCGGGCGATCCCATGACCGGTTTACGCTGGTCTCGCCGTACTTCTACCACCATCGCGGAAGAGCTGGCTAAACTCGGCATTGCCGTCTCCCCCAATACCGTCGCCCGCCTGCTCCATGACATGGGCTATTCTCTGCGGGTCAATCAAAAGCAGATCTCCACCAGTTCGAGTCCCAACCGAAATCTTCAGTTCGAATATCTGGCCGAGCTGCGCGACCGTTTCCAACGCCGTCATCTGCCCATCGTCAGCGTTGACAGCAAGAAACGCGAGCTCGTCGGCAATTTCAAAAATCCTGGCCGTCGTTGGGAATCTGCCCCGCGTTGCGTCTATGATCACGACTTCCGCACCGATTCCATTGGGGTCGCCATTCCTTATGGGATTTACGATGTTATGGAAAATCGCGGTGCCCTCGTCGTTGGCGTTTCCCATGACACTCCCGCCTTTGCCGCTCATGCCATCGCTCATTGGTGGCACCAGGAAGGTTCCACTCGCTATTCCGGTTCCCGCCAACTGCTCATTCTGGCTGATACCGGCGGTAGCAACAGTTGCCGCTGTCATGCCTGGAAAACCGAGCTCCAGTCCCAACTGGCCAACTCCTTTGCCCTGGCTGTGACCGTCGCCCACTATCCCACCGGCGCTTCCAAATGGAATCCCATCGAGCATCGCCTCTTCTCCGAAGTCTCACGCAACTGGGCGGGCGAACCGCTGGACTCCTACCAGAAGATCCTCAACTATGCCCGCACCACCCAAACCCAAACCGGACTTCAGGTCACTGCTTATCTCGACCGCCGACTCTATCCTTGCGGTCTCAAACCCACACCCGATCAAATGGCTTCACTTCGATTGCAGCGCCACGAAACTCTGCCCTAGTGGAACTACACTATCAAGCCACAACTGTGAACTTGTTCTTGCGTGATTCCTAAGGCCCTGAAGAGTGCAATTTGTCGAGTGCGCCCCGTGGTTACCGCGTAGGCCGGGTACATGGTTATGACGGACCCAATCGTTACCTCCGCCACGACAATGACCCGCCAACCCGCTGCATCAGTCGTCGGTATGCCGACCGACAGACCTATCGTGATCAATATGAGGACGACTTGCAAAGCCACCGTCGTGGTCACAAGAAGAGGCCCAGTCGGGCTATGCAACAATCGGACGGAGATGATTCTGTTGATGGCCTTCAACAGTGTCAAGTATACGCGGCCTTAAAGGAGGAAAAGCCCCACCAGAAATAAGAAAACCAGCAACTCCATGGCGAGAGTGGGGGTGGGGGGGTAGCCGAATTTTTCCCGAAAGGTACTACCCCGCACCGCGTTTGACCCTTGTTTTCTCGTGCCTGTAAGATCAAACTTCATCAGCATTGATGGCTGTCGTCCTAACTCCAGAGGGCAAATAGAGCACAGAGAAAAAGATCTACCCTGTGATCCCCCGTGCCCCTTGCGGTTAAGCTTTTCGCCAACTGCCAATTGCTAACTGCTGATTGCCGAACCCATGCCCCACGAACTGCCTAAATCCTATGAGCCAGGCGCGATTGAAACGCGCTGGGCCGAGTACTGGATCAAAGAGAAACTTTTCTCCGTCCCCACGCCGCCCAAGGGTGAGACGCGCCCCGTCTTCACCCTCCTGTTGCCGCCGCCGAATGTCACCGGCCGCCTGCACATGGGCCACATGCTTAACCAGACGCAGATGGACATCATCGTCCGCTGGCATCGCATGCGCGGCTTCATCACCCTCTGGCTGCCCGGGACTGATCATGCCGGCATCGCCACACAAATGATGGTGGAGCGTGACCTCGCTAAAGAAGGCAAGAAGCGTCGCGACCTGGGCCGCGAAAAATTCATCGAGCGCGTATGGGAATGGAAGCGCCACTACGGCGGCGCAATCCTCGACCAGATGAAGCGCCTCGGCGCCTCCGTCGATTGGGACCGCGAATACTTCACCATGGACGAAAATCTTTCCCGCGCCGTTCGCGAGGTCTTCGTCCGCCTGTATGAAGAAGGGCTGATCTATCGCGGCAAGTACATTGTCAACTGGTGCCCGCGCTGCGAGACCGCCATCTCCGATCTCGAAGTGAAGCACGAAGACGTTGCCGGAAAGCTGTGGGAGATTCGCTATCCGGTCATCGGTACGAGTGAATTCATCACCGTAGCCACGACGCGCCCGGAGACCATGCTGGGCGATACCGCGATCGCCGTGAATGCCAAAGACGAGCGCTACACGCATCTCCACGGCAAGCATGTGCTGCTTCCGCTAATGAATCGCGAGATCCCCATCATCACCGATGAACTGGCGCAGCCCGAGTTCGGAACCGGCGCGGTGAAGGTGACCCCCGCGCACGATCCCAACGATTTCGAGGCCGGCAAGCGCCATAACCTCCCGCAGATCGACGTGATGGACGAGCACGCGCACATGAACAAGAAGGCCGGAGGCTATGCGGGTCTCGATCGCTACGAAGCCCGCAAGCGCATATTGGCAGACTTGCAGGAGCAGGGATTTCTCGTAGCCGAAAAAGACTACGCTCTCTCCCTCGGCAAATGCGACCGCTGCGGCACCGTCGTCGAGCCTCGCCTCTCCGAGCAATGGTTCATCAAGATCCAGCCGCTGGCGCAGAAGGCAATCGAAGCCGTCGAGACCGGCGAGATCACAATTGTTCCCGAGAATTACAAACAGATTTATTTGAACTGGATGAACAACATCCACGACTGGTGCATTTCGCGCCAGTTGTGGTGGGGACATCGCATTCCAGCCTGGCGTTGTGCTTGCGGCGAGATCATCGTCGCCCGTGAGACTCCGCAGCACTGCCCGAAGTGCGGCGGCTCAAAGCTCGAGCAGGACACCGACGTGCTCGACACTTGGTTCTCCTCCGGCCTGTTGCCGTTCACGACGCTAGGCTGGCCCCAGAAGACACGCGATCAGGCAGTGTTTTACCCCACCACGTTGCTCATCACGGCGTACGAAATTCTTTTCTTCTGGGTCGCCCGCATGATCATGTTCGGCTGCCACTTCATGCAGGGACAGGAGCAGGATCCGGCGATCAAGCGAGCGAGCGGCTGGGCGGAAAAAAGGAACGACACCGTGCCCTTCCGTGAGGTTTATATTCACGCTCTCGTGCGCGATGCCGACCGCCAGAAGATGTCGAAGACCAAAGGCAACGTGCTCGATCCGTTGGATATCATTGAACGCTTCGGCACGGATGCGACTCGTTTCACTCTCGCGGCCATGGCCGCGCCCGGCACCGACATTGCCTTCAGCGAGAGCCGCACCGACGGTTACCGCGCCTTTGCCAACAAGATTTGGAACGCCGCCAGATTCATGTTCATGAACGTAGACCGCATTGGGTTTGTGTGGGGACAGCCGCCCTCGGCTGTCCAGCCGGGACAAAGTCCCGGCAGCTCTCGTCCAGGAGGGGGAGTTGCCGGTTTTCAGCCGACAACCCTCGAAGACCGCTGGATTCTCTCCCGCTTCAATCGCGTCACCGCGGAAGTGAACGATGCCCTCGAAACCTACCGCTTCCACGAAGCCGCGAACCGCATCTACGATTTTTTCTGGGGCGAGTTCTGCGACTGGTACCTGGAGCTGATCAAGCCACGCCTGAACTTTGAGGAAGTTGCGGATAAGGCCGAAGCACGAATTGCCTGCGGCAATCTGGTCAACTTATTCGACGCATCGTTGCGCTTGCTGCATCCGGTCATGCCATTTATCACGGAAGAGATCTGGCAGGCGATCTACGAGGGCCAGCCGCCGCTGAAATCGATTGCGCTGGCAGGGTATCCGCAAGCCGACACGCAGCAATTTGATCTAACCGCCGAGACGGAAATGGCGATCCTGCAGGATTTGATCGTGAATGTCCGGAATGTGCGGGCAGAATTGAAAGTTGAGCCTAAGGTGAAGGTGCCGATCGAGGTGTTTGTCCCTGAACCGGAGATTCGCGCGATGATCGAACAGAATCTCCGCGCACTTCTCCAGGATCGTCCTGCGAATGTGGAGAAGGTCACATTTGTGGACGGTTCTCTGGCCAAACAAGCCGGTGCCCGCAGCACCGCGCGTTTCGATGTTCACGTAATCTACGAGAGGAAAGTTGACGTTGCAGCCGAACGTGAACGTCTGAACAAGGAACAGGATAAGCTCGAGAAGGAGTTCGCGAACAATCAGCGGCAACTGAGCAACGAACAGTTTCTGGCGAAGGCTCCGACAAATGTTGTGGAAGGACTGCGTAGGCGCGAGCAGGAACTCGTTAGTCTGCGCGACAAGGTGAAGCGTCAGTTGGATGAACTGGCCGGCACCCAAACCAACGGCGGAAGCTGAGAACTGAGAACTGAGAACTGAGAACTGTAGTTATGGACTTTAACAGCCGACGCATCACCGCAATTATCGAAAACGCCCTGCTCGAGGACCGGGCCACGCGCGACGCAACCAGCTATGCCTGCATCGATCCCAACCAGCGTGCGTCGGCCACGATCCTGGCCAAACAGGACTGCGTTCTGGCCGGGATCGGCTGCGTGGCCCGCATCCTCGATGTTTACGCCGCGCTCGACGGTGCGGTAACTTCGCACTACGAAGTCACCACCCATCCCGAAATTTTCGACGGCGTCCGCCTCCACAAAGGTCAGTCCGTCGCCGTAATCCGGCACAATGCGCGCGTGATTCTCTCGTGTGAGCGCGTCATCCTGAACTTCCTGCAGCGGATGAGCGGCATCGCCACGTTGACCCGCAAGTTCGTAGAAGCCGTCTCCGGCACGAAAGCGCGCATTCTCGATACCCGCAAAACCGTCCCCGGCTTGCGGGTGATCGACAAGTACGCGGTGCGTTGCGGCGGCGGACAGAATCACCGCCTCGATCTTTCCGACGGAGTCCTGATCAAGAACAACCACATCGCCTTGGCGGGGGGCATCGTGCCGGCGATTGAGCGGGCGCTGCGCAACCGGCGCGGCTCGCAGATCCTCGAGGTGGAAGTGCGCACGGCAGATGAACTAGAAGACGCGCTCGCCCACGGCGCGGAGGCCATTTTGCTCGATAACATGTCTCCCGAGGAAGTGCGCCGTGCCGTCGAGCGCTGTGCCAAACTAGAGCGCCGCATTCCCCTCGAGTGCTCGGGTGGAATCCGGCTGGAAAATGTTCGAGCCTACGCCGAGACTGGCGTTGATTTCATTTCCATCGGCCTGCTCACTCATTCACCGCAGGCAGCCGATATGAGCATGCGAGTGTCGCCCGCTTAGTCTACTTCGATCCGAGATCAACCGCCGTAGGATGCGTCGGCTGGTACAGCCCCAACTTGGCGCCGCTCGGCAAACGCAACGTAGTTTTCATTCCCCACCGTTCAGTCTCAACCGCTGAGCAACTCACTTTCTTTGCCTGTAGCCGCTTCATCTCCGCCTGCAGGTCGTTGCACATCAGGTACACCTCCGCACCCGGCTGAGAACGGCTACCATCCATCGCCTTTCCCTCGGTTGGATGAATTCCCGCTTCCGCGGGAGGAAGGGCAAAGATCAGCCAGCCTCCGCCGGCGTCCACCGACCTGAATTGCAGAACGTCGCGGAAGAATGCGCGGTCGGCGTCCGCGTCTTCACTGTAGAAGAGGACGTGAG
>Ga0187891_1003206_pt1 | contig 11640 bp, 11 predicted proteins | sample June2016WEW_21_4_FD_132990 | JGI IMG/M metagenome (GOLD analysis project Ga0187891, IMG submission 132990) | Peatland microbial communities from SPRUCE experiment site at the Marcell Experimental Forest, Minnesota, USA - June2016WEW_21_40 | ecosystem: Environmental > Terrestrial > Soil >... | reverse complement strand
GCCGCTCAACGCCACGTCGGTCTGCGCTTGGGCCGTTGCGCCACACAGTGCAGCTGCTACGAGCACTACGAACGCGCCTTGCATCCAAATCTTCATCCGAATTTGAGCCTCCTGGGTTGATTGCCTCGTGTTGTACCGTTTGCTGTGAACCCGCCCTCTGCTATCTTCAACGCAATTGGACGCTTAGACAAGTCGAATGGATAGTTCGCGCCTCCAGGCTGTGCCGTTGGCTTGAGCAAGATCTGAGCCCGGTAGCTCAACCAACTGCGGGCAGCCCCGCAAGCGCCATGGCAATCTCCTCTGCCGGGTACTCGTAATTCTCCAGTTTACCTGCCTGGTAGTCGATATAGGATTGCATGTCGAAGTGGCCGTGCCCGCTCAAATTGAAGAGAATCGTGCGCGCCTTGCCCTCGGCCTTCGCTTCGAGCGCCTGGCGAATGGTTTCCGCAATCGCGTGATTCGCCTCCGGCGCGGGTACAATCCCTTCGGCGCGGGCGAACTGGATGCCCGCGGCGAACGCGTCTAACTGCTGCACGGTGGTGGCCTCGGCCAAGCCGAGGTCGATCACGTGCGAAACCAATGGCGCCATTCCGTGATAGCGCAGCCCGCCCGCGTGGATCCCCGGAGGCATGAACGTGCTGCCCAGCGTGTACATCTTCACCAGCGGCGTCAGATGTCCGGTGTCGCCGAAGTCGTATGCAAATCTGCCCTTGGTCAGGCTGGGGCAGGCGGCAGGCTCCACGGCCACGATGCGCGCGTTGCCCTTCCCCTTCAGCTTGCGTCCCAGGTAAGGCATCACCAGACCGGAAAAATTCGATCCGCCGCCCGTGCAGCCGATGATCACGTCCGGTTCGTCGCCGGCTAGTGCAATTTGCTCAATCGCTTCCTGGCCGATCACAGTCTGGTGTAGCAGCACGTGATTCAAAACGCTGCCCAGCGCGTACTTGGTCTGCGGGTCTTTCGCGGCGACCTCCACCGCTTCAGAGATTGCAATGCCGAGCGAGCCGTTCGAATGTGGATGCTCGGCGAGGATCGCTCGGCCCGACTCGGTCTCCGTGCTGGGACTCGCAGTGACTGACGCGCCGAATGTCTCCATCAGGGCGCGCCTGTACGGCTTCTGGTCGTAGCTCACGCGCACCATGAAGACCTTGCAATGCAAACCGAGAAACGCGCAGGCCATCGACAGCGCGGAACCCCATTGTCCGGCTCCCGTCTCAGTGCACAAGTACCGCACGCCTTCCTGCTTGTTGTAGTAGGCCTGCGCCACCGCTGTGTTCAGCTTGTGCGAGCCGGCCGGGCTCACGCCTTCGTATTTGTAGTAAATTCGTGCCGGCGTATCCAGCGCCTTCTCCAGCCGCCGCGCCCTCATCAGCGGCGACGGCCGCCATTGCGCGTAAATCTGCCGCACTTCTCCGGGAATCTCGATCTCCCGCTCGCTGCTCACTTCTTGCAGGATCAGGCCCATCGGAAACAGCGGGGCAAGATCGTCGGGGCCGATCGGCTTCAGCGTGCCTGGATGCAACGGCGGCGCCAGCGGCTTCGGCAAATCGGGAAGGATGTTGTACCAGGATTGCGGAATGTGGCTTTGCGGCAGGTTGTACTGGATGGTCTCCATGCGCAACATTCTACAAGGCGCGCGTGGCGGCAACGGTGCTCGATCTCACCGCTGTCAACGTTGGCTGAACTCGCCCGCCGCCACTCTGCGGTTGAATTCGGCCGACTTGTTCCGCGGCACGCTGAGCGACTGCCAATGGTCGCATGCGAAGTGTTTCGCCAAAAGCACAATCTGCCCCACGTGATGGGGATAGTGCGCCAACTGGCGATTAATGGCCTGCATCAGACTGTGCGCTTCACCGCGGATGGTCACGGTACGGCCAAGGTCGGCGTCGGTAAGCGGCTGGATGGCAGTGAAGACACGCTTCCAGCCGTCTTCCCATGCAGCCATCAGGTCCCTGCGCGTGGCGGGCGGATCGACGAATTCGCTGTCGCGGTCGCGGTCGGGCTTCTCGCCGTCTGTGGTCAGAAAGTCGGTCCATCGCGAGCGCATGTTGCCCGCCATGTGCTTCACAAGAACCGCGATCGAGTTGGCTTCCTTGTCGATCGCGGCAAAGAGCTGCTCATCCGTCACCTGCTCCATGGCGCGCTCGGCCAGCCGCTTGTAGTAGCGGAGGAGCGAAAGCGCGTCTTCGATGTACGAGGTTGTGAATTGGAGCGCCATGGCGAAAGTGTATGCGAGGACCGCGTGGCGACGCCCTGCTCACGGCTCGTCGCTGTAAATGTGCACCTCGACCTGTCCACCCTCCACTTGCCGGGCGCGGAACATTCCGGGCGTATTGAAGCTCCACGCAAGCTGGCCGTCGGGCGCAATCGCGATCACGCCGCCGTCGCCGTGAATGGGCGCGAGTTGCTTGTGGATGACCTCGTCGGCGGCCTGTTGCAGCGTGAAGCCCTTGTACTGAACCAGGGCGCAGACCTCGCGGGCAACGGTGTAGCGAATAAAGTATTCACCCACGCCGGTTCCTGAGACCGCGCACGATTGATTCGACGCGTACGTTCCGGCGCCGATCAGCGGCGAGTCGCCCACGCGGCCCGGCATCTTTCCCTGAAGTCCGCCCGTCGACGTGCCGGCGGCGATGTTGCCTTGGCGGTCGAGCGCCACCACCCCCACGGTCCCGTAGCGGTGGGTATCCGCTGCCTCCTCCAGTTGTGCCACCGGTACGGCTCGCTCCGGCGGCGGCGCGGCTGCCGGGCGCGGCGGAATCGGTTTGCCCTCTTTTTGCAACTGCTTCACCAGCGACTGCCAGCGGCTTTCAGTGAAAAAGTAGGCTGCGCCTTCCTGCTCCATGCCGGCCTCGAGCGAAAACGCATCGGCGCCGGGGCCGACCAACAGAACATAGGGAGTCTTCTCCATCACCGCCCGCGCCAGAGTAATTGGATAGCGCGTGCGGGTCACGTCGGCCACCGCCCCCGCGCGCAGGGTTGCGCCGTCCATGATGGCCGCGTCGAGCTCCGTCTTTCCTGCTGCGGTAAAGACCGCTCCGCGCGCCGCGTTGAAGTGCGGATCGTCCTCCATCACGCGAATGGCTGCCTCAACCGCATCGAGCGCCGAGCCTCCGCGATCGAGCACCGCAGCTCCGGCCTGCACAGCCTCACTCAGCGCCTCGCGATAGGCCTTATCCCGTTCCGGCCCCAGCGCCGCGCGGTCGATGTCGCCTGCGCCGCCGTGCACGACGATAGCCCAATGCCGGGCCTGTGGCTGCTGTGCCATTGCCAATGCTCCCGTCAGGGCGACCCATGCGCCGAATGTGCAGACAAGTTTCTTCATCTTCGTTTGCACGTGCCGATCTCCCGTCGCCTCTCCCCATCGACTCTCATAGTACAGCCGCTCCGGCCAGCGGCCTCTTCCGCTCTGCACCGAATTCAATCAAGTCCAATCAGGAATGCTCAGCTGGCAGGTGGATCATCCATTCTCTCGTTCCCGCGTACCGGCAGGATTCAGACGCAACCTTCGCCGCCTCCGCCAGACACTCAACAAACCCGCGCCCCGCAGCCGCGAAAGAGCAGTAGACTCCGTGAAAGATGTCCCCCGCCCCCGTCGTGTCGACGACTTCCACCTGCGGAACCTCGATCGTTCCTGAAGATCGGTCTGCCGAAAAATGGATCGCCTCGGCTCCATCGGTAATCGCGATGTTCGCCACTCCGCGGCTTTTCAGAAACTCGATGACTTCGTCGCGGGAATTGCAGCCCGGAGGCAGGAAATCTGCAGAACAGATAGCTGTGTGGACGCTTTTCAAAAGCTCTTCCGTTCCCTCCTTCCAGCTTCCGCCATCGAGCACCACTGGCGTGCCTCGACCCTTCGCCGCGCTGGCCCACGCCTGGCATGCCTGCATGAAATGGCCGTCGACCAGCACAATGCGCGCCTCTTCGCATAGATCCTGGTCCACACCCGCGTGCTCGATCGTCACGCGCGTTGCGTTGGCTGAAACCACATTCCGATTGCCATCGCGGTCAACGGAGACTGATGACAGAACAGGAACTCCCTCAAACTCGGGACTCAAATCGACAAGTTGAACCTTGTGCTTTTTCAGTTCCTCGCGGATCACTGCCGCAAGAACGTTTTGCCCTACCGCCGTCACCAGCGCAGCCTTGCCGCCCAGGTGGGCGAATGTGATCGCTGCATTCGTGGCTGGCCCGCCCGCCACCACATCCTGGCTGTGTGCTGCCACCTTGGTATTCGCCCCGGGAAACTTGTCGACGCCATAAACAATGTCAATCGTCGACAGTCCCACAAAGATGCTGCTCGCCATCGCCCAGTTACTCCGTACAGAGGTTACTAGCCGTCATTGTAGGTTCACTTGCCGCTCGCCTGGAGGGCCCGCGCCTTGCCCTGTTCTTTCCGCTCTTGGCGATCGCATGTCCGGCAGTGGACAATGCTTGGGTTCCTCCAATTGCGTTCCGCGGTGTGCGCTGCTCTTTCCCATGGAAGCCCTCAGCCTCGCAGGCCCCGGCAAGGAAGGCCAGAAAAGGAAGATTTAATGCATTCAATCTGGTTTGGCGAATTCATGGGCACGCTGGTTCTGGTGCTGCTGGGCAACGGCGTGGGCGCCGGTGTAACGCTGCGCAAGTCCTACGCTGCAGACTCCGGCTGGATGGTAATCACCACCGGATGGGCTCTGGGCGTGCTGTGTGGCGTCTTGGTGGCGCAGGCCTTCGGTAGTCCCAGCGCTAACCTGAACCCCGCCATCACTCTTGCCGGCGCGGTCGTCACTGGAAACTATGCGCAGCTCCCCGTCTACTGGTCCGCTCAACTGCTGGGCGCGATGTCCGGTGCTGCATTGGTGACCCTCCACTACGCGCCGCACTGGCGTCTCACACCCGATCCAGCGGCCAAGCTCGGCATCTTCTGTACGAACGCGGCAGTGCGCAGTCCGCTGGCAAACATCTTCAGCGAGATGCTTGGCACTGCTGTGCTTGTCGTGATTGCGGCTGCCATCTTCTCGCACGGAGTGGCGATGAACGGACCCGCGGCGGGATTGGGTCCATGGCTCGTCGGCAGTTTGGTGTGGGGCATCGGGCTTTCGCTCGGCGGCACCACCGGCTATGCCATCAACCCCGCGCGCGATCTCGGACCGCGAATCGTCCACGCGCTGCTGCCCATTCCCGGCAAGGGTGGATCGAACTGGAGCTACGCGCCCATTCCCATCGTCGGTGACCTCGCCGGCGCGGTGCTCGCGGGCTTGCTGCTGCGCTACGCGCATTTGTGAGAGTCTGCGCGCCTCCCAATAGTTTGTCCCAGCTTTTCCACAGCGAGCGGGAAATCGCCCCCTCTAGGTTCTGTCTGAACCGGTGCCATCACTCCAGGCACGACGCAACGACGGCCAGCGCGGCGATGGCCGCAGTCTCGGCGCGCACAATGCGCGGGCCGAGCGACGCCGCGCGCCAGCCATTGGCGTCGAAGAGAGCTTCTTCCGCCGGAGCCCATCCGCCCTCTGGACCGATGGCAATCTCGAGCGTGGGCATTTCCTGTTTGGCTGCATCGATGGCTTCTGCAACCGCGTAGCGCAGCGTGGTTGTCCGTTCCTGCTCCGCGAGCACGATGCGCGTCGCTGTGGACGCGGCCCGCAAGCGCGCTGCCAGATCGACAGGCTCGTGAATCAGCGGCTCATCGGAGCGGCGAGCCTGTTGCGACGCTTCGCGCGCGATGCGCCGCCAGCGCTCCGCGCGCTTCTCTGCTGCCTGGGCAATGTGCTTCTCCGTTCTTCGCGCAATCACCGGCGCAATCGCTGCAACACCAAGTTCGGTCGCTTTCTCGATCGCCCACTCCATCCGATCGAACTTGTAAATGGCCATCACCAAAGTAACCGGCAGCGCGGGGTCGGCTTGGAGTTCCGCGGCGAGATTGAAGCGAACTTCGCTCTCTTCGCCCGCCAGCGTGACTGCTGCAACCTCCGCATGGAACACGTGGCCGCCTGCCACAACATCCGCCTCCATGCCCGGTTGCGCGCGCAGCACGCGTGCTAAATGCTCGGCTTGCGCGCCCACGATCGTAGCGGTTGCTTCGTCCCAATGCTCGGCAATCCAGCGGCGGCGCGTCATCGTGCTGGCCCTCTCTTCCTCTAAAGTCTACGTCGTCGCGCGTATCGAGCGAGCTCTTGAATTCCGTCGAATAGGTCCAAACACCGCGTCCAGAGCGGGTTTTAGCGATTTCATCGTGCGGCGCATCGGCCTTTCGTGGTGCGCGGATTTTTTCTCCGCCCAAAACACTAAGGGGAACGCTTTTGAGCGTCCCCCTAGAGTGTTGCCTTTTGGGTTGTTCGGACCGCTACTTTTTCTTCGCGGCCTTCTTGGCGGTCTTCTTGGCTTTCTTCGCTGGTTTCTTGGCTGCTTTCTTGGTTGCCATTTGCCTATTCTCCCTTTTCGATGGGTTGCATCGATTCTGCAATTAGAAACTGCAGTTGAAGAAGGTATAGATTCATGAGACATCGATGTCAAGAAAAAAACGACGTCAGAGTGAAAAAAAGATCAACAGCAATTCCGTCGCGAATCGAGGCTCAAAGAGAATCCGGAGTCGAAATTCGATGCGCGGATTAGAAACTTCGCGCGATCGCATTGCATTCAGCGAACGCGCGAGTGAATTCAGAAGCACGATTCGCGGCGTTGTGGTTGATGCTTCAAATCTTCGCGCGAGCTCCGGTGGAGTCACAGGTCACGCCCGAACCGTGCTCGATGGCAATGGGGAACACGAGGCTCTAGCCTCTTTCCGCCTCACTCCATGAATTCGCGGACAAACTTGTTGCCGGTGTGGAGAAGCTCGTCGAGGGAACCATCGAGGATGAGGCGTCCCTCCTCGAGCATCAGGAAAGTCGTGTTGGAATTCGTCTTTCCCGCGGGAAGCGGAACCATGCGCTCCTGCTCGGCATCGAAGCGATGATTGCACAGCATAAAGGCGTCCTGCAGGCGGTGCGTCACCAGCAAAGACGGGGTTGCATGCACGTCGCGCTGCTTCACGATGAGCTCGATGATGGTGGTGGACGTCACCGGATCGAGGCCGCCCGTCGGCGAGTCGTACAGGATCAACTCGGGATTGTGGATGAGGGCGCGGGCAATGGCCACCCGCCGCTTCATGCCCCCTGATAGGCTCGCCGGATATTGATTAAAGGTCTCTTCCAGGCCGACAAAACTCAGCGCCTCGCGGACGCGGCTGTCAATCTCCCCGTCGGGCACTCGCTCCTGAATCAGTTGGTAGGCAACATTGTCGCGTACCGTGAGAGAGTCGAAGAGCGCGCTTTCCTGAAAGACCATGCCGGCCCGTGCGCGCAAAGGAAAGAGCTTTTCCTCTGGCAAGCGGGAAATGTCTTCGCCGAAGAGCTGGATCGTTCCCTTCCGCGGGCGAAGTAGACCGATGATGAGTTTGAGCAGGACGCTTTTGCCTACGCCGGCGGGACCAAGCAGAACTCGCGTCTCCCCGGGAGCCACGGAGAAGCTGATGGCCTGAAGCACCGGCGGGCCATCGAAGTCCACTGAAACGCCGCGCAGCGCAACCACGGGCCCTGCATTCTGCTCGGTAGTTGAAGATTGCGGCGCGGGAATTGAAGCGTGGCTCATGTGGGGAAAATGGTGAGCAGTATGTGGGTGATGACAAAATCGACAGCGATGATGAGCACCGATGAAGTGACCACAGCCGAAATTGTGGAGCGGCCAACTCCTTCGGTGCCCCCGGTCGTTCTCATACCGTAGAAGCAGCCGATGGAGCCGAGGAGGTAGCCGAAAAAGAGGGGTTTCGTCAGGCCCTGGATGATGTCAGGGTAGCGAAGATGTTCGTATGCCATGTTGAAGTACTGGGTTCCGTTTTGGTGGTTCAGGAACACAGTCACTGCGGCGCCGCCGAGGATGCCGAATGCGTCGGCCACGATCGTCAGCAGCAGGAGCATGGCAATACTGGCAAAAATTCGCGGCGTAACGAGCTTTCGCATCGGGTCCACGCCCAAGGCGCGCATCGCATCAATCTGCTCGGTCACCACCATGGAACCCAGCTCGCTGGCCATCGAGGATGCGTTCCGGCCGGCCACCATAATGCCTGTGAGCACCGCGCCGAGCTCGCGAATCATCGTCAGGCTGACGAACTGGCCCGTAACCGCTGTTGCGCCGAACTCTGCGAGGGTGGACGCGGATTGAAGAGCAAGCACGCCGCCGGTGAAGAAGCCGGAGAGGATCACGATAGGCAGAGACCCGACGCCGATGATGTCGGATTGCATGAGGAAGTCGGTCCAGTAAATGGGAGGCCGGAAGAGATTGAGCAGCGCCCGCCACGCGAACAGGGAATATTCCTGGACGGCGAGCACGATTTGTTTGGCGGTGCGGTCGATCGCGGTTGTCGCCATGGGGTGTCGGTCTTTGGAAGGAGAACTTTGTGCGCTTCAGAGGACAGGATAGCGCATAGAACATGCAAGTATACAAAAGGTGGTTCCACGCCTGCTCGCATTTACAATCGAATCTGTATGATCCGCTTCTCCACAGCCGGTGAATCCCATGGCGAGGCTCTCATTGCTCTTGTCTCTGGGATTCCTGCCGGCGTTCCCGTCGACCTCGAATTCGTAAACCGCGAGCTTTGGCGTCGCCAGCAGGGCTATGGCCGCGGCGGCCGTATGAAGATCGAGACCGACCAGGCTCACATCCTCTCCGGCGTGCGCCACGGCAAAACCATCGGTTCGCCCATCGCTATTCAACTCATCAATCGCGATTGGAAGAACTGGCAGGAGAAGCTGCCCGTCGAGACCGGCGATCCCGCCAAGCATCGCGCCGTCGCTTCGCCACGGCCCGGCCACGCCGACCTTGCCGGCGCGCTCAAATTCAACTTCCCCGACGCGCGCTACGTGCTGGAGCGGGCTTCTGCGCGGGAGTCCGCCGCCCGCGTTGCCGCCGGAGCCTTCGCCAAGCTTCTCCTGCGCAGCCTCGGAATCGAAGTCGCAAGCCACGTCGTTCGCGTGGGCAGCGTTGAGCTGGACCGCGACCCATCGTGGCAGGAGATCGCCGCCCTCGCAGCCAAGGAAGAAGTCGTTCTCGCCTGTGTCGATCCCGCTGCCGAAGCCCGCATGAAAGACGAAGTCGATGCCGCGTCCAAGGCAGGCGACACCGTGAACGGCATCTTCGAAGTCGTCGCCCACGCGGTTCCAGCGGGCCTCGGCTCCTACGCCAACTGGGATGAGCGCCTCGACGGCCAGCTTGCCTGGGCGGTCATGAGCCTGCAGGCCGTCAAGGCCGTCGAAATCGGCCGCGGAGTCGCCGCAGCAGCAACCTTCGGCTCGCGCGTACACGATCCCATTCACTACGCCAGCGAGAATCCGCCCGGAAAGCCCACGCGCTTTACGCGGCCACACAACAACGCGGGAGGCATCGAAGGAGGCGTCTCCAACGGCGAGGACATCGTCGTTCGCGGCTACCTCAAGCCCATCTCCACACTGCGTCAGCCCCTGGAATCGGTCCGTTTTGATACGCGCGAGCCAACCAGCGCAAGCTACGAGCGCAGCGACATCTGCGTCGTCCCGGCCGCAGGCGTGGCCGCTGAGTCCATGGTTGCCCTGGTTCTCGCCAACTTGGCCCGTGAGAAATTCGGCGGTGACTCATTGTTGGAGTTGAAACGGAATTTTGACGGTTACATCGAACAGATACGGAGCTTTTAGCGGCGGCAATGATTCTCAAGATCCTTAAATACCCCGAGCCGGTGCTGGAGCAACCCGGCGAGCCGGTCACTGAATTCAACGAAGAGTTGCGCGAGCTGGTCGCCGATATGTTCGAGACCACTTACGCCTCGCAGGGGATCGGCCTGGCTGCGCCCCAGGTGGGCGTACCCAAGCGCATCACCGTCGTCGATCTGAGCATGGGCAAGGATCCAGCGCAAAAGCTCGTGCTCATCAATCCTGAGATCATCTTGAGCGAGGGCAAGCAATACGAAGAAGAAGGCTGCCTCAGCTTTCCTGAAATCCGCGAGAAAGTCGTGCGTGCAGCCAAAGTCCGCATCCGCGCTCAGGACGAGAACGGCAAATGGTTCGAGATGGACGGTGAGGAACTGCTCGCGCGCGCCTTTCAACACGAGATCGATCACCTCGACGGCATCATCTTTCTCTTTCGCATGAGCGCGCTTAAGCGCAGCCTGAATCTGCGCAAGATTCGCAAGATGCAAAACGAGGGCACCTGGTAACCATGCCATGACCGACGCTGCGAACTGCCTCAAGCTCGTCTTTTGCGGCACTCCGGAGTTCGCCGTCCCCACGCTTGAGGCTCTGCTCGCGGCCCAACACCAAATTGCTCTCGTCGTCTCGCAGCCTGACCGCCCAACGGGACGCGATCAGCAACTCACAGCACCGGCCGTTAAACAGGCCGCGCTCGCTGCTGGTCTCCCGGTCACGCAGCCCGAAAGAATTCGCAGCAACACCGAGTTTCGCTTGCAGCTTGAGTCCATTGCCCCCGACGCCATCATTGTCGTGGCTTATGGCCGCATCATCCCGCCGTGGATGCTCGCTCTGCCCCGCCTTGGCTGCATCAATCTCCACGCCTCTCTGCTCCCCAAACACCGTGGCGCGGCGCCGATCCAGTGGGCAATTGCGCTGGGCGACGCCTACACCGGCAATACTACGATGCTTTTGGAAGAAGGCCTCGACACTGGCCCGATTTTGCTCCAGCAGACCATGGAAATCGGACCCGCTCAAACTGCGGTCGATCTTTTTCCTTTGCTGGCGCGCGCCGGAGCGCCGCTGGTCGTCGAAACCCTCGCCGGTTTGGCGAGCGGCTCGATTCACCCTCAACCCCAGAATCACGAGACCGCGACCTTCGCGCCGCTTCTCGACCGCGAAGACGGCCGCATCGACTTTGCCGCGCGCACTGCGCACGAAATCTACAATCGCTGGCGCGGATTTCAGCCCTGGCCTGGCGCATTCACCGCTCTCAATGGGAAGAAGCTGATCGTCCATAGCATGGCCATTGCCCGGGGAAGTTACGCCGAAGGCCTGGGCTTTGCCGAGCCGGGCTGGGTTGTCGTGGAGAACCATCGCCTTCTGGCTGCATGCGCCGAGAATACCTGGCTCGAATTCCTCGAGATTCAGCCCGAAGGCAAGAAACGCATGACCACAGATGAATTTCTGCGCGGAAATCCGCTCCCGGCGGACGCGCGCTTCGGTTGAGCGCCGTGTCCGCCGTCTCTCCTGCGCGCAAAGCCGCCTTTGAGATTCTGCTCGCCGTCGACCGCGGCAAGGCCCACTCCGATGACCTGCTGCGCTCGAAAGCCGTCGACGCGCTCTCGCCTGCCGATCGCCATCTAGCCACGACTCTGGTGCTTGGTGTGCTTCGCTGGCAGATTCGTCTCGACGAGCAACTCAAGCTCCTGATCAGGAAGCCCGGAGCCAAACTCGATCTCGAGGTCCTGATCGCTCTTCGCATGGGGGCCTTTCAGCTTCAGTTTCTCGATCGCGTTCCCGCCCACGCCGCCATCGATGAGAGCGTCGGGCTGACCAAGCAATCCGGACACCGCTTCGCCTCCGGACTGGTCAACGCCGTCCTGCGCAAACTGGCGGTCGAGCGGGAGACCGCGGCAAACGCCGCCGGCTCGAAGGATACGGACTATGTTTTGAATGCTCCAGGCTTTTC
>Ga0187891_1003205_pt1 | contig 11642 bp, 5 predicted proteins | sample June2016WEW_21_4_FD_132990 | JGI IMG/M metagenome (GOLD analysis project Ga0187891, IMG submission 132990) | Peatland microbial communities from SPRUCE experiment site at the Marcell Experimental Forest, Minnesota, USA - June2016WEW_21_40 | ecosystem: Environmental > Terrestrial > Soil > Wetlands... | reverse complement strand
TGTTCGAGCCTAGCCTTTTCAGCCACACCGACCGGTCGTGCCAACTCGTCAATAGATGATTCATACCGCGCTGCATCACTCCCACACAACCTTCGCCAGACTCAAGAGTTTCGAGCTGACCTTTAGATTGCCAGGTCGGCCGCGCCCACATTGATCTCAAACCGCACCTTGCTGTCTTCGATGAGAAAATCGATGATGCACCCCTGTTTGGCATCACCCGGGGTGTCGCCCACGGTAAGCACGCTGGCTCCTTTCAAACCCTCCAGGATAGAACGTACCTTCCTCCGTTCCGACGAACTAACAAAAAGGACCTGGCAACTCCTTGCCTCTTGAACGTTCGAAACGTGCCGAACCTCAAACGCCTTGCATTAAGGTTCTTCCCTTTCACCACCTCTTCGAGAGCGTGGTCGAAAGGATCCTCGCCCATAACGCACACCATCAGGGAGTCTCCGTTACCTCTGGAAATTCCAGCGGGCCACTCGATGAATTTTGTGAAGTTGTACAGGAATGCGGCCTTGACCTGATACTCGCCGGGCCCCTGGGCACTTGCCGAGACAGCACCCAAATTGCCTATTCCGGCCAGGCCTATAAGGACGAAGACGACACCCGGAAAACGCCCGCGAGGCCCCACCCACCGGTGGAAGGAAATCCCTCCGCCAGCGCTGGGCTGGGCTGCCGTTTCCGTGTTGCCGGAGCGAGCCTCGTTGCTTAGTGCTGCCATGAAATTACCGCGCAAACGCGTGGTCGCTTCAACCGCGATGCGACCCGTCCGCGATTTCAATCTTGAATAGCCCGGGAGCGGATCGCGCCAAACTGCGCAACTCGTACGCGGGAATCGTAGTTCCTGTCCTGTTGCCGAACACCGATTTTGACAATCGAGTCATCGAATCCGCCATCGGGACTGTTTAAAGCCGGTTTCAACCGGGCGTGTTTGCAGCGCCACCTGGGAGAAAGGCTTCTTTCTCCTGTTCTTTGACCTTCCTCATGGCGAACGCCCTCCAAACCACCAACGAATCTCTCCAAAGACGCTTCGCTGGATCTGGGTTGATATGATCAGGGTCTCGTCAGCGAACTCGATGTGCCGAGGCTGGAGGAGGTTCTGGCCCACCACACTCAGCTCCCAGGAGCGGGCAGGGCGCCAGCCAAGGCGTGCATCAACGCGCGCGTGGTCTGAAACACCCAGGGCGCTGAGGCGCCCGACGTAGTAGAGTCCGCTGTCAAACTCAAAATGCTGGGGCAGATCAATGCTGGAGCGGATTTGAAACTGATGTCGCGGGGAATTGCCCACGGCCAGCGGAGAATTTGTGTCCAGGCTCCCCGGGTCAGCGTGTAGGTTCATCTTGAGCCACGCATATCCAGGACTCACCTTCCACCACCTCGACACACTCAAGGTCGAACTGACTTCCGCGCCGTAAGTACTGCCGTGCATCTTGTTCATGGTCACTTGAGGAATTACCAGGTGCAGGGGAGGGGGGCTCGATTCGAGGAAGGGTTCAACAGGCTCATAGGTCCGGAGGCGATCATAGATGTTATAAAAGGCCGAGAAGTCCGCGGAGACACGGCGGCTTGCCTGGGCACGATACCCCACCTCATAGGCAAGAAGTTCTTCAGACTGGAAGTGAGGATTACCGAACACACTCACCAAGGTAGGAACCCCATCGGGACCAGGCATTGCCGTTTCGTTGAACCGGAGAGCAATATCCTCAAGGGTAGGCTGCCGGATGGCACGGGATATCGCTGCCCAGGCGGCCTGGCGGTTGCTGGGGGACCACAGTAGGCGTGCGCCGGGTTCATACTCGAAGCCCGTGTAACTATTGTGCTCGAACTTTGAACCGAGCGTCAGCCAGAGGGGGTTCGAGAGGCGAATTTCATCCTGAACGAAAGAGCTGAATAAGTCATCAGACCTTCCCGCAGGGATCATGGCGATCGAGTAGCCCGGTCGCACGTAAAGTGAATCGCGCCGGTAGCCGAGTCCCCACACCAAGTCCTGTCGAGAGCCGACCGCCAGATGGTATTTGAAGTCGAGATCAAAGGTGTCGCGATCCTCATGCCCGCCGTACTGTGTGCCGCGCACTCCGTCGTAGTAGATCTGCACCGACGCATCCGACCTGTCCGAGAACTTATGGCCCCAGCGCCCCAAGATACTTCCGCCCTGGGCGGAAACCAACTCGTTGAAGACGGCTTGAAAGGGCGGAGCAAGTGATACAAAGCTATCGACTGTGTCTCCTTCGTTACTTCTGTAAAAGTCGCCTTCCACCGTCAGAGCGTCTTTCCCCGTCAGGTCCCAATCAGACCGGAAGCCTTCATGCGACATGTGCCAGCCGTCCGCCGCACGGGCGCCGGAGGGGAGAACCAGGCTGCTGTTATTGAGATATTGCCCGAAGGCACGAAAGAAACCGTGGCCACGAAGCTTACCGCCGTATTGGACGAGCCCCTGAGCGGTGGTGATGGACCCGCTTCCTGCCTTAACTAGGCTGCCTTGAGTAGACTTGGCGCTCTTCAGGATGATATTGATGACGCCATTCATCGCGTTGGCGCCCCAAACGGTGGCGCCCGGGCCGCGAATCACTTCGATGCGATCGATGTCTTCAAGCGGCACATCCCGCAAGTCCCAGAAGACACCTCCAAATGTCGGTTCGTAGACACTGCGGCCATCAATCATCACCAATAGTTTGTTGGCCAAGTTATCGTTGAAACCGCGGGCACTGATCGCCCAGGTGTTCCCGTCCACCTGCGCCACGTCCATGCCCGGCACCATGCGTAGAAGGTCCGGGATATTCCTGGCGCCCGATCGGCGAATGTCTTCCTGCGTGATTACGAAAATCGCCGCTGCCACCCGGGCTAACTTCTGTTCCTTCTTGGAAACACTCGTCACCTCGATGTTCATCAGTTGCTCGAGGCTGGCTTGCGAAAGGTCGGTCTGCGCCCTGGCCCCGGTGGGGAGTCCGAATACAAGAAATGCACAAAGGTATCCCCAGATTCTGTCCCTTGGGCGAACCGGGCAGCCTTTCTGGCATGTGTTTATGTCCATAACAACCCTCTTCAGGGCGAATCCTCCTTGAACCACCAACGAATCTCTCCAAAGACGCTCCGCGGAATCTGAGTGGATTGGAGGACGCCGTTGTAATCGACAAACTCCAGGTGCCGAGGCTCGAGGAGGTTTTGGCCTACAACACTCAGCTCCCAGGAGCGGGCAGGGCGCCAGCCAAGGCGTGCATCGACGCGCGCGTGGTTTGAAACACCCAGAGCGCTGAGGCGCCCGACGTAGTAGAGACCGCTGTCAAACTCAAAATGCTGGGGCAGATCAATGCGGGAGCGGATTTGAAACTGATGTCGTGGGGACATGCCCACGGCCTGCGGAGAATTTGTATCCAGGCTCCCCGGCTCAGTGTGTAGGTTCATCTTGAGCCACGCATATCCGGGACTCACCTTCCACCACCTCGACACACTCAAGGTCGAACTGACTTCCGCGCCGTAAGTACTGCCGTGCATCTTGTTCATGGTCACTTGAGGAATTACCAGGTGCAGAGGAGAGGGACTCGATTCGAGGAAGGGTTCACCAGGCTCATAGGTCCGGAGGTGATCATAGACATTGTAAAAGGCGGAGAGGTCGCCGGAAATGCGGCGGTTTGCCTGGGCCCGATATCCTGCTTCATAAGCCAGAAGCTCTTCGGATTTAAAGTTGGGATTGCCGAACGCACTCACGAGGGAGACAAGTCCGTCGGGGCCAGGAAACGCCGCCTCGTTGTAACGGACTGCGACATCCTCGAGAGTAGGTTGCCGGATGGCGCGGGATATCGCCGCCCAGGCGGCTTGGCGGTTGCTGGGGGACCACAGTAGGCGTACGCCGGGTTCATACTCGAAGCCCGTGTAAGCATTGTGCTCAAATTTCGAACCGAGCGTCAGCCAAAGGGAATCTGAGAGGCGGACTTCGTCCTGGACGAAAGAATTGAGGAGCTGATCGTCGCTGGCGGGAGGGATCATGGAGATCGAGTAGCCCGGTCGCACGTAAAATGAATCGCGCCGGTAGCCGAACCCCCACACCAGGTCCTGGCGGGACCCGACAGCCAAATGATGTTTGAAGTCGAAATCCAAAGTGTCACGATCCTCGTGAAGGCCGTACTGCTGACGGCGCCCACCGTCGTAATACATCTGGAGCGCCGTCTCGGATCGGTCTGAAAACCTATGGTCCCAACGTCCCAGAATGTTCCCGCCCCGAGCAAAAATGCGCTCGTTGAAAGTCGCTCCGAAGGGAGGGGTAAGTGACAGGAAGGTGGTTAGAGTTTCGCCTTCGTCACTGTTGTAGAAGTCTCCTTCCACGGTGAGAGAGTCTTTCCCCGTCAGGTCCCAATCAGATCGGAAGCCTCCGTGCGACATGTGCCAGCCGTCCGCCGCACGGTCGCCGGAGGGGAAAGTCAAGCTGCTGTCGTTTGAATACTTCCCAAAGGCCCGAAAGAAACCGTGGCCACGAAGCTTTCCTCCGTATTGGACGAGCCCCTGAGCGGTGGTGCTGGACCCGCTTCCTGCCTTAAGCAGGCTGCCTTGAGTGGACTTGGCGCGTTTCAGGATGATATTGATGACGCCATTCATCGCGTTGGCGCCCCAGATCGTGGCGCCCGGACCGCGAATCACCTCGATGCGATCGATGTCTTCGAGCGGCACGTCCTGCAAGTCCCAGAGGACACCTCCGAAGGCGGGGTCGTAGACACTGCGGCCATCGATCATCACCAGCAGTTTGTTGGCATAGAGGTCGTTGAACCCCCGGGCACTGACCGCCCAGGTGTTCGCGTCCACCTGCGCCACGTCCATGCCCGGCACCATGCGTAGAAGGTCCGGGATATTCCTGGCACCCGACCGGCGGATGTCCTCCTGGGTGATTACAGAAATCGCCGCCGCCACCCGAGACAACTTCTGTTCCTTCTTGGAAACACTCGTCACCTCGATACTCATCAGTTGCTCGAGGCTGGCTTGCGAAAGGTCGGTCTGCGCCCAGGTCTGGGGTGGCATTCCGAGCACCAGGAATGAACAGAGGGGCAGCCAAATTATCTTCATCATACGAACGGACATGGCTGCGCCCTTTTGACTCATGGACATAGAATCTCTTTATGTCTATCGGCACTCGACCTAACTCGTATGAGCCTGGATTCTCCCTTTGCTGATCCGCCGGGCGACTTCTACCCGAATTCAGAAGTTCAAAAACTCAAAACTGCCTAAGTAGTGTCGTGACAATGAGCTGTCTTGTGAAAATCAAACCTCGCGCAAGTTGGACTCGTGCAATGTAACTTACTGAAATCGTACGGGTTATCCCTTAAATATTACAGATTTGCGCTAATTCCTTTGCGTTCAACTTACGATTTCAGGTTCTTGGATTTCTCACCCTTAGCGCTATGCGGGCTCTACCGCGATGCAGACTCGCCGAGGGTCAGGACCTGGTGGGAAGAGACCAATGCGGGGGTCTTACTCCCGATTGACGCGGTCTTTATCCCGGACGTAACATCGGCATGTGGGAGCCCAGGAGAAATCACGACTTCTCGCCCCGCACCTCTGCCCTTTCTGCGTGCTGCTGCTGTTCACCCTGGTTTCCATAGGCGCCGATGAGCTCAGCAAGAGCTTTGATTATTCCGAGCGGATGTGTTCAGCAGCAGGAAAAATGAGAGGTTATCGAACTCTTCGAGTCATGGTGGCTGCCTTACAAGATGCTCAACGTCTATCGCTATGGAAAAACATCATGTCAGCCTTCTATTCAACGTTAAAGATCAGCCCTTTATTCATCCGCCTGCCGTTCATTGTGTGGGTCTTCGGCGTCACACTCCTGCTGCTAGCATCGCCAAGGCATGCCCTAACTCAACCCAGCTTTATGGATAATTTCAGAAAAGTTATGGATCGCCCTGGTGATCTCACCCGGCCGCTTCAGCAGGCAAGGCTGGCGTAGGACTTACCCAGCGCGCTCGAAAGCCTACCGGCGATGCTGCGCAATTCCGGAATCGAGGTTGTTTCAGAGACGCCGGGAACGGAGGTCCGCCTGGGAGCCAAAATGGTGCCGGTGGAAGGGCAGGTGTGGTGGAAACACTTCAAGGGAACGAAGCAGCGCCCGTGGATCGATGTGATTGAGTTCAAAGACGAAGAATCCGCGAAGCGAATCTTTGACCAGCGCGGGCAGTGGCACAGTGGGGCGAAGTTCCCGGACTATTTCGTGTTCACGACCCTGTGAGTTCCAAATGGGCTTGGCTCGGCGTTCGAGCCTACTCCTGCCGCAGGACGGTGTTGGGATCGACCCGCGAGGCCCGGCGTGCGGGGATATACGCGCCCAGAGCGGCCATGGCCAGAAGGGCGATGGTGACCAGCGCGACGAGAGGCAAATTGAAACCGTGCCCTTCCGCCAACGCGGCTATGGGTTTAGCCGCGGCAAGACTCAGGGCCAAGCCGATGACGACTCCACTGCCGGCCAAAATCATCCCCTGCTTCAGCACCATCCCGACCACGGCGGCTGGGTCCGCCCCCACTGCCATGCGGATTCCGATCTCGCGCTGCCGCAAGCTTACGGAGTAGGTCATCAACCCATAGAGCCCGACCAAAGCCAGCACCAGTCCCAGCACCCCGAGCCCGGCCATGGCTTCGACAAACAGACCGAGCGTCTTATGGGCGCGCACGTCGAAGAATTCCTCCATGGTCCGGACGCCATAAATCGGCTGGCGCGAGTCCAGCGATCGCACCAGGTCGCGCAGCGGCCCGGCCAATCCGGCCGAAGGTCCCTCGGTTTCGAGCATCAGGGTCATCGCTGCGGTGGGGTTCTGAGCCAGCGGCAGGTAAAGGTATTCCATCGGCGGTTCGATCGGGAAAAAGTACTTACCCTGCTTCGCTACCCCGACGATCTCGGCGAACGGTCCCTCCGCGCTATTCAATCGCAGCCGTTTTCCGATCGCGTCTTGATTCGGATAGTACTTGTGGGCGAACAGCTCGTTGACGATCACCACGGGCGCGGAATCCGCCCGATCCGTCACTGCAAATTCGCGGCCCTCCACCAGGGGCACGCCGAGGGTGCGGAAGTAGCCGTCGCTGACGGTGTTCGAAAACACACTGACCGCCTCGGTTCCGGTGGGCAATTGGACACCCTCGGGGATGACCCGGATCGCAGGTGACGCCGGGACTATGGGCATTGCCTGTGCCAGAGCTGCCGACTTCACACCCGGCAGAGTACGCGCCCGCTCCTGCAATCGCCGGTAGAATTCGTTCGCTTGCTCCGTCGAGTCCCGAGCCAGAGTGGGGTTAAAGCTGGCCATGAGAATGTGGTCCGTACGGAAGCCGGCCGGGGAGGAGAGAAGGTTCCCCGCCCCGCGATATGCTTGGGTTGCGACCACCAGCAACAGGAGCGAACCCGCCACCTGCGCCATCACCAGCGCGTTCCTTCCCAGGAATCGGCCCCGCTTGCCGGGAGCAGCCCCTCCGGCCTTTAAGGCGGGAACCAAGTTAGCCCGGGTGCTTTGCAGCGCTGGAGCCAGTCCAAACAGGACGGCGCTCGCCACGGAAATCAACAGCGCGAACAGCAGTACTTGAGGGTCGAGTTTCACATCGATCATGAGGGGAACGTCGATGGGGATGCGGATTTGTGAAAACCGATTCGCACTCGCTTGCGCCAGAAGGAGCCCCAGCGCTCCACCCAGGATGGAGATCACCAGGCTCTCCGTCAACAGTTGGCGGATCAGCCGGGCCCGCCCCGCTCCCATGGCCAGCCGCACAGCGATCTCTCGCGCCCGGGCGGAGGCTCGGCTCAGCATGAGGTTCATCACGTTCGCGCAAGCGATCAGCAGCACCACTCCGGCCAGCCCCGACAGGAAAAGGAAAAGCGTTACGGCAGGCGCAATCTTCGTGGATTGCCGGTAGGTCATAACCACCAACGAGCAGGTGCGGTTCGTCTTCGGGTATGCCTGGGCGAGTTGCTGGCCAATCACCCTGGTCTCGGTGGTGGCTTGCCCAAATCGGATTCCCGGCTTCAGTCGTCCCATGACCGTCAGCACTCGAAGTCCGCGCGTTTCGAGTTCATTCTGCCCGGACCCGCCGGCCAGCGCGGGCTGCATCGCCAGGGGGACATACAGGTCGGCGCGCATCCAGGCATTCGGCCCCGTGAACGACTCCTGTGCTACACCCACCACCGTAAAGGGGAGGCTGTTGAGGAAGATGCTTCGACCCACGACGCCAGGGTCCGAGGCAAACTCGGTTTCCCAAAGAACGTGGCTGAGGACGACCACCGCATCACGCCCCGGCACTTTGTCCTCGTCGGGACGGAAGTTCCGCCCAAGGTCCGGGCGCACGCCCAACACGTCAAAGAAATTGCCGCTCACCAGCGCCCCGAACTTCATCTGGGGTTGCGCCGCTTGATCTGGGGCGAAGCCAAACTGGAGGTATTGTGAGGCGGTTAAACCGGCGAAGGAATTGCTCTTCTTCTGGAAATCCTCGAAATCCGGGTTGGACAAACCGGAGTATTGGAAGATGTTTCCGATGCTTTCGCCGCGGAATTGCGACTGGACCACCATGATGGCCGAAGGGTCAGTCACGGCCAAGCGCGGAAGTAGAACATAGTCCGCCAGACTGAAGATAGCCGTGTTGGCCCCAATCCCCAAAGCCATCGAAATGATCGCGACTAGAGCGAACCCGGGATTGCGTTCCAGCATGCGCAAGGCGTAGCGCAGGTCGTGCATCATGATTCCTGCTCCTCTTGCACTGGGAACAGAGCACGTAGGGTGCCAAGCGACATGGCCTGTATCTTATTGACAATGCGCAATCTACCTGAAATTGCGCGGGCGGTGGCTGTCCGCTTTTGGGACGGAGGTGCGCGAAAATGAGACTGCGAGGAACGATTCCAAACTCGCTGCCCGACTCAGACGCCCGCGGGGCGGCGCACTCGGAAGCGATCCACTTATGGTTGTGTAACTTGCATACCGAAATGTGCTGCTACCCGGATAGTGGGCGGCCACTCGCCCGGAATCTCCAGCAGCGCTGCGGAATCTCCAAGAGAGCGGTTTTGAACTGAAACTCTAAAGTGGACAGCTTCGTCTCAGCCCATATATGGCAAGACGACCATCTGGAAAGGGGTTGGGATGGGACTTAGGAACGTTGGATTGCATGTGGCAGCCCTCGTGGTGCTGTCGTTACTGTTATTTTCCCCGAGCCGGTTGCTGGCCCAAATCCCTTCCGGCACGCTTCGTGGCCAAGTGTCAGATCCCTCCGGCGCCGCCGTGCCGGGCGCCAGCGTAGAGGCGGTCTCTTCCTCCGGGCAAACCAGTTCCGGGGTTGCGACGAACGAGGGGAGCTATGAGATCCGGGGACTCGCGCCGGGCAAGTACGCGGTGCGAGCTCAGGCCAAGGGCTTCGCTGTTTTTGAGCAGCAGAGCGTGGAAATTGTCGCCGGCCAAGGCCGAAAGCTTGATATCACGCTCCAAATCGCCGAGGAGAAGGAGCAAGTCACCGTCTCGGACCAAACGACGAAGGTTAGCGTCGCCCCAGAGGAGAGCGCCACTTCCCTCGTGATCAAGGGGGAGGACCTGCAGGCACTCTCGGATGACCCCGATGAATTGCAGTCCGAACTGGAAGCGCTGGCGGGGCCGGCGGCGGGGCCCAATGGGGGCCAGATCTATGTGGATGGCTTCACGGCCGGGCAGCTTCCCCCCAAGGCGGATATTCTTGAAATCAGGATCAACCACAATCCTTTCTCCGCCGAATATGACAAGTTGGGCTATGGCCGTATTGAAATCACCACCCGCCCAGGAGCGAGCCAGTTGCACGGCCAGGTCCTAGGCAATCTGAATGACTCAGTTTTCAATTCGCGGAACCCCCTCGTGACGCAGGAACCGGGCTATCATTCGGAGTTTTTCAACGGGAGCGTTGGGGATGCGCTCAGCAAGAAGGCCTCGTTTTTCTTCACGTTCTTCCGCCGCGACATTCAAGATAACTCGGTGGTCTCCGCCTTTGTTCTCAGCCCCACGCTCACCCAGACACCGCTGAGCCAGGCTGTCGCGAGTCCCAGCACCCGCACCAATCTTAGTCCGCGCTTCGACTACCAATTGGGCGCCAACAACGTCCTGACGGTTCGCTACCAGTTCTTTGACAACAACACGCGCAATGGCGGAATCGGGCAACTCAACCTCCCTACGCAGGCCTACAACACCCATGGCCTCGAACATACCGTGCAGGTGAGCGACACGCAGGTGTTCAGCGCCAAGACGCTGAACCAGTTTCGCTTCCAATATCTCCACGACGACACTGACCAGACTGCCCAGATCCTTCAGCCCACCATTTCTGTTTTGGGGGCCTTCATGGGGGGCGGCAATGCAAGCGGGGTCTCCTCCGATACCCAGAACCATTACGAGTTTCAAAACCTGACTTCCTTCTTTCTTGGCAAGCACACCTTGGTTGTAGGAGGCCGCTTGCGGGATTTGCAGGATTCGAACACTTCCGACGCGAACTTCAACGGCACGTTCACATTCCCCTCGCTCAACGCCTACCAGGCAGCGGAGCAAGCCCTCCAAGCCTGTACGGAGGGAGGGGGAACCGGGTGCGAGGTGGGCGGGGCCAGTCAGTTTTTGATTGTCGCCGGACGCCCGCTCGCCACCGTCAACCTGCTTGACGTGGGGCTCTTCGCGCAAGATGACTGGCAACTCCACCCCAGCATGACGCTTAGCCTGGGCCTGCGCTGGGAGACGCAGAATGACATCCACGATCATTCTGACTTTGCCCCGCGCGTGGGTTTTGCCTGGGGACTCCATCGCGCGCAAAAGGGACCGGCGGCGACCGTCTTGCGGGCGGGCTTTGGCGTGTTCTACGACCGCTTTCCGTACAACCTCGTGCTTGAAGCGGAAAGGTTGAATGGCATCAACCAACAACAGTTAAAAATTCCGTCGCCCAACTTTTTCCCCGACATTCCGCCCCTCAGCACCCTGGCGAGCCTCTCCAGCTCCCTTCCCACCAGTTATCAGATCGCCCCCAATTTGCGAGCTCCTTACGTTTTGCAGTCGGCGGTGAGTATCGAGCAACAGGTTTCAAAGAATGCGACGGTGTCGGTCACCTATCTACGTTCCCACGGAGTTCATCAGTTTCTACTCAATGATATCAACGCACCCCTTCCAGGAACGTTTCCCCTGGGGGACCCCGAGGTCGGTCTGCGGCCATTGGGTAATAGCGTCGGGGATCTCTATCAGTACGATTCCGTTGGCCTCTTCACCCAGAACCAACTGATTACCAATTTCAACCTGCGTCTGAGCACGAAACTTTCGCTGTTTGGCTATTACACGCTCAGCTACGCTGATTCCGACACAACGGGGAACAATCCCAGTGTCGCCATGAACCCGTACAACCTTCTGGAGAGCTATGGGCGAGCGTCCTTCGACGTTCGAAACCGGCTCTTTCTGGCGGGCACCTGGAATCTGCCGCATCGCTTTAGCCTAAGCCCTTTCCTGGTCACCGCCTCCGGGGCGCCCTTTAACGTTACGGTGGGTCCGGATCTGTTCGGGACAGGAGTTTTCAACGCCCGGCCCGCCTTTGCCCCCGCCGGCGCCTCTGGTTCCAATATCGTGGCAACATCCCTTGGCACTTTCGACACTGCGCCGCAAGCCGGCCAAACCCTCATCCCATCCAATTACTTTACCGGT
>Ga0187891_1003197_pt1 | contig 11669 bp, 9 predicted proteins | sample June2016WEW_21_4_FD_132990 | JGI IMG/M metagenome (GOLD analysis project Ga0187891, IMG submission 132990) | Peatland microbial communities from SPRUCE experiment site at the Marcell Experimental Forest, Minnesota, USA - June2016WEW_21_40 | ecosystem: Environmental > Terrestrial > Soil > Wetlands... | reverse complement strand
TGCCTCGTTTGATCCACCCAGCCAATAAAAGCACGCTTCCCACTATGGATGCGATGATCAGAGCTATCACGACGTACTCCAGCACCGGCGAGCTGGCCCATCGCAAAAGTCTTCTCCCAGTGAGAATCGCAATTGCGCCTTCGATCAAAAAGCGCGCCAGCCGGCTGGCGGCTATAACGGCGAATAGTCTCCTTCGAGAGTATTGAAATCCAGCCGCAGCAGCTACAAACGCGGTGAATGGAAAAGGAGGCGGCATCAAAGATGCAAAGGCTACCGCCCAGCCAGCTCTCTTTTCTACCTGCTTCTTAATATACGGCAGGTACCGGCGGGGCACAGTCTTCTCTAACCCTTTTTCGCCGCCTTTGCGGCTCGGCACGTCGACGCTGATACAGCCGATTACGGAACCGATCGTAGCCATAACCGCGTAGTAGAGCATCATCCTGTGGTTCCTTACGGTCATGGCGATAAATAACAGATCGTTTCCGAGGGGGAAAAACAAAAATATAGATGAGTCGATAATCCCCACAGCCAACAGGCCAAACCCGCCGAGATGCGCGAAGAATATGTATAAGTGACGGACCAGGCTTTTAGACATATCCGGAAATCCCGGGTTCAGTACTCCACATTCGTGAGCTGCGAGGCAAGGTCCTTGTCCCTGCCGAGTTTCAGCCAGAATTTCCATTTTACCTTCCCGGCCACGGGCCAATATACTCCCGGTCGCCGCCGTTAAGGCACAAGCAGGTATCAGCCGGTACGTTTCGGCGCTGTCTCTAAAGAGAAGGAGGCTTACTACCGGGGTGCCGCACGACGTTTCAAGCAGAGATTACAGGTGCCACTCATCCTCGTGGGTGGAATCCGCTCCCTGGACGTGGCTGAGCGCCTCGTGTCTGAAGGAACGTCCGATTATATTGCCCTAAGCCGCCCGCTGATTTGCGAACCTGACCTCGTGAGCCGCTGGAAGAACGGTGACACGACGAAATCCGCTTGTGTCTCGGACAACAGATGCTTCGACCCGGCCAGGAGTGGCGAAGGGCTGCGTTGCTTACTCTGGGAAAAGGCATCCGAGAGCGACATTCCGCCTCGGTGACGGTCGGCGACGCCGTACCGGCAGCCTCCTGGTGCCCGGTCACGACCTGCCGAAGAGATTACGCGATATCGGCTCGCAGTAGCCGCACATTCCTGCATTCGAGATCCATGTGCATACCGTACTTTGGCCGCAGGGTAATGAGCGGTGCGGGCTCGACCTGGTGGCCGGGAACAAGTCGCAGCTTCCAGCCTTGCGCGAGCGTGGCCAGCAACAGCACGCCTTCCATGCGCGCAAACGACTCGCCGATGCATTGCCGCGGCCTCGCACCAAACGGGAAATAGCTGAAACGCAAATGTTCCCTCTTGCTCTCCGGCGCAAACCTTTCGGGTTCGAAGCGCAGCGGATCGGGAAAGTACCTGGCGTCGCGATGCATCACCCACTGGCTCATCAGCACCGTTGTTCCCGCGGGCAGAAAGAATGGCCCCAAATGAAAATCATCAAGCGCCTTGCGGCCCATCGTCCAGGTGGGCGGAAACAAACGCTGATCAGCGACAATCGGATTTCCCGGCAGGGAGAAAGAGCTGTCGTCCACCGGAACCAATAGTTGACGCCGATCAAAACGCACTGCAGCGTTTCTTCGACAAGCACGCCAGACGCAAGCTGCGGCGCGCCTTCGAGAAAAACAATCTCGATGAGGAACGGATCCGCACATTGCTGGACGAAGCCGAACGCCTCAAGATACCTCTCGACGGACCCGCGCTCGAGTTCGCGCTCCGGCGCACGATCGAGCGCCTGGCGAGATACCTGGCAGAGAATCCGACCACTCTGCCGCTACTGGAGAACCTGAATACGGCGGTCACGCTGGCCCGTTCCATCCCCTTCCCGGTAGACCTTTGGGAGGCCCAGCACGTGTTTTATGACATCTCGTGCGCTTTGTACCCGCGCATGCGCGAGGAGATGGAGCGGGGAGATGCCGCAGCAGAGGCTTGGACCGCCAGGTTCCGGCTTCTCAGCGAGAATCTGTCCGTCCGGTTGGATTAGATGGCTGCGCCTCGCCTTCCATTCGATGTGGGTTGAGCCACAATGAAAGGTGGTCAGTCCCCTCCGGACTCCCCGGCGCGCAACTGGGGGCGGCTAGAAACGATGCCACCGACCACCGCACTGTTGCTGCAGCTTGTGTGGCTGTGGCGCCACGGATTACTGCGTGGTGCGCTTTCTGCTCCAAGAAAGTGGTCTTGCGTTTGAGCGAACCACCACAACGCTAGACCCTCAACAAAACCCAAAAACTTGGCCGGGAAATGGCGAAAAACTCGCCCCGCTCCCGAGTGCAGTGTTTCGTGTCATCGATCATCTGAAGGCCCCCAACATGTAGGCTACGAGGAGGATCAACAATATGGAACCCAGCCCTATGCCCGCGCCTCCACCGTAACCCCAGCGGCTATGACCGTAGTAGCCTCCACCACCCCCTAAAACCAAGATCAAGATGATAATCAGTATCAACATGTGGATACTCCTTTCTTCTGAACGTTAAAACGACCGGTGCCCTTCGCCTCCATACCCATACCTAACATAGTCCCCTATCTGACACGTAGGGCAGCGAAGGTACCCATATAGACATGGTAGGGCTAGCTTCCGGCTTATGTCTGATCAAAACTGGACACTACCAAGCAGGGAATGCAGTGTATGATTCAGTACTCAATAGAGTACCCGAAACCGTGCATTTGCTCGCGAAGGCTCCCGCTCCCCGTGGCCGGCGTTCAAAAGCTGGCGTGGAGATTTGGGTGCACAGGAATCCCGTTAGCCCGTCAGAGGGTGCGATCGGCAATTTCACCCGGAGATATCTACCGCCTGCCGGATATAAAACGGGACGCTCCCCGCAGAGTCTTGCACAGCAGTGTCAACGACAAGACGTAATTCGGTCGGCGTATAGGTGAGGGTATCAAGACTGAGCAGCTGGCTGAAGTATCAAGTGCGAACAGAGGCAGGGCCATTTCAGAATTCCTGACAAATTGCTTCGGTTTGGCGTGGGCTCTGTCTACAGCATGTGTGGGATATCGGAGCCGCGCGTTGGGTAAGCAAACAACATATGTTTAAGGTCAGTGGAGCGCAGCCCCGACCGCATTGCCAAGCCGAAGAGATTGATTATTTCCTCGGCGCCACTACCAAGTATGTGAGCTCCCAGAATACGATCCGTGCCCTCTTCAACGAGTGTCTTGAAACCGGAATACTTTTCCGCGACCCGGCGCGACGAATAGCGGTCAGAAGTCATCCCTTTCTTGACCCTGAATTTTAGAGCTTGCTTGTGCGCCTCGCTTTCACTGAGGCCCACAGCAGCCAGCGGCGGAATCGTAAAGACCACTGTCGGAATGCCCAAATACTTCGGCTTTTGGTGATTCCCATTCAACAAGTTCGCCGCTACGACTATGCCATCGTAGCTAGCCACGGGAGTGAGAGGCGGGCCTCCGCTCGCAGCAGCGTCACCCGCCGCATATACAGCTGGATTAGATACACTCTGCAGGAATTCATTTACTATCACGCCCCGCTTGTTCCACTCCACTGCTGCGGTATCCAAGTTGAGGTCTTCGATTTCAGGAACGCGGCCCGCAGCATGGACCACCATGTCTGCCTCAAATGTGCGCTTCTGACCGGAAACAATCGCCCGAACAAGCAGTTGACCGGGGCCGTTTTCGACCCCCACAACTTCGGTTCCGAGCTGAACGTCAACCCCAAGCTCGCCAGTACTCTTTACAATTTGATCGACTAAGTCAGGGTCAAAGAGCGGGAGGGGACGAGGCCCGCGATGCACGACGGTGACTTGCGCTCCGGCGCGTGCGGCTACATGAGCAAACTCAAACGCGATATAGCCGCCCCCGATGAACAGAATCCGTTTGGGAAGCTCATCCAGATCCAAGAATTGATCGCTCGTCGTAAGGTGCTGCGTTCCAGGAATCTTTAAGTCCGCAGGTTTTTGCCCTACCCCTACGACAACATAGCGCGCCTCCAAAACCTCATCGCCCACCTGAATAGCAGATGGGCCGACGAAACGAGCGCGACCATGAAATGCTGCGATGCCGGATTTCGCCAACGCCTCTTCCGTCTTCTTCGGAATTGGGCCAGTGAAAGACCGCTTGAAACGCATCAATTCGTGCCAATCAATCTGGAGCTTCTCGGCCTGAATTCCCTGGCCTTTCATTCGGCGGACCCAGTCAACGGCTTCCGCGGCGCCCACAAGAACCTTTTTGGGGTCGCATCCTCTTAGCGAACACGTACCGCCGAACGGCCTTGAATCGACGATTGCCACCTGCCATCCAGCCGCGCGACACCGCGACGCTACCGCCGATGCCGCCGAACCGGTTCCAATGGCAACCAAGTCAAAGTTTCTCGTCATGGCTTTCCTTTCTAATCCGCAACCCCAATCCGGTGCCTGCTTCGCCCCTTGGTCGTAAAGAACGAATCGAAGATCTTGTCGCGGATCTCGGCAGGAATCCCTGGCCCATTATCAGCAACGGTCACCCGCAGTCCACGTCGGCCTAGATGCCAATCGGTGCTCGGATAGGATTCAGCGGATTGCCCGCGAGCGTGCCCTCAGTCAAGCGCCAGATCGTCTGGCCGCAACTGCTGGCGCCCAGGAGCTTTACGTCGATTCTCATGACCTTCTTGTTGGAGAATTTGGGGGAACAGAAATTGGGCCGGTGCCGGCCTGTTCGGGTGCCTGAATTTGATGGTCAGACCGTCTGACGGTGGCACCACTGCTGCATCAACCAGTAGGCGATTTTCTTGGGCTGGGAGAGCAGAACGTGCCGGTAGTTGCTAACGGGGATGCGCTTTCTGATCAAGGAAAGAAAGACGCCTGGATGAACCCCTTCAACATTGAGGCCTTCCGCGCCGACCAAGCACTCGTCTTTCAATAGCAACCTCAAAAAGCCGTTGGGTTCTTCCTTCTCAATGGTTTGGTAAGCCGGGTCCGAGCCTTGATCGATAATCCCTATGCTGAACAGATTCTCTTCAAAGCAGCGCAGGTAATTGTGTTGAATCCAGCCCTTGTAATCCATACACCCTCCTGCCATGTGGGTTCCCGCCACCCTCCCCTGCAAAACCGCTTCGGGCAGGATAGGACAAGGTCCGTGGTGACCATCGAAAAAAGAAGGCGCCGCGGCGGCATCGCCGGCGGCATAAATGTCGGGGAAATCGGTTTCCATCCGCATCCCCACCTTCAGCCCTCCTTCGCCGGCCCAGGTGCGGCCGATCTTGTTCGCGGCGACCCCCACGGCCATGACGAAGCGATCGACTGTGATCTTTTCCCCAGCTTTTAACGTCAACTCAAGCCGACTTGCTACCGGTTTGACGGCGACCACAGCGTCGCCGGTGAGAACCGTCACCCCGTGCCGACGGAAGGCATCTTCCACCTTCGCCACAGCTTTGCGGCTGAAATACACTCGCAGCAAGGAGGAGCGGACGATTATGGTCACCGAGTGTCCGGCCAGGCAAAGCTTCTCCGCCAGTTCGACGGCTACAAGCCCGCCGCCCCAGATGGCGATCTCCTGCTTCTGGTCCAGAGCTTTGCAAAGCCGCTCACAATCGCCAACGGTCCTGAACGTGTACACCTGGTCGGAGCCGAGATTTTCCAACTCGAGGGTTGTGGGATGAGCCCCGGTAGCAATCAGCAGCTTGTGATAAAACTCGCGCCCGCCATCCGAGTAAATAACTTCCTTGCTCTGCGGCGCGATTTCCGCAACTTCCTTCCCCAGCACCAGGGTCACATTTAGGCTCTGGAGAACGTTGCGCCCCTTGATGAACAGGTCGCCAGCCGCAAGCTCTTCACTAACTACGTACGGCAACGCTGCCGGTGAGTATGGCAACGTTTGTTCCCGCGTAACGATGGTGATTTCGGCTTTCTTATCCACTTCGCGGATAGCCTGTGCGGCGGCCAAGCCGGCAGGGCCCGCGCCCACGATCAAGTGTTTACAATTCTCCATCGTGTCCTCCTTACTCCCACACCAGTTGGTTCCGGTGTTGCCTCGGCCCCTGCAAAGCGGCCGCAATCATCCGGATGGACGCATGGGTGTTTGTACAGACTAGGCGCAGAACCCAATCTCGTAGGGGATCGCAATCAAGGCGCAATGGACGTTCATGATCAACCGCGACGCGCCAGCTACGCCCACCAGTGCGCTTACAGCGAAGGCCAACCAGCCCCTTCGGCCATTGATACGCCTCAGCCCCCTGCAACCATTGGGAAAAAGACCACGGTGTCCTCCGGGCTGAGGGGAGTTTCCAGTCCATTCTGCAGCGCGACGTCCCGACCGTTTACCAGAATGATGATCGAGTCGCTTAGGCGTCCCTCGTGGAAGACCTTTTTCTCGAAAGCGGCGCCGTACTCAGAGACGAGTTCGCTCGCGAGAGCGCGCACGGTCGGCGCCGCTTTGGTCCACTGTTGCTCTCCCCGCCCGGTAACGGTCCGGATGTCGGCGAAATACTTAACAAGCACGACTGCCAACCTCCGGGTCAGGCCAACTGCAGTTTCTGCAGGCAGTCTTTTGTCGGCACACCCTTTTCGGTCCAGCCGCGAAGCTTGTAGTACTCGGGCAGCATCTCCGGCACATGACTCACTTCGCCCTTGGCTGGTCCGGATTTGACGGGACTCTTCAGCAAACGTTCCGGCAGCGTGTCGTCCGCCGCCGTCAAGCCTGCCTTCAAATTGAAGAGCCGCTCCAGGTTCCAGATCCGTTCGCCGGCCTGAATGTACTCGTCCGTGCTGTAAGGAACACCCGTCAGCGCGCTCAGCATCTCGGCATAGTTGTCTCCGCCCATACCAAAGGTGCCGAAGATACATCCACCGGATGCGTCGATGGCAGCGGTCAAGTCCTGAAAGAGCTTGGTCCACTGCGGTTTGTCCTTGGTCTCGTGCGGGTCGAGCTTGGCTCCGCATCCTAACACTTCAACGGCGATAGTGTAGCCCTTCACGTGACAGCCACCGCGATTGCAGGTGGCGTACTCCAGTCCGATCCCCTGAACTCCGCGCGGATCGTAGGCAGGGAGTTCCTGCTTCTTCACCGTCATGGCGAATTCCGGATGGCCGAGAGACGAAGCAAAGCGATACGAACCGAGCGCCAGCTTGTCGCCGATGCCCTCGCGCATGCCGATCTTGCGGGTCAATTCGACCAGCGCGTCGGGATTGCCGAAGCTCAGATTCATTCCATCTGCTTCGTTCGGCTTGAGGATTCCGGCTTCGTATAGATCCATAGCGCAGGCGACGGTCGCTCCCAGCGAGATGGGATCCAGCCCGAGTTCGTTGCAGAGGCTATTGCTTTTGGTGATGGCGTCGAGGTTATCGATGCCGCAGTCCGGCCCCATCGCCCAACTCGCCTCGTACTCGGGGCCTTCTCCTTCATTTGCGTACTTGGGGTCGGTAACGCGGGTCACGCGGCCACAACTGATGACGCAGGAGAAACAACCCTTCGGCCGGACTAGAATGTTGGCCGAGAGCGACTCGCCGCCGACTTTGTCGGCAGTCGCGAACTGTGAGTCGCGGAAGTTGCGGGTCGGCAACGCTCCCGTCTCGTTCATAACATTGATGAGAACGTCCGTTCCGTAGGCTTTCAGCCCCGCACCGCCGACCGGGTGCTGCTTCAGCAGCTTGCGCCCCTTTAGCACAGCCGCCTCGAAGCCCTTTGGATCGGCGACCTGAATTGGCTTGCTTCCCACCACGGCTACGGCCTTGAGATTTTTGGAGCCCATTACTGCGCCCACGCCCGAACGGCCGGCAGCGCGAAACATGTCATTCAAGATGGCGGCAAACAGCACCTGCTTTTCGCCAGCCGGACCAATGCAGGCAACCTTAGCCTCCTCGTCGGTCTGCTGGCGTACCGAATCGGTGGTATCAGGCACCGATTGTCCCCACAGGGCGCTCGCGTCACGGATCTCGACGTGGTCATCCTTGATCCAGAGATATACGGGCTTGGCGGCTTTGCCCTCGATAATGAGAGCGTCGTAGCCAGCGTAATGCAGTTCCGGGCCAAAGCTACCCCCAGAATTAGAACCGGCAATGGCGCCAGTCAGCGGACTCTTGGTGACAACGTGATAGCGCCCGCCAGAAGGGGCGAAGGTCCCGGAGAACGGCCCCGGGGCAAAAATGAGTTTGTTTTCCAGGGACAAGGGCTCGACGTTCGGATCGACCTCGTCAATGTACAGCTTGTCGCCCAAGCCGCGCGCACCGAGAAACAAGGTGGCGTCCTTGGGATTAGTCGCTTGCCTGGTGATCGTTTCCGTGCTCAAGTTCACGCGCAGAATTGTGCCGCTCCATCCGTACATGTCACACCCCCTCGGATGCATTCTTGAACTTGCTCGCAAAGACCTTCATCCGCGAGCGGGTGGCGATGCTGTCTTCGACGAACTCCAGCGCCTGGTTGGGACAGAACTGAACGCACGCCGGATCGCCGTCGCAGAGGTCGCACTTGAGGATCGTTTCGGTGACACTGTCGTAGACGGCAGCGCCGAATGGGCAGGCCATGGTGCACATGCGGCACCCGATGCAGTTTGCGCGCTTGTAGGCAACCAGGGTGGTTCCCTTGGCCCGGTTGAGTGCGCCCGTCGGGCAAACGTTCACGCAGGGCGCGGTGTCGCACTGCTGGCACATGGTGGGAACGGAAAATCCCTTCCGCTCCCAGGAATAAACGTGAACACGGCTTGCGGCAGGCCGGAATTGTCCCTCGTGCCGGAAGCTACAGGCGAGGCTACAATTCCGGCAACCCGTACACCGGTCCGGATGGATCATCAGTACATTTGCCATACTTACCCCATTTCGCAACCTGTTCGCTGGGCCGCTCCCCTGAACTAACAGCATTAGTCGAGCGGAACGCCGACCAAGGCTGACTACTGAGGGCTTTCGAAGACTCAAGCGCACCATAAGCAGTGCAAACATGAAGCTATTTTCACTGTTGGCTTCGCATTGTACTGCTCAGGCGTGGCTTTGCAAGCAAAACCTGGAGATTGCAAACATCTATTTTCCCTAGCGCATCAGTTTTGAGTGCCGCATCGCGGACTGGTCCCTGGATTCGGTAGGGCGAAAATACAGCAGCGCACAGTTAGGACGGCAACGGATTGAAAAACTGGACGCCGACCACAAAAGCCTTCTCGGCGGGCTCGACTCGCACCGTCCGCGCTTGAATTTTTTGCACCACCTTCGTCAACAGTGCTTGGGGGAAGGAGACCAACAGGGATCTCCAGGGAAACCTGAGCTTGCGTCTTCAGACGGCGATTCAAAACCAGCAGGACTCCCCAAGAGCTGATGTTAAGCACGGTAGTAAAATCCACAAAAGGTTTACCATGCTGGTCTGTGCCCCGCACAAACATCGGGATTGCGACCGTTAGTCTCGACCGCCGACGCCGCTCCGCAACGGCTGGGACGTAGCTTTGTCGCTCAGGCATACTGTTCTTCCCGCCTTACCGAGAACCTAAGCGAGAGCTGCAGGTTGCAGCACAGCAGGATTTTGACAGAGCTCTTTCCGTCACAATATGGTAACCGGCACGTATCCATCGTTCCGCCAACTTCGCATTAGAGACATTAGAGACATAAAGTGGGTGACCGCTCCTGCGGTCACCCCATGTGCAGAAGTTCGGATTACTCGTCTGAATCGTCATCGCAAGTACCACTGTCAGGCCACAGGCAGATCAGGTCCCATCCTCCCTTTTTGAACATCGCCGTCGGACGACAGCTGCCTACGCCCAATCTGGCCGTTGCCTAGCCCACGTAGAGGGAACGGGCCGAGCGCGGGCCCGGACAAGACGATGCGAGCGCCGAGGGTCCCTCGGCAACTCGCATCGTTCCTTTCATGACCATCGGTCGTAGTCGAGATCCTTATCGAATCAGCGGCTCTACCAGCGGCTGATCAAGTAGTCCCACAACCAGTCCAGGCCGTAGCCTTCGAAGTCGAGGGCTGGGGTGAAGGGCCCCGTGTAGAGCGGCGAGCCGGGCCCGGTGTACTTGAGTATCCGCACGCCGTCGTTGCTGTCGGTCACGACGAGGTGGCCCTTGTGATCGAAGATGACGTCATACGTGGCCGCGCCTCCCTGACGAATTCCATTTGGCCCTGTCGGGGACGAGTCCTGGATGATGAACGGGTAGGCCCCGATCTCATGGGGTTTCTTTGGGTTGGAGATGTCTACCCCCACCACGCCGGAACCGTACCATGCCAGGAAGAGCAGGTTCGGGTTGTAGGCGTTGCCGAGGTGGCTCGACGCCGTACGCTTCGGGTAGTCCTGGACCAAGGCGAAGTTCTCGCTGATGGCAGACCAGTTCCTGCTGTAGACCTGGATGCCGTTCGGCTTGTACGTGGTGTTGTCGGTGCTCGGCGGATAGGTCCTTTGCGGAACCAGGAAGTGAGACAGGAACTTCGGGTGCTTCAGATCCGAGAAGTCGAATATGCGGACGTGGCCGTACGGAACCGTGAAGTACTCATCGGTCTCCCAGCGAATACGGTAGTTCGTCCCGGGAACGAACTTGCCGGAGTGTGTGTAACCGCACGCGATGCGGCCAGCGGCGGCCTCGCCCGGGTCGATGCCGCTGTTCGTCCAGGTGGTGGGGTGTGCCCATGTTTCCTGGCAGACCTTGTGATCGACTTGCCCCCACGGTAGCTTTGTGATCGGCTCGATCGGGCCGGTCTGGTCCTTGGCCTGGAAGTCCGGCGTGAGATAGTCGAAGCGCGATATGAACTTCGGGTCATACCTGTCCGTCAAGTCGAGGGTAATGATCCCCGCCGAGTGCCACGAGCAGGTGCCAATGACCTTCCCGTCGATCGGGTACACGGATATGTAGTGCATCGAGACGTCCTTCTGCAGGAGCCCCGTCGGGTTGGGATTGCTGCTGCCCAGGCAAGGCGCGGTGGTCGTGGCAACGCACTTCGTCACGTCGCGCGTCACCGGGGTGAAGCCAGCGACGGGTTTCCACCCCATTTCCAGACCCGTATCCGGGTCAATGGCGGTGGAGTTACGGATGGCGAGGTCATTGTTGTTCTGCCCGGGGACCACCCACCTGCTCGCGAACTTCGGATGCCTGGGGTCCTTGGCATCGATCATCGTGAGCGTGTCTCCGGTGTAGCCGTACTCGCACCAGCCGGTGTAGGCAAACCGACCGTCGAAGAAGCCGTGGTGCACTCCGCCGGAGCAGTCGATGTCAACGGCGTTGCTGTAGGTGCCGTTGGTGTAGATGTGGACGGTTGCCTCGATGCGGGAAAGGTATTTGGGATTGTGCGGATCCCTCAGATCATAGAAGGAGATGCCGGTATAGCTCGGGCGAGTGCTCGGAGCCCCGCCCTGGCGCTGACTGTTCACCCAGTAGATGAACTCGTTGTGGCCGAAGCCAAAGTCGAATTCGGGGTGCTTGAAAGCGCCGTCAGCGCCCGCCGAGTAGTGAGTGCGCGTGATCCAGCCCTTGTCCCAGCACGTGGCCTTGCCCACGTTCACGGCGTGGTACTGGCCGTTGGGATCGATCTTCCAATCTCCGCACGCCGTGGAGATCGTCAGTCCGAAAGGTTTTGTGCAGGATTCGAGGACGTTGCCGTCGAGGATCGTGCAGTCCTGCCCGTTAAAGGCGGCGTTCGTCCAGACGTTGAGGTTGGCGTTTGCCGCAGTCCAGAAGCTGGAACTC
>Ga0187891_1003191_pt1 | contig 11707 bp, 8 predicted proteins | sample June2016WEW_21_4_FD_132990 | JGI IMG/M metagenome (GOLD analysis project Ga0187891, IMG submission 132990) | Peatland microbial communities from SPRUCE experiment site at the Marcell Experimental Forest, Minnesota, USA - June2016WEW_21_40 | ecosystem: Environmental > Terrestrial > Soil > Wetlands... | reverse complement strand
GCGTGTCAATTTCTTTAATGTCTCGGCCAAGCCGGGACAGTAACAAAATTCCCCGCCGTATCAGTTTACCCTGCAAAATACGCTCTCCCGCGCGCTGCCTAAATTGGCCAAAGTCAAGCTGAGTTGCTAATGTGATAATTGCGCGGTTCCGCGGCTGTGCCGCAAGCACGGGGGAGGGCGGGCAGAGCGACGCGGCCGAGGCACTGCCGCCGCAGCCGCCGCGAAGGCGATCGAGGCCGCGCGTCACCTTCGCCGGCGGCGCGAACCCGGCACCGCACCGCTCCGGCGCCGGGTCGGCGGCGGTCAATACTCCTCCGCCAAGAGGACGGTAAGGACGCGGGTCGTCACCGCCTCGTCGGCTGGATCGGGCGAGCCGAACTTGAGTGCGCGATCGTAGGCATCGATCTTCCAAAAGATCGTCTTGCCGGCGTGCTCGAAGCTGCCGAAGTCGTGCTCGCCATAGGGATCGTCGTCCGGCGTGAAGTCGGCGAAGCCGAACACCCGGTCCATGATCCGCGCCTGCTCCTCCGGCGGCAGCGCCGCTATGCCGGCGGTGACGTAAATGCGGCCCTCGCCAGTAAGGGTACGGAGGGCGTCGTTAAGCGCGCGAATTTTCGCGGTCGAATCCATAAGCAGAAGGTGAGAGTGGATAAGAGAGCGGGCGCCGCTACCGTCGGCCTCGACCGATGTAGCGGTTGACGGGCTTCGGCCGCTCGGTGCGGGGAACGTACTTCCGGCACTCGCAACCGGGCACCAGGCATCGGCCGCGCAGGCGTCTCGGGTGCTGCCGCACGCAATGGCAGTCGGGCACCGAGCACGGGGGCGAGGTCCAGTCATGATCCGGTCCGCTATGCGGGCAGAACGAACAGCTAGGCATACGCAAGATTGATGAGGGCTGATAAGTCCGACCTCGCGCGGGTTTGCTCCGCGACGCTCTCCAGGGCAGCGGCCGGCAAGGCGCGCGGTCAAGGGGAAAAGCCTCCAGGGAGTCGGCATGAGCACCGAAAGCGCTGCGGCCCTTGACGGCGCGCTGCGGCCGCTACCATGGGGAGAGCGGCGGAGTAAACCAGAGGATGGGTCAGCGGATTTCGGGGAACCCGGTCGTGCGGAGCAGGCCCCCGCGGGGCCTGCACAACGGGGCATAACGTGACGCCCGAGGCGGGCTATCGGACGGCTCTGCTGTCCGATAGTCCCGACGAGGGTGTTCGTTATCGACCCGGTGGATCGAGATTGCGGGAACGATCCGGACGCGAAGCCGGAGTGCGCTACTGCGCGCTCCGAGCGCAGCGCGGCCGCGGTCGTTCCCTCGACTAATGATCGGCAGGCGGGTACGGACCCCAACGAGGGCCGGCGACCTTTAGGTCGACGGCCCGAGGCACCAAAGGTGCCGAAGGCTCAACGAAGTTCATCAACTTAAATCTCTCTCGCCATTGGCGTCAGCGTACGCGAAACAAACATCAAACAACAAAACATACCTCCGTCGCGGGCGCATTCTCGTCTGCGCCTTCTTGCAAGTTGCTGAAAAAATTGAGGAAATCGCGGCGCTTCTGTGGTTTCTGCTGTGGATACGGTAGCAATGGCCGTAACCATGGCAGTAGGAACGCTTGTAACCAGAGTTAGGGGAGCGCGGTAAGCTCGTTCCACGCCTCGCTGCCGCGTAATTGATGCGCCGGTTGTTGCAAATGAAAAGCCGTCGGTATTGCCGGGGCGGCGGCGCGGGAATAATCCCCATCGGTGCGATCGCCCGCTGCACCCGGCTGTATACTTCTTGTATCGGTATGATGAACGAATCGTCGCTTCGGGAAGGGAGTTGGCCTCGCATTCTGCTCGTCGTGGCAGGGGTTTTCGCGATTGCCTGCATCGGATTCCTCCTCGTCGCCGTCCTCTTGCAGGGTCATGAGGCCACTTCGACATCTTCGGGGACGCAAGGGAAAGAACTCACGGCCGAACAGAAGTCCCAAGTTCTCGGTACGTTAAACGGTGTCTCGGCTTCAAGCACAAATGCAGCCGCCGTTTCGCAGCACTCCAGCGCGAGCGTCCCCGCGTCGCAAGCCGACCAAAGCGACCCGAATGCTGCGGCAAAACTGAGAACGTTGGATTCTCTGAACGCCCACTGAGCATGAAGACACTCAAACGCGTTTCTTTCTCTGCAACCGTGTTCTTGGGTGCCGTGTTTCTCGCAGTCCTCGTCTCGTTTCTCTTGACCCCGCGACCCGCACTCTCGCAGGGCACGGGCACGCCCATCACTGGCTACTTTTGGAGCGACACGATCGGTTGGATTGATCTCAACTGCTCCAATTCCGGCGTGTGCGGCACGACTCCCTTCGGACTTTCCATAGATTCGAGCGGCAACATAACCGGCGACGCCTGGAGCGACAGCATCGGCTGGGTCTCGGCGAACCCCTCCGACCTTTCGGGCTGTCCCCAAGGGTCGTGTACGGCGACGGTTAGCAACGGAGTTCTCTCCGGCTGGCTGCGCGCGCTTTCCGGCAATACGTCCCAAAGCGGCGGATGGGACGGGTTCATCAGCCTGAGTGGATCGAACTACGGCGTCACCGAATCTGGAGGCAGGTTTTCGGGCTATGCGTGGGGCGACGTGAACGTTGGCTGGGTCGATACCGAGTACGCGCAGACGACATACGGTACTTGCACCCCTGCGTACATCTGCTCCGGCAACACGATTGAGTACAAAAACTCCTCCTGCCAGGTCTCCGCAGTCACAACCTGCACCTCTCCCGCCTTCTGCTCCGCGGGCTCCAACCAGTGCCTCTACCCTGTGATCTCGCCCAACCCCTCGGGCAATTTGACTGGCAACCTCCAAGTCGTTCCAAACCTTGTGAACCCGGGGAGCACGGTGAGCGTGTACTGGAACGTCTCGAATGCTCAAAGCTGCACGGTCACAGGCACCAACGGGAACTCCTGGAGCGGGCTGTCCTCCCCGAGTACTGGAGAGACCTCGAGCCCCATCACCACGCAAACCACCTACACGCTCTCGTGCCAGGCGTACGGTACGAGCCCCAACGTTGTTGAATCACAGACGGTGAACTTAACGCCGGTGTACAAAGAGATCTAGTTATGAACACCTCCCGCTTCAGCAGGGGTCAAGCGCGATAACATAGTAGTATGCGCCCCTTCCTCTTTGCGGTTGGTATCGCGGTGGGACTCACGTTCTCCGCTCTCATCGCCGCCGCGTGGACTGGCCCCACCGCCTCGCCCCCGGGCAACAACGTCTCCGCACCGATCAACGTCGGCACGACAAACCAGGTCAAGAATGGCAACATCGGGGTCAATGGGTTGGCGGTCTTCGGCAATACGCTCCTCGGTGGCACGGCAGGCTCGAATGCCTACCTCAACTTTGGAGGCACTTCAGGGACAAGTGGCTACGGCATCTGGGACAACAACGGCACGCTCAACTTCAAGAACTCGGGCGGTTCCTGGCAGAGTCTACAATCCATCGTCCAACAGTTGGTGAGTGGGGGAAGCGGGCAATGGACGACGAACGGCTCCTCTATCTACTACAACGGCGGCAACGTCGGGGTCGGCACCTCGAACCCGGGCGACACCTTCGACGTAAATGGCACAATCCGCAACACGGGCTCGCCTCAGTACGGCGTGTCGCTCCAGTCGTGGGGACTTCTCTCCAACGAGGGCTCCTCCGACAACAACATCTATCTCGAACCTGACCAGAACCAATCCGTCGTCATCGAAGACAACGCGTGGACCGGCACCGCGCACCTGTGCCTCAACGGCTCGTGCATCACGAGCTGGCCGTCGCAGATGACTCTGCCGTATCCTGTTACGAGTTCGCAACATTGGTACTGGAGCGGCCAGGGTGGCCAGCCTTCGTGGCTGTGGGGCTCCAACGACGGCAACAACTTTTATGTCTGGAACCCGAGCAACTTCAGCGTCAACAACTCCGCGAATCTGGGCGGAGTGCCGGCCAGCAGCTACGTCACCCAGGGGTCCTCACCCACGTTCGCCAGTGTATATCTCAACAACGGAGGTCTTTCGATCAACAACAGTAGCGCGAGTTGGCCTGACATCACCCTGACAAGCGCTAACTATTCGAATGGGGCGTCGCAAATATATTTCAATACGGTCGCCGGTGCGTACAGCAAGGGGTGGACGATCATCGGGCGCGCGGATGCCGAATACGCGAATCAAGACGACCTCCAGATTTTGCGTGTGCCGGATTTTCGGACCGGCATGGAGTTCGACTATTCAAACGGGTACGTCGGGATCAACCAAGCGTATCCGCAATACCAACTCGACGTGGGCGGGAACGCCGAAGTTGAAAGTGATCTATACGTGGGGTCACGCGGCATGTGGATGAGCGAAACGGCGCGGGACGACGGCGGACAATTTTGGGACACATCGGTCTCCAACGACAACGGAACGAGCTACGTACTGCAATGTCCAGGCGGCTCGGTGATGGCCGGCGAGTACGATATAGTGATATTCACGAATTCCGGCTCTCAATACAACCCCGTCTATGCCGTTCTCTGCCAATGGATCAATTAATATGCACGACGGACCGCTCAACAAGATACTGCTCATCATCGTCGTCATCCTCGTGCTCGGGGAGGGGTACCTGCTGTACCAGAACGCGCAGCTCAAGGCGGCCGCGCCGCAGGGGGGCACGGAGGCCGCGGGTTCCGCAAGCTCGAGTGCCTCTGTGGTCGCGCCCACCAACATCCTCGTCCCACTCAACGGCACCATCGAGGGTGTCTCAGGGAGTACGATAACCCTCGAAGGCCAGGCGTCCTCGACCGTTCAGGTCGTCGTGTCCTCCGACACCACCATCGTGCAGGAGGGCGCTCTCCTCGACGCGGCGACCTACGAAGCGGAGCTCGAGAAGTTCCACGAGGAGTCCGACCAGCTCCTGCAGAACGCGCAGCAAAACCAAGCCGCCCTTGAGACCCTTATCGCGCCTTCGCGCAACGTCGAGACCCCGATCTCCCTTTCGCAGCTCTCTCCGGGCGAGGAGGTCTCCGTCTTCGCGGTCGGGCAGGCAGCGAGCGGCGCGTACGAGGCGTACAAAGTAATGGCAACGCCGACCGTCCAGTGACGGCAATGGCCTCCGATATGCAGAATCCACAAAAAACGCCGCCGCGCTTGAGAGGCTCATTGCGCCTTCGCCCTATGTCGAGACGCCGATCCTGCTCTCGTCAATTAAAGGGGGAGATTTCGTAACCATCATGTATGATGCGACCAATCCGGACGGTTCACTGCATGCCTTGAAGTTTGTGGTCGTTTCTTCTCCGAGTACTTCTTGACGATCGTGTTCTCCGCGGAGGGCACTCCGTCGTCGCACAATCTCCTTTTTACGAACCGCGTCTGCAGGCTTGAGGAACGCTGCTGCTTCCTTGATGCTCAGCGGTGAATTCGACACTGAAATGCAACGCCTGAGAGAGACTTTTTGAGCCATTTTTCTCTCTCGCGTCAATTTTGAAGCGCGCTTTCAAGCTAAATTCTATCCCTTTTCGCCTTCACATCAGAACACACTCTGGACAATGCCGTGCGCCGTTTTAAATTCCAGAATCTCTATTCCCTCTTCGACTTTGATCTCTCCCGTCTGCGGCGTCCAGTCGTTCGCGTTCTCTCGCTCGTCTTCATAATCTTCAGCTGATGCTCGTACTCCGCGGCTATTTGCGCCAACTGAGTATCGCTCAGCGCAACGACATCGAACGGAATACGCTGATCGAGTACCATCCGGCGCAAGAACATTTCGATTACCTCGGTGAGGTTCAGGCCAAGGCCTTTCAACACCTTTTCACTCGCGTATTTGATCTCAGGAGAGACGCGAGCTTGAAGGATCGCGGTGCGCGTCACCAGGCTCATACTGAAAGTATACTCACGCTATCCACTTCCACCAGTTGTCACACACTCGAATTCTACTAGAATTCTAATTACGTCCGCTTAGCAGTACGCCATACGCCTCGCACGCGGGAGGCTACGGGCGATGACGCCATCCGGGGCCGACGCACGATGCATGTCATCGCCCCGGAGGCACTTCACGCATTTTACACTCGCCGAACGCGAGATCATCCGTCGCATGCACACTCGGAAATGTTCGTGCATTGATATCGCGCGTGTGCTCGAGAAAAGTCGCACCAGTGTATGGCGCGAGCTCAAGCGCAACACCAACGAAGGCGAAATCTATTACGAGCGTCACGCGAATGCTCGCATGCTCCGACGCCGCAGAGCGGCCAAGGAGCGGTTTCGGATCATCGATAACGATATCCAATTCGAGACCCGCGTCCTGAACTTTATGAAAGAACGACACTTCTCACCCGAACAGATCGCCGGACATTTGAGGCTGATGGGCGACCCGCAGCGCGTTTGCCACAAGACGATCTACCGCTGGGTTCATAGGAACTGGCCGAGCCGGAAGGCATACCTTCGCTTCCAGGGTCGCCCACGTAGGCAATATGGCGCTGAGAAACATGCATGGCAGCCTGATAAGCGTCATATCAGCACGCGGCCGGCAGTCATCGAAAAGCGGGCACGCGCCGGGGATTGGGAGGCCGATCTTGTGCATGGGAGCAAAGATGATTCTCGACACTGCATTCTGAGCCTCAACGACCGCGCATGCGGCATCAATGTCTTTTGGAAGGTCTCGACATTACACTCCTATCCGATGGCTCACATCATCGCGATGGCGTTAAAACGACTTCCTGTCAAAACTATCACTTGCGACAACGGTAGCGAGTTCGGTTATCACAAGCTCGTTGAGAAAAAGCTCCACTGCAAGGTGTATTTCGCTGACCCGAGCCACCCGGAGCAACGCGGCTCCAACGAGAATGGCAATGGGCTACTGCGCGAATTCTACCCCAAAGGAAAGTCGCTCAAACACGTCACACAAACAGAACTCAACGAGGTTGCGGCACTGCTCAACAGTCGACCGAGGAAGCGATTTGGCTACAGGACACCGCGAGCCATCTTCGCAGAGATGACTGGATTGCTGCCGTCCTCAATTCCTTAGCGAGACCGTGTTCCACCTTGCGTCCACGTCAATGAATTCCTGACGTTCAGCCGTTCAGCACGGACGCATTGGCGTCAAAAAGCACGCAAATTTACAATGCGCCTCGCTTTGAGGCGAAAATAACGGGTAGCATCTTCCGTCCCCGGCGTATTCACTTTCTCGATTTTGAGGCGCACCGCGGATGCTAAAATAACCGCATATGCGTCTGCTCGCGCCCTTCGCGCGCGTACATCTCAACATTCTCCAACTCTCTTTATTTGTTTGTCTTCTGCTTCTGCCGGCGCTCGCGCTCGCCGACGGCTCGCAATCGTACACGTCTCCCGGAACCTACACCTTCACGGTTCCCACGCACGGCACGCTCACGGTCACGGTGAACGGCGCGGGAGGGGGTGGCGGAAGCAGCGCATGGCTCCATGAAGCGGGCAATCCGGGATCCGCGGGGACTGCATCTGGTTTCGGTAACATAACTGCCGGGGGAGGCGGGGGCGGGGGCGGGGAGCAGTTGAACTGTTCGGCGAACACCGGTTCATCCGGCGGGGCTTCAGGCGGGAGCATGGACCAAACAGGCGGAGGTTCCGCCGGCGGCGCCGGCGGGCCGGACGAATGGTCAATTTGTGGATCGAGCCATGGCGGCGGCTCGGGCGGCAACGGCGGCCTTGCGTCCATCACATACGGCGCCGGACAGCTCGGGGAAGGAAGCGCCGTCACGGTAACCGTTGGCTCGGGGGGCTCGGGCGCTTCTGCGCCGGGCAGCCAATATGCGAGCGGCTCCCCGGGATCTTCCGGCTCCAACGGCTCCGTCTCCATCTCCTGGACCTCTCCCCCCGCCCCCACCTGCTCCGTCAACCTCTCGCCCAATCCGTCAGCGTATTCATACACGGGCACTCCCGTCACGCTCAGCTGGTCCTCCTCCAATGCCGACGCGGTGTACATCAATACGGTAGATTCATGGGAGCCTTCTGCATCGGGCGCCCCCATCTACGTCGCCTCGCAGTCGAGCACCGACTACTCCTGCATCGGCTACTCCGCCGCATACGGCTACGGCGCCTGGTACAGCGCCTCGCTCACGGTCAACCCGCCCCCTGCGCCGACGCTCGGCATCAGCGCGAACCCCACCTCCGTCTCAACCGGCCAGACCTCGACCATCACCGCCACCTACGCCGCAGGCTCCGGAGACAGCAGGGAGGACACGGCACTCAATGAAGTTCCTCCGGGAGGAGGCGAGTTCACCATCCCCGGCTACGGCTACACGCCGCCCGTATCGACATACACCTACCCCTTCAGCACGATGACGCCCGGCACCTACACCTTCAAGCCGTACATCATCACCAGCTACTACACCTCCTGGAGCACCGAAGGGCAGTCGGTGAACGTCACCGTTACCCAGCCTCCCACGAGCTGCACGCTCTCAGCCTCTCCCCAATCCATCTCTCAAGGGGGGAGCTCCACGCTCACCTGGTCATCCGCCAACGCCACGAGCTGCACCGGCACCAACTTCTCGACAGGCGGCGCGACGAGCGGGAGCGCATCTGTGTCACCAACCCAGACCACGACCTACACCGGCTCCTGCACCGGAGCGGGCGGCACGGCCAGCTGCAACGGGGGTACCGGCACCACAGTCTCGGTCACCTGCACTCCCTCGACCGTCTATTCCTGCTCATCATCGAACGTCGTGGAGCAGACCACCACCAACGCTTCTTGCAACGTGACGGTGACAAACCCGTACCAGACCTGCGCCTCCCCGCAGTTCTGCTCCGCAGGCTCCAACCAATGCCTCTACCCCGTCATCTCCTTGAACCCCTCAGGCCCCTACACGGGGCAGCTCCAGCTCATCCCCAGCCTCGTCTCCCCCGGCGAGAGCACGCAGGTGCACTGGAACGTCTCCAACGCGCAGAGCTGCACCGTCACGGGCACCAACGGCGACTCCTGGACCGGGCTCTCATCGCCCGCAGGCGGCGAGACCTCCAAACCCATCACCACGCAGACCATCTACACCCTCTCGTGCCAAGCCTACGGCACCAACCCTTCGCTCAAAGAGAGCGAGACCGTGAATGTGACGCCGGTGTATTTGGAGAAGTGAGTGCCCCGATCGACCTCGGCCTTATCAGCGATCCGCTCGAATATAATATCTACCACTTTGGCGGTGTCGCGGCTTTAATCGGCGCCTTGGTAGCTTTGGTGTTTGCATTGCCGTGTGGCAAAAAGGACGCAAGGACCAAGCTCAACTGATTAGCGCCATTGACTGCATCTTAATTTCATACGCTTCCTTCATTGCTATGCTACGATTACCCTCTCTCGCATCAATCTAGATTCCAGGTCGATTTTACAAGACAACAAAAACTTCAAAGTGCCAACGATATGTTGCACTTCAAGAGACAATTCTCAAGCAATTTAAAAGCTCTACCGATGAATCGAAAGTGACCTCCTCGGGCTCTTCGTCCTGAGCTTTGTTCGCATGAGCCCATTCTAGCGCGGAATCGTGAGAGCGAAAGGCGTGAGAAATTGACTGCGCGGCAAGTTCTATAACCGGCACGAGCGACGGCATGAGTTGTCGAGGTTGCGTCTCAAATTTGCAAAAGTTCTTTCAGCGCAGATTCGAGTGCAACCAAAACGTTGGCAAGGTTGACACTGTTTGCAATCGAGGCCGTGGGAGGACTACCCGCATGGACCGTCGTCTGCACCTGTGAGCCGTCAGGACACTTCAATGTATACGTTTGATCGTTGCTTGGGAACGGACCGTATGTGCTTGTGTTACCGTAATCACTATTGAGCCAGAGCGCGTAGCCGTTGCTATACACGGTGCAAGTATCCGGCGTCGGCGTGTACCAGCGAAGGAACGTGCTGCCGCCGGGCTGCACGTAATGCTGATCGGCGGTGAGGTAGATTCGTGAGCCGGAAAGCAGCTGGTTCATAACATCGTCGTCGCCGCAGTATTTATCGCTCGGCGAGTACTCCGGGTCGCTGCCGTCCGGCTGAGTCGGATACGGACATTGCGCGTTGGTGGCGGTCGCCGAGATCGGCTCGATGAACGGAAGCAGGAGCCCCTGCCCCGCGTAGCGTACCATCCAGTAGGCATTGTAGAGAAAGGCGTCGCGGTCCGGTTTTTGCTGCTGGTCGAAGAGCGTGACGTCGTCGGTTGCGCCCCAATTCTCGAAGTCGACGAGCACGCTCGTCTGCGAGGTAATGGCGGTATTGTTCCAGTCGGCATTGCTCCAGCTTGCGGCGTATGCGGGATTGTCCCATTGCGAGGTGGTCCAACCCGATGCGCTGACAACGCCGGTAAGAAGCGGGGAGAATTTGTAATCACACAGCTGCAGCTCCGAATATTGTGCCCAGTCCTGGCCATTGTCGCCGATCTGGCAGCCGATGGTGATCACCTCGCCTTTGGAGAAGGCGTACGCGCGTATCTCGGCGATTAGTTCGGGAAAAACCGGATCTGGTCCCAGGTACGTTCCGTCGCTCTCCAGAGCACCGTCGCCGTGGAGCAGCGTTCCGTCGCTGTTGGCCTGCAGGCTCTCTGACTCCGGTATGTCCATCTCGCCGAAGAGGAAATCCTGTACCCCCATGTTGATGGCTTGTTCTGTTATTGACTTGACGTATTCCTGGTACTCGGGGCTGTGAAAATCGGCCGCGCAGGAACCTTGGATGCCGAACGCATTCTGCTGATCGGAAGAACCGATAACGGGATCACACATGCTGTTGAAGTTGAGGTTGCGGCCGACCAAAGGATCGTAATAGCTGTCCTGCGCCGGCAACAATGCCTCCGCGATGTTCATGCCGTAGATGAAGTTCTTGCCGTTCGAGAGGCTGCTCAGCGTGTTCATCCTGCTCTGGACCGTAGTGAAGTTGGGCGGCGAGAACGACGTTTCGATGGAGCGGCTGAGGAGCGCACAATTTGATGCGGCAATGGTCTTCTCGTAGTCGGGAAGGTCAGCGACGCCGCTTCTGCCAAACAGTTGGTCGGCCCCGCTCCACAGAAGCCCGTCGGCCAGACAACCCTGCGCCTTCTCCTCCGCGATTAGGGTCGAGGGTACCTGCGCCCAACTGAGGATCGCAACAGCGGCACCTGTGTCATTGTAATATTGGACTTTGATATCGTGCATTCCCGCAGAGAGCGTGAGGCTGGCCGTATACGTTGTTTCGCTCTGATCGTGCCACTGATCTATAAGAAGCGCGCCGTCCACCCACACGCGCATGCCGTCGTCGGTCGTAGCATAGAAGCGATACGTCCCGGCGTTGATGAAGTTCCAATTCCCTTCCCACTGGGCGCTGAAATTTTGAGATGGAATCGACGGGTCTGGAGAAGTTGCCACGCCGGCATCGCCGTTATTCCATATGAAATCGACGAGCGCGTCGGTGCGCGTGAGCGTGGGCGTGCCGCTTGGCGTCTGGCTGTTGAAATATTCTCCAAGGAAGGCATTGGTGGGAATCGTAGGAGCCGCCTGGGCGGAGCACGACGCATACGGATAGCTGGATGCGTTGGCGAGCGTTCCGTTGGTGCACGTAAGCTGCTGCGGCTGGCAGGTTTGGCCATAGGCGACGGATGGGGATTGGTAGCCGGTGATGGAGGAGCCGCTCGCGACGGTCTGGTTGTTGAAGGTACACGATGCGGCGGGCGCCACAGTGCAGGCTGCATAGGGATAGCTGGATGCGTTGGCGAGCGTTCCGTTGGTGCACGTAAGCTGCTGCGGCTGGCAGGTTTGGCCATAGGCGACGGATGGG